>OBVL01000112.1_pt1 | contig 24333 bp, 27 predicted proteins | sample 1476161 | NCBI WGS metagenome assembly OBVL01 (sample SAMEA2580010, study PRJEB22360) | human gut metagenome | biome: human gut; feature: human-associated habitat; material: faeces | place: Denmark | collected 2008/2010
ACAAGGTCCAGTATCCGGATGGTAAGCCGCCGGTATGGGCAAAGTGTACGAAAGGTGTGTATCCGTCTTACTGGGAAGAATGGAAAAAAGTCAGGGAGGTGGTAAAAGTTGCCTGTCCGGAGTGTGGCGGAAAGGGTGAGGTTTCCACCGCCTGTAAGGATTGCCGTGGGCGTGGTGTCGCCATTCATCGTGAAGAGTCGGTAAAACGTGGTATGCCTGTTATCAGAGACTGCCAGCGTTGTGGTGGTCGTGGCTATGAAAGACTACCATCAACGGAGGCATTTAATGCTATATGCGAGGTGACAAACCAGATAACACGCGCGTCATGGGAAAAAACAGTTAAGAAATTCTATGATGCGCTGGTGACCCGGTTTGATATTGAAGAAGCATGGGCTGAGCGGCAGTTAAAAAAGGTAACTAGGTAACAAGGTTGATTTTTCCGGAATCTGTGGTAAATTCGTCATAATGATGGGCGTTTTATGCCTGACGTTAGAAGAGTTTCTACAACCCGCCGCCGAGCGGGTTTTTTATTGCGGAATTAATTATGGACCGTTATTATTCTGCTCCCGGCCCTTTAGCTCAGTGGTGAGAGCGAGCGACTCATAATCGCCAGGTCGCTGGTTCAAATCCAGCAAGGGCCACCATCACATACCGCCATTAGCTCATCAGGAAAGAGCGCCAGCCTTCGAAGCTGGTTGCGCGGAGTTCGGGTCCCCGAAGGCGGTCCATTATCTGTATCCTGCGTTGTTAGCTCAGCCGGACAGAGCAATTGCCTTCTAAGCAATCGGTCACTGGTTCGAATCCAGTACAACGCGCCACACTTATTTTCCCTGGCTCGCTTTTGCGGGCTTTTTTTAAATGTCTCACAATTCAGGCGGTTGACTGTTGTCTGGTTTGCGGGGAGTTTGTTAAAAGAAACTGGCATGGTGAATCCCCCTGTGCGGAGGGGCAATCAGCGAGTAGGTATATGGGATAATCGCGGATTCAGGTGCTGGTACTGAATTCACCGGGAGGCACCCGGCACCATGCAATGGCACATAGCGCCACTCTCCAGCCCCTCTCCGGAGGGGCTGTTTATATTGATTTTGTCAGATGTGAGTAAACTCCTTATGGACTTTGTTGTTTTAGTCCATAAGGACATATTTGCAGAGTGCAACGGTTATTAAAGCATTCATTCAATACGTTATCTGTATTTGTAGGGCATTCCTGGCTGTTTTTGATTAAATTCCAGAATGTTTTATTGAATGGTACTACGTTGTAAATGGTTACAGGCAGCACTTTGTTATTGAGCATGATGCCTGTGTGAGTCAGTGTAAATATACTTTCAGGAGGTAAGAAAGCATCCGATTGATACCAGATTATTAATTTTATTTTACTCCATATGACTGAAAAAGATATTCCGCATGATGGCTGGATAACTGTATCAATCACAATCCACTTCATTTACTTTCCTTGTTTATGCCTTGCTGGTGATGTTCTGAAAAGTATAAATGATATTTTTGAATTAAACCATAGAGCAGAATTATTTTTCTGATGTTGTTTATTGTTTATTTAAATACAGGGTGGTTTATATCTCGTCTTGTAGTTTATCCATGCATATCTGCTTGATAATCAGGTTTTTATTTAAGGTATGGTTTTGTGTTTTTTTCTGTATTACATGTCAGGCATTTTAAAGAATTATTTTTCAGATGGTGGAAAGAACCATGGCATTTAAACACTATGATGTTGTCAGGGCGGCGCCGCCGTCAGATCTTGCGGAAAAGCTGACACATAAACTGAAAGAGGGCTGGCAGCCGTTTGGTAGTCCGGTGGCCATAACCCCTTATACCCTGATGCAGGCGATTGCAGCAGAAGGTGATGTGGTGGTCAGCGGTGCAACTGAGCCGGAGTGATACTACGTCATCGTACTGGCCCGGCATTCCAGGCCATAAAAGACAGTCTGGCAGTGGGACTAAATGCACTGACGCTGACGGATATTACCAAAAATGCAACGTATGGCGTTGAGATAGAAAGTCTGGTGCTGGAGATAAATGCACCGGCATCATCATAAAAAGTGAGCCAGCCAAATGGAAGGTATCGTTAAACTCACCGGTAGTGTCAGTGGGTCGTCTGAGATGCCTGCATGAGTTATCAGAGCCATCAGTACTTAACTGGTGGCTTTTTTTATTGTTGTCAGCTTCCGGATAACGGGAGACGGGGTATGTACCAGATGGAAAAAATCACAACAGGTGTGTCATACACCACGTCAGCGGTGGGAACGGGCTACTGGTTCCTGCAGTTGCTGGACAGGGTTTCCCCGTCTCAGTGGGCGGCAATAGGCGTGCTGGGGAGTCTGCTGTTTGGGCTGCTGACATATCTGACTAACCTGTATTTCAAAATCAGAGAGGACCGTCGTAAGGCTGCACGGGGAGAGTAATTCAATGACTCAAAACTATGAACTGATTGTGAAAGGGATCCGCAATTTTGAGAATAAAGTTACGGTAACTTTAGCGTTACGGGACAAAAAACGCTTTGACGGTGAAATTTTTGACCTGGACATCTCGCTGGACCGTGTTGAAGGTGCCGCGCTGGAGTTTTATGAGGCAGCAGCCAGGTCTTCCTGGATGTTGCTGCCGGGTTATGTGAAGGGGACGAGCTGTTGCCAGAAACGCGCCCCTGTTCAGAGGCGCGGTATACCATAAAAATTAACAGTTCTGATAACTCGATTACAGGTTGTTAGCTTTTTGCAGTTGGCTTTCCAGTATCTTTCATTGGTAGCATCCTGATAAATATCCATGAGCGTAAAAATCAAATACGGCCTGTCAGCTGCTGTTCTGGCGCTGATTGCTGCAGGCGCGTCTGCTCCTCAGATACTTGACCAGTTTCTGGACGAAAAAGAGGGTAACCACACAACGGCATACCGCGATGGTTCCGGCAACTGGACCATCTGTCGGGGGGCCACGATGGTGGATGGAAAACCCGTTTTTCCCGGTATGAAACTGTCGAAGGAAAAATGCGACCAGGTCAACGCCATTGAGCGTGATAAGGCGCTGGCATGGGTGGAGAAAAACATCAAAGTGCCATTGAGCGAACCCCAGAAAGCGGGGATCGCGTCATTCTGTCCGTACAACATTGGTCCAGGTAAGTGTTTCCCGTCGACGTTTTACAAACGAATTAATGCAGGTGATCGCAGGGGAGCGTGTGAGGCGATTCGCTGGTGGATTAAGGACGGTGGCAGAGACTGCCGTATTCGTTCAAACAACTGCTACGGTCAGGTATCCCGTCGTGACCAGGAGAGCGCGCTGGCGTGCTGGGGTATCGACAGATAAGCAGAATATTTTGCTGAAAAATGAGGAATGACCACGCGGGCGGATAACACGAAATCCTGCGAACTGGCGAAACGTAAGTGAATAAAAGTAAAAACCCCGTTTGTTGGCACCAAGCGGGGTTTTGTGTTTCCTGACTCCGGAAAAGTCAAAGGAGAAAGTGTGTTTGATTTTAGCAAACTGATTCGGGAGATTCGAGTGATGGCTGAAAAATTATCCACCTGGAAGTTCATTCTTATCTGGCTGGTGTTTGTGATTATGGCCTCCGGTTATTTCATCGGTCAGATACGCTGGTGGTGAAATGAACCGCGTACTGTGCGTGGTCATCATTGCCCTGCTGGTGGCCTGTGGTGCGCTTAGTCTGGGGCTGAATCATTACCGTGATAACGCCATTACCTACAAAGCCCAGCGCGACAAAAATGTCAGAGAACTGAAGCTGGCGAACGCGGCAATTACTGACATGCAGATGCGTCAGCGTGATGTTGCTGCGCTCGATGCAAAATACACGAAGGAGTTAGCTGATGCGAAAGCTGAAAATGATGCTCTGCGTGATGATGTTGCCGCTGGTCGTCGTCGGTTGCACATCAAAGCAGTCTGTCAGTCAGTGCGTGAAGCCACCACCGCCTCCGGCGTGGATAATGCAGCCTCCCCCCGACTGGCAGACACCGCTGAACGGGATTATTTCACCCTCAGAGCGCGACTGATAATAATGCAAAAACAACTTGAAGGGGCACAGCTATACATTCGAGAGCAATGCCTCAGATAAAAACCGGCCAAGGATAATCCGCTGAAGATTCGCCGGTGGCTAAAGTGTGCCAAGAGTTCAATTTACGCAATTACTCCTGTCGATGCTATGCACCGTCTTTGTGAAGTCAATGGATACCTGATTTATTTCTGTGCGCTGTATCGTCGCTGTACTCTTGCATTAATTATGACTGTAGCCTGACGGGGAACTCCTTCTGCACAAGTGTGGGGGAATAATCAAAAACGATGCACACCGGGGTTACCGGGTACACATATTTCATCATGCCAGCGAGTCCGGTTCTGGCACGGAAGAAACCGGACGTTATGATTTAGTGCGGAAATATTTGTGTAGTGTTCTGAATGTTCTCAGTAAAGAGTAATGAATTATCAAAGGTATAGTAATACCTTTTGTTTTCGTGGATATTTGTAATCCATCTGAAAACCCCTGCTGTAGCAAGATTTTTCCTGTATTCGTAAAATGATAACTCTCCTGATTTGAATCCTTTTAAGGTGGCTTCTATAAGGCATTTATTTTTTGAAAATCTTACATTTACAACCTTACCCTGTCCTTTTATTAAAACCGTATTATCGTTTTCAAGAACAAGATGAATATTCTCTGTGGCTAAATAGTAAATGTAATGTGAAACATTGTGACGTTTTAGTTCAGAATAAAACCAGTGATAGTTTAAATTATTTCGCACTTTATCGAATATTTGTTTAAAAATGGCAACCTGAGCCATTGTAGTACCTTCCATGTGATATGAGGGGGCGTAGTCTGCACGATTATCTAAATTGCTTCAATCTGGTCTGACCTGTTTTCTGAGCAATTCAGTAATGTCACTCTTTTCTTTGTTTGCTTCAGGCGAAACTCTTTTTTCTGAGCACAGTCTCCGGCGGCAGGCTTCAATGACCCAGGCTGAGAAATTCCCGGACCCTTTTTGAACAAGAGCGATGTTAATTTGTTCAATCATTTGGTTAGGAAAGCGGATGTTGCGGGTTGTTGTTCTGCGGGTTCTGTTCTTCGTTGACATGAGGTTGCCCTGTATTCAGTGTCGCTGATTTGTATTGTCTGAAGTTGTTTTTACGTTAGGTTGATGCAGATCAATTAATACGATACCTGCGTCATAATTGATTATTTGACGTGGTTTGATGGCCTCCACGCACGTTGTGATATGTAGATGATAATCATTATCGCTTTACGGGTCCTTTCCGGTGATCCGACAGGTTACGGGGCGGCGACCTCGCGGGTTTTCGCTATTTATGAAAAATTTCCGGTTTAAGGCGTTTCCGTTCTTCTTCGTCATAACTTAATGTTTTTATTTAAAATACCCTCTGAAAAGAAAGGAAACGACAGGTGCTGAAAGCGAGCTTTTTGGCCTCTGTCGTTTCCTTTCTCTGTTTTTGTCCGTGGAATGAACAATGGAAGTCAACAAAAAGCAGCTGGCTGACATTTTCGGTGCGAGTATCCGTACCATTCAGAACTGGCAGGAACAGGGAATGCCCGTTCTGCGAGGCGGTGGCAAGGGTAATGAGGTGCTTTATGACTCTGCCGCCGTCATAAAATGGTATGCCGAAAGGGATGCTGAAATTGAGAACGAAAAGCTGCGCCGGGAGGTTGAAGAACTGCGGCAGGCCAGCGAGGCAGATCTCCAGCCAGGAACTATTGAGTACGAACGCCATCGACTTACGCGTGCGCAGGCCGACGCACAGGAACTGAAGAATGCCAGAGACTCCGCTGAAGTGGTGGAAACCGCATTCTGTACTTTCGTGCTGTCGCGGATCGCAGGTGAAATTGCCAGTATTCTCGACGGGATCCCCCTGTCGGTGCAGCGGCGTTTTCCGGAACTGGAAAACCGACATGTTGATTTCCTGAAACGGGATATCATCAAAGCCATGAACAAAGCAGCCGCGCTGGATGAACTGATACCGGGGTTGCTGAGTGAATATATCGAACAGTCAGGTTAACAGGCTGCGGCATTTTGTCCGCGCCGGGCTTCGCTCACTGTTCAGGCCGGAGCCACAGACCGCCGTTGAATGGGCGGATGCTAATTACTATCTCCCGAAAGAATCCGCATACCAGGAAGGGCGCTGGGAAACACTGCCCTTTCAGCGGGCCATCATGAATGCGATGGGCAGCGACTACATCCGTGAGGTGAATGTGGTGAAGTCTGCCCGTGTCGGTTATTCCAAAATGCTGCTGGGTGTTTATGCCTACTTTATAGAGCACAAGCAGCGCAACACCCTTATCTGGTTGCCGACGGATGGTGATGCCGAGAACTTTATGAAAACCCACGTTGAGCCGACCATCCGCGATATTCCGTCGCTGCTGGCGCTGGCTCCGTGGTATGGCAAAAAGCACCGGGATAACACGCTCACTATGAAGCGTTTTTCCAATGGTCGTGGCTTCTGGTGCCTGGGCGGTAAAGCGGCAAAAAACTACCGTGAAAAGTCGGTGGATGTGGCGGGTTATGATGAACTTGCTGCCTTTGATGAGGATATTGAACAGGAAGGCTCTCCGACGTTCCTTGGCGACAAACGTATTGAAGGCTCGGTCTGGCCAAAGTCCATCCGTGGCTCCACGCCCAAAGTGAGAGGCACCTGCCAGATTGAGCGTGCAGCCAGTGAATCCCCGCATTTTATGCGTTTTCATGTTGCCTGCCCGCACTGCGGGGAGGAGCAGTATCTTAAATTTGGCGACAAAGAGACGCCGTTTGGCCTCAAATGGACGCCGGATGACCCCTCCAGCGTGTTTTATCTCTGCGAGCATAATGCCTGCGTCATCCGCCAGCAGGAGCTGGACTTTACTGATGCCCGTTATATCTGCGAAAAGACCGGGATCTGGACCCGTGATGGCATTCTCTGGTTTTCGTCATCCGGTGAAGAGATTGAGCCACCTGACAGTGTGACCTTTCACATCTGGACAGCGTACAGCCCGTTCACCACCTGGGTGCAGATTGTCAAAGACTGGATGAAAACGAAAGGGGATACGGGAAAACGTAAAACCTTCGTAAACACCACGCTCGGTGAGACGTGGGAGGCGAAAATTGGCGAACGTCCGGATGCTGAAGTGATGGCAGAGCGGAAAGAGCATTATTCAGCGCCCGTTCCTGACCGTGTGGCTTACCTGACCGCCGGTATCGACTCCCAGCTGGACCGCTACGAAATGCGTGTATGGGGATGGGGGCCGGGTGAGGAAAGCTGGCTGATTGACCGGCAGATTATTATGGGTCGCCACGACGATGAACAGACGCTGCTGCGTGTGGATGAGGCCATCAATAAAACCTATACCCGCCGGAATGGTGCAGAAATGTCGGTATCCCGTATCTGCTGGGATATTGGCGGGATTGACCCGACCATTGTGTATGAACGCTCGAAAAAACATGGGCTGTTCCGGGTGATCCCCATTAAAGGGGCATCCGTCTACGGAAAGCCGGTGGCCAGCATGCCACGTAAGCGAAACAAAAACGGGGTTTACCTTACCGAAATCGGTACGGATACCGCGAAAGAGCAGATTTATAACCGCTTCACACTGACGCCGGAAGGGGATGAACCGCTTCCCGGTGCCGTTCACTTCCCGAATAACCCGGATATTTTTGATCTGACCGAAGCGCAGCAGCTGACTGCTGAAGAGCAGGTCGAAAAATGGGTGGATGGCAGGAAAAAAATACTGTGGGACAGCAAAAAGCGACGCAATGAGGCGCTCGACTGCTTCGTTTATGCGCTGGCGGCGCTGCGCATCAGTATTTCCCGCTGGCAGCTGGATCTCAGTGCACTGCTGGCGAGCCTGCAGGAAGAGGATGGTGCAGCAACCAACAAGAAAACACTGGCAGATTACGCCCGTGCCTTATCCGGAGAGGATGAATGACGCGACAGGAAGAACTTGCCGCTGCCCGTGCGGCACTGCATGACCTGATGACAGGAAAACGGGTGGCAACGGTGCAGAAAGACGGACGGAGAGTGGAGTTTACGGCCACTTCCGTGTCTGACCTGAAAAAATACATTGCGGAGCTGGAAGTGCAGACCGGCATGACACAGCGACGCAGGGGACCTGCAGGATTTTATGTATGAAAACGTCCACCATTCCCACCCTTCTGGGGCCGGACGGTATGACATCGCTGCGTGAATATGCCGGTTATCACGGCGGTGGCAGCGGATTTGGTGGGCAGTTGCGGGCGTGGAACCCACCGAGTGAAAGTGTGGATGCAGCCCTGCTGCCCAACTTTACCCGTGGCAATGCCCGCGCAGACGATCTGGTACGCAATAACGGCTATGCCGCCAACGCCATCCAGCTGCATCAGGATCATATCGTCGGGTCCTTTTTCCGGCTAAGTCATCGCCCAAGCTGGCGTTATCTTGGCATCGGGGAGGAAGAAGCCCGTGCCTTTTCCCGCGAGGTTGAAGCGGCATGGAAAGAGTTTGCCGAGGATGACTGCTGCTGCATTGACGTTGAGCGAAAACGCACGTTTACCATGATGATTCGGGAAGGTGTGGCCATGCACGCCTTTAACGGTGAACTGTTCGTTCAGGCCACCTGGGATACCAGTCCGTCGCGGCTTTTCCGGACACAGTTCCGGATGGTCAGCCCGAAGCGCATCAGCAACCCGAACAATACCGGCGACAGCCGGAACTGCCGTGCCGGTGTGCAGATTAATGACAGCGGTGCGGCGCTGGGATATTACGTCAGCGAGGACGGGTATCCTGGCTGGATGCCGCAGAAATGGACATGGATACCCCGTGAGTTACCCGGCGGGCGCGCCTCGTTCATTCACGTTTTTGAACCCGTGGAGGACGGGCAGACCCGCGGTGCAAATGTGTTTTACAGCGTGATGGAGCAGATGAAGATGCTCGACACGCTGCAGAACACGCAGCTGCAGAGCGCCATTGTGAAGGCGATGTATGCCGCCACCATTGAAAGTGAGCTGGATACGCAGTCAGCGATGGATTTTATTCTGGGCGCGAACAGTCAGGAGCAGCGGGAAAGGCTGACGGGCTGGATTGGTGAAATTGCCGCTTATTACGCCGCAGCACCGGTCCGGCTGGGAGGCGCAAAAGTGCCTCACCTGATGCCGGGTGACTCACTGAACCTGCAGACGGCTCAGGACACGGATAACGGCTACTCCGTGTTTGAGCAGTCACTGCTGCGGTATATCGCTGCCGGGCTGGGTGTCTCGTATGAGCAGCTTTCCCGGAATTACGCCCAGATGAGCTACTCCACGGCACGGGCCAGTGCGAACGAGTCGTGGGCGTACTTTATGGGGCGGCGAAAATTCGTCGCATCCCGTCAGGCGAGCCAGATGTTTCTGTGCTGGCTGGAAGAGGCCATCGCCCGCCGCGTGGTGACGTTACCTTCAAAAGCGCGCTTCAGTTTTCAGGAAGCCCGCAGTGCCTGGGGGAACTGCGACTGGATAGGCTCCGGTCGTATGGCCATCGATGGTCTGAAAGAAGTACAGGAAGCGGTGATGCTGATAGAAGCCGGACTGAGTACCTACGAGAAAGAGTGCGCAAAACGCGGTGACGACTATCAGGAAATTTTTGCCCAGCAGGTCCGTGAAACGATGGAGCGCCGTGCAGCCGGTCTTAAACCGCCCGCCTGGGCGGCTGCGGCATTTGAATCCGGGCTGCGACAATCAACAGAGGAGGAGAAGAGTGACAGCAGAGCTGCGTAATCTCCCGCATATTGCCAGCATGGCTTTTAATGAGCCGCTGATGCTTGAACCCGCCTATGCGCGGGTTTTCTTTTGTGCGCTTGCAGGCCAGCTTGGGATCAGTCGCCTGACGGATGCGGTGTCCGGCGACAGCCTGACTGCCGGAGAGGCACCCGCGGCGCTGGCGTTATCCGGTGATGATGACGGACCACGACAGGCCCGCAATTATCAGGTCATGAACGGCATCGCCGTGCTGCCGGTGTCCGGTACGCTGGTCAGCCGGACGCGAGCGCTGCAGCCGTATTCGGGGATGACCGGTTACAACGGCATTATCGCCCGTCTGCAACAGGCTGCCAGCGACCCGATGGTGGACGGCATTCTGCTCGATATGGATACGCCAGGCGGGATGGTGGCAGGGGCATTTGACTGCGCTGACATCATCGCCCGTGTGCGTGACATAAAGCCGGTATGGGCGCTGGCCAATGACATGAACTGCAGTGCAGGGCAGCTGCTTGCCAGCGCCGCCTCCCGGCGTCTGGTCACGCAGACCGCCCGGACAGGCTCCATCGGCGTCATGATGGCTCACAGTAATTACGGTGCTGCGCTGGAGAAACAGGGCGTGGAAATCACGCTGATTTACAGCGGCAGCCATAAGGTGGATGGCAACCCCTACAGCCATCTTCCGGATGACGTCCGGGAGACACTGCAGTCCCGGATGGATGCAACCCGCCAGATGTTTGCGCAGAAGGTGTCGGCATATATCGGCCTGTCCGTGCAGGCTGTGCTGGATACCGAGGCTGCAGTGTACAGCGGTCAGGAGGCCATTGATGCCGGACTGGCTGATGAACTTGTCAACAGCACCGATGCGATCACCGTTATGCGTGATGCACTGGATGCACGTAAATCCCGTCTCTCAGGAGGGCGAATGACCAAAGAGACTCAATCAACAACTGTTTCAGCCACTGCTTCGCAGGCTGACGTTACTGACGTGGTGCCAGCGACGGAGGGCGAAAACGCCAGCGCGGCGCAGCCGGACGTGAACGCGCAGATCACCGCTGCGGTTGCGGCAGAAAACAGCCGCATTATGGGGATCCTCAACTGTGAGGAGGCTCACGGACGCGAAGAACAGGCCCGCGTGCTGGCCGAAACCCCCGGTATGACCGTGGAAACGGCCCGCCGCATTCTGGCCGCAGCACCACAGAGTGCACAGGCGCGCAGTGACACTGCGCTGGATCGTCTGATGCAGGGGGCACCGGCACCGCTGGCTGCAGGTAACCCGGCATCTGATGCCGTTAACGATTTGCTGAACACACCAGTGTAAGGGATGTTTATGACGAGCAAAGAAACCTTTACCCATTACCAGCCGCTGGGCAACAGTGACCCGGCTCATACCGCAACCGCGCCCGGCGGATTGAGTGCGAAAGCGCCTGCAATGACCCCGCTGATGCTGGACACCTCCACCCGTAAGCTGGTTGCGTGGGATGGCACCACCGACGGTGCTGCCGTTGGCATTCTTGCGGTTGCTGCTGACCAGACCAGCAACACGCTGACGTTCTACAAGTCCGGCACGTTCCGTTATGAGGATGTGCTCTGGCCGGAGGCTGCCAGCGACGAGACGAAAAAACGGACCGCGTTTGCCGGAACGGCAATCAGCATCGTTTAACCTGACCCTTCATCACTAAAGGCCGCATGTGCGGCTTTTTTTACGGGATTTTTTATGTCGATGTACACAACCGCCCAACTGCTGGCGGCAAATGAGCAGAAATTTAAGTTTGATCCGCTGTTTCTGCGTCTCTTTTTCCGTGAGAGCTATCCCTTCACCACGGAGAAAGTCTATCTCTCACAAATTCCGGGACTGGTAAACATGGCGCTGTACGTTTCGCCGATTGTTTCCGGTGAGGTTATCCGCTCCCGTGGCGGCTCCACCTCTGAATTTACACCGGGATATGTCAAGCCCAAGCATGAGGTGAATCCGCAGATGACCCTGCGTCGCCTGCCGGATGAAGATCCGAAGAATCTGGCGGACCCGGCTTACCGCCGCCGTCGCATCATCATGCAGAACATGCGAGACGAAGAGCTGGCCATTGCTCAGGTCGAAGAGATGCAGGCCGTTTCTGCCGTGCTTAAGGGCAAATACACCATGACCGGTGAAGCCTTCGATCCGGTTGAGGTGGATATGGGTCGCAGTGAAGCGAATAACATCACGCAGTCCGGCAGCACGGAGTGGAGCAAGCGCGACAAGTCCACGTATGACCCGACCGACGATATCGAAGCCTACGCGCTGAACGCCAGCGGTGTGGTGAATATTATCGTTTTTGATCCGAAAGGCTGGGCGCTGTTCCGTTCCTTCAAAGCCGTCAGGGAGAAGCTGGATACCCGTCGCGGCTCTCATTCCGAGCTGGAGACAGCGGTGAAAGACCTGGGCAAAGCGGTGTCCTATAAGGGGATGTATGGCGATGTGGCCATCGTCGTGTATTCCGGACAGTACGTGGAAAACGGCGTCAAAAAGAACTTTCTGCCGGACAACACGATGGTGCTGGGGAACACTCAGGCTCGCGGTCTGCGCACCTATGGCTGCATTCAGGATGCGGACGCACAGCGCGAAGGTATTAACGCTTCTGCCCGCTACCCGAAAAACTGGGTGACCAGCGGCGATCCGGCGCGTGAGTTCACCATGATTCAGTCAGCACCGCTGATGCTGCTGGCTGATCCTGATGAGTTCGTGTCCGTTCAACTGGCGTAATCATGGCCCTTCGGGGCCATTTTCTCTCTGTGGAGGAGTCCATGACGAAAGATGAACTGATTGCCCGTCTCCGGTCGCTGGGTGAGCAACTGAACCGTGATGTCAGCCTGACGGGGACGAAAGAAGAACTGGCGCTCCGTGTGGCAGAGCTGGAAGAGGAGCTTGATGACAAGGATGACGGAGCCGGTCAGGACACGTCTGTCAGCCCGGAAAATGCGCTGACCGGACATGAAAATGAGGTGGTATCAGCACAGACGGATACCGTGACTGATACGGCTGTTCTGGTCACGGTTGTGGCACTGGTGACGCTGCATACCGATGCACTTCACGCCACGCGGGATGAACCTGTGGCATTTGTGCTGCCGGGAACGGCGTTTCGTGTCTCTGCCGGTGTGGCAGCCGAAATGACAGAGCGCGGCCTGGCCAGAATGCAATAACGGGAGGCGCTGTGGCTGATTTCGATAACCTGTTCGATGCTGCCATTGTCCGCGCCGATGAAACGATACGCGGGTACATGGGAACGTCAGCCACCATGACATCCGGTGAGCAGTCCGGCGCAGTAATACGTGGTGTTTTTGATGACCCTGAAAATATCAGCTATGCCGGACAGGGCGTGCGCGTTGAAGGCTCCAGCCCGTCCCTGTTTGTCCGGACTGATGATGTGCGGCAGCTGCGGCGTGGAGACACGCTGACCATCGGTGAGGAAAACTTCTGGATAGACCGGGTTTCGCCGGATGATGGTGGAAGCTGTCATCTCTGGCTTGGGCGGGGCGTACCGCCTGCCGTTAACCGTCGCCGCTGAAAGGGGGATGTATGGCCATAAAAGGTCTTGAGCAGGCCGTTGAAAACCTCAGCCGTATCAGCAAAACGGCGGTGCCTGGTGCCGCCGCAATGGCCATTAACCGCGTTGCTTCATCCGTGATATCGCAGTCTGCGTCACAGGTTGCCCGTGAGACAAAGGTACGCCGGAAACTGGTAAAGGAAAGGGCCAGGCTGAAAAGGGCCACGGTCAAAAATCCGCAGGCCAGAATCAAAGTTAACCGGGGGGATTTGCCCGTAATCAAGCTGGGTAATGCGCGGGTTGTCCTGTCCCGCCGCAGGCGTCGTAAAAAGGGGCAGCGTTCATCCCTGAAAGGTGGCGGCAGCGTGCTTGTGGTGGGTAACCGTCGTATTCCCGGCGCGTTTATTCAGCAACTGAAAAATGGGCGGTGGCATGTCATGCAGCGTGTGGCCGGGAAAAACCGTTACCCCATTGATGTGGTGAAAATCCCGATGGCGGTGCCGCTTACCACGGCGTTTAAACAGAATATTGAACGGATACGGCGTGAACGTCTTCCGAAAGAGCTGGGCTATGCGCTGCAGCATCAACTGAGAATGGTAATAAAGCGATGAAACATACTGAACTCCGTGCAGCCGTACTGGATGCACTGGAGAAGCATGACACCGGGGCGACGCTTTTTGATGGTCGCCCCGCTGTTTTTGATGAGGCGGATTTTCCGGCAATTGCCGTTTATCTCACCGGCGCTGAATACACGGGCGAAGAGCTGGACAGCGATACCTGGCAGGCGGAGCTGCATATTGAAGTTTTCCTGCCTGCTCAGGTGCCGGATTCAGAGCTGGATTCGTGGATGGAGTCCCGGATTTATCCGGTGATGAGCGATATCCCGGCACTGTCAGATTTGATCACCAGTATGGTGGCCAGTGGCTATGACTACCGGCGCGACGATGATGCGGGCCTGTGGAGTTCAGCCGATCTGACTTATGTCATTACCTATGAAATGTGAGGACGCTATGCCTGTACCAAATCCAACAATGCCGGTGAAAGGTGCCGGGACCACACTGTGGGTTTATAAGGGGAACGGTGACCCTTATGCGAACCCGCTTTCAGACGTTGACTGGTCGCGTCTGGCTAAAGTTAAAGACCTGACGCCCGGCGAACTGACCGCTGAGTCCTATGACGACAGTTATCTCGATGATGAAGATGCGGACTGGACCGCGACCGGACAGGGGCAGAAGTCAGCCGGAGATACCAGCTTCACGCTGGCGTGGATGCCCGGAGAGCAGGGGCAGCAGGCGCTGCTGGCGTGGTTTAATGAAGGTGATACCCGTGCCTATAAAATCCGCTTCCCGAACGGCACGGTCGATGTGTTCCGTGGCTGGGTCAGCAGTATCGGTAAGGCGGTGACGGCGAAGGAAGTGATTACCCGCACGGTGAAGGTCACCAATGTGGGACGCCCGTCGATGGCAGAAGATCGCAGCACGGTGACGGCGGCCACCGGCATGACGGTAACGCCAGCCAGTGCTTCCGTAGTGAAAGGGCAGAGCACCACGCTGACCGTGGCATTCCAGCCGGAAGGCGCAACCGACAAGAGCTTCCGTGCGGTGTCTGCGGATAAAACAAAAGCCACCGTGTCGGTCAGTGGTATGACCATCACCGTGAACGGCGTTGCTGCAGGCAAGGTCAACATTCCGGTCGTATCCGGTAATGGTGAGTTTGCTGCGGTTGCAGAAATCACCGTCACCGCCAGTTAATCCGGAGAGTCAGCGATGTTCCTGAAAACCGAATCATTTGAACATAACGGCGTGACCGTCACGCTTTCTGAACTGTCAGCCCTACAGCGTATTGAGCATCTCGCCCTGATGAAACGGCAGGCAGAACAGGCGGAGTCAGACAGCAACCGGAAGTTTACTGTGGAAGACGCCATCAGAACCGGCGCTTTTGTGGTGGCGATGTCCCTGTGGCATAACCATCCGAAGAAGACGCAGATGCCGTCCATGAATGAAGCCGTTAAACAGATTGAGCAGGAAGTGCTTACCACCTGGCCTACAGAGGCAATTTCTCATGCTGAAAACGTGGTGTACCGGCTGTCCGGAATGTATGAGTTTGTGGTGAATGATGCCCCTGACCAGACAGAGGACGCCGGGCCTGCAGAGCCTGTTTCTGCGGGAAAGTGTTCGACGGTGAGCTGAGTTTTGCCCTGAAACTGGCGCGAGAGATGGGGCGACCTGACTGGCGCGCCATGCTTGCCGGGATGTCATCCACGGAGTATGCCGACTGGCACCGCTTTTACAGTACCCATTATTTTCATGATGTTCTGCTGGATATGCACTTTTCCGGGCTGACGTACACTGTGCTCAGCCTGTTTTTCAGCGATCCGGATATGCATCCGCTGGATTTCAGTTTGCTGAACCGGCGTGAGGATGACGAAGAGCCTGAAGATGATGTGCTGATGCAGAAAGCGGCAGGGCTTACCGGAGGCGTCCGCTTTGACCCGGACGGAAATGAAGTTATCCCCGCTTCCCCGGATATGGCGGGCATGACGGAGGATGACGTAATGCTGATGACAGTATCAGAAGGGATCGCAGGAGGAGTCCGGTATGGCTGAACCGGTAGGCGATCTGGTCGTTGATTTAAGTCTGGATGCGGCCAGATTTGACGAGCAGATGGCCAGAGTCAGGCGTCATTTTTCCGGTACGGAAAGTGATGCGAAAAAAACAGCGGCAGTCGTTGAACAGTCGCTGAGCCGACAGGCGCTGGCTGCACAGAAAGCGGGGATTTCCGTCGGGCAGTATAAAGCCGCCATGCGTATGCTGCCTGCACAGTTCACCGACGTGGCCACGCAGCTTGCAGGCGGGCAAAGCCCGTGGCTGATCCTGCTGCAACAGGGTGGTCAGGTTAAGGACTCCTTCGGCGGGATGATCCCCATGTTCCGGGGGCTTGCCGGTGCGATCACCCTGCCGATGGTCGGGGCCACCTCGCTGGCGGTGGCGACCGGTGCGCTGGCGTATGCCTGGTATCAGGGTAACTCAACCCTGTCCGATTTCAACAAAACGCTGGTCCTTTCCGGTAATCAGGCGGGACTGACGGCAGATCGTATGCTGGTCCTGTCCAGAGCCGGGCAGGCTGCAGGGCTGACGTTTAACCAGACCAGCGAGTCACTCAGTGCACTGGTTAAGGCGGGGGTAAGCGGTGAGGCTCAGATTGCGTCCATCAGCCAGAGTGTGGCGCGTTTCTCCTCTGCATCCGGTGTGGAGGTGGACAAGGTCGCTGAAGCCTTCGGGAAGCTGACCACTGACCCGACGTCGGGGCTGACGGCGATGGCGCGCCAGTTCCATAACGTGACGGCGGAGCAGATTGCGTATGTTGCTCAGTTGCAGCGTTCCGGCGATGAAGCCGGGGCATTGCAGGCGGCGAACGAGGCCGCAACGAAAGGGTTTGATGACCAGACCCGACGCCTGAAAGAGAACATGGGCACGCTGGAAACCTGGGCAGACAGGACAGCACGGGCATTCAAATCCATGTGGGATGCGGTGCTGGATATTGGTCGTCCTGATACCGCTCAGGAGATGCTGATTAAGGCAGAGGCTGCGTTTAAGAAAGCGGACGACATCTGGAATCTGCGCAAGGATGATTATTTTGTTAACGATGAAGCGCGGGCGCGTTACTGGGATGATCGTGAAAAGGCCCGTCTTGCGCTTGAAGCCGCCCGAAAGAAGGCTGAACAGCAGAGTCAACAGGACAAAAATGCGCAGCAGCAGAGCGATACCGAAGCGTCACGGCTGAAATATACCGAAGAGGCGCAGAAGGCTTACGAACGGCTGCAGACGCCGCTGGAGAAATATACCGCCCGTCAGGAAGAACTGAACAAGGCACTGAAAGACGGGAAAATCCTGCAGGCAGATTACAACACGCTGATGGCGGCGGCGAAAAAGGATTATGAAGCGACGCTGAAAAAGCCGAAACAGTCCGGCGTGAAGGTGTCTGCGGGCGATCGTCAGGAAGACAGTGCTCATGCTGCCCTGCTGACGCTTCAGGCAGAACTCCGGACACTGGAGAAGCATGCCGGAGCGAATGAGAAAATCAGCCAGCAGCGCCGGGATTTGTGGAAGGCAGAAAGTCAGTTCGCGGTACTGGAGGAGGCGGCACAACGTCGCCAGCTGTCCGCACAGGAGAAATCCCTGCTGGCGCATAAAGACGAGACGCTGGAGTACAAACGCCAGCTGGCTGCACTTGGCGATAAGGTCACGTATCAGGAGCACCTGAATGCGCTGGCGCAGCAGGCGGATAAATTCGCACAGCAACAACGGGCAAAACGGGCAGCCATTGATGCGAAAAACCGGGGGCTGACTGACCGGCAGGCAGCGCGGGACGCCACGGAACAGCGTCTGAAGGAACAGTATGGCGATAATCCGCTGGCGCTGAATAACGTCATGTCAGAGCAGAAAAAGACCTGGGCAGCTGAAGACCAGCTTCGCGGGAGCTGGATGGCAGGCCTCAAGTCAGGCTGGAGTGAGTGGGAAGAGAGCGCCACGGACAGTATGTCGCAGGTTAAAAGTGCAGCCACGCAGACCTTTGATGGTATTGCACAGAATATGGCGGCGATGCTGACCGGCAGTGAACAAAACTGGCGCAGCTTCACCCGATCCGTGCTGTCCATGATGACAGAAATTCTGCTTAAGCAGGCAATGGTGGGGATTGTCGGGAGTATCGGCAGCGCCATTGGCGGTGCTGTTGGTGGCGGCGCATCCGCGTCAGGCGGTACAGCCATTCAGGCAGCTGCGGCGAAATTCCATTTTGCGACAGGGGGATTTACGGGAACCGGCGGCAAATATGAGCCAGCGGGGATTGTTCACCGTGGTGAATTTGTCTTCACGAAGGAGGCAACCAGCCGGATTGGTGTCGGCAACCTGTACCGCCTGATGCGGGGCTATGCGGAAGGGGGGTATGTGGGTGCTGCCGGAAGTCCGGCGCAGATGTGGCGGGCCGAAGGCATTAATTTTAATCAGAACAATCACGTGGTGATTCAGAACGACGGTATCAACGGACAGGCGGGGTCGCAGCTGATGAAGGCGGTGTATGACATGGCCCGCAAGGGGGCACAGGATGAACTCCGGCTGCAGTTGCGTGATGGCGGTCTGTTATCAGGGAGCGGTCGATGAAAACCTTTCGCTGGAAAGTGAAGCCGGATATGGAGGTGAACTCGCAGCCATCGGTGCGTGAAGTGCGTTTTGGTGACGGGTACTCACAGCGTATGGCGGCAGGGCTGAATGCTGACCTGAAAACATACAGGGTGACGCTTTCCGTGACCCGGGAGGAGGCCCGGCATCTGGAAGCGTTCCTGGCAGAGCACGGTGGCTGGAAGGCATTTTTGTGGAAGCCACCCTATGCATACCGGCAGATAAAGGTGACCTGTGCCGGGTGGTCTGCGCGGGTCGGGATGTTGCGCGTTGAGTTCAGCGCGGAGTTTAAGCAGGTGGTGAACTGATGCAGGATATTCATGAAGAAAGCCTGAACGAGTCGGTTAAATCAGAGCAGTCACCGCGGGTGGTACTCTGGGAAATCGACCTGACGGTACAGGGCGGTGAGCGGTATTTTTTCTGCAATGAGCTGAATGAAAAAGGGGAGCCGGTGACCTGGCAGGGGCGTGAATATCAGGCGTACCCGATTGAGGGGAGTGGCTTTGAGATGAACGGGAAGGGCAGCAGTGCCAGACCATCGCTGACGGTGTCCAATCTGTTTGGTCTGGTCACCGGGATGGCGGAAGACCTGCAGAGTCTGGTGGGGGCCACGGTGGTCCGCCGCCGGGTGTATGCCCGTTTTCTGGATGCGGTGAATTTCGTTGCGGGCAATCCGGAGGCGGACCCGGAGCAGGAGCTGAGTGACCGCTGGGTGGTGGAGCAGATGTCGCAGCTGACAGCCATGACGGCCTCGTTTGTGCTGGCCACACCGACCGAGACGGACGGGGCGCTGTTTCCCGGTCGTATCATGCTGGCGAACACCTGTATGTGGACCTACCGCTCTGATGAGTGTGGTTACACGGGCGGGGCTGTGGCGGATGAGTTCGATAAACCCACCACGGATATCCGTAAGGACAGATGCAGCAAGTGCATGCGCGGGTGTGAACTGCGCAGGAATGTCGGCAATTTTGGCGGTTTCCTTTCCATTAATAAACTTTCGCAGTAAATCCCGGTTTATGACACAGACTGAATCAGCGATTCTGGCGCATGCCCGGCGGTGTGCGCCTGCGGAGTCGTGCGGCTTCGTGATAAGCACGCCGGAGGGGGAGCGGTATATCCCTTGTGTGAATATTTCCGCAGAGCCGGAGGCGTATTTTCGTATCGCACCGGAAGACTGGCTGCGGGCAGAGATGCAGGGGGAGATTGTGGCACTGGTCCACAGTCATCCCGGTGGGCTGCCCTGGCTGAGCGAGGCTGACCGGCGGCTGCAGATAAAAAGCGCACTGCCCTGGTGGCTGGTCTGCCGGGGTGACATTCACAAATTCCGCTGCGTGCCGCACCTGACGGGACGGCGCTTTGAGCACGGGGTGACGGACTGTTACACCCTGTTCCGGGATGCATACCATCTGGCGGGGACTGAGATGCCGGATTTTCATCGCGAGGATGACTGGTGGCGTCACGGTCAGAATCTCTATCTGGATAATCTGGAGGCCACAGGGCTGTATCAGGTGCCGTTGTCAGCGGCGCAGCCGGGCGATGTGCTGCTGTGCTGTTTTGGTTCATCGGTGCCGAATCATGCCGCCATTTACTGTGGTGACGGCGAGCTGCTGCACCATATTCCTGAACAACTGAGCAAACGAGAGAGGTATACCGACAAATGGCAGCGACGCACACACTCCCTCTGGCGTCACCGGGCATGGCACGCATCTGCCTTTACGGGGATTTACAACGATTTGGCCGCCGCATCGACCTTCGTGTGAAAACGGGGGCCGAAGCCATCCGGGCGCTGGCCACACAGCTCCCTGCGTTTCGTCAGAAACTGAGCGACGGCTGGTATCAGGTACGGATTGCCGGGCGGTACGTCAGCACGTCCGGGTTAACGGCGCAGTTACATGAGACTCTGCCTGATGGCGCTGTGATTCATATTGTTCCCAGAGTCGCCGGGGCCAAGTCAGGTGGCGTATTCCAGATTGTCCTGGGGGCTGCCGCCATTGCCGGATCATTCTTTACCGCCGGAGCCACCCTTGCAGCATGGGGGGCAGCCATTGGGGCCGGTGGTATGACCGGCATCCTGTTTTCTCTCGGTGCCAGTATGGTGCTCGGTGGTGTGGCGCAGATGCTGGCACCGAAAGCCAGAACTCCCCGTACACAGACAACGGATAACGGTAAGCAGAACACCTATTTCTCCTCACTGGATAACATGGTTGCCCAGGGCAATGTTCTGCCTGTTCTGTACGGGGAAATGCGCGTGGGGTCACGCGTGGTTTCTCAGGAGATCAGCACGGCAGACGAAGGGGACGGTGGTCAGGTTGTGGTGATTGGTCGCTGATGCAAAATGTTTTATGTGAAACCGCCTGCGGGCGGTTTTGTCATTTATGGAGCGTGAGGAATGGGTAAAGGAAGCAGTAAGGGGCATACCCCGCGCGAAGCGAAGGACAACCTGAAGTCCACGCAGTTGCTGAGTGTGATCGATGCCATCAGCGAAGGGCCGGTTGAAGGTCCGGTGGATGGATTAAAAAGCGTGCTGCTGAACAGTACACCGGTGCTGGACAGTGAGGGGAATACCAACATCTCCGGTGTCACGGTGGTGTTCCGGGCAGGTGAGCAGGAGCAGACACCGCCGGAGGGATTTGAATCCTCCGGTTCCGAGACGGTGCTGGGTACGGAAGTGAAATACGACACGCCGATCACCCGGACCATCACGTCTGCAAACATCGACCGTCTGCGCTTTACCTTCGGTGTGCAGGCACTGGTGGAAACCACCTCAAAGGGTGACCGGAATCCGTCGGAAGTCCGCCTGCTGGTTCAGATACAACGTAACGGTGGCTGGGTGACGGAAAAAGACATCACCATTAAGGGCAAAACCACGTCGCAGTATCTGGCCTCGGTGGTGGTGGATAACCTGCCGCCGCGACCGTTCAATATCCGGATGCGCAGGATGACGCCGGACAGCACCACAGACCAGCTGCAGAACAAAACGCTCTGGTCGTCATACACTGAAATCATCGATGTGAAACAGTGCTACCCGAACACGGCACTGGTCGGCGTGCAGGTGGACTCGGAACAGTTCGGCAGCCAGCAGGTGAGCCGTAATTATCATCTTCGCGGGCGCATTCTGCAGGTGCCATCGAACTATAACCCGCAGACGCGGCAATACAGCGGTATCTGGGACGGGACGTTTAAACCGGCATACAGCAACAACATGGCCTGGTGTCTGTGGGATATGCTGACCCACCCGCGCTACGGCATGGGGAAACGTCTTGGTGCGGCGGATGTGGACAAATGGGCGCTGTATGTCATCGGCCAGTATTGCGATCAGTCAGTGCCGGATGGCTTTGGTGGTACGGAGCCGCGCATCACCTGTAACGCTTACCTGACCACACAGCGTAAGGCGTGGGATGTGCTCAGTGATTTCTGTTCGGCGATGCGCTGTATGCCGGTATGGAACGGGCAGACGCTGACGTTCGTGCAGGACCGACCGTCGGATAAGGTGTGGACCTATAACCACAGTAATGTGGTGATGCCGGATGATGGCGCGCCGTTCCGCTACAGCTTCAGCGCCCTGAAGGACCGCCATAATGCCGTTGAGGTGAACTGGATTGACCCGGATAACGGCTGGGAGACGGCGACAGAGCTTGTTGAAGATACGCAGGCCATTCTCCGTTACGGTCGTAACGTCACGAAGATGGATGCCTTTGGCTGTACCAGCCGGGGGCAGGCGCACCGCGCCGGGCTGTGGCTGATTAAAACGGAACTGCTGGAAACGCAGACCGTGGACTTCAGCGTGGGTGCCGAAGGGCTTCGCCATGTACCGGGCGATGTCATTGAAATCTGTGATGATGACTATGCCGGTATCAGCATCGGTGGTCGCGTGCTGGCGGTGAACAGCCAGACCCGGACGCTGACGCTCGACCGTGAAATCACGCTGCCATCCTCCGGTACCACGCTGATAAGCCTGGTTGACGGAAGTGGCAATCCGGTCAGCGTGGAGGTTCAGTCCGTCACCGACGGCGTGAAGGTAAAAGTGAGCCGTGTTCCTGACGGTGTTGCCGAATACAGCGTATGGGGGCTGAAGCTGCCGACGCTGCGCCAGCGCCTGTTCCGCTGTGTGAGTATCCGTGAGAACGATGACGGCACGTATGCCATCACTGCCGTGCAGCATGTGCCGGAGAAAGAAGCCATCGTGGATAACGGGGCGCACTTTGACGGCGACCAGAGCGGAACGGTGAACGGTGTCACGCCGCCAGCAGTGCAGCACCTGACCGCAGAAGTCACCGCAGACAGCGGGGAATACCAGGTGCTGGCGCGCTGGGATACGCCGAAGGTGGTGAAGGGGGTGAGCTTTATGCTTCGCCTGACCGTGGCAGCGGATGACGGCAGTGAGCGGCTGGTCAGCACGGCCCGGACGACGGAAACCACATACCGCTTCAGGCAACTGGCGCTGGGAAACTACAGACTGACGGTCCGGGCGGCAAATGCCTGGGGGCAGCAGGGCGATCCGGCGTCGGTATCGTTCCGGATTGCCGCACCGGCAGCACCGTCGCAGATTGAGCTGACGCCGGGCTATTTTCAGATAACCGCCACGCCGCATCTTGCCGTTTATGATCCGACGGTACAGTTTGAGTTCTGGTTCTCGGAAAAGCGGATTGCGGATATCAGGCAGGTTGAAACCACAGCCAGCTATCTTGGCACGGCGCTGTACTGGATAGCTGCCAGTATCAATATTAAGCCGGGTCATGATTATTATTTTTACGTTCGCAGTGTGAACACCGTTGGCAAATCGGCATTCGTGGAGGCTGTCGGCCGGGCGAGCGATGATGCGGAAGGTTACCTGGATTTTTTCAAAGGAGAGATAGGGAAAACACATCTGGCTCAGGAGCTGTGGACGCAGATTGATAACGGTCAGCTTGCGCCTGACCTGGCTGAAATCAGGACGTCCATTACGGATGTCAGCAATGAAATCACGCAGACTGTCAATAAGAAACTGGAAGACCAGAGTGCGGCAATCCAGCAGATACAGAAGGTTCAGGTTGATACAAATAATAACCTGAACAGCATGTGGGCTGTGAAGCTGCAGCAGATGCAGGATGGACGCCTTTATATCGCGGGTATTGGTGCCGGTATTGAGAACACCCCCGACGGTATGCAGAGTCAGGTGCTGCTGGCGGCAGACAGGATTGCGATGATTAATCCTGCGAATGGCAACACAAAGCCGATGTTTGTTGGTCAGGGCGATCAGATATTCATGAACGACGTGTTCCTGAAACGCCTGACGGCTCCGACCATTACCAGTGGCGGTAATCCTCCGGCATTTTCCCTGACACCGGACGGGCGGCTGACGGCGAAAAATGCCGATATCAGCGGTAACGTGAATGCGAACTCCGGGGCGCTCAACAACGTCACGATTAACGAGAACTGTCGGGTTCTGGGAAAATTGTCCGCCAACCAGATTGAAGGCGATCTCGTTAAAACAGTGGGCAAAGCTTTCCCCCGGGACTCCCGTGCACCGGAACGGTGGCCATCAGGGACCATCACCGTCAGGGTTTATGACGATCAGCCGTTTGACCGGCAGATTGTTATTCCGGCGGTGGCATTCAGCGGCGCTAAACATGAGCGGGAGAATAACGATATTTATTCGTCATGCCGCCTGATAGTACGGAAAAACGGTGCTGAAATTTATAACCGTACCGCGCTGGATAATACGCTGATTTACAGTGGTGTTATTGATATGCCTGCCGGTCACGGTCACATGACACTGGAGTTTTCGGTGTCAGCATGGCTGGTAAATAACTGGTATCCCACAGCAAGTATCAGCGATTTGCTGGTTGTGGTGATGAAGAAAGCCACTGCAGGCATCACGATTAGCTGAATTTTATAACCCAGATACGGGCGCCAGAAATGGCGCCTTTTTTATTGCAGAAAAGCGAGAGGTAATTAT
>OBVL01000114.1_pt1 | contig 24210 bp, 28 predicted proteins | sample 1476161 | NCBI WGS metagenome assembly OBVL01 (sample SAMEA2580010, study PRJEB22360) | human gut metagenome | biome: human gut; feature: human-associated habitat; material: faeces | place: Denmark | collected 2008/2010
CCTTTCGTACACTTTGCCCATACCGGCGGCTTACCATCCGGATACTGGACCTTGTTTGTAAAAACTATGCTTTCAATAAATTTTTCCCCATAGCAACAAGGGCACTGCTTTTTACTCGCTGCGCTGCGGGCATAATCCTCAAAAGCGTACGAAGCCATAATGCGCATCACTACCGGTTTTATTTCTGCCGGAAGTTTTCTCAACGCCGCCACACGATCGCACCGACTGAGTGCATAATCTGCCAGTAATTCTGTTGCCCGCGCCCTGTCATTCATACTGATGCCCATTTTCCCCAGGAACGCAGAAAAACCCATCTCAGCCCGATTCTGTGTCATGCCCTGCGCGGCCATCACATCAGTGATACTCAGCGCATCTTTTGACGTTGAGGCCGATGCATCGGTCAGACCAGGGGATTTTGGGGAGTAGTATTTCGGTAAATCTTCCAGTTTCATTTTTTGACCTGCTCTTCATGCATTATGGGGTAAATCTTCACCCCCAGACGTCCACCAGATACTGGCTGACCACGAACGATATTGATTTCATCAAACTGCTCATCGTCCATTAACACTCCCGCATGCGTCAGCGCATCCAGCGGTGCTTTCAGGATATTGTCCAGGTCGCGACGACGCTTATCCGGTGGCTCTGCAATCACCTTTATCGCCAGCCTTCCGGACAGGCTTAATTTCAGCCGCTGCTGGCGAACAATAAGCGCCACATCACGGCGATAACGCTCACCGACTTTTGATACAAAATATGTGCTGCCACGGCGTCGCCAGTAAGTGTTCACCGTCGGCGGGTAAGGTAAAACCAAATCTATGAGCATCAGTCACCTCTTTTACCCAAGCACGCCAGTTGCAAAGGCGTGATCAAGAAAACGAAAAATTAAATCAACCTGAGAACCATGCTTTTCTTCGAACGCCAGCGGATCCGCATGAAGATCGTTGTGATGCTCCCGACACAGCGGTAGCGTGAAAATATCGTGAGATTTTGTCCCCATTCCGCCCTGACCATGACCAATCAGGTGATGGGGATCGTCGGCTGGCTTACCACAACACGCACACGGCTGTGTCTTCACCCAGCGTGTGTATTTCTCGTTAACCCAGCGGCGACGTTTAGGTCGTTTCATGAAAGATTCCGGAGACTCAGGATCAACGGCAATGCTGACCACCGTCTTTTCCTGTGGTGGGTTCTGTTGCTGGTGGGCGTGAGGCAGCGGCGCAATATTTTTTGTGCGCTGTTTCAGTATGCTGGTGGCGGTCTGCTCTCCCGGTACGATGTCGCTTTCACGGTACATTGAGCGGATTTTTTCCGCACGCAACCCCAGCGAACGACGTAATACCGCTTCCGGTAGCGCGTCCGCCACCTGATTGCGGACCGCCCACCAGGATAATTCAGCCAGCGATAATTCCCGTTCCTGCGAGCCATTCATTGCATGGCGTATGACGTCAATCATCCATGCAGACAGGTTTTGGTGAGCAAGTTGCCCGAGTGATTCGGAGGTCTGGTCGCGCAGCTGGTTGTCGCAGTGCCAGCACAACACCATTGCGCCGGTACCATAACGGTGAATGACGGTTTCACTGTGGTGATAATCGCCGTGTGGCCACTGGCAGGATTTAACATGGCGCAGTAACCAGTCAGACAATGCGCCAGCACCACCAGCAGCACGAATCACTCGTTCGTCGCTGAAAAATGGCAGTAATGATTTATCCTCCGCCAGCGGCTGGCGAACGGCAGGAACGACCCCGGACGGCAGATTACGCATGCTTTTCGGTTCCGGCTCCACCAGTACCCGGGTATTGTGGAATACCGGCATGGATTCACGGCCCGGCTTAACGATCACCAGCCCGAGTTCCGGTACCAGAACAGGTCGAAGTAATACCCGCACGTTACCTCCAGATGCGTTGCTGGAATGTACGGGACGGACGCGGTGGGCGTTCGGAGTAAGGCAATCTGACTGAGATTATCCAGTGACGGTAGTCGAGACTAAGAGCTTTCTTAACCTCGTATCCGCGCCTGCGGTAACACTGAATTATCCATTCAGCCTGCTCTTCAGTGCATGGAGGGTGCTGGAACCATTCAGACTTGAATGCGTGAGAATACCGCTCGTGCGTGCAGGCAAGAACGGGCGAATTATCAGAATTGTAATATTTTACGTTGCGTGCCATCGGTTTTCTCCGGTGGCACGGTGTTACTCAGCGGGAGTTCAGCCCCGCGCAAGATTGTAGATGAGTTTATTCTTCTGCAAAAGCTGAAAAGCCTGCTTTTATTCCGATCTCTTTCAGTGCCTGTAATGAAGTGACAAACTCACCTTCGCGCAAGATAAATCCGTCTGTCACTCGACCATCCACAAAATTAATTAACGCAGCCCCATTCTTTCGCAAACACATAATGCGGTAATGACTAACAAGATTTCCATTTTCAACGCACACAGCATAGAGGCCATCTTCACAAAAAATTTTACGCAGTTCTTCGATGTTCATCATCAGAATCCTTCCGGATAATTAGCTCTCCCCTTTAAGGGACCATCCCTCTTATCCCTGCGCGCTACTTAAGTATTTTTGATTCTATTCCGGCACCGTCCAGAACTTCAAACGCGTGAAAATAAAAACAAAAACCCGCCGAAGCGGGTTAAGTGCGGGTGCGTTGAGGATACCTGCCACATCAGAGGTGGCGAGGGATTTCTCCCTCGCCGGGTCTCTTACTCCTCAGGTTCGTAAGCTGTGAAGACAGCGACCTCCGTCTGGCCGGTTCGGATTCGTACCTCGCAGAGGTCTTTCCTCGTTACCAGTGCCGTCACTATGACGGTTAAACAGATGACGATCAGGGCGATTAACATCGCCTTTTGCTGCTTCATAGCCTGCTTCTCCTTGCCTTTCGGCACGTAAGAGGCTAACCTACGTTTGTGAAGCATAGATTGGGCCTCAGATTAATGTTAAACGTCTTGCAGGACGCGTAATGTTAACTGGGGCTTTTCTCTATCTGCCGTTGGTGTTATGCCCGAGGCAGATAGCCTCAAGCACCCGCAGCCATTCTACTTAACTACCGTTACCTCGCCAATGTGAAATCAGTCAGAAAGGCGATCCATAAGAACAATAGCAAGACAATAAATCGCCATTACAGCCGTAATAGCCAGCGCACATTTGAGAACCAGCACCACAACCTCCTGTATTGGACGTACACCAGTCCTGATGAATATGAGGCTGTCTCGTCAGTGATTCAATACAACTATTGGGTATAGTTTCTCTGATTTTTTCTGTGGAAATGGGGCTCAACCACTAGTCATTTAATACGCAAAGTCCGATACAAGCTAACCTTCTAGTCCGCTTTGAGCGAAAAGCGGACGTTGGAAGTTTAAAACTCGCGAACTACTCAGCGTCCATTGATGCGTATTGTGTAACGTGATTAACCACAGATGATATTGAAACGTTCTCCGGAAATCTTGACCATAATGTCAGACAGTTCGCTGACGGCATGGGCTTCAGATGATCCCAGAGCGTCAGGCTGAACAGCTATTACCGAAGCTCCACTTGCCAGCCCTGCTTTTATACCCGCAGATGCATCCTCAAATACCACGCATTCACCAGGCTCAAGGCCCAAAGCCAAAGCTGCTTTGATGTAACCCTCGGGACTTGGTTTTCCCGTCATTACATCTTCTGCACACACCATTACTATGGGTAAGGGGAGATTAGCCGCTTTCATCCTGTTTTCTGCAAGCATTCTGCCTGCAGAAGTGACAAGTGCCCAGCTATCCGGTGGCAGTTTTGATAAGAGTGCAGCGGCCCCTTTTACTTCAGTAACGCCTTCTGTCATGTTGATTTCAACCTCTTCGAGTGAGGCCGCGATTTTATTGGTTTTCTCACCTGCACCAATAAAATGCGTCAGTGTATCAATCGTTTGCCGCCCGTGTGCGTAAGCAATCACAGCCTGAGTATCAAGACCGTATTCTGCACAAAAATCTCTCCAGACGCTTTCCACTACGGCTGTTGAATCAACCAGCGTACCGTCCATATCGAATAAAAAACCCTTAGCGTTGAATATCATTGCCATTCCTTAATGGTTGCAGAAGAAAGTTAATCAAACCATGTTTTTTCATCACCTTTCGCTACTCTCAGGCTGACAGCAATCTGCTCAGGCACAATTCTTGAAAGCGACAATTCAGGCAGGTCGTTGACATCAAAAAAATCAGCATCGAGTGACTCATGGCTGATTGACAGGCTGCCACCTACTTCTTCACAGAGAAAAATCAGCTTGTAAACATGCCAGGGTAAAGGCGGATGGCCGTGAAGATTACGATCCCAAACTCCCAATAGTTTAGTCACTCTGACTTTTAATCCGGTTTCTTCTTCGACTTCTCGACGCACAGCTTCAGAAGGTGTATCTCCAACATCTGCCCATCCGCCAGGAAGACTCCATAATCCATCTGCAGCCTCTTTCACCATCAGAATACGATTATTACGCAGGATAAACGCACGCACATCTGTTTTGGGCGTCGCGTAACCCGTTTCCGATACATGAAACAAATCATTGCGGCTAATATCAAACTGCGAACTCAGCAGTCCAGCGGCAATTTCACGCAAGGCTTCATAGCGTTCCTTGTCAAAGACGTCTTTTGAATAGGTCAGGCCTGACTGCGCGAGGGCCTTTAGTCTCTGGGCAACAAAAATAAGCTTTTCTTGGGTCAACACTTCAGACATGTTTTTCATCTTCATTTATGTATTCAGAGTTCCTGTTAAGGATACTGCTCAATTCAATGAAGAATAACAAATGCATCTGGCACCTGCTATGTCCGCTTCTGGCACAAAGCGGACAACCACGCCAGATCTACCCTGTGCCATGAAAAATGAGAATGTCAATTCACTCCTGAACTAATGCTTTTTAATCTAGTAACGTCTAAAATACCTAACATTATCCCTGATAAAATGCCAGTATGCGCTGCATAACTTCACTCATCCGGCACTCGCGACAGATTATGTTTAGGCGACTGTCGTAGCGACGTATTTCTCCATCAGGTAACGACCAGATAAGGTCCGGATCAACCACAGCTGTTTTCTTCACCTTTGCCCTCGATAGTTTTTTGCGGGCGTTTTGCCAGTCCTTACGCGCCTGTTCAGACGGGAATAACCCGTAGCCGGAGTTGTATACATCGCCACTGGCTACCAGCTCTCTGGCAAGAACGCTCATCAGATATCTAGTCGCACCTGTTTTAGCTTCCAGTTGCCGTAACGTCTCACGACCGCTCTGGCGCACGAGTTCCACCACCTGCCCTTTAATTTTTTCCCGCTCTTCTTGTGTAAAAACTTTTGCCACAAGTCCCCCTTAAAATTACCTCATGACCTGAAATCAAAACTTATCCTCTGAAACCAGGCGGAATTTCTGTATCCGGTTCAGAAATATGATTCACACAACGCTGTACAGGTGAACGTCCCAGGCGGATGACCAGTTCGTCCCATTTTTCGCGGAGTTTTGACGGGCTCATGATGTTTTTTACCCAGAATGGATCCCGCTGTACCCGACCAAACATTTCGCAAATTTGTCTGTGGCTTCTGCCATCCAGCATCCGCATTGTGCGCACGTCATTGGCCCAGGCTGTCCAGTTAGGCTCTTTTGGTCGCATGATCTCTCCATCGTCGCTGGCAGCCTGTTCGTAAAGGTTCACGATCCGCCCCCAAATCCACTGCGCACACGCCAAATCCTCCCTGCTACCCCACTGGCGTTTTTTCACACTAAACACAACCGCGTCGGGGTTCCGGGTTAAAAAATCCTGTTCAGTCGTCTGCGGGTCCGGTTGCGAAGCTTCCGGACGAAAAGTGTTTTTATTCTCTGTAGTAATCTCTGTTGTATTCTCTGTAAGATCATCAGGCCATTTTGACCCGATGACATTGGGTCGTTTTGAACCAATGGAGCGTTTCATTTTGACCTCTTCCATCGTGTCATTTTGACCTGATGGAGCGGCGCATTTTGAACCGATGGATTCGTTCAATTTGCCACCATCTAAAAGCTCGCTCCCATAGTTGATCGTGTAGAAATTGGTCATATCGCGCTTTGATTTATTGAGCTTTTCACAACGCAAAAGCCCCTGCGTTTTCAGACTTGCAAACGCGCGTTTTAACGTTGACTCTGACCAGAATGGGAACTGTTCCAGCCATTGTTCCGTTGTGTTATAAATCCAGCGAACACCATCACATTCCATACCGGAGTTGGTATCTCTCAACCAGTAGTGCAGTTGTTGCAAAACAATGGCTTCGTTTAAGCCGATTTTCATTGCCAGCTGCGTGTTTATAACCAGTGGGCGTTCAGCAAAAAGAAGACTCATAATTCCATCCAGCTTTTTGTTGGTATTGCTGTCGATACGCAAGCTTGAAAGCAATTGCTTTTTCTATAAGTTCGTCAGTTTCACGATCTACAACGGCAGGATCTGCAAAAAGCAGTCCAGATTCCACCACATCGCCATATTCTTTATTTAACCCGGCGATCATGTACGTAATACTTTTTTCACGATACAACCTGAAATCACTAATCCGGATAGCCTCCATAATTGCAGGCACTAGCGCTGTGAACTTTTCACGCTTATCCCTGGTGTCGATAGCCTTCCAGCGTTCGAATATCTTCACTCGATTAACGCTAAGCGCTCGCTGATCAACCGCGCCACCTTCATATGTGACACGCTGAACATCGATGTTCGGGCGCTCTTTCAAAGCCCAGAATGCTTCAGTGATTAATATCGTCGCCTGCTCCTGTGTCATTCCTGGTCGACATATCCAGGCATCCAGAGCCTCACGAGCCTGTTCAGGAGTGATTTTCATTGTTCAACCGCCCCGTCCGCTTCGTCTTACGATATTCGTCATAAACTTTGGGATCATACTGAAGCTCCCCGCCAGATGCCTCCTGTAGACGCATCGCGCGACCTTCAGGAACCAGTATCCCCCAGGCAGCAACACTTGCCAGTCTCACTCCTGCGGCATTGGCAAGCTTTGTTTTGCTGCCAAAAAAAGTAATTGCGTCAACTTTAAGCATCAAAGCCCCCTCTTGTTAGACTTTTCTAACATTATTGTGCGCGGGATACCTAAGTCAAGAAAAATTAGAATTACCTAACTATGGATACAAGAACCCTAGGCCAGCGAGTTCTGGCGCGACGAAAAGAATTACGCTTAACACAACGAGAAGCTGCGCGCCTCGCTGGAGTTGCTCACGTCACAATTTCACAATGGGAAAGAGACGAAACCCAGCCAGTCGGAAAACGATTGTTTGCTTTAGCGGATGCTCTGAAGTGCTCACCTACATGGCTAATGTTTGGTGATGAAGACAAGGCACCAGTGCCTGCACAAGAACTTCATGTGGAAACAGAGCTAACTCCCAACCACAAAGAATTGATCGAATTATTCGATGCTCTTCCATCTTCCGAGCAGGAAGCCTTGCTGTCTGAAATGCGCGCAAGAGTAGAAAACTTCAACAAACTCTTCGAAGAAATGCTTAAAGCGCGTAAAAATAAATCAATAAAATAACATTCTTTTCAAGTGATTAGTTGCGCCCACTCTTTTTGTTAGACCAACCTAACAAAAAACACTTGCCTCTCATGTTAGGTTATTCTAAATTACTTTCCATCAAGACACCGCACGGTGTTCTCAGCAAACAGTTCCGCTACCCCGGCGTTAAGGGGAAATGAGGTCAGCATGGATACTATCGATCTTGGCAACAACGAATCTCTGGTATGCGGCGTGTTTCCCAACCAAGACGGCACGTTCACCGCGATGACGTATACCAAAAGCAAAACGTTTAAAACCGAAGCTGGCGCGCATCGCTGGCTGGAAAGAAATTCAGGTGAGTGATATGGATTTCGACGCAATCATGGAAAAGGCTTACGAAGAATACTTCGAAGGCCTTGCCGAAGGCGAAGAAGCTCTCAGCTTCAGCGAATTTAAACAGGCGCTTTCCAGTTCGGCAAAAGCTAACAACTGAGAGGTTTATGATGGAATTGAGAGTTTGTTTCAAACTCTCAATAAACCAGAGGCAGGTAAGGAGCGTTAAATTATTGCTTGAAAGCAATAAGATCACTCAATCTCACCGCTATAGGCATTCCATCTGAGCATGAGGGTACGCCAGAAAATATCGTTTATGTGCAAAACACAGTATGGATTTTCGTCGGGAAGGAGTTGCCCTTCCATGGGGAGCAAAATATTAGCAGATACCAGTTTTTTATATCAGAATCATTGCGTACAGCATGGATCACAGGATAGTTCCTCGATAATGCCGTAATAAGAATTTTTTTCTGACCCGCAGTCAAGGAATCGATAACTGCATTGATATGACTGATTGTTTTTTGTTCTCTTGTATTGTTCCGGTGACTTCGCCAGACCTTACGAAGAAATAAAGCTAAACGTTGGAGATTTATAGCCAGCACAAAAGAAAAGGCAAAAACGAATACCGGGTAAATATAAGGAATGCTGATTTTGTCTTGAACATACTCCGGTACAGAATCAGGCATAAAGAGCAATATCAAAACAAAGATAATAAGCATATACATAAGGCGCTCTAAGGGTTCGTTACTGAATAACTTGCTCAACAAGCCGAATACATCAGGCATATTAATAACTCTCTACTGTAAGGGTATTAAAATGCTATCACAGACTCTCGCTGTAGGGGTATAGCCGAGACCACCGAGCCTGAAGTGGTAAAAAGACAGGCACACAACACGAAAGCGCACGGCGAGGCTGTTAGTTCATAAATGGTCTGTCGTTAAATTTTCGTCGACCGTGCGCTTCCGGTTGTGGCAATCCGCGAAATGGCGCGGCGGTAAGTATGGCTGGGGTTTCCTCCATTGCTCCAGAAAATGCACCGGGTTGTCAGGTTGACCATACGCTTAAGTGACAACCCCGCTACAACGCCCTCTGTTATCAATTTTCTGGTGACATTTGGCGGTATCAGTTTTACTCCGTGACTGCTCTGCCGCCCTTTTTAAAGTGAATTTTGTGATGCGGTGAATGCGGCTGAGCGCACGCGGAACAGTTAAAACCGAAAACTGTGTTATGGGTGGATTCTCTGTATCCGGCGTTAATTGTTAACTGGTTAACGTCACCTGGAGGCACCAGGCACCGCATCAACAAAGTTCATTTGTAAAAATGGAGATAATTATGATTGCTCATCACTTCGGAACTGATGAGATTCCTCGTCAGTGCGTGACTCCCGGTGATTATGTTATTCATAAAGGAAGAACATATATTGCTTCGGTAAACAACATTAAAAAACAACGGCTCTATATTCGTGATTTTTCCACACAACACTGTATTAAGGAAACCATGATTAAAGTCTTCCTTGGTCGTGATGGTTTACCTGTAAAAGCAGAGTCATGGTGAGCAGTAATAAAATAACTGCCACAATACGACATTCAGCTTAATGAATACATCAGATTTGATTCTTATATGCCAGCAATGGCAGGGATTTGTTCACCCTTAAATCTGTAATGAGGTTAAAACAAAATGAGTAAAGTCTTTATTTGCGCCGCCATTCCTGACGAACAGGCAATTAAGGAAGAAGGTGCAGTTGCTGTAGCCACTGCCATCGAAGCTGGTGACGAACGCCGCGCCCGAGCCAAATTTACCTGGCAATTCCTGGAGCAATATCCGGCTGCTCAGGACTGTGCTTATAAATTTCTTGTCTGCGAGGATAAACCCGGCATGGCCCGCCCTGCCCTTGATTCCTGGGATACCGAATATATGCAGGAAAACCGCTGGGATGAGGGATCGTCTTCCTTTGTCCCGGTCGAACCAGAGCCGAATACAGAAATTGTTAACTTTAATCAGTTATCCGACGACAAACAGGCCGCTGTTCTCGTTAAGTTTGGCGCACATGAAAACGTCACCGTGGATATGGTCATCAACGCAAGCGGGCTTCTTGGCGATGACGACATGATGACCTTTGACGGACACCTCGCAGAGGCAATTATCCGGACTAAAGAAATTAACGCCATGTATCCGGAACGTCAGATTGAATACATCAACGATGCCAGACGTGATTTAAAACCAACCGCCAAATGGCCCGACGTTCAGGCATATTTTCTCGACCGTAAAAAACGCATGGAAAAGGAGCGCAAAGAAGGTGGTGCATATGCTTCTGTTGTTGATCTTGCCCGTGCCAGCGTCAACCGGCAGAACACTGAAAACTCAGTAGCAAAAATCAACCCTGTCACTACTGCCATTCGTCGCGAATACAAGCAGACATGGAAAACACTGGATGATGAACTGGCCTATGCTCTGTGGCCTGGGGACATTGATGCCGGAAACATTGACGGCAGCATCCATCGCTGGGCAAAAAATGAAGTTATCGACAACGACCGCGAAGACTGGAAGCGTATCTCGGCATCAATGCGCAAACAGCCTGATGCCCTTCGCTACGACCGCCAGACTATTTTTGGCCTTGTCCGTGAACGTCCGATCGACATTCACAAAGACCCTGTGGCACTGAACAAATACATTACTGAATACCTGACTACAAAGGGCGTGTTTGAAGATGAAGGAAGAAATCAGAGCGCAACTGATACTCTCTCGTCGCCAGTACCAGAAACTGATGCAGTGGAAACGGCAATTCCGGACAACGAAAAAACCGAATGCAAAGTGGAAATCGAACCATCTGTAGAGCGTGAGGGGCCGTTCTACTTCCTCTTCACCGACAAGGATGGCGAAAAATACGGTCGCGCAAACAAACTTTCTGGTCTGGATAAGGCACTGGCTGCCGGGGCTACTGAAATCACGAAAGAAGAATATTTCGCCCGCAAAAACGGTACATACTCAGGTTCACAACAAAATACTGGTGCATCTGACACGACCGCACAACCAGAGCCGGTAAAAGTTACCGCTGACGAAGTAAACAAAATTATGCAGGCAGCCAATATCAGCCAGCCTGACGCCAATAAGTTGCTTGCTGTATCACGTGGTGAATTTGTTGCAGGGATTAGCGACCCGAATGATCCGAAATGGGTGAAGGGGATTGAAACCCGCGATTCAGTGAATCAGAACCAGCAAGAAACGGAACAGAACGGCCAGAAAGCGGAACAAAACAGCCCAAATGCGTTACAAAACGAGCCAGAAACGAAACATCCTGAACCAGTGGCGCAACAGGAAGTGGAAAAAGTCTGCACCGCCTGCGGTCAGACCGGCGGCGGCAACTACCCTGATTGTGGCGCGGTGATGGGCGACGCAACATACCAGGAAACATTCGATGAAGAGTATCAGGTTGAAGTTCAGGAAGATGATCCGGAGGAAATGGAAGGCGCTGAACATCCACACAAGGAGAACACTGGCGGCAATCAGCATCACGATAGCGATAATGAAACTGGCGAGACGGCAGATCACTCAATTAAGGTGAACGGTCATCAAGAAATCACATCCACCAGCAGGACGTGTGACCATCTAATGATCGACCTTGAAACCATGGGAAAAAATCCTGATGCCCCGATCATCTCAATAGGTGCAATATTTTTCGATCCGCAAACCGGAGATATGGGACCGGAATTTAGTAAGACTATCGATCTGGAAACTGCTGGCGGGGTCATTGATCGGGACACCATTAAATGGTGGCTTAAGCAATCACGCGAAGCGCAATCTGCCATTATGACCGATGAAATCCCGTTAGATGATGCACTGTTACAATTGCGGGAATTTATCGACGAAAACTCCGGTGAATTTTTTGTTCAGGTCTGGGGAAATGGAGCCAACTTCGACAACGTGATTTTACGCCGTTCATACGAACGGCAGGGGATCCCCTGCCCGTGGCGTTATTGCAACGATCGCGATGTGCGCACAATCGTTGAGCTGGGAAAAACCCTGAACTTCGATGCCAGAACGGATATTCCATTCGACGGTGAGCGCCACAATGCACTTGATGACGCCCGTTACCAGGCAAAATACGTTTCAGCTATCTGGCAAAAACTGATCCCGAGTCAGGCTGATTTTTAATGTTCAACCATCGCCGGTTGTAACTGGTATTCTGCAACCGGCGCTCATCTGAAGTAAGAGATAAAAGCAATGAGCGAAGTAGTCATGATTGTCTCTCCCGGTAAATGGGTATCCGAAGAACAGCTAATTGCACTGAAAGGAATAAAAAAGGGAACGCTAAAAAAAGCCAGGGAAAAATCGTTTATGGAAGGAAGAGAGTATAAGCATGTCGCCCATGACTGTATGCCATGGGATAACAGCCCATGCTTTTACAACCTGGAAGAAATTGACCGCTGGATTGAGCGCCAGGCATTAGCAAGACCAAGACGCCATCTTACTTGACTAAAAGCCACACTAACCAATGAGAGAAGCTGAAATGAAATATCCGACAGGCGTGGAAAACCATGGAGGGAAATTGCGTATCTGGTTTGTTTATAAAGGTGTAAGAGTCAGAGAAAATCTGGGGGTTCCTGACACGGCAAAAAACAGGCGCATTGCAGGTGAGCTGCGCGCCTCTGTTTGTTACGCAATAAAAACTGGTGTTTTCGACTATGCAAAACAGTTTCCCTCCTCACACAATCTGGAAAAATTTGGTGAGGCCCGACAAGATTTAACCATAAAGGAACTGGCTGAAAAATTTCTGGCACTGAAAGAAACGGAAGTCGCAAAAACGTCACTCAACACGTACCGTGCCGTCATCAAAAATATTCTGAGCATAATCGGTGAAAAAAATCTTGCATCGTCGATTAATAAAGAAAAATTGCTGGCGGTACGTAAAGAGTTACTTACTGGATACCAGATCCCCAAAAGTAATTATATTGTTACGCAACCGGGGAGATCGGCTGTCACCGTAAATAATTACATGACAAATCTTTACGCCGTGTTCCAGTTTGGTGTTGATAACGGTTACCTGGCAGATAATCCGTTTAAGGGGATCTCGCCATTAAAGGAATCAAGAACCATTCCTGATCCTCTTTCACGGGAGGAATTTATCCGTCTTATCGACGCCTGCAGGAATCAGCAGGCCAAAAATTTATGGTGCGTTTCTGTTTATACAGGCATTCGCCCTGGTGAGCTGTGCGCGCTTGGCTGGGAGGACATAGATCTGAAAAATGGAACAATGATGATCAGAAGAAATTTAGCAAAAGATCGTTTTACGGTACCGAAAACACAGGCTGGTACCAATCGGGTAATTCACCTTATCAAGCCTGCAATCGACGCTCTCAGGAATCAGATGACACTAACGAGGCTGAGCAAAGAGCATATTATTGACGTTCACCTCAGAGAGTTTGGCAGAACAGAAAAACAAAAATGCACCTTTGTTTTTCAACCTGAAGTGTCAGCGAGAGTAAAAAATTATGGTGACCATTTTACCGTTGACTCAATAAGGCAGATGTGGGACGCAGCGATAAAGCGCGCTGGCCTCCGCCACCGCAAATCATATCAGTCGAGACATACTTATGCCTGCTGGTCGCTGACAGCCGGTGCCAACCCGGCATTCATAGCAAACCAGATGGGACATGCAGATGCGCAAATGGTGTTTCAGGTATACGGGAAATGGATGTCTGAAAACAATAATGCACAGGTAGCCCTGTTAAATACACAGCTAAGCGAGTTTGCCCCAACCATGCCCCAAAACAAGGCGACGCAAAATTAAACTGTTAATTATCAAATAGTTACTATCAATGACTCTTGAAATCCATAAATTCAAGCGCAGTGCCCAACCATCCCGATACTGCTGCTTTCACCAAATCCTTAGTGCTTCTTTCGTGTTTTTCTATTGTCATAATGGTTATCTCTAAAAAAGAGGTAAGATGCGTACTACTTACTCGCCGTTATTGGTATTATTCAGAAAAAGTGAGTAAGACTTTGCAGCAATGTTTTTGATCCTGTTCAAATAAACTAATGGCATCCGCAACATGCTGGAAATCAAACGTATGGGTAATTAGTTTTTCTGGTTTAATTAACCCTTTACTTAACCAGTCGATAACGACCGGGAATTTATTTGCATTTAAGCGTGAAGAGAAAATAGAGAGTTCTTTGCCGGTAATTCCTTGCTGAATCACTTCAGACGGTTCACTGGAGAAGCCCATCAATACAATACGTGCCGCTGGAGAAGCCAGCGTTACGGCCTCTTTCAAGATTGAAGGATGACAAGCGGCATCGATAATTAAAGTCGGCTTGATGCCTTTTTCAGCGAAACTCTCGCCAAGCGGTGTCTGGCTGTTATTAATCGCCCAGTCTGCCCCGCTCTCTTTCGCTTTTTCCAGTCGTTCATCAATGCGATCGGCAACAATCACATTTTTAACGTTATAGACGCCTTTTAATACCTGAACGATCGTCAGGCCGATTGGGCCGGCACCGTAAACCAGAACGGTATCATTTTCAGTCGGTTGACCATGACCGGTAACGTTAGCCGCAATGGTAAAAGGTTCGATCATCACCGCATATTGATCGGCCACTGCTTCAGGAATTTTCCACGCATTTTTTGCCGGAACCACGGCATATTCACTGAAACCACCGTCAGCGTGCACACCTAATACAGCAAGTGTCGTACAAACGTTCGGCTTACCTATAGAGCACGGATAGCAATGCCCACAGCTGACCACCGGATCGACAGCAACGCGTTCACCGACTCTGGCGCTTTCCACGCCGTCACCCACTGCATCAATGACGCCAAAGAATTCATGACCAATGACGCGCGGATATTTCGCAAAAGGATTATGCCCACGGTAAATATGGCTATCTGAACCACAAATTCCGGCAAGTTTAACTTTTACTCGTACTTCACCCGCTGACGGGGTGGGTATTTCACGTTCGATAATCGACAGTTGATTCGGTTTTTCAATTAAAATGCTTTTCATTACCTTACTCCTTACCAGTTCCACAGCGTGCCATCTTCCAGACGTGCGACTGGCAGATAAGCAGGTTCATAGGGATATTTCGCCGCCAGCTTTTCATCGAATTCGATGCCAAGGCCCGGTTTTTCTCCCGGATGCATATAGCCGTTATCGAAAGTCCAGTTGTGCGGGAAGACTTCGAGCATTTGTTCGGAATAACCCATGTATTCCTGGACACCGAAATTGGGGACCCACAGATCAAAGTGCAGCGCCGCAGCCATGCAGACTGGTGACAAATCGGAAGGACCGTGTGAGCCAGTACGTACCTGATACAGCGAAGCAAAATCGGCAATCCGACGCATACCGGTAATTCCGCCTGCATGGGTCAGCGTGGTGCGGATATAATCGATGAGTTGCTCTTCAATCAGTTGTTTGCAGTCCCAGATGCTGTTGAAGACTTCACCCACCGCGATGGGTGTGACGGTATGTTGGCGAATGAGACGGAAGCATTCCTGGTTTTCCGCAGGCGTCGGGTCTTCCATCCAGAACATGCGATAATCTTCAATGCTCTTACCAAAGCGCGCCGCTTCAATAGGCGTTAAGCGATGGTGCATGTCATGCAGCAGATGTTCATCAAAACCAAACTTGTTACGTACCGCGTCAAACAATTTCGGCATGAAATCGAGGTATTTCTCCGTCGACCACAGCTGCTCTTCCGGCCACTGTCCTTTGGTTGCGGGTTCATAAGCCAGACCTTTACCTTTCGACATGCCGTAGGTGGTTTTCATACCAGGGATTCCGCACTGCACGCGGATGGCTTTGAATCCCAGCTCCTGATGACGGGCATAATCATCCAGAGCTTCATCAATACTGTGACCGGTGGTATGGCAATAAACCATCACCCCTTCACGAGACGCGCCGCCGAGTAACTGGTAAAGCGGCATGTTGGCAGCTTTGGCTTTAATATCCCACAGCGCCATATCAACCGCTGAAATGGCCGACATCGTAACCGGACCGCGACGCCAGTAAGCACCTTTATAGAAAAACTGCCAGATATCTTCGATACGGTGTGCATCGCGACCAATAAGCTGCGGACAAAGGTGATCCTGCAAATAAGAGGCCACGGAAAGCTCACGTCCATTTAGGGTGGCATCCCCAAGGCCCGTAATACCGTCCTCAGTGGTGATTTTTAATGTGACGAAATTACGCCCCGGACAGGTAACAAAAACTTCAGCCTTTACGATCTTCATGTTCGATTCCTTGCATCGCTTGTCGTGATGCATGAAATCTACGCAACTGAGCTACTACCATACAAGTATGAAGATCAAAAAAAGCCGGAGTGATCACAAAAAAAGGCGTATATTTGCGCCGTGAATGGTTGACAAAAGATGAAACAGAATACCTTTTGTCAGCTGACACTTCCTCGTATCTTATTGATAAAATGGATTTATGTTCCTACGTGCGCCCCCAGCCCGCAACAATGATCAACATGCCGCAAAGCGCAATTAACGCCCCCGTCCAGTCATAAAGAGTCAGTTTCACGCCATCCACAACGCGCAGCCAAATCAACGCCGTGCAGACATAAACGCCACCATAAGCCGCGTAAACACGCCCACTCGCCGCAGGATGCAACGTTAACAACCAGACAAACAGCGCCAGTGAAATCCCCGCCGGAAGCAACAGCCAGATACTGGCGTTTCGCTTCAACCACAGCCAGGGCAAAAAGCATCCAATAATTTCACACAGCGCAGTAGCAAAAAATAGTAACGTTGTTTTAATCATCTTTGTCACTTATTGACATCACGTATAGTTATAGGGCGACATAATATCATCAATATAAACACCCTCCTTGAACGTTTTGCGTTCGCAGTGGATGGTGTAGAATCAGCTTTAATCATTCATACAGGGAATGAATTATGAAAATCACTCTCAGCAAACGAATCGGCCTGCTCGCTTTTCTGCTGCCTTGCGCACTGGCATTGAGCACAACTGTTCATGCCGAAACTAACAAACTGGTGATTGAGTCTGGCGACAGTGCACAAAGCCGCCAGCGCGCCGCTATGGAAAAAGAGCAATGGAATGACACGCGTAATCTGCGCCAGAAAGTGAATAAACGCACTGAAAAAGAGTGGGATAAAGCCGACGCTGCTTTTGATAACCGCGATAAATGTGAGCAAAGCGCCAACATCAATGCCTACTGGGAGCCAAATACTTTGCGCTGCCTGGACCGTCGAACTGGCCGCGTTATTATCCCCTAACCTGTTATTGATTTAAGGAATGTAAGGACACGTTATGCCAAGCGCCCACAGTGTTAAGCTACGCCCGCTGGAGCGTGAAGATTTACGCTATGTACATCAACTCGACAATAACGCCAGTGTGATGCGTTACTGGTTTGAGGAACCCTACGAAGCCTTTGTTGAACTCTCTGATCTGTATGATAAGCATATTCACGATCAGAGCGAACGGCGCTTTGTGGTGGAATGTGACGGCGAAAAAGCCGGTCTGGTGGAGCTGGTGGAAATTAACCATGTTCATCGCCGCGCAGAATTTCAGATAATTATCTCTCCGGAGTATCAGGGGAAAGGTCTGGCAACCCGTGCCGCCAAATTAGCAATGGACTATGGCTTCACCGTTCTCAATCTCTATAAGCTGTATCTGATCGTTGATAAAGAGAATGAAAAAGCGATTCACATTTACCGCAAGCTTGGCTTTACGGTTGAAGGTGAATTGATGCATGAGTTCTTTATTAATGGTCAATATCGTAATGCCATTCGTATGTGTATATTCCAGCATCAGTATCTGGCTGAGCACAAAACACCGGGTCAGACTCTCCTGAAGCCGACCGCACAATAGTATTAATAATAATCGATCGTATTTTTGATGGTGTAAACCCGTTCGACGGCGGGTTTTACTCCTTCATCAACAATGATTAGCTGACAGTCCACCGGATTGGCGTGATTGTCATATTCACAGCTCTGTTTTACATTTCCAACCCGTTGATTATTCAGTAAAGTAACCGCTGTGTAATCTAATTTTTTGATCGGGTCCGTTGATGGCGTGGCGCTGACAGATAATGTTTTATCGTTACTTTTCGTGGTTTTACCCAGCGGATACCCCTGATCATCATAGCGATATTCCATCTGCATCTGTTTGCTGCTGGCTTTAATCACGAAACCATTATCATCGGTTTCCCAACTCACCCCGGCAGAAGGTAATTCTGCTAGCTGGCATTTTCCCTGCAAACGAACTCTTTTCTCCAGCGTCTCAGCATCACGGTAATAATTGGCGTCCAGTACCAGGGCAACCAAGGTATTATTTTCCAGATCCAGTAATTCGAGAGAATCAAAACAGCCTTCTTCCGACAAAGTCCCCGAAACACGTTTCGTCACTTCACCTTGCTCATCCATTAATGTCTGAGTGAAATCTTTTACGGGACTACGCAGCGGATCAAAATCGAATTCATTAGAGAAACTGGCCATCTCCGGGGTAAATGAAAGTGTTACCTCTGTGCGGTCACATCCTGTGAGTAATATCGCGAGTAAGCATGGCAGTAATTTGTATTTCACAACAGTCACCTGAGAGTAGAGATAATTCTCAATCATAGTAGCAAATACAGTACTTTACACGTTAAATGCTATGCTTAAAGAAGTTATCTTCGCGTAAGGAGCTTATGATGAAACTCTCAACCTGCTGTGCCGCGCTTCTGCTCGCCCTCGCCTCACCCGCGGTACTCGCCGCGCCGGGATCCTGTGAGCGCATACAGAGCGATATATCACAGCGCATTATCAATAATGGCGTACCCGAAAGCAGCTTCACGTTAAGTATTGTCCCCAATGACCAGGTTGATCAGCCTGATTCCCAGGTCGTCGGGCATTGCGCTAATGATACGCATAAAATTCTCTACACCCGTACCACCAGCGGTAACGTCTCTGCTCCCGCGCAGTCTACCCAGGATAACGCGCCTGCTGAACCGCAGTAACACATTATCGACTGAACGCCGGATACGACACATCCGGCGATTTGAACATACAACATAATCCCACCTTATTACTCATACCCTTCTATTGATATGGATTAATAATTATTAACCCCAAATGGGTAGACTCTCTCTATTGTTAGCGCGCTAAATATTCAATATATAAACATTTATATAACGATAAAGAACAGGGAGTGAGTTATGTCCAAAAATGAACAAATGGTGGGCATCAGCCGCAGAACACTCGTTAAATCTACCGCGATAGGTTCTCTGGCGCTGGCTGCAGGCGGTTTTTCTTTGCCGTTTACCCTGCGCAGTGCAGAAGCAGCGGTACAACAGGCCAACGAAAAAGTGGTCTGGGGTGCCTGTTCCGTCAACTGTGGTAGCCGCTGTGCACTTCGTATGCATGTTAAAGATAATGAAGTGACCTGGGTGGAAACTGACAACACCGGCAGCGACGAGTATGGCAACCATCAGGTACGCGCCTGTTTGCGCGGTCGCTCCATCCGTCGGCGTATTAATCATCCCGATCGCCTGAATTACCCAATGAAACGCGTGGGCAAACGCGGCGAAGGCAAATTCGAACGGATTAGCTGGGATGAAGCCCTGGATACTATCGCCAGTAGCCTGAAAAAAACCGTCAAACAATATGGCAATGAGGCTGTATATATTCAGTACTCTTCGGGGATTGTTGGCGGCAATATGACCCGCTCTTCTCCATCAGCCTCGGCGGTCAAACGCCTGATGAACTGCTACGGCGGTTCACTAAATCAGTATGGCTCCTACAGCACTGCGCAAATTTCCTGTGCCATGCCCTACACCTACGGCAGTAATGATGGCAACAGCACCACGGATATTGAAAACAGCAAGCTGGTCGTGATGTTTGGTAACAACCCGGCTGAAACCCGCATGAGCGGCGGTGGCATCACTTATCTTCTTGAAAAAGCACGCGAGAAATCGAACGCAAAAATGATTGTTATCGATCCGCGATATACCGATACGGCTGCTGGTCGTGAAGATGAATGGCTTCCTATTCGCCCGGGCACCGATGCCGCGCTGGTTGCGGGTATTGCCTGGGTATTGATTAACGAAAATCTCGTTGATCAACCTTTTCTCGATAAATACTGCGTCGGCTATGACGAAAAAACCTTACCCGCAGATGCACCCAAAAATGGTCACTATAAAGCCTATATTCTTGGTGAAGGCGATGATAAAACAGCGAAAACGCCGCAGTGGGCTTCGCAAATTACAGGTATCCCGGTAGACCGTATCATCAAACTGGCGCGTGAAATTGGCACAGCAAAACCCGCTTATATCTGCCAGGGCTGGGGGCCGCAACGCCAGGCAAACGGCGAGCTGACGGCACGCGCTATTGCTATGTTGCCTATTTTGACGGGCAATGTCGGCATCAGCGGCGGAAATAGTGGTGCGCGTGAATCGACCTACACCATTACCATCGAACGCTTGCCGGTGCTGGATAATCCGGTCAAAACGTCAATCTCCTGCTTCAGCTGGACAGATGCTATCGATCATGGCCCGCAAATGACGGCAATCCGCGACGGCGTCCGGGGCAAAGATAAACTAGATGTGCCCATTAAGTTCATCTGGAACTACGCGGGAAATACCCTGGTTAATCAGCATTCTGACATCAACAAAACGCATGAAATTCTGCAGGACGAATCGAAATGCGAAATGATTGTGGTCATCGAAAACTTTATGACCTCATCGGCAAAATATGCCGACATTCTGCTGCCAGACCTGATGACCGTTGAGCAGGAAGATATTATTCCTAACGACTACGCCGGTAACATGGGATATCTCATTTTCCTCCAGCCTGTCACCAGCGAAAAATTCGAACGCAAACCAATTTACTGGATCCTGAGTGAAGTCGCGAAACGTCTTGGACCTGACGTCTATCAAAAGTTCACTGAAGGTCGCACGCAGGAACAATGGTTACAACATCTGTACGCCAAAATGCTTGCCAAAGATCCGGCGTTACCGTCTTACGACGAATTAAAAAAAATGGGTATCTATAAGCGTAAAGATCCCAATGGTCATTTTGTCGCCTACAAAGCATTTCGTGACGACCCCGAGGCAAATCCACTTAAAACGCCTTCCGGTAAGATTGAAATTTATTCCAGCAAGCTGGCGGAAATTGCCCGTACCTGGGAACTGGAAAAAGATGAAGTGATAAGCCCACTGCCGGTTTATGCCTCAACCTTTGAAGGCTGGGACTCCCCTGAACGTAGTGCCTTCCCACTGCAACTGTTTGGTTTCCATTACAAATCCCGTACGCACTCGACCTACGGCAACATTGATGTCCTGAAGGCAGCCTGCCGTCAGGAAGTGTGGATCAACCCTATAGATGCACAGAAACGTGGGATTGCCAACGGCGATATGGTGCGGGTGTTTAACCATCGTGGCGAAGTTCGGCTACCAGCCAAAGTGACACCACGCATTATCCCTGGAGTTAGTGCTATGGGCCAGGGAGCCTGGCACGAGGCCAATATGTCTGGCGATAAAATCGACCACGGCGGCTGTGTGAATACGCTAACCACTCTGCGACCTTCACCACTGGCGAAGGGAAACCCGCAGCACACTAATCTGGTCGAGATCGAAAAAATATAACCCACTACGACCATAAATTTTGACATGACATTTTGTTTGAAAAGCAATAAGTGAGTAATGATGAAAATCCATAACACAGAGGCGCTCATGTCGGCTGAAATCAGTCGTAGAAGTCTGATGAAAACCTCCGCACTTGGCAGTCTCGCGCTGGCAAGCAGTGCTTTCACTTTGCCGTTTTCCCAAATGGTCCGAGCGGCACAGGCACCGGTAGAAGAGAAAGCGGTCTGGAGTTCCTGCACCGTTAACTGCGGGAGCCGCTGTCTGTTACGTTTGCATGTGAAAGATGACACCGTGTACTGGGTGGAGTCTGATACGACAGGTGACGACGTTTACGGTAATCATCAGGTTCGGGCATGTTTACGCGGGCGCTCTATCCGCCGACGGATGAATCATCCTGACAGGTTGAAATATCCCATGAAGCGCGTCGGCAAGCGCGGTGAAGGTAAATTTGAACGGATAAGTTGGGACGAAGCCCTGGATACCATCAGTGATAATCTTCGGCGGATCCTAAAAGATTACGGCAATGAGGCTGTACATGTTCTCTATGGAACAGGCGTAGATGGCGGAAACATCACCAACTCAAACGTCCCGTACCGTCTGATGAACTCTTGCGGTGGTTTTCTCAGTCGCTATGGCAGCTACAGTACCGCACAGATCAGTGCCGCAATGAGTTATATGTTCGGTGCCAATGATGGCAACAGCCCGGATGATATCGCCAATACGAAACTGGTCGTTATGTTCGGAAATAACCCGGCAGAAACACGGATGAGCGGCGGTGGTGTCACTTACTACGTCGAGCAAGCCCGCGAACGTTCAAACGCACGCATGATCGTCATCGATCCACGTTATAACGACACAGCTGCCGGGCGTGAAGATGAATGGCTGCCCATTCGCCCTGGCACCGATGGCGCACTGGCCTGTGCAATTGCCTGGGTACTGATTACTGAAAACATGGTCGATCAGCCATTTCTCGACAAATATTGTGTTGGTTACGATGAAAAAACGCTGCCAGCTAACGCTCCACGTAACGCGCATTATAAAGCCTATATTCTGGGCGAAGGGCCTGACGGCATAGCTAAAACGCCGGAATGGGCAGCAAAAATCACCAGCATCCCGGCAGAAAAAATTATCCAGTTGGCACGAGAGATCGGTTCAGCAAAACCGGCTTATATTTGTCAGGGGTGGGGGCCACAACGACATTCCAACGGCGAGCAAACGTCCCGCGCTATTGCCATGCTTTCCGTTCTCACCGGTAACGTCGGCATAAACGGCGGCAACTCAGGTGTACGCGAAGGTAGCTGGGATCTGGGGGTAGAATGGTTCCCGATGCTCGAGAATCCTGTTAAAACGCAGATTTCCGTCTTTACATGGACAGATGCTATCGACCATGGTACGGAAATGACCGCGCCCCGTGATGGTGTTCGTGGAAAAGAAAAACTGGATGTCCCCATCAAGTTTTTATGGTGCTACGCCAGTAACACATTGATCAATCAACATGGCGACATCAATCACACCCATGAGGTGCTTCAGGATGACAGCAAGTGCGAGATGATTGTTGGCATTGACCACTTCATGACTGCCTCGGCTAAGTATTGCGATATCCTGTTACCCGACCTGATGCCAACAGAGCAAGAAGACCTCATCTCTCATGAGTCTGCCGGGAATATGGGCTATGTGATCCTCGCCCAACCCGCAACCTCAGCAAAATTTGAACGCAAACCCATCTACTGGATGCTGAGTGAAGTCGCCAAACGCTTAGGACCAGACGTTTATCAAACCTTTACTGAAGGTCGCAGTCAGCATGAATGGATCAAATATCTCCATGCGAAAACGAAGGAACGTAACCCTGAGATGCCCGACTACGAGGAGATGAAAACGACCGGGATCTTTAAGAAAAAATGCCCGGAAGAACACTACGTCGCTTTCCGCGCATTCCGTGTAGATCCACAGGCAAACCCATTGAAAACACCTTCGGGAAAAATCGAAATTTATTCTGAACGACTGGCGAAGATTGCGGATACCTGGGAATTGAAAAAAGATGAAATTATTCATCCTCTTCCAGCTTATACGCCAGGTTTTGATGGCTGGGACGATCCCCTGCGGAAAACTTATCCACTGCAGTTAACGGGCTTCCACTACAAAGCGCGTACCCACTCCAGTTACGGCAATATTGATGTATTACAGCAGGCCTGCCCACAAGAGGTGTGGATCAACCCCATTGATGCTCAGGCACGCGGTATCCGTCATGGCGATACCGTGCGGGTATTTAACAATAATGGAGAAATGCTGATTGCCGCAAAAGTGACTCCGCGTATTCTGCCTGGCGTTACCGCCATCGGGCAAGGTGCTTGGCTTAAAGCGGATATGTTTGGTGACCGGGTCGATCACGGCGGCAGTATCAATATTCTGACCTCTCACCGCCCTTCACCGCTGGCAAAGGGAAACCCGTCGCACAGCAATCTTGTCCAGATCGAAAAGGTTTAAGGAGTAGCCCATGACCACACAATATGGATTTTTTATCGATTCCAGCCGCTGTACTGGCTGTAAAACCTGCGAACTGGCGTGCAAAGATTTTAAAGATCTTGGCCCGGAAGTCAGTTTCCGCCGTATTTATGAATATGCTGGCGGCGACTGGCAGGAAGATAATGGCGTCTGGCACCAGAACGTGTTCGCTTATTATCTCTCCATCTCCTGTAACCATTGCGATGACCCCGCATGTACAAAAGTCTGCCCCAGCGGTGCAATGCATAAGCGTGAAGATGGTTTCGTGGTGGTTGATGAAGATGTTTGTATCGGCTGCCGGCGCTGGCCCCAAGGTTTTTTTCTCTGTCGCCGGTCG
>OBVL01000122.1_pt1 | contig 23055 bp, 5 predicted proteins | sample 1476161 | NCBI WGS metagenome assembly OBVL01 (sample SAMEA2580010, study PRJEB22360) | human gut metagenome | biome: human gut; feature: human-associated habitat; material: faeces | place: Denmark | collected 2008/2010
ATATGTTCAATCATATGATTGATTACCTATCATTGTTCAGTTTTCAAAGATCTGTGCCCCTTCATATGGGGTACTTGAATATAATAACATTTCCATATACTGATGTCAACAAAATTTGGGCAAATTTTACTATAAATTTCAGAAAATTTTTGCCATTATTTTTACACACTTTCACAGCCTAATTTTACAAATTTAAAACTTGAATTATATCACGTTTCCACACATATCATATAAGGAGAATTTAAAATAAAAAGAAGCCGCAACAAGAATACATATTGCATTCTGTTGCGGCTTCTTGCCTATATAACAGTGTATTTATAGAATCCCTTATTTGCGTCTCAACACTGCATATTAAAAACTTTTATATATAAGGTATTGCATCTGCATACCCTATACAACAAAAGTTATACATATAAAGATTTAATTATATATGTATTTAGATGATTAGTTATCTGTTTGAATCGCTTCACGAAGGTTGATTTCGTGCATATCGCCAACAGAAGGTTCTTCTGCAGACATATTTTTCACAGTTTGTTTTGTAGCAAACCAAACTGCTTCGTTCATGTAATAACGCAATTCTTCATTAGATACATGTTCTTGATCTTGAGCCATGATATCAAGCATAGCATCTTCCAATGCTTGTGCTTCTTCATCAGTCAAAGGACCGCCAACGGCCTTTTGTTTTTGAAGCAATTCATTCATGCGATCAACCATGCTGCGCAATACATTGTAACCATAGCTATTTGTGTAACCTTGGTCTTTATCATATTTAGGGAATGTGTAATAGCTATACTCGTTTTTATTACGGTTTTCACCATTCCAGTTTAATGCAGTTTCTTGGCCATGTACATAACCTAAAGAATGTTTACGGAAATAATCAGCATAATTATGCTTATCTTTAGAATGTAACCATTTAGCTTCTTCTTTAGTTAACGCTTGATGATTATTCTTTTTGCTTTCAGCTAAAGCAATGTGTTTTTCCGCATTTTCCCATGCTTTCACAAATTCATGGATACTTTGCACCGCCTGAGGGCTAGCCACAGGAACCAATACAACAGAACCTGTTGTAGGCGCTTTAGCCGGATTTGGTAAAAGCAATGGATCATCATATGTAGCAGATGCCGCATTAACATGGAATACGCCACTGCCGAATAATACTGCCGCTGTGAAAGCAAGCAAAGTGGATTTTTTCATTATATATTCCTCTTTTCTATCAACGAATTAAATCGGGTGGGAGGACCCCCAAAAGGGAATCCTCAACCCGTAATGTTCAGTATGAACGTATTATAAACCTAGTCTTGCCATCATTGCAGCAATATTAGCTTTCATTTGTTCATTTTCAGCTTTCAAATCAGCTACTTCACCTTTTAATCCTTGATTTTCAGCTTTCATTGCAGCAAGTTCACGTTGCATTGCATATGTAGAACTGATAGGTCCTTTACGATAACGATCTGCAGTTTCTGCTTCGCCGTCTCTGTTACCTACTTTCCAAGTTACACCAGCATTTGCCATCATATGGCTATTGCTGCCTGCCCAAGCAACACCAGCATGTAACATCATGGATTCATTCTTATAATGAGCCACACCTAATGCCAATGCGGAGTCACCACGGTAGTTACCGTAACCTGCCATGATTTGAGTAGGTTCGTAAGGGTCATAAGCCATAGGTTTCAATGCGGACAACGCGGAGGACATAGCACCAACTTGACGAACTTCGTTTACAACATTATTCATGCTGTTTGCAACACGATTAAGTTGGGAACCATTAACAGCATCAGTAGAAGTGGAGCTAATTTCGCCTGGTGCTACGTTAGTAATCTTATTACCACCGTTGTTCAAACCAGAGCTTGTTAAGGATACGCTGCCACCACCATTATTTTTGATTGTGATACCGTTACCGTTTGTCACAGTTGTATGACCAGAGTTATCCATAGTTGTAATGGAATTGATACCAGTAATATCTTTTGCCAAACGAACATTCAAGCTACCGTTGTTATCAGAGATAACACCGATATTGTTTGCAGTGGAAAGTTTGCTTTCATCAGTAACGCCACCTTTAACAGTCACTTTTTGACCTAGGTCACGATGGAATTCACCTTTATCACCTGCAAAGTCTAAGCCAGCTTTCTTAAGGCCGTCGATACCTTTCTTCAAGTCGCCGATGTTAGCACCGTTTGTTAAGCTGCTGCTATTATCAGCGATATTGTTGATATCTTCGCCTTCGGCATAACCACTTGCCATGTTAACTACTTTATTACCGCCATTGTTCAAGCCATCCTTAGTCAATGTTACTGCACCAGTACCATCTTTAGGGGATCCTTGACCTGCTGGAGGTGTAGTAATGGCAACACCGTTGCTGCTAACAGTAGTAGTTACTTTAGTACCACCCATACCGGATGTTACTACCATGCCATCTGCAGTTGTTCTTGTGCTCTTAGTCCGTTTATCAGTAGTTACAACACCATCAGCAGTTAACTCAGTGGCCTTAGTTGGATTATCTACAAGTACACCTTTAGCTGTTGTTTGAGTTGAATTATTTTGATTATCGGATACTTTCACATTACCTGCAGTAAGAGCAGTCGTATTACCTAATGTATCAGTGCTTGTAACACCTACACCGTTTGTTACAGTAGAGAATTTCTTATCGTCAGTAGTGGTAATCACACTGCGTAAGTTCAAGTCTTTTTTGATATCTACAGTGTATGTTTTAGACTTATCTGCATTAACTGTAGTTTCTACAGTTGTATTGCCGCTATCGCCAGCTTTCACTGTTGTAGTTGCTGCCGCCATGCTGCTCTTCAACTGTTGAACGTTAACTGCATCTGTATCATTTACACCAGCTGCCACGTTAGTAATCTTTTGATTATTTGCGTTTAAGCCTTCGTTAGAAATGTAAGTTTTACCGCCTACAGATACGCCCTTATCATCAAGAACAACTTGTTTGTTTGGATCGGAACCAACAGTTACGGAATCAAGACCTTTAAGGTTCTTAGCGAGTTTAACGTTCAAGTTGCCGTTTTCATTAACTACGCCAATGTTACCATTTGAAAGTTTAGAAGCATCAGATTCGCCACCTTTGAGTTCCAATGTTTGACCGAGGTCTTTATGGATAGCTTCACCGGAGTCGCCTTTGAAGTTCAAGCCTTTCTTAGTCAAGTCTTCAGTGTTTTTATCAATTTTGTTGTCTACAACTTTCAATTGATCTTCTGTCGCAGCTTGACCATTAGTAATCTTATTAGGATCCCAAGTTCTGTTAGTCAAATCGTTAACAGTACCAGAACCACCGTTGATAGTTACCTTACCGGAGTTGATTGTACCGTTTGTACCATTGATATTTACAGCATTAGCACCTTCGCCAGCTCTAATGATACCTGTTGTACCATCGAAATGAACTGATGTACTACCGGAACCTAAAGTCACTGTGTCTTTCAAGTTTACAGTGTATGTTTTAGCTTTTGTAAGATCGTTGATTTCTTCTTCAACATGGATGTTCTTGCTACCTTTTACCTTAGTATCGGACGCAGCTTTTACTTCGTTCAATTGTTTAAGGTTAACAGCATCACTATCTTCTGTACCAGCTTTAACATTTTTGATTTGCGTATTGTTAGCATTGAAGCCGTTGTTTGTAACAAATGTATTACCACCAATAGTCAAGCCATTGTTGTTGATTGTTGTTTGACCAGTTGTTACGCTGTTCAAGCCTGTTAAATCTTTTGCAAGTTTAACATTCAACTTACCGTTTTCGGATACCACACCGATATTGTTGTCAGACAATTTAGCTTTATCAGTAATGCCACCTACAACATCCAATGTTTGACCAAGATCTTTATGGATTACTTCGCCAGAATCAGCTTGGAAGTTTAAGCCTTTCTTAGTCAAGTTTTCCGTGTTCTTATCAATTTTGTTATCTACAACTTTCAATTGATCTTCTGTTGCAGCTTGACCGCTTGTAATATGTGCAGGATCCCAAGTAATGTTAGTCAAGTTGTTTACAGTACCGTTCGCACCGTTAACAAGAACTTTACCTGCATTGATGTTACCTGTTACGCCATCAATTGCTACTTTACCAGCATTAATTGTGCTGTTTACGCCATTGATAGTTACTGCATTAGTGCCGTCGCCAGCTTTTACGATACCTTTTGTACCGTCGATGTTAACTGCTGTGTTACCGGAACCTAATGTTACAGTATCTTTCAATGCAACTGTGTAAGTTTTAGCTTTTGTAGTTGGATCTACAGCTTCATCAACGTCGATGTTTTTGCTACCTTCTACTTTTGTATTAGATGCAGCTTTTACATCGTTCAATTGTTTAACGTTAACAGCATCATTATCTTCTACACCAGCAGTTACGTTTTTGATTTGCGTATTGTTAGCGTTGAAACCATTTGCTGTAACGAATTGTTTGTTGTTGATTGTCAAGCCATCGTTGTTGATAGTTGTTTGACCAGTTGTTACGCTGTTCAAGTTTGTTAAGTCTTTTGCAAGTTTAACATTCAACTTACCGTTTTCGGATACAACACCGATATTGCCATCAGACAATTTAGCTTTATCAGAAATGCCACCTACAACATCCAATGTTTGACCAAGGTCTTTATGAATTAATTCGCCAGAGTCAGCTTGGAAGTTCAAGCCTTTCTTAGTCAAGTCAGTGCTGTTGTCAGTGATTTTCTTATCAACAATTTTCAATTGGTCTTCTGTTGCAGCTTGACCACTTGTGATGTTTGCAGGATCCCAAGTTCTGTTTGTCAAGTTGTTTACAGTACCGTTTGCACCGTTAACAAGAACTTTACCTGCATTGATATTGCCTGTCACGCCATTGATAGTTACTGCATTAGTGCCGTCGCCAGCTTTTACGATACCTTTTGTACCGTCGATGTTAACTGCTGTGTTACCGGAACCTAATGTTACAGTATCTTTCAATGCAACTGTGTAAGTTTTAGCTTTTGTAGTTGGATCTACAGCTTCATCAACGTCGATGTTTTTGCTACCTTCTACTTTTGTATTAGATGCAGCTTTTACATCGTTCAATTGTTTAACGTTAACAGCATCATTATCTTCTACACCAGCAGTTACGTTTTTGATTTGCGTATTGTTAGCGTTGAAACCATTTGCTGTAACGAATTGTTTGTTGTTGATTGTCAAGCCATCGTTGTTGATAGTTGTTTGACCAGTTGTTACGCTGTTCAAGCCTGTTAAATCTTTTGCAAGTTTAACATTCAACTTACCATTTTCGGATACTACACCGATGTTGTTGTCGGACAATTTAGATTTTTCAGTAATGCCACCTACAACATCTAATGTTTGACCAAGATCTTTATGAATTACTTCGCCAGAATCAGCTTGGAAGTTCAAGCCTTTCTTAGTCAAGTCAGTGCTGTTGTCAGTGATTTTCTTATCAACAATTTTCAATTGGTCTTCTGTTGCAGCTTGACCACTTGTGAAGTTTTTGCCATCCCAAGTAATGTTTGTCAAGTTGTTTACAGTACCAGCAGCACCGTTAACAGTCACTTTACCGGAGTTGATAGTGCCGTTTGTACCATTGATAGTCACAGCATTAGCACCGTCACCAGCTTTTACAATACCTGTAGTACCGTTGATGTTGATTGCATTATTGCCAGAACCTAAAGTTACATTGTCTTTCAATGCTACTTTGTAAGTTTTAGCTTTTGTATTAGGGTCTACTGTGGAGTTAACATTGATGTTTTCGCTACCTTCAACTGTAGTGTTAGACGCATTTTTAACTTCATTCAATTGATTCAAGTTAACTGCATCATTGCCGTCAGTACCAGCTTTTACGTTTTTGATTTGTGTATTGTTAGCATCAAAACCGTTAGCTGTAACGAATTTCTTACCACCAATTGTTAAACCTTCGTTATTAATTGTTGTAGCACCAGTTGTTACACTTGTTAAGCCAGTCAACTCTTTAGCAAGTTTAACATTCAACTTACCGTTTTCAGATACCACGCCGATGTTATTGTCAGACAATTTAGCTTTATCGGAAGTACCACCTACAACATCTAATGTTTCGCCAAGATCTTTATGAATACTTGTAGCGTCATCGCCTTTGAAGTTCAAGCCCTTCTTAGTCAAGTTACTACCATTGTCAGTAATTTTCTTATCAACAACTTTCAATTGATCTTCTGTTGCAGCTTGACCGCTTGTGATATGGTCAGCATCCCAAGTGATATTTGTTAAGTTGTTTACAGTACCTTTAGCACCGTTAACAAGAACTTTACCGGAATTGATATTGCCTGTTACACCGTCAATCGCTACGTTACCAGCATTAATTGTGCTGTTTGTACCGTTGATAGTTACAGCATTATTGCCTTCGCCAGCTTTCACAATACCTTTTGTGCCGTCGATATTAACAGCAGTATTGCCAGAACCCAATGTTACTGTGTCTTGTAAACCAACTGTATAAGTCTTAGCTTTAGTAAGTGGATCTTCAGAATCAGTTACATTGATGTTTTTACCTGCTTTTACAACAGTTTTAGCTGCCGCTGCGTTATTGGATACTTCTTTCAACTGTTTAAGGTTAACTGCATGGTTATCCTCTGTACCAGCTTTCACGTTTGTGATTTGAGTATCGTTAGCATTGAAGCCGTTGCTTGTAACAAATGTGTTACCACCGATTGTCAAACCATTGTTGTTAATAGTTGTAGCACCAGTTGTTACGCTGTTCAAGCCTGTCAAATCTTTAGCAAGTTTAACATTCAATACGCCGTTGTTATTAACTACGCCGATGTTATTTTCTGAAAGTTTAGATGCATCAGCTTGACCGCCAGAGATTTTCAATGTTTGACCAAGGTCTTTATGAATTGCAGTACCTGCATCGCCTTGGAAATTCAAGCCTTTTTCTACGATTTCAGTTTTTGTAGTATCAATTTTATTGTCTACTACTTTCAATTGATCTTCTGTAGCAGCTTGACCATTAGTAATAGCTTTAGGGTTCCAAGTTCTGTTAGTCAACTCGTTAACAGTACCTGTAGTACCATTGATAGTCACTTTACCGGAGTTGATAATACCATTTGTGCCATTGATAGTCACAGCATTATCGCCAGTGCCAGCTTTCACGATACCTGTTGTACCGTTGATATTTATAGCTGTGTTACCTGCACCTAATGTTACTTCATCTTTCAAGCCTACAGTATATGTTTTAGCTTTAGTTACATTGTCGATGCTTTCATCAACTTTAATGTTTTTACCTTCAGCTACCTTTGTATTTGCTGCAGATGCACTGTTAGATACTTCTTTCAATTGTGCCAAGTTTACTGCATCGCTGTCGATTGTACCACGAGCAACGTTAGTAATCTTGTTACCACCATTATCCAAGCCTGTTTTAGTAAGGGATACAGATGCATTGTTTGTAGCACCGTTGCTGATAGTTACACCGTTGGAAGTAACTTTTGTATCGCCTACAGTTACGCTGTTCAAACCTTTAAGGTCTTTAGCCAAACGAACTTTCAAGTCGTTAGAGCCATCGGATACAACACCGATATTGTCTTCTGTAGTCAATTTGGATGCTTCTGTGATGCCACCTTTAACGTTTACTTGTTCACCAAGTTTTTTGTTAATTACGTTACCGGAGTCAGCACCGAATTTCATACCTTTATTGATCAATTCTTCTTTAGTTTTGAACAATTGGCTGCCGTTGATAGCATCTGTGGATGTAGCTGTTACAGCACCATCTTTTACATTTGTAATTGTAGTGCCATTAGCGCCTTCCAATGTTACCTTAGTTTTATCAACAACACCGTTATTGATGTCATATTTAACAGCACGATCTGTCAATTTATCTACGGAAGATTTGGATGCAATGTTATTGATTGTAACTTGTTCTTTAACGCCTGCATGGTTTTTATCCTCTACAGTCAAGGATACTTCACCATTGTCGTTTACCTTATAGGAACCGTCAGCGCTGGAGTTTCTTACAAGACGATAGTCAGTTGCACTGCTACCTTGTTGAGTAATTTGTTCGCTAACTTTTTTCAACTGATCTTCAGTCGCAGCACGACCGGATACGATAGATGTGGAATCCCAGTTCTTATTGCTCAAGTTAGTTACATAATTACCAGTTTCACTTGCATGTTTCGTATTTTGAACAGTTTGAGCGCCCATTACAACGCCACTAGCAGTTACTCTACCTGCTGTACCATCAAGAACTACTTGATTGTTACCGCTACCCAATGTCACTTTGTTGTTCAAACGAAGATCATATTTAGCACCTTCAGTACTTGTAGCAGGAGTAGTTGTCAATTTGAGGTTATCATCAGAAACAGTTACTTTTGAATGTTTACCTGCTTCGATTTTTACATCATGCAATTGGCTGCCATTTACAGCATCTGTAGAAGTAGAGGATACTTCGCCGGCTTTCAAGTTAGTAATTGTTGTACCGCCTTGGCCTTCCAAAGTAACCTTGTTTTTATTAACAGTAGTACCGTTAAGATCATATTTAACAGCGCGTTCTGTTAATTTATCCAATTCAGTTTTGGATGCGATATTGTTGATTGTTACCGTATTAGCAGGGTTGTTAGGATGAGCTTCATCTTTAACTTTTAAATCAACTTTATTGTTTTCTACAGAGTAAGAACCATCTGCAGAATTTGTATTGTTGATCAAGCGGTAATCTGTTTTAGCTGCATTAGTAGTCTTGATTTCATCAGACACTTTTTTCAACTGATCTTCAGTTGCTGCACGACCAGATGTGATAGTAGGGTTTTGAACATTCCACTCTTTATTGTCCAAACCAGTTACATAGTTTTTATTGTCGCTATGTTTACCTACACGAACATAACCTGCAGTTACGCTGTTCAAACCTGTTAGGTCTTTTGCCAACTTAACATTAAGGTTACCGTCTTTAGCTACAACACCGATGTTGTTGTCAGATAAAGCACCTGTAGCGCCACCAGTAATACCTAAAGTATCGCCAAGTTGTTTATTAATTTTAACGTTGTTATCGCCTTGGAAGCTCAAACCTTTAGCGATTTTGTTAGTGTTATTTGTGATATTAGTAGTGTTAATATCTTGTTGCTCTTTAGAAGCAAGGTTCGTCAACTTAACTTGTCTAGGGTTAGAACCATCAGCATCAGCAACAGTTAATGTCATGCTACCATCAGCAGCTACTTTATATTCGCCGTTGCTGCCATGTGCAGGGTTTGCAATCAAACGGTAGTCAGTTTTGGAAAGACCATTAGAGATTTTAGAGATATCAACATCGAATGTTTGATTGTCATTACGTGTCAATGTCAATCTCTTACCGTCATTGGATACTGTACCGGATGTAACATACGTATTTTTCAAACCTGTTACTTCAGCAGTCAAACCATTTGTACCGGTCATGTTAATTTTTCCGTTACCGTTTGCTTCATACGTAGCAGCACCACGTTGTAAGTATTTATCGTATTTTGCAGCAATACGAGAAATATCACCTATATTAGCCGCATTTGTTAATGTATCGCCACCGGATTGTACATTGGTGATTTGATTACCGCCAGCATTGATACCTCTTGTGCTCATGGATACATTACCTGTTGTAACGGAGTTGAATCTTGCGTCATCAACAGTTGCAACCGTAACATTATCTCCGGAGCCTTGTAATGCAATATTTTTACCAGCTTTAAAGTTAACTGTACGATTAGGCGCTTTTACATCTTTTACCTTTCTACCGTCAACTTGAAGTTCCCAACCTTGGTTTGCGGATTTAATTGCTTCATGAACAGTGTTTTTACCTGTATCACCAATATTAGTCATGGTGATAGTACCGTTTTGGTCAACCTGAGCATTACCGCCTAAGATATTCGTAGTGCTGTTAGCTACATTGCCCACTGCATTAGCAACACCATATAATTGGCTACCATTAATAGCATCTGTAGATTGTGCATTCACACGACCAGCAGCTACGTTAGTGATTGTACGTTTTGTAGAATTGTTACCAACGCTAACTGTGGAATCAGCAGTACCACCGGCATAGTTATATTTCAAGCCGTTAATAGTTTCACTAGCAGTGCTCACAGGGGCCGCTGTTTCAGATTTAGCACCTAACGCAACGCCACGAACGTTATTTACTGTCGCATTGCTACCAAGAGCTAAGCCTTCGTTTGCTTGTACACTTGCTTCACTACCGATTGCTACAGCATCTGTTACTTCTTTTTGAGCTTTAAGTTTAGTGATTAATTCAGGATTATCTTTATAAACAGTACGATCACGTACACGTTCTAATGTACCTGCTTGAGCGCTTACGCCCAATGCGATGGAACGAGAACCAGTTGCTTGTGCATCATCACCGATAGCCACAACATTTTTCTTGTCCCCATCTTGAGTGCTCAAAGCACTAGCTTCACGACCCATAGCAATAGAGCCGTAACCTTCAGAATGAGCATTGTTACCGATAGCTGTAGAACGTTCACCCAATGCCCATGCAGCATTACCGGCTGCTACAGAAGATCCGCCCAATGCATAAGTATCATTACCCAATGCCACGCCGGAACCACCATGAGCACGCGCAGAGTTACCTACAGCAACGGAGTTATTTACTTTATATTGAGGGTCATTTTGAATACCGGATTCAGCATTATTACCGATAGCTATGCCGTCCATTGCACGAGTTTTGGCATTGTTACCAAGAGCAACCCCATTATCACGATAATGTGCTGCACTGTTACCGATAGCTACGCCTTGTATTCCCTGAGAAAGGGCATTACTACCGATAGCTATGCCATGAGTAAAATCCTCACCTTTATAATTTTTACCTGCCACTACATTAGCACCTGTACCCATAGCTACGCTATCTTCGGTATCTGATTTAGCACCTTGACCAATAGCAATGGAACGAGCTGCATTAGCTTGGGTATTAGTAGTTTCGTCATATGCTGTATACGGTGTGCCATTATCATCATATTTAGGAGTTGGATTTGCAGAACCGATAGCAATAGATTGATCACCTGTTGCCAATGCAGAGTGCCCCATAGCCAAGCTAGCTTTACCCTGTGCAGATGCAGCCGTACCGATAGCTGCCGCATATTGTTTGCCAGCATAGGCTTGTCTCATCATAGCCAAGGAGTTAAAACCTTTTGCTTTAGCAGCAGAACCGACAGCAATAGCGCCGATTTCTTCAGATTGAGCATAATGGCCTAAACCGATACCCAACGCACGAGATTGAGAATAGTCGCCGATAGAAATACCGGATACGGATCCATCTTTAGCACGTGCATTAGCTTTATTACCGATTTGGATGCCGAACACCTTATTATTGGTATATAAGTGTCCTTGTCCTGGATTCCCTGGTGTTTTGTAATCATACATATTAATAGTTGGTGCACCAGGGTTTGGTGTTAACCATGTCACACCGCCCGCAGTATATTCCTGACGATCCGCATTAGCCGGTGTTAAAGCAACCCCTCGATCAGATTCTGCCTGAACACCCGAAACCAACCCACTACCGCAGGTTAAAACCATAGCCGCCAAGCCAACTTTTACCGAAGCTTTAGCGGAATTACTAACAAAGCTTTTGGAGCCACGAGTATGGCTTTTTGCGATTTCAGATACAACGACATATGCGCCTCGTACCTGACTCCAAATTACCCTATAAATACGATTCATTTAGTAGTACCTACCTTTCACACAGTTTTATAAGGGATTCTAAAACCAACACTAAAACACTAAAAATAATAAAATTTTCATCAAAAATTTAATTACTATACATATAAAATATCAGATTAGTTTATGAATGTAAATATATTTTTTTCATATTTCGCTCATTTATTTTCAGAACTTTAAACTTCTTTTAAAAATTGATTTTCTTACTCATTTAAATATATTTTCAATCATAAAAACCCTTACAACAATGGGCCAAACAACACTTATAATCTAAAGCTAATGATTTTATAGTAAATTAATCACATTTATAATTTTCGATTAAAATTATATGTTCTGTATTATACACTATTATGAAAAGTTTGTGAAGTCAAATACAAAAAAAGAACGAGAGTCTTTTCACAGTAGACTTTCGTTCTTTCATTTTATATACCATATAGGGTTAAAATCATCTAATCTTCATGGGTATTTTCTGGTACATCAACAAGTTTTTACCGCATGAATATAAAATGAAATTTATATGATTTACATGCCTAAACGACTCATAATAAGAGCTAATTGTCGTTTAGTTTCTTCGTTATCCTTCTGTAGACGAAGGTTGTCTTCTTTCAATGCCGCATAGTCTGCAGTTAATTTTTCATCCTGCGCTTTCATGCGTGCATTTTCAGCTTTCAAAGCAGTCATTTCATCCTGCATTACGTACATAGAGCTGATAGGGCCGCCCTTGTATCGTTCAGGAATGGCCTTCTTCTCATCAGAAGAACCGAATTTACGAGTTACACCGGCATTCACCATATTATGACGGCTACCAACAGATACACCTGCATGGAACATAGTATCTTCCGATGTGTAATGCGCAACACCTAAAGCTGCTGCGGTTTCACCTCTGTAATTGCCAATACCAGCCATCACTTGAGTTGGTTCTAACGGATCGTATTGAATCGGTTTCAACGCAGACATAGCCGCCGCATGAGCACCTACACGTTGCGTTTCGCCCGCCACGGAATTAATAGCATTGGCCATTCCCTCCGTAACACCTTTCAATTGATTTACGTTAACCGCATCCGTACCATTTACACCAGGACCTACATTGCTAATTGTTTTACCACCGTTATTCAATCCATCTTTAGTAAGACTTACGATGTTACCACTAGCAGGAGTAATGGTTACGCCACTGCCGTTCACAACCGTAGAGTTACCTGCGGCATCCTTAGTCGTTACGGACGTAAGACCTTTCAAATCTTTCGCGATACGAACTTTAAGATTAGTGCCGTCAGATACGACGCCTAAATTATCTTCGGCCGTCAACTTGCTAGCATCAGTAATACCACCGACTACGTTTACCTGTTCGTTAAGCTTTTTGTTAATCACATTACCGGAATCGCCACCGTATTTCATACCATCCTCTTTGGTTGCCACTTGATGTGTCTTGCCCTGTTCATCTTGGTACTTAATACGAGTAATAGCATTGCCTCCGAGATCAGAATCACCCTTATCAGCAGTTATATCCGCATTGCGACCATCTTTGCCAGTTAAACCGATGTGACCAACGCCGTCTTTACCGGACATAGATACAGCATCTTTACCGTCTTTACCTGTAACAGCTACTTTGCCGTCTGTACCATTCGCAGCGTCTGGACCTGTAATGGAAACGCCATCTTGACCATTTTTGCCGACTTTCACCTTATCAGTATTGACCGTATCAGCAGTAACTGTTTTGGTAGTAATACTATCGGTCTTAAGATTCTTAGCCATTTTAATAGTAACATTACCATTTTCGGCTACCGTTTTAATATTTTCACCGGAATAGTCACTATCAGCCCCTTGGCCTTCACCTTTGATGGTAACCTTTTGACCTAAATCACGGTGGAAATCACCTGTATTACCGGCAAAATCCATGCCTTTCTTCGTAATGTCATCACCTAAGTTATTAATCTTATTATCCAAGGCTTTATGGGACTTCTGCAATTGATCTTCTGTAGCAGCACGACCGCTTGTGATATTGTTAGGATCCCAATCTTTGTTTTCCAAACCTGTCACATGACCGTCCTTGCCATCAACAGAGACCTTACCTGCTGCAATCTTACCATCTTTACCATCAATAGTTACCTTGTCGCCAGCCTTAATTATACCGTTTGTACCGTCAATCGCCACATTACCAGCCTTGATTGTGCCCTTATCACCATCGATTTCAACTTTATCACCTGCTTTAATGGTGCCTTTATTGCCGTCGATTGTAATTTTGTCACCGGCTTTAATAGTACCTGTTGTACCATCCATCGCAATTTGTTTCGTAGCATCAGTTCCCATTGTTATTTGGTCTTTGAGTCCTACTTTGTAATTTGTAGAGCCATCACCATTAGTGGTCTTATCTACTTTAATATTATTACCTTCTGTTACGATTGCCTTAGCAGCGTTAGCCGCTGTATCCAATTGAGATTTATTAACCGCATCCTTAGGATTTGTACCGTCAGCTACGTTTGTAATCTTATTGCCGGCTGCATCAATACCATCTTTCGTCATAGATGGACCATTGGTAATCTTCACGCCGTCCTTTGTAATAGCAGTCAACGGGTTGCCATCCTTATCTTGAACGGTCATGCCTTCACCATTAACAACGGTTTTACCGTTTGCACCATTAGTGCCATTGTTGAAAGTTATGGAATCTAGGCCTTTCAGATTTTTTGCCAAACGAACATTAAGGATATTATTTTTGCTAATAACACCGATATTGTTTTCGGTCAACTCAGATTCATTGGTGACACCACCCTTAATGTCCAATTGTTCATTAAGTTTCTTCTTGATGGTAGTACCGGAGTCGCCACCATATGCCATGCCATCATCTTTGGTTGCCACTTCATGGGTTGCGCCATTTTCATCTTTGTATTTAATGCGCGTAATTTCATCTCCATTGAGATTAGCAGCGCCTTTATCAGCGATAATATCCGCACTGCGACCATCTTTACCAGTTAAACCGATGTGACCTACACCGTCTTTACCGGACATAGACACTACATCCTTGCCGTTCTTATCTGTAACAGCTACTTTACCGTCGGTGCCATTCGCCGCATCCGGACCTGTAAGAGATACGCCGTCCTTACCGTCTTTGCCGACTTTCACGGATTCAGCCTTAAGGTTTTTGTTCATTTTTACATCAATTGTTGTATTACCTGTTGCAGCATCTTGTTTGATGAAAGTCTTAATATTATCACCACTATAGTCGGCATCAGCAGCTTTGCCTTCACCTTGAACAGTGATAGTAGAGCCTAATTTATTAGTTTGTACACCGCCTACATTGGCATTGAATTTAAGGCCTGTATCAGTTTGACCTGCCAAAGCTTGTTTCAATTGGTCCTCTGTTGCAGCACGACCGGATACGACATTACCTGCATCCCAAGTTTTATTATCAAGACCTGTTACGTAGTTACCCATATTAGCAGGGCTTGCACCATCGGATTGTTTACCCATGGTTACAGTGCCAGCTTTCACCGTTTCCGTAGCCGTAACAGATGTAACATTAAGATCTTTCTTCAATTTTAAACCAATCTTCGTATCGTCACCGGTTTGCGTGATTTCTGTCGTAATATTGTCGTCGCCGTTTACCGTTACCTTAGAGCCTAGTTTATTAGTTTTTTCAGCGTTATTATCCGCATCAAAACGAAGGCCTTTATTGGTAAGTTCAGTTTTAGCGTCACCAATATTTTTGTTGAGTTCAGTTTTAGTATCACTGATATTTTTATTCAACTCGGTCTTAGTATCGCTAATGTTTTTATTTAATTCAGCCTTAGTATCACCAATATTTTTATTCAACTCAGTCTTTGTATCAGCGATATTTTTGTTTAACTCAGTTTTGGCTTCATGTAATTGACCACCGTTCACCGCGTCTTTGGAATTAGCCGCAATATTACCATCAGCAACATTGGTAATCTTTTGGTCGTTCGCATTGATACCGTTCGGAGATACATAGGTCTTACCACCTACGGTCAAACCACCACTATTGATGATTGTACCGCCAGCTGTTACGCTGTCCAAACCGGTTAATGTTTTTGCCAACTTCACGTTCAATGTGCCTGTACCGTCAGATACAACGCCAATATTATTATCCGTTAAATCGGCAGCTGTAGCTCCCCCTTTAATGGCAACAGTACCACCCAGCTTCTTGTTGATAGTTGTGCCGGAGTCACCGTCAAAGTTTAGGCCTTTATCTACTTCGGATTTAGACGCCACATCCTTAATCGTTACGGTTTTTGTTTTATCCGGATGGTTCTTATCCTGTACGGTCAATGCTACGTCACCGTTGGCATCTACAGTGTAGTCACCATTGGAGCCTGCCGTAGGATTCGCAACGAGACTGAAGTCCGTTGCACTAGCACCTTGTTTCTTAACTTCATCACTAACCGTTTTCAACTGGTCTTCCGTTGCTGCACGGCCAGATGCAATCGTAGGATTTTCAATGCTCCACGCCTTATTATCAAGACCTGTTACGTAATTACCCGTATTAGCAGGGGTTACACCATCAGATTGTTTACCCATAGTTACCGTACCAGCTTTCACAGTTTCCGCTGCAGTAACAGATGTAACATTAAGATTTTTCTTCAATTTAAGGCCGATCTTTGTATCATCGCCAGTTTGACTAATTTCTGTCGTAATATTGTCGTCGCCGTTTACAGTTACCTTGGAACCTAATTTATTCGTTTTTTCAGCGTTATTATCCGCATCAAAACGAAGGCCTTTATTGGTAAGTTCAGTTTTTGCGTCACCAATATTTTTATTGAGTTCCGTTTTAGTGTCAGCAATATTTTTGTTTAGTTCGGTTTTAGTATCGCCAATGTTTTTATTTAATTCATTCTTTGTATCAGCGATATTCTTGTTTAACTCAGTTTTAGCGTCATGCAATTGACCACCGTTAACCGCATCTTTGGAGTTAGCCGCCACATCACCATTAGCAACATTGGTAATCTTTTTGTCGTTCGCATTGATACCGTTCGGAGATACATAGGTCTTACCGCCTACGGTCAAACCACCACTATTGATGGTTGTACCGCCAGCTGTTACGCTGTCCAAACCAGTTAATGTTTTAGCTAACTTCACGTTTAACGTACTGCCATCAGATACGACACCAATATTATTATCAGTTAAATCTGCAGCTGCAGCTCCCCCTTTAATGGCAACAGTACCACCTAATTTCTTATTAATAGTCGTGCCAGAGTCGCCATTAAAGTTCAAGCCTTTATCCAATTCGGATTTAGATGCTACATCTTTAATCGTTACGGTTTTTGTTTTATCCGGATGGTTCTTATCTTGAACTGTCAATGCCACGTCACCATTGGCATCTACAGTATAGTCACCATTGGAACCTGCCGCAGGATTTGCAACGAGACTAAAGTCCGTTGCATTAGCGCCTTGAGTTGTGATGGCTTCAGTAACTGTCTTCAATTGATCTTCTGTTGCAGCACGTCCGCTGACAGCAGTCGGATTAGTTACGCTCCATGTCTTATTATCAAGACCTGTTACGTAGTTACCCATATTAGCAGGAGTTGCACCATCGGATTGTTTACCCATAGTTACAGTACCGGCTTTCACAGTTTCCGTAGCAGTAACAGTGGTAACATTAAGGTCTTTCTTCAATTTAAGACCAATCTTCGTATCGTCACCAGTTTGACTGATTTCCGTCGTAATATTGTCGTCGCCATTTACTGTTACCTTAGAGCCTAGTTTATTCGTTTTTTCAGCGTTATTATCCGCATCAAAACGAAGGCCTTTGTTGGTAAGTTCAGTTTTTGCGTCACCAATATTTTTATTCAACTCAGTCTTAGCATCACTAATGTTTTTATTTAACTCAGTTTTAGTGTCATGCAATTGACTGCCGTTCACCGCATCTTTGGAGTTAGCCGCCACATCGCCATTAGCAACATTGGTAATCTTTTGGTCGTTCGCATTGATACCATTTGGAGATACATAGGTCTTACCACCTACGGTCAAACCAACACTATTGATGATAGTGCCACCAGCTGTTACGCTTTCCAAACCAGTTAATGTTTTAGCTAACTTCACGTTTAACGTACTGCCATCAGATACGACACCAATATTATTGTCCGTCAAGTTCGCAGCCGCTGCACCACCTTTGATGCTAAGCTTATCGCCCAACTGTTTATTAATTACAGCGCCGCTGTCGCCATCGAAGTTAAGACCTTTAGCAATAGTCGTATTAATCGTAGAGATAGCATTTCTATTGGTCGTAATGTCTTGTGTATTTTGAGCGATATTTTGTTTATTTTGTGCAATATCAGTTGTATTCTTGCCAATATCGGTTGTGTTCTTAGTGATATCAGCCGTATTTCTAGCTATATCAGTCTTGTTTTTAGTTATATCTTGTTTATTCTTGCCGATATCAGTCGCATTTTGAGCAATATCAGTTGTGTTTTGAGCTATTTTATCCTTGTTCGTATTAACTTGCGTATTAACAGATTTCAACTGATCTTCCGTTGCAGCACGACCAGTTACGGCTTGTGGATTATCTACATCCCAAGCAGTATTGGTAAGACCAGTTACCGTGCCTGCAGTACCATCCACAGATACAGGATTAGCAGTTCCTAAGGTGATTTTATCCCCTAATCCGACAGTATATTCCTTACCGCCGGCTGCATTTGTACCTTCTTCTACAGTGATGTTGCTGTTTTTAGCTTTCACAGTACTTGCCTTAGCAGTTCCACCGATAGCATCCTGCAACTGACTGAAGTTAACCGCATCAGTAGGATCTGTGCCTTTTGCTAGACCGGTAATCTTTTGATTATTTGCATTGATACCGTTTGGCGTTACGTAGGTCTTGCCGCCTACGGTCAAACCACTACCATTAATAGTTGTTCCACCAGCCGTTACGCTATCCAAACCAGTTAATGTTTTAGCTAGTTTCACATTTAATGTGCTGCCATCAGACACGACACCGATATTATTATCCGTAAAATCCGCCATAGCACCACCTTTAATGGTAACAGTGTCGCCTAATTTTTTATTAATCGCAGCACCGCTATCGCCGTTAAAGTTTAATCCTTTATTGATATTGGTTACATTTGTATTGACCTTATCATTAACGGATTTCAACTGATCTTCCGTAGCAGCTCGACCACTTACAGCTTGAGGATTATCCGCGTTCCAAGACTTATTATCGAGCCCTGTTACAAAGTTACCGTTTGCACCGCCTGCACCACCTGATTGTTTGCCCATAGTCACAGTGCCGGCTTTCACAGTATCAGCAGCAGTAATAGTAGTAACATTGAGATCTTTCTTTAATTTAAGACCGATCTTAGTATCGTCACCAGTTTGGCTGATTTCTGTCGTGATATTATCATCGCCGTTTACCGTTACCTTGGAACCCAATTTATTGGTCTTAGCACCGCCTGTATCCGCATCAAATTTGAGACCTGTATTAATCACATCATTCTTCGCAGTCGATATATTATTGTTTAGCTCGGTTTTAGCATTATCTATATTGCCATTCAGTTCAGTTTTAGCGTCATTAATATTTTTATTGAGTTCAGTTTTGGCATCACCGATATTTTTGTTTAATTCAGTTTTAGCATCATTAATGTTGTTATTTAATTCGATTTTAGCCGCATGAAGTTGACCGCCGTTAACTGCATCTTTGGAATTAGCCGCCACTTCACCATCAGCAACATTAGTTATTTTCTTGTCATTCGCATTAATACCGTTCGGAGTTACATAGGTCTTACCGCCTACGGTCAAACCACTACTATTGATAGTTGTACCCCCAGCCGTTACGCTATCCAAACCGGTTAATGTTTTAGCTAGTTTTACATTTAATGTGCTGCCATCAGATACGACACCGATATTATTATCCGTCAAATTCGCAGCCGCTGCACCGCCCTTGATGCTAAGCTTATCGCCCAACTGTTTGTTAATTACAGCACCGCTGTCTCCATCAAAATTTAGACCTTTAGCAATAGTTGTATTGATTGTAGAGATAGCATTTTTATTAGTCGCAATATCTTGTGTGTTCTGAGTAATATTTTGCTTGTTTTGTGCAATATCAGTCTTATTTTTACCGATATCAGTAGTATTTTGAGCTATATCAGTCTTGTTCTTAGTTATATCTTGTTTATTCTTACCGATATCAGTCGCATTTTGAGCAATGTCAGTTGTGTTCTGAGCTATTTTATCCTTATTTGTATTGACTTGCGTATTAACAGTTTTTAACTGATCTTCCGTTGCAGCACGACCAGTTACGGCTTGTGGATTATTTACATTCCAAGCAGCATTAGTAAGTCCTGTTACAGTTCCTGCGGTTCCGTCCACAGTTACAGGATGTGCCGTACCTACCGCAAGTTTATTGCCCAATCCAACAGTGTATTCCTTACCACCATTCACATTGGTACCTTCTGTTACGGTTACATTTGCATCCTTTGATTTTACTGTAGTCGCCTTTGCAGTACCACCGATAGCACTTTGTAATTGACTGAAATTAACCGCATCGTTAGGCGCTGTACCATTAGCAACACCAGTAATCTTTTGATTATTAGCATTGATGCCATCAGGTGTTACATAGGTTCTAGCACCTACACTCAAACCATTTTTACTAATAGTAGTATTTCCTGCATTAACGCTCTCTAATCCTGTTAAATATTTTGCCAACTTTACAGTCAATCTACCGGTACCATCGGATACAACACCAATATTATTATCGGATAATGCCCCTGTAGCACCGCCTTTAATGACTAGAGTATCACCTAATTTTCTCTTAATCGAAGCACCTGTATCGCTGCTAAAATAGAGCCCTTTTTCAAGAGTATTATTGATAGTGTTAATATCATTCTTATTAGTAGTAATATCACCTTGTATTTTTGTGATATTTCGTGCATTGGCACCAATACGGCTTGAGTTATCTGAGATATTCTGCGTATTTTGATTAATAAAATACTGATTGGAATTAACTCTCTCATTAACCCGCTTTAACTGATCTTCCGTAGCAGCACGCCCTGTAACAGGTGCTGGATTATTTACATTCCATGATGTATTGGTAAGACCTGTGACCGTTCCTGTACCACTATCTATGGTTACAGGATGCGAGGCCGCCCCTTTCCCTACAGTAATCTTATAGTTTAAGCCAACAGTATACTCCTTACCACCTTTCGCCGTTGAGTTTTCCCTTATCGTAATATTACCATCATCATTTGCTTTTACTATGGCTTCTTTAGCCGTACCGTTAATTGCGCGTTGCAACTGACCGTAGTTAACTGCGTCCTGACTACCTGTACCGTCTGCAACACCTCTAACTTGTTGATTATTGGCATTAAGACCACCGGTTGACACATAGAGTTTACCGCCTACAGACACCCCTTTATTATCAATCGTAGCAGTTCCTGCTGTTACGCTATCCAAACCAGTTAATTTTTTAGCCAATTTCACATTTAGTGTGCCATTTCCGTCTGCTTGAACCCCAATATTGTTGTCAGCCAGAGCACCGCTAGCGCCACCTTTTATTCTTACTGTGTCACCTAATTTTACTTGGTTCTGAACAAAGTTATCACCATAAAAGAACAATCCCTTATCAATATTGTCTTTATTATATCTAATAGCATCGTGGATCGTGCTTTTACCTGTAAAACCGATATCGCTCATCGTTAATTTACCGGTATCAGGATCGAGCGCCGCATTACCGCCAAGGATATTTTTAGTAGTAGTGGCTAAATTGCCCAGGCTATTTGCTACGGCATATAACTGACTACCATTAATAGCATCTGTAGACGAAGCATTCATGCGCCCCGCCGCCACATTGGTAATCGTACGTTTTACCGTATCACTACCCACACTAAGCGTGGAGTCAGCACTGCCGCCAGCTAAATTCTTATACCACAAGCCATTTACAAACTGATTTGGCGTACTTACCACATTAGCCGTCTTGGAGTTGGCACCTAATGCAATCGATCGTTGTTGATTCGTATCAACTAATGCATTTTTACCGATGGCAATGGAATCATCTGCAGCTGCGATTGCAGCTTTACTCATAGCAATAGAATTATTTTTCGTCGCTTTTGCCGTCTCACCGATAGCAATAGAAGCCTCACCGCTAGCCGCGCTATCCCAACCCATAGCAGCAGCATTAGTAGCGTCAGCTGTAGAGTTCGCACCGATTGCGCGAGCACCCGCTGCCAATGCTTTTGCACCGTTACCGATGGCTACGCCCCAGTCGCCTCGAGATTGAGAGCCGTTACCCATAGCAACGGCACCGCCTTTAGATGCCTTCGCATTATTACCAAATGCCATGGAGGATCCACCCCAAGCTCTGGCATTGGTACCAAATGCCTGATCATTATCGGCACCCACATACTTACCGGCCTCATCATATCCGGCCCAGGATGTATTACCAAGGGCAAAGCCATTTAAAGAAGCTACTTTTGTCAAATTACCGATAGCAACACCATTATTTACTTCAACGGTTGCATTTCTTCCGATTGCAACGCCTTGCACATTACCAACACCAGCCCTATTAGTTTCTGTAACAGTAGCACCTGTACCCAAAGCCACACTATTATCTGCCATTGCTGTACTATTGTCACCTATCGCTACAGTACCATTTTTAGCCTTAGCATTATCGCCCCATGGCAATGAAGATGCCTGCGCTTCAGTTGGTATAATCCCTCCTGCTAACATAACAGTACAGATAGAAATTCCGAGCATCTTAGCAAACACCGAAGTCATTGTCGATCGTTTCGACATATTCTTCGCTGTTTCAGCCACAACGACATAACACCCTTTTGTACGACTCCAGATTACTTTAAAAATTCGGTTCATCTCGTTTTACTCCTTGCATAAAACTATCAAAATTTGCGAATATAATAAAATATTTTATATTTATTTTAAAAAGTAAAAATACAGTTAATATATGGCTATTTACCGATGCATATCATATTAAACATATCATATTCTATACTAAAAGTAAAAAATTTTTCACTCTACACTCACTTCTAAATCATAAATATTTATGAATATACAAAAAGACCGTCATATACCTTATGAATATGCTAAATGTACTAATTTTTTCGCATAAAATTAACTTCATGAAAAAAATGTATTTCACCTTAGTAAACTATTATGATCCAATTATTATTCACCTATATCACTCACCTATTTTAATTACATTACAAGTTAACCATGACATATATATGCTCATAACAACCATTTCATCTACTTTTTGCATGCAAAAAGGCGCCAAAAGCATTTCGCTTTTGGCGCCTTTTATAAGCACTGCCGTATCAATATGTTATTTCATATTATTTCAAGCCCGCTTGTTGCATCAATAATGCAATTTGTGCTCTCATTTCTTCATTGTCGCGTTGTACTTTTTCGTACTTAGCTTTCAAAGCAGTCATTTCATCTTGCATTACGTACATGGAGCTAATAGGGCCACCTTTGTAACGTTCAGGAACTGCTTTCTTAGCATCAGAA
>OBVL01000140.1_pt1 | contig 19552 bp, 17 predicted proteins | sample 1476161 | NCBI WGS metagenome assembly OBVL01 (sample SAMEA2580010, study PRJEB22360) | human gut metagenome | biome: human gut; feature: human-associated habitat; material: faeces | place: Denmark | collected 2008/2010
TTTACCCTTCACAAAAAAAGCGGAGGACCGCCGCCCCCCCCCCGCCACTCTTGCTCGACCACACTGGCATCGGCTCGCGTTTGAACAACTGGCGCATCAACGGCTTTTAACTCAAGCGGCGTATTCTCATCGGTGATAAACCGTGCCAGAAGCTCACTCCATGCCGCCATATCGGTATTGTCGGTGGCATAAACTTTTAGTAATGCATCGCCCTGATGATCAAAGAACTGAATACTCTGGCGTTCGCCACGAGCCGTGTTTTCTTTGATGTGGAAAACACTGGCCCATTGATTGAGAAACAGACGTAAATCCAGCGCGCGCGGATTGAGGATCAATCCGGCATGTCCGTTCAAATGCTGGTTTGTGAACGAGCCAACTTGCTCATGGACTGCATATTCATTACGACAAATACATTTGGTTTCACCAACGCTTTCCAGCGCCGCCAGAATTTCACGAATATCGCCGCGCATCCGCCACGCGTCGTGCGTGACGCGTGCAAATGCCAGTTCTGCTTCGCTGATATTCATTAAACCTGCGATGTCACGCGCGTACTTTCCGGGATTTTGTTCTTTTAACTCAAGCCAGCGTGTGTAGTGGTTCATTGTCTCTCTTCCTTCCAGATAAATGCCCCGAAATATCGGGGCAGATGATTACCATTGATAACTCACGAAAATTTTTCCGTTACGACCATCCTGTGGGATGCCTTGCGGCGACCAGTACTCTTTATCGAAGGCGTTGCCCAATACCAGAGTAGTGGTCATGCCTTTGAGCGCCTGCTGCCCTTGATAACTGACGTAGAAATCATTCACACCATAGCCAGGTTGTTTGCTGTAGCTGCTGCTGATATGTGTTGAGCGATCGGCAAACGTACCGACCCAACCAACAGAGAAGCCACTGTGAGCGATCGGAATATTCAGGGTACTGGTAACGGTATCCGGGTTAATGCTGGAGATATATTCCCCGGTATCGGTGTCTTTGCCGCGGGTACGGTTATAGGCCACATCAAGGCTAAACAGATCAGTGGTATATTTCGTCATCACATCCCAGCCCCAGATTTTGGCGTTCGGGACGTTATACGACATAGTTGTCGCCGCCGCGAAATCGACGGTCGTGGAGATATAATCTTTCGCTTTGGTATCAAAGTAGCTGGCTTTAAATTCCAGAGCATCATTGGACAACATCAGGTCATCAAAACGCAGCCCAAAACCGTACTCCTGAGTTTCGTTAGTTTCCGGACGTAAGTTCGGGTTTGGCACCCAATAGTTGGTATAGAAGCGACCAATCGAGAAGTGTTTAGAATCGTTATACATTTCGCCCATCGTCGGGGCGCGGAATGCCTGAGCATATGAGCCAAATAACATCAGCCAGTTGGTCGGGTTGATAGTCATCCCCGCACGAGATGACCATTTGTCGGCATCAACATCTTTGTAGCCGTCGCTGCTACCGCGATAACTGTCATAGCGGGTTCCGCCAAGCAGGGTAATCGGCAGATCGCGTAAGGTGATCTCATCTTGTAGCCAGCCAGAGCTAAAATCGATTTTTGCTTGCGGGAAGCCCGTCGTCGCGCCACCCGGATGTTGTTCCTGACGATAATACTCACCGCCATATGTCAGTAAGTGAGAAGCGAAACTGTCGGCAAATAGAGTGGAACGGTTCTCCAGCCTTGCTCCTTTTGTTATCTGTTCACGATACTCGCCTGAACTCCCCGTGTTTTGCGCATTAATACGGACTTCCGACCAGTAAATTTTTGCATCTGCATTTAACCAGTCGTTACCCTGCGGGGCGAGTTTATAAGAAAGCTGCGCATCGCGTTGAATTGTTGAACGATCGACCATCGGGTTGCTACTATCAGAAGCTTCAACGGTCTGCGGATTTTTTGGTTCACGCGCGTCGTTGTTGTAGTAACGCACTAAACCGCTCAGAGACTGGGCTGAATCAATTTGCCAGGTCCCTTTCGCCAGCATGTTATTAATGGACTCGTCATTCGGCGCGGTTTCACCATTGCTCTGGCGTAAATCACCCCGATCGCGACTGGACCAGGCCACAATACCATCCAGATTTTCAGTTCGCCCAAACGCGCTCGCGCCTAATCCCAGGCTATGGTCCCCCGTGCCGCCAGTACCAAAGACACGAAAACCACTGCTTTGTCCTTCCTGCAATAAATCTTTTGCATCGACCGTATCGTAGGAGATCACTCCACCCAGCGCGCCACTGCCATACAGTAATGCTGAAGGTCCGCGAACAATCTCAACACGCTTGATCAGCGCCGGATCGAGAAAAGTGCCATTCAGGTGTCCGGTATCCGTTCCCTGGCGAACACCATCGACAAGAACCAGCACGCCGCGATGATCATAGCCACGCATATTTACATCCTGACCGTTGGTTCGTCCGGTACCATCAAGAGTAATTCCAGGAACATGACGCAGCAAATCAGTGGCTGAAGTAGCAGTTTGATTTTCAGGAGCGGAAGTGTCGATAACGCTGACCATCATAGGCGCTTCGAAGGAACTACGTGCATTCCCCGTTGCCGTAACGGTCATGGTTTCAGTAGCAAAAGCAAACGTTGGCAAGGTGGCAGAAACAGCCAAAGCCAACAAACTCAAACGCAACGAGGTAAATTGCGGACGTGACATAGCGGTTCTCCATGAGGAAAATAAAAAATGCTGGCTGCCTGGGTTAATACCGGGGTGGCTGGCGAAAAATAAATTTATTTACAATTCAAATGATTAGATATCACCACGGGAAGCTATTAGCGTATATATCCCGTAAAATTGCCGAATATTTCTGATGATTCAGCAAAAGCACGCCCTCTTTGTCAGGCAAAGTAGTACGCCACGTCTGAAGTGAAGAGTGCTGTGCGTTTTCCCTTACAAAAGATATGATTTTGTTATCCATGATGTCATATTTTGTTAAACTCAAACGTGATAATGAGAATTATTATCGATCAATTTTTTATTATCAAGCTTTTTTTAACCGCCATTAACACAATAAACAGGGGGTTATGAAATCTATCCAGCATCCAGAAAACCATCCTGTGTTTATGGCTATCCCCCCACAACCTCATCACAAAACGTTGTCGTTAACAGTGATAATTTTCTCTTCTCTTTGCTCTGCAAGCCGCGATATCTCCGGGTTCTCAGCTTTTTCCCGCGCTGAAATTTAATCGGTAACAAGAACATTAGCTGACGAAGCATCTTGATAAAAATCAAAAATAAATACGCTTGTAACGCCGTGCGTATTGAATCGACGGTTGTATTTCATATATAACTCAAATGATAATCATGATCATTCTCAATTTGATAAGAGTTCTCACATTATGCCAAGGATCATCACCAGGCCGTTTCTTTTTTCCCCACTAACGTTATGTATTTCAGCCGTGGTCTCTGCCGCGAAGACCATGGTAAAACGAAAAAAATTGTTTACGGCATTACTGGCTCTTAGCTGGACTTTTAGCGTAACGGCTGCCGAACGTATCGTGGTCGCAGGAGGATCGCTGACGGAGTTAATCTACGCGATGGGCGCTGGCAAACGCGTGGTTGGTGTCGATGAAACGACATCTTATCCACCAGAAACCGCCAAACTGCCGCATATTGGTTACTGGAAACAACTCAGCAGCGAAGGCATTTTGTCACTTCGCCCGGATAGCGTAATTACCTGGCAGGATGCAGGACCGCAAATTGTGCTCGACCAACTGCGGGCGCAAAAAGTCAACGTCGTCACTCTGCCGCGTGTACCAGCCACCCTTCAGCAGATGTACGCCAACATTCGCCAACTGGCAAAAACGTTACAGGTTCCTGAACAAGGCGAGGCGCTGGTGACACAGATCAACCAACGCCTGGAGCGAGTACAGCAAAACGTGGCGGCCAAAAAAGCCCCGGTTAAAGCCATGTTTATTCTCTCCGCAGGCGGAAGTGCGCCACAGGTTGCCGGTAAAGGCAGCGTCGCGGACGCCATTCTTTCGCTTGCCGGAGCAGAAAACGTCGCTACCCACCAGCAGTACAAAAGCTACAGCGCGGAATCGCTGATTGCGGCTAACCCTGAAGTGATTGTCGTCACCTCACAAATGGTCGATGGCGATATTAATCGGCTACGTTCTATTGCCGGAATTACCCACACTGCCGCATGGAAAAACCAGCGCATTATCACCGTTGATCAAAACCTGATTCTGGGAATGGGTCCGCGTATTGCTGATGTCGTTGAGTCTTTACACCAGCAGCTTTGGCCGCAATAAATGGATTTAAATCAGACGAATGAACACAAATAACACCCTGGATCTCACGCCACATTTTGCTTTAGACGGTGATCAGCCATTTAAAGACAGGCGCGCCATGATGCCGTTTCGTGGGGCCATTCCGGTTGCCAAAGAGCAACTGGCACAGACCTGGCAAGAGATGATCAATCAAACGGTATCACCACGTAAGCGACTGGTTTACCTACACATTCCTTTTTGTGCGACACACTGCACGTTTTGTGGTTTTTATCAGAACCGTTTTAATGAAGATGCGTGTGCTCATTATACCGATGCCCTGATTCGTGAAATAGAAATGGAAGCAGACAGCGTATTGCATCAGTCGGCCCCCATCCACGCGGTCTATTTCGGTGGCGGTACGCCTTCCGCGCTTTCAGCACACGATTTGGCCAGAATCATCACCACATTACGAGAAAAGCTGCCACTGGCCCCTGATTGTGAAATCACTATCGAAGGCCGGGTACTGAATTTTGACGCTGAGCGAATCGATGCTTGCCTTGATGCAGGAGCAAACCGCTTCTCAATTGGTATTCAGTCGTTTAACAGCAAAATCCGCAAGAAAATGGCCCGCACCTCGGATGGCCCAACCGCTATTGCGTTTATGGAAAGCCTGGTCAAACGCGACCGTGCCGCGGTGGTCTGTGACCTGCTGTTTGGTCTGCCGGGTCAGGATGCGCAAACCTGGGGAGAAGATCTGGCTATTGCCCGCGATATCGGTCTCGACGGCGTCGATCTCTATGCGCTCAATGTCCTGCCCAATACACCGCTGGGCAAAGCCGTGGAAAATGGGCGTACTACCGTGCCCTCTCCGGCAGAACGTCGCGATCTTTACCTGCAAGGATGTGATTTTATGGACGATGCCGGTTGGCGCTGCATCAGTAACAGCCACTGGGGCCGTACCACACGCGAACGCAATCTCTATAACCTGCTGATTAAACAAGGTGCCGATTGTCTGGCCTTTGGTTCCGGAGCCGGCGGTTCGATTAATGGGTACTCCTGGATGAACGAACGCAATCTTCAGACCTGGCATGAATCCGTCGCGGCAGGCAAAAAACCGCTGATGATGATCATGCGTAACGCCGAACGTAATGCGCAATGGCGTCATACCTTGCAGTCGGGCATTGAAACGGCGCGTGTACCGCTGGACGAACTTACGCCACATGCCGAAAAACTCGCGCCGTTACTGGCCCAGTGGCACCAAAAAGGCTTAAGCCGCGATGCGTCAACGTGTCTGCGGTTGACCAATGAAGGTCGTTTCTGGGCAAGCAACATTTTGCAGTCTCTTAATGAACTGATTCAGGTACTTAATGCGCCAGCAATTGCGCTTGAAAAACCATAACAGGAGTGATTTATGAGCCATGTCTCGTTACAGGAATTTTTGAAAACGGAGCCAGACGGTACGCTGGAGGCGATCGCCGAACAATACAACACCACGCTGCTGGAGGTAGTGAAAAATCTGCCCTCTCCGACTGTTGTGTCAGGTGATAAATTCGATACTGTCTGGGATACCGTCTGCGAATGGGGCAACGTCACCACGTTAGTACATACTACCGATGTAATACTCGAATTTAGCGGCGAACTGCCTTCGGGTTTCCATCGCCACGGCTATTTCAACCTACGCGGAAAGCACGGCATGTCCGGGCATATCAAAGCAGAAAACTGCACGCATATTGCCTTGATCGAACGTAAATTTATGGGCATGGATACCGCCTCTATTCTCTTTTTCAATAAGGAAGGCAGCGCAATGCTGAAAATCTTCCTCGGTAGGGATGATCATCGTCAGCTCCTGAGCGAACAAGTCAGCGCCTTCCATGCTCTGGCAGCATCGTTAAAGGAACACGCCTGATGACACCGTGGCTACTCTTTGGCGCAGGCGGAAAAGGTGTGGGTGCCAGAACGCTTGAACTGGCGCTGGCGGAACAACGTCCGGTCGTTGCTGTCATTCGTCATGCCGATGCCGCCACGAAACTGGCGCAACAAGGCGTACAGGTTTTTACAGGCGACGCCTGTGATGCCAGCGTAGTCGCGGCTGCTTGCCGCGCAGCTGGCCCGGATGCGCTTATCATCTCAACAATGGGCGGAGCTCAGGATTATCTGGCGCACAGAACAGTGATTGATGAGGCCGAGAAGGCTGGCATCAGTCGCATGATTCTGGTGACCTCTTTGGGATGCGGCGATAGCTGGCCGTTTTTATCAGAGCGGGCAAAGGCTGCGTTTGGTCAGGCGGTACGGGAAAAAACGCTGGCGGAAAGCTGGTTGCAAACCAGCCAGCTTGATTATGCCATTCTCCGCCCCGGCGGTCTGCTTGATGGTGCGGCAACGGGCAAAGCACAACGGATACAAAATCAGGAGTGTCATGGTTTTGTTAACCGTGCTGATGTCGCCGCACATATCCATGAACTGGCAAATGCGCCAGCACTTAACCAGCAGGTCTACAGTCTGATTGAACCGGACCTGAAACCGGCGTGATCCCCCGGCGCGGTATGTCCGCGCCGTAATGTCGTAACGGAGTTTTGCGTGCTCAAGGATTCACTCTCTTCCGCCAGGGTCTTTATGGGGCTATCACTATTATTGCTAGCTCTGGTGCTGTTTGGTGCCAGTCAGGGAGCGTTAAAGATCAGTTTTGATGCCCTTTTTGATGAGGAATACCGCGATATCTGGCTCAATATTCGTCTACCACGGGTTTTGCTGGCGGTGCTGGTAGGTGCAGCGTTGGCAACCGCAGGGGTAATTATGCAAGGGCTTTTTCGCAACCCAATGGCTGACCCTGGATTACTTGGCGTCAGTAGCGGTTCTGCATTAATGGTTGGCGTTGCTATTGTGCTGCCCTTCTCCTTCCCAGTGGTGCTGGTGCTTTATGAGCAAATGGTGTTTGCCATTGCCGGAAGTTTAGTGGTCTGCACCATCATTTTTCTCATCACGCAGCGCCATCGCGATGGCAGCATGATGCAATTATTACTCGCCGGTATCGCCATCAATGCCCTGTGCGGCGCAGCGATCGGCATCCTGAGCTATATCGGCGATGAGCAGCAGCTACGACAACTCACATTGTGGATGATGGGCAATCTTGGACAGGCGCAATGGCCGACGTTATTGGTTGCCAGTTCATTCATCCTACCGGCCATTATCGCAACAACTTGTCTCGCCGGAACGCTGAATTTACTGCAGCTCGGTGATGAAGAAGCCCACTACCTCGGCGTGAACGTGAAGCGTAAACGCCAGCAATTACTGTTAGTGAGCTCACTGCTCGTTGGTGCTGCCGTATCGGTAAGCGGCATTATCGGCTTTATTGGCCTGGTGATCCCGCATCTGATTCGCATGACTACCGGGGCAAATCACCGCTGGCTAATCCCTTGTTCCGCCCTCGCCGGAGCCTGTTTATTGCTGATGGCAGACACGCTTGCCCGCACGCTGGTACAGCCAGCAGAAATGCCCGTGGGATTATTAACCAGCCTGCTTGGTGGCCCTTATTTTATGTGGTTGATTCTGCGCAACCGGAGGATCACATGATCAGCGCCCAGAATCTGGTTTATAGCCTTCAGGGGCGGCGTCTGACTGATAATGTCTCGCTGACTTTTCCCGGTGGGGAAATTGTTGCCATCCTCGGCCCTAATGGTGCGGGAAAATCTACGCTGCTTCGCCAGCTAACCGGCTATCTTCAACCTGATAGCGGCGAATGTCGGTTGTTTAATAAGCCATTAAATGAATGGTCGATTACTGAACTGGCGAAACACCGGGCCGTGATGCGTCAAAATAGCCACATGGCGTTTCCATTCAGCGTACAAGAAGTTATCCAGATGGGGCGGCATCCGCATCGTACTGGTAATCAGGATAATGAAACAGCACAAATAATGGCGTTATGTGACTGTCAGGCGTTAGCAAACCGCGACTATCGGCAATTATCCGGTGGTGAACAACAGCGCGTGCAATTAGCGCGCCTGCTAGTGCAACTCTGGGAACCTACTCCCTCACCGAAATGGTTATTTCTTGATGAACCAACTTCGGCGCTGGATATTCACCATCAGCAGCACTTGTTTCGTTTATTACGCCAGTTAGTTCACGAACGGCAGTTCAATGTTTGCTGCGTATTGCACGATCTAAATCTTGCCGCGCGTTATGCAGACCGTGTTGTATTAATGCAAAAAGGAAAGGTTATCGCAAATGGTAAGCCGCAGGACGTATTGACACAGCAGGCGCTGACAATGCTCTACGGCGCGGATATTACCGTACTTAAAGATCCTGCCAACCATTCACCACTGATCGTCCTCGATCATTAAAACCAACAGGAGTACCGCACTGGTACTCCTGCAAATAAATAACTATACAGATTAGCTAATTGAAACGCCTTTCACCCCTGCCATACCTTTTAATAATCGCAACAGATCTTCTATCGACGTCGTGGCATGAAGCTGGATATCAATGGCGACCACTTCATGATCTTCATTTTCCTGCAACGAAACTAAATCCGTTTTTATTTTTTGCTGCTTAAACCAGTCGAGCATTGATACCGTATTACCGTTCACTAATGTCAGCTGTAAATGGTAATTTTTGTTCATCAGGCGGAAGGTTAATTGATGGAAGACTTCCAGCACCAGCAAGGTCATCACTGAACCATAAATACCCAGTTCGTACATACCGCTGCCAATAACCATACCAATGGCGGCGGTCACCCAGATATCCGCTGCCGTCGTCAGACCTACAATATTTTGGTTACGAACGAGAATGTTACCTGCACCGATAAACCCGACGCCCGTCACAACCTGAGCAGCAATACGGCTGGGGTCCAGTCCGACGTGACCTAAAGACAGCACGTCAGCAAAACCATATTTCGAAACAATCATAAACAGGGCGCTTCCCATGCCAATTAATACATGTGTGCGTAACCCTGCTCCTTTGCCGCGCATTTGCCTTTCCATGCCAATAGCGCCACAGGCAATTACCGCAAGTATAAGTCGTATAATAAATTCTGCTGTCATATAAAAATGCAAAAAGGAGCAGCAAGATGGCTCAACTTGCTACTCCTTTTTACTTGTACCTTATTAATTCGGCAAGTCATTAGATGCTTGATTTTTGAAGGTATACAAATTTTTCTGCGGGTTTTTCTTGCAGTATTCGATCACTTTAGGAATTTGAGTGAGATCGGTTTCATTTAAAGTAACGGTATCGCCACCTTTATATACTGTTTCTTCATGCAGCATCCACCACGCAACTGGTGTCATTGCTTTTGGATTCAGATCAATAAATTCCTGGCAGGTCATATCTTTAGCGGATTCATTGGCTGCCAGCGCAGATTGTGCGTTCACCAGTGACAAAGCCGCTACAGCGCCCATAAAAATAAACGCTTTACGGAGAGATGAAATGTTCATTTTGTAACCCATTCAATATAGAGATTATATACAAACAGGAGGAATAGCTGCTTTTAAAGAAGATATTCCGGCCTGTTCAATATGCAAGGAAATACGATGTAACGCATTCCCGGAATTACATATCTTTCTTAATTTTGTCCCATTCGCCTTTAACTTTATCTTTAAAGCTGGCTTTTTTATCCTGAGTACAAGCCTGAACGATAGCTGGGGTTACGGTTGCAATACCCTGAACATCTAAAACCGCATCTTCTGGTTTATCTTTGTTGTTCAGTGCTTCAGCAAAACCGACTGCAGTTGGCTGGAAGGATTCGTCCACAGCCAGGAAATCTTCACAGGTCCAGGAGTTGACCGGTTTTTTGTTATCAGCTGCTTTTTGTGCATCCGCTGCATTGCTCACTACTGGCAGAAGAAGCAGACCACCAAGAATAACGCCTAATACTTTTTTCATCGTAATATCCTCAACTATAAAGTGAAAGAGCCGTCACGAATCAATTTCGACACTGAGGTTATAACCTGGTTTTCTGTATATGTCATGTTGATGGAAAATATCAAAATCAGATATTTTTATTTCAATACAATGAGTTACAGATGCATCAGATACTGTAATTAGGAAATTTTTATTAAATCGACTGCATTCTTAGACGCGTTTTTGGCATAGATTGATAGCAGGGGATTTTCTTCTTAATTTTATAGGGTGGTTCTATGTTATATATAGATAAGGCAACAATTTTGAAGTTTGATCTGGAGATGCTTAAAAAACATCGCAGAGCAATCCAGTTTATTGCCGTGCTGCTGTTTATCGTCGGGTTGCTGTGTATCAGTTTTCCGTTCGTCTCTGGCGACATTTTAAGCACAGTAGTGGGTGCATTATTAATCTGCTCGGGCATTGCGCTTATTGTCGGGCTATTCAGCAACCGCAGTCATAATTTCTGGCCGGTATTATCCGGTTTCCTCGTCGCAGTCGCCTATTTATTGATCGGCTATTTCTTCATCCGCGCACCAGAGCTGGGCATTTTTGCCATTGCGGCATTTATTGCCGGTTTGTTCTGTGTGGCAGGGGTTATTCGCCTGATGAGTTGGTATCGTCAGCGTTCAATGAAAGGCAGTTGGCTACAGCTCGTTATTGGTGTGCTGGATATCGTCATTGCCTGGATATTCCTTGGTGCTACGCCGATGGTGTCGGTAACGCTGGTTTCCACACTGGTGGGAATTGAACTGATATTTAGCGCCGCCAGTCTGTTCAGCTTCGCCAGTTTGTTCGTTAAAAAGCAATAATTATCCCTATTTCCACCTGGATCATAGTCACATTAAGTGACTATGATCCAGTTAATACTCTCTTAGCTATACAGTGTTTCAGTTCAATTACGCACTATCATTGAAACAATTGCCTGCTGTTGATTATTTCAACCTACTGAATTTAATCTGATTTTTTTCGTTCCATGGCAAATTAGCCATTTCAAACATTATCATGGCTGATATTTTCCGTGGTCAGGTTTAATGTTTTAAAAGTGCTGTGGGAAAGTGAACAAAGAGTTCCGTAAGCGTTGATGCTATGGGCGGTTAAATAAGTAATCCGGGTTCATTTTTTTGCAACTGGCGTTGATTACATTGCATAAATATCCGTGTCTCCAGACGCTATATAAAAACCTGAAGACATGAATGAGTTATTTAATCAGGTAATTTCAATGCGTTAAAAGAAAGCTGGCAATCCAATTGCCAGCCTAAGTCGAAACAAGGAGACTCGATATTTAAATCGGATTACATTTTAACTTTAGTAATATTCTTCAGAGATCACAAACTGGTTATTGATAACTTATTCTTGGGCAGTAATCCGCAAAAGTTAACCTTTTGTTTACTAGTTACAAACTGATAACAACCAGGAATCTTACTTAGGACCAATATATGGAGTGCGTGATGGATAAATCTGAAGTATTGATTAGTGTTAATAGACGTATTAGTTCACGAAGGGCAAAGTTCTTATAGGCGTTTACTATATTGAACAACGATTCGGACAAGGATGTAAATAATGAAAAGGATGACATGTTCGAAACGATAACGGCTAAGGAGCAAGTTATGATTTTTCTCATGACGAAAGATTCTTTTCTTTTACAGGGCTTTTGGCAGTTGAAAGATAATCACGAAATGATAAAAATCAATTCCCTGTCAGAGATCAAAAAAGTAGGCAATAAACCCTTCAAGGTGATCATTGACACCTATCACAACCATATCCTTGATGAAGAAGCGATTAAATTCCTGGAGAAATTAGATGCCGAGAGAATTATTGTTTTGGCACCTTATCACATCAGTAAACTAAAAGCTAAAGCGCCTATTTATTTTGTCAGCCGTAAAGAAAGTATCAAAAATCTTCTTGAGATTACTTATGGTAAACACTTGCCCCATAAGAATTCACAACTATGTTTTTCACATAATCAGTTCAAAATTATGCAACTGATTCTGAAAAACAAAAATGAAAGCAATATCACGTCAACGCTCAACATTTCGCAACAAACATTAAAGATTCAGAAATTCAACATTATGTACAAGCTGAAATTAAGACGTATGAGCGACATCGTCACCCTGGGTATCACATCTTATTTTTAGTAAGGACATAAGCAACTGAAATTGATGGCTGGCATGACGAGGGATGCAGATGCTGATTTCAATACCCCCGGTGATTATTGAAGGAGAGACGAAAACGACTTTATTCCCCTGGTATGTGTATCCACCAGTAGAACCCTTCGTTGCCCGAATGCTGGCAGAAACTGTTGGCAGAACGGCAACATTTTTTTTGTCGTTGACCTCACCATGTCGATCACTGTGCTTGCATCCCATCTTACTGGCTGACAACCCCACTATGCCGCTGGTCTGTAAATCCCTCATATCTCTCCTCGCGCGCAATTTAAAGAACCGTTATTTCTCAAGAATTTTCAGGGACTAAAATGAACAGAAGAAGAAAACTGTTAATACCGTTGTTATTCTGCGGCGCGATGCTCACCGCCTGCGATGACAAATCGGCGGAAAACGCCGCCGCCATGACGCCTGAGGTCGGTGTCGTCACACTCTCCCCCGGTTCGGTCAATGTGTTGAGCGAATTGCCCGGTAGAACCGTTCCTTATGAAGTTGCCGAGATACGTCCCCAGGTGGGCGGTATTATCATTAAACGCAACTTTATCGAAGGCGATAAAGTGAACCAGGGCGATTCGCTGTATCAGATTGATCCTGCGCCTTTACAGGCAGAGCTGAACTCCGCCAAAGGTTCGCTGGCGAAAGCGCTCTCTACCGCCAGCAATGCCCGCATCACCTTTAACCGCCAGGCATCGTTGCTGAAGACCAACTATGTTAGCCGTCAGGATTACGACACCGCACGCACCCAGTTGAATGAAGCAGAAGCCAATGTCACCGTCGCCAAAGCGGCTGTTGAACAGGCGACGATCAATCTGCAATACGCGAATGTCACCTCGCCGATTACGGGCGTCAGCGGGAAATCGTCGGTGACCGTCGGCGCACTCGTTACCGCTAATCAGGCAGATTCGCTGGTTACCGTACAACGTCTGGACCCGATTTATGTCGATCTCACGCAGTCGGTGCAGGATTTCTTGCGCATGAAAGAAGAGGTCGCCAGTGGGCAAATCAAACAGGTTCAGGGCAGTACGCCAGTACAGCTCAATCTGGAAAATGGTAAACGTTACGGCCAGACCGGCACGCTGAAATTCTCCGACCCGACGGTGGATGAAACCACGGGCTCCGTGACGTTACGGGCGATTTTCCCCAACCCAAATGGTGACTTGCTGCCTGGCATGTATGTCACGGCATTAGTGGATGAAGGTAGCCGCCAGAATGTATTACTGGTGCCGCAGGAAGGCGTCACCCACAACGCCCAGGGTAAAGCAACGGCACTCATTCTGGATAAAGACGATGTCGTGCAGCTACGCGAAATCGAAGCCAGCAAAGCCATCGGCGACCAGTGGGTTGTCACCTCTGGCTTGCAGGCTGGCGATCGGGTGATCGTTTCCGGCTTGCAACGCATTCGTCCGGGTATCAAAGCACGAGCAATTTCCTCCAGCCAGGAAAACGCCAGCACCGAATCGAAACAATAACGTTGCAGGCTTAAGGGGACTTTCATGGCTAACTATTTTATTGATCGCCCGGTTTTTGCCTGGGTACTTGCCATTATTATGATGCTTGCAGGCGGTCTGGCGATCATGAACTTACCGGTTGCGCAGTATCCGCAGATTGCGCCACCGACCATTACCGTCAGCGCAACCTATCCGGGTGCCGATGCGCAAACGGTAGAAGACTCGGTCACTCAGGTGATTGAGCAAAATATGAATGGGCTTGATGGCCTGATGTACATGTCTTCAACCAGCGATGCGGCAGGTAATGCCTCCATCACTCTGACCTTCGAGACGGGGACATCGCCTGATATCGCACAGGTTCAGGTGCAAAATAAACTGCAACTCGCTATGCCTTCATTACCTGAAGCGGTGCAGCAGCAGGGAATTAGCGTCGATAAGTCGAGCAGTAATATCCTGATGGTAGCGGCATTTATTTCTGATAACGGCAGCCTCAACCAGTACGATATCGCGGACTATGTAGCGTCTAATATCAAAGACCCGCTAAGCCGTACCGCGGGCGTTGGTAGCGTACAGCTCTTTGGTTCCGAGTACGCCATGCGTATCTGGCTGGACCCGCAAAAACTCAATAAATATAACCTGGTACCTTCCGATGTTATTTCCCAGATTAAGGTGCAAAACAACCAGATTTCCGGTGGTCAACTGGGTGGCATGCCACAGGCGGCAGACCAGCAACTGAACGCCTCGATCATTGTGCAGACGCGTCTGCAAACGCCGGAAGAATTTGGCAAAATCCTGTTGAAAGTTCAGCAAGATGGTTCGCAAGTGCTGCTGCGTGATGTCGCCCGCGTCGAACTTGGGGCGGAAGATTATTCCACCGTGGCGCGCTATAACGGCAAACCTGCTGCCGGGATCGCCATCAAACTGGCTACCGGAGCAAACGCCCTGGATACCTCGCGAGCGGTGAAAGAGGAGCTGAACCGTTTATCGGCTTATTTCCCTGCAAGCCTGAAGACGGTTTATCCTTACGACACCACACCGTTTATCAAAATTTCTATTCAGGAAGTTTTCAAAACGCTGGTTGAGGCTATCATCCTCGTCTTCCTGGTCATGTATCTGTTTTTGCAGAATTTCCGCGCCACAATCATCCCGACGATTGCCGTACCGGTGGTTATTCTCGGGACGTTTGCGATCTTGTCGGCGGTCGGTTTCACCATCAACACGTTAACTATGTTCGGGATGGTGCTGGCGATAGGGTTACTGGTGGATGACGCCATCGTGGTGGTGGAGAACGTCGAGCGTGTCATTGCGGAAGATAAGCTACCGCCGAAGGAAGCGACGCATAAATCGATGGGGCAGATCCAACGTGCGCTGGTCGGGATTGCCGTTGTTCTTTCCGCAGTGTTTATGCCGATGGCCTTTATGAGCGGTGCGACCGGGGAGATCTACCGCCAGTTCTCCATCACGCTGATCTCCTCCATGCTGCTTTCAGTATTTGTAGCAATGAGCCTGACCCCTGCCCTGTGCGCCACCATTCTGAAAGCCGCGCCGGAGGGCGGTCACAAACCTAACGCCCTGTTCGCACGCTTCAACACGCTGTTTGAAAAATCAACTCAGCACTATACCGACAGCACCCGCTCGCTGTTGCGTTGTACCGGTCGCTACATGGTGGTCTACCTGCTGATTTGCGCCGGGATGGCGGTGCTGTTCCTGCGTACGCCGACCTCTTTCTTACCAGAAGAGGATCAGGGGGTATTTATGACCACCGCGCAGTTACCTTCCGGTGCAACCATGGTTAACACCACGAAAGTGCTACAACAGGTGACGGATTATTATCTGACAAAAGAGAAAAATAATGTTCAGTCGGTGTTTACCGTTGGTGGCTTTGGCTTCAGTGGTCAGGGGCAAAACAACGGTCTGGCGTTTATCAGCCTCAAGCCGTGGTCTGAACGTGTCGGCGAGGAAAACTCGGTTACCGCGATTATTCAGCGGGCAATGATTGCGCTAAGCAGTATCAATAAAGCCGTCGTCTTCCCGTTCAACTTACCCGCGGTGGCTGAACTGGGTACCGCGTCAGGTTTTGATATGGAACTGCTGGACAACGGCAATCTGGGGCACGAAAAGCTGACCCAGGCGCGAAACGAGCTGTTATCACTGGCAGCGCAATCACCGAATCAGGTCATCGGGGTACGCCCGAACGGCCTGGAAGATACGCCGATGTTCAAAGTGAACGTCAACGCTGCGAAAGCCGAGGCTATGGGTGTGGCGCTGTCTGATATCAACCAGACAATTTCCACCGCCTTCGGTAGCAGCTACGTGAACGACTTCCTCAACCAGGGGCGGGTGAAAAAAGTGTATGTCCAGGCAGGCACGCCGTTCCGTATGTTGCCGGATAACATCAACCAATGGTATGTACGCAACGCCTCTGGCACGATGGCACCGCTTTCTGCCTATTCGTCTACCGAATGGACCTATGGTTCACCGCGACTGGAACGCTACAACGGCATCCCGTCAATGGAGATTTTAGGTGAAGCGGCTGCCGGGAAAAGTACCGGTGACGCCATGAAATTTATGGCAGACCTGGTCGCAAAACTTCCGGCAGGCGTCGGCTACTCATGGACCGGACTGTCGTATCAGGAAGCGTTATCCTCAAATCAGGCTCCCGCGCTATATGCCATTTCACTGGTCGTGGTGTTCCTCGCCCTCGCCGCACTTTATGAAAGCTGGTCAATTCCGTTCTCGGTGATGTTGGTTGTTCCGTTAGGCGTCGTTGGCGCATTACTGGCCACCGATCTGCGCGGCTTAAGTAATGACGTTTACTTCCAGGTTGGTTTGCTGACCACCATCGGGCTTTCCGCCAAGAGCGCCATCCTGATTGTCGAATTTGCCGTTGAGATGATGCAGAAAGAAGGGAAAACGCCGGTAGAGGCAATCATCGAAGCAGCGCGTATGCGTTTACGCCCAATCCTGATGACTTCTCTGGCCTTTATTCTCGGCGTCCTGCCGCTGGTTATCAGTCATGGTGCCGGCTCTGGCGCGCAAAACGCGGTAGGTACCGGCGTAATGGGCGGGATGTTTGCCGCAACAGTGCTGGCAATTTACTTCGTTCCGGTCTTTTTCGTTGTAGTGGAACATCTCTTTGCCCGCTTTAAAAAAGCGTAACGTGTAAATGAGAGTAAGGTTGAACGTGAGGGTTCAGCCTTACTCTTTCCTGCTAACCATTCACCACTCAACAACCAGCTAACCGTCAGGAATACCAGGCTTAGTACACAGCACTGAAAGTAGAAACCACTCCAGCCATTCGTCATCAATTTGAAAAGCACAATACTGACCCACATTCCCGTAATCGTATGAATTGTTAGCTTAATAATCCCAAACATGCCGAGTCTTTTCCTCCTGAAAATACCTATACCGCCTGGCAAACTGCGAAAGAGAACTAGCCGGTAGCCCGGCAGAAATCATCAGGAAAGAGTTTCACATGAAGCAGACGTGAGATCCTGACCAATATTCAAATGCGAAATATGTCAGGAAAAGGTACCCGGCGAATGTTGCGAAAACTGATGTGGCGTTACACCATAATATTGTCTAAATGTATTTATAAAGTATGACGTACTGCTATAGCCACATTTTTCCGCAATAGTATGCAGAGGTATTTGACGTAACTCGAGTAATCGTCTGGCCATCGACATCCTGGAGGCGAGTAATATTTTACTGAAACAGGTATTTTCATCCTGCAACTTTTTTTTGATGAGACTCTCGCTGGTGTACATTCTTTCTGCGATATCGCGTAGATACCAACGTTTAGCGATATCAAAGCTAATAAGGCGTTCAACTTTTCCTGAAACAGTACTGATACTATTGAAAAGTAAGGGGATCAGTTCTTTCTTATGAGAAAACATTGATAAACAGGAAAGATAGAGCATTTTGCTCAGTATCGGCGAATTGACCCGGGGGTCATTGAAACTATCAAAAATCGCCGTCACCAGCTGTATGGGGGGTGACTGGTTAATTAACAAACGGTCTTTGCTATGCAATCCTAAATTGCGTGGCAACTGACGAATATTTTGTAAGTAATGGCAAACTGTCAGCTCTTCGATATCCAGCCGTCGCGTATCCAGTGAACAAAACGCAAAATCGTCTGCCAAATTTTTATCCAGCAGCAGGATACTCTCGTTATGCAACGATATTTTTTGCTGTTCATGATGAATATCGAATGAACGACGAACGAGGATCACCGAGCAGACATGAGCCATGACTATCCCTTATATTTCATTACTGCGATTATTTCAATGTCAGTATACTAATGAAATGACGCCAGACTGTTTCTGTGTGCAAAAACTGCCATATTTGGTAGGACCAAATTTTATCCACAAAGTAGTTTTGCATAACAGTTAATTGATAATAAGTAAATGCAACACGATTATATTTTCACACAGCGTATAGCTTATGTTTATAAAAAAATGGCTGATCTTATTTCCAGTAAAAGTTATATTTAACTTACTGAGAGCACAAAGTTTCCCGTGCCAACAGGGAGTGTTATAACGGTTTATTAGTCTGGAGACGGCAGACTATCCTCTTCCCGGTCCCCTATGCCGGGTTTTTTTTATGTCTGAGTAAAACTCTATAATCTTATTCCTTCCGCAGAACGGTCAGTGCCGTAAAAAATCCCTTGCGCAGCCATACTTGCCGCCGAGCCACAGTTCGGTAATTCCTGCGCCGATCGCTCCTGATACTCTGTGGGCGTCATCCCATAATAATTTCGAAAAACGTAAATGAAATACGACACGCTGTGATATCCACAGGATACTGCAACTCGCTTAATTGAAACCCCATATATAACAATAAGTTGTAAAGCACGCTGCATCCTACACTCAGTAAGCAACTGTGAATATGACGTACCTTCTTCGCGCAATTTTTTCTTTAACAGGCTTGGACTCATCAACAATTCGCTAGCAATTCGGGCTAATGTCCACTCATGGGCGATATTATTATTGATGACCGTACAAACTCGTGTTCGCATATTCGGTTGCAACACGTTCAGAAGTAACGGTATAAACTGCGTATCCTCAAGAAAAACAGATAACAACGCAAAGATTAATGCCCTTTTACGTAGCATTTCTGCATAGCGAAGATTCTTATTCTGCGATAGTTGCGCAACTTCCTGAAAAACAGGAATATCTCTGGTACAGTGATGAACGAGTAATGAAGGAACTTTTTTATGTGCATGAAGTTTTAATGCCTCCTCCTTGAGCATCGGGAGAAATAATGAAAGCGTGTCTCTTGAAAATAATACGAAATTCTCAACACACTTATCCACTTGAATTTGGCTTGCATCCGCAAAAACCAGATCACCGCCATTAAAATAGCGATATTCACCATTAACCATGGTGAGAATATATTTATGTCTTGCGTACGCAATTAGACAATTACCATGTAGTGGTTGCATAGTTGACTTAATATTACATAAACATATTACTGTTTATTAATGTAGCACGCCGCCCTCTTAAGTCAAATTGATTGATAAATAAATTTAAACGAAGCGGGAAAACAGGATGATAATGAGCGATGATACTCGGGCTGGATGACTGGATTTATTATATAAAAAGGGGACTTAAGAACGAAGAGGAATTAATAGTTAGCAAATAATTCATCATCGTAATATTAAGCAGTATCGCTATGCTCCATAACATTCATATAACATATATCTTATCAACACGATGAATAGACAGGTAATATATTATTGCAATTAATAAGTAGCCGAATACCCACCTGTTTTTAAAGGTTGGGCATTCGGTTTTTACAACGTGATGTTATCAGGTGTGTTTAAAGCTGTTCTGCTGGGCAATACCCTGCAGTTTCGGGTG
>OBVL01000146.1_pt1 | contig 18407 bp, 25 predicted proteins | sample 1476161 | NCBI WGS metagenome assembly OBVL01 (sample SAMEA2580010, study PRJEB22360) | human gut metagenome | biome: human gut; feature: human-associated habitat; material: faeces | place: Denmark | collected 2008/2010
GATTTTTTCCATCTGGTACATACCCCGTCTCCCGTTATCCGGAAGCTCACAACAACAAGTGGGGCATCAGCTCACACCGACACCCCCTGCGCATGGTTACATCATCATTTCGCCGTCAGGCTGAGGCTCTTCACTACCGTCAGGCTGAGACCCGACGCCATCTGAAACAGTACTGTCATCCGCAATGCCTTCCGGCTCCGGAACCGCTGGTACGCCCAGCAGCTCATCCAGAATGGCATCCACTTCTGCATCAAGACGCGCCTCAAGGTTCTGGCGGAGTTTCTGTTTCAGTGCGCTCAGGACTTCTTCAGAGCGCAGGACTTCCTTCACTGCCTCAGCAGTGACCAGGGATGTGATTTCTGACATGGGATTTTCTCGTTGAAAGGTGTTGTCAAGAAAGTGACTACGGAATGAGCGGATCTTCGGGTTTGCTTCCGGCTGACTGACTGGCGCTGATTCTCTCAGCGGCCCTTTTATCAATCTGCCTGCGCCAGAAATCGCGCACTGCCCTGTACCCACCCGAAAGAAGATACATAACACAGACTGCCGTACAGAAGTACAGCATCACCTGATGAATAAATGTCATAATTTCTTACCGTTATGGTTGACAATGAGAACTGTTTTCATTTAAAAAACCGATATACGAAAGCATCTTTTCTTTACATTCTCCATTGGGATTACCTCCGCCAGCTTCCATTCCTGCCGCTGGCGGCCTTTTTTTATCATGCCGCAGCATCCGCGTTGTTCACTTCCACCTTCACACTGTCAATCAGCAGCGTATATGTCGCCGCCTTTGATATGCCTGTCAGTTGCAGTTTGTCCGCCGCCCCTGATGCCGGAGATTTCACCAGTGTGAACGGCGTCCCCCGTTTCTCATCCAGTACCGGCGTCACCTGAATGCTGTTGTTTCCGGCAAACTCAAAAGCCAGTGTGTGCCATCCGTTATCAAAGACCCCGAACGTATCCAGCTTCGCATTCGGCTTCTTGTGGTGCATCGCGTTCAGGTTCGTCGCATCCGTCTGCAGGAAGAAGGACATCAGCATGTCGTTGCCTTCCTCTGCCAGCGTCACTCCCTCCGGCAGGGACGACAACTGCCAGTAAATGCCCAGGGCAAACTGATTCGGCACCAGTGAACCCGGCAACTTAAACCGTACGCTCACACGTCCTCCTTTCTTCAGCAACTCTGCCCCCTGCCCGGCTGCATCATGCTCCAGAAACCAGATGTGGTTTTCCGGTTTATTCAGTTGCAGGGCCTTACCTCCCGTAGCCCCCGCATCACTGACCACCGCTTCAGCAATGTTTTTGTTAACATTGTCTCCGCTCGCCGGTTTGTGATAATAGCGCCAGCCCTGTGATGCCAGGTCTTCGCCGGACGCCAGCAGACTCATCAGGGTTCGGTTACTGACCGGGGCTTCCGGCTCTCTCTCCGTACCTTCACCGGAAGGTCCGGTGGGCTTCACCGTATCAGGCTGTTTTCCGGTAATGAATTCAGCGTTTCTCCCGGCATGCACAAGAATCGCCGTTGCCAGACGGTCGGAAATAATCCCACGACGTGCCCATGATCCAAAATGCGTTTTACGGTCAGCCGTCGTCCAGGTTTTGGCGTCCGTTCGACCACCGGCTCCGTAATACCCAATATCCGCAACATCCGGATCTTCTGACGGCTCGTTGGTACCCACATTTCGCCCGTTTTCATCCGTCATAAACGGCACAAAGAAGATTTTTTTTGCGGATTTCGTCTTGTATGCACCATACACCGCATCGTATTGCGAAGAATAAGTCTGCTTCCAGTAGTAGGTCGTGTCGCCACAAATCCAGGGAACTGATGACGGAGAGCCCCCGAGACACTGACCTCCGAATTCCGACAGGTCAGAACGATATTTTTCCACCATGGAATCAAACAGCCCCGGCTGAGTGGCGTATGCACCCTGTTTCAAATCAAACTCGCCCTGCATCCAGACCACTGCAAGCAGAATATTTTTAGGGTTGGCCTTCAGTGCGGCCTGAGTACGGGTAAGCAGGTCCTTGTACAGTGGCTTATCTACACCCCAGCGTGCCGAGGTCTCGCTTGCGCCGGTGGATTCGCTGAAGGTACCTTCATCGCCCGCCAAAAATGCAGAACCACCACGGCAGCACGGAACCAGAAGAATACCGGCATTCGCCGGAATAAACGGCAACAATTTCTTCGCGATATGTAATCCCTGCCCCACGCATCCATACTGAGCTGCGCTGGCTTTCGGGTGTGAAAACTTACTCAAATCCTGAACATCATGCAGGCAGTGGTCCGCAGGAATAATGTCATTGTAGTTACAGGACGCACCACCCGGCGTGACAGTGCTGCGACGCGCCAGCTGTTTAATACGCGGGTCCGGACGGTCATATGTCTCCGGCAGCGGAAGCCCTTCACCATACGCCATACCGTTTGACTGCCCGGCCAGGGCAACAACAAAGTAATACTCCGGGTTGCTGGTGGTGCTGATAACTGCGCCTTCTCCATCCGACGGCTTCACCACCACAGGTGTGGTGACATCACCTTCCGCCGCAATGGCCTGCATCAGGGTATAAGGCGTGATGGCCACCGGACTGCCAAATGGCTGCCACCCCTCCTTCAGTTTTTGTGTCAGTCGTTTCGCAAGGTCTGACGGCGATGCCGCCCTGACCACGTCATAGTGTTTAAATGCCATGAATCCTCCCGGCCGGGATAATATTGTGAGTAAAATAAGGAGCGGGCTGAAGTCCGGAAGTTACAGGACAATGGCAGAAGAGAGACGACAGCCCGCAATTCGAAAAAGACCGCGCAGTTGCGCAGAGTGATTACTATGGGGTATTATTCGTCAGCTGAAATATTACTTCACGTTTTATTGTTTATTCCTTGCCGCCCGCGTCTCCCAGCGCGGGCTTTTTTTGTCCATAAGAAAGCCCCTCCGGAGAGGGGCTGGAGAGTGGCGCTATGTGCCATTGCATGGTGCCGGGTGCCTCCCGGTGAGTTCAGCCCGGTGACACTGAACCCGCGTCATTCTCGTTTTGATAATCAGAGATTATACCATCACCAGTCGCCCCTCCGCTCAGGGGGATTCACCATGCCGTTCTCTTTTAACAAATTCGCCGCTAACAGGACAACATTCCGCTTTCTGAGTTGTGAGGAATTTAACACTTCACACCTGTGTGCATTTTCTACAGGCTGATCCCAGCACCACAATACATCGCAGGCAACAGAAGCCAAATGCCCCACCACAGAAAAAACATGCAATTATGATTATTGTTTACTGCAAAGATGTAGAATCACGGTTTAAAATCCAGCACTCCATTGTGAAATACTTTATATACTTCCGGAGACGGCGGAACTGGTATATCAGCATGCTTCACCGCATTCATCGCTTCACGACATAAATCGGGGTCTCCACCTTCTCTTTTAACCTGTAGCAGAAGACCATTCGGGGCCATATACATTCTCAGTGAACACTCTTTTCCTGAATACTTACTCGCATCCTTTAACTGTTCTTCTATGGCTTTCCTGACCTGAATGGCATACTGCCTGATTTCTTCACTGGCATCAGGGGTACGTTCCGATGAGCTCAAATTTTGCGACTTTATTAATTTATCTGAGTGATACAGAGAAGCATCATAATTATTTGTCGATACATCTTTTGTGCAGCCAGTTGTCAGACTGGCTAATATCAAAACAAGAACTGGTACAGCACGGCAATACATTTATCCATCTCCATATTAACAAGAACAATTATCTATAAAATATAGTAAATATGCGGGATCCGGGAGGACTTGTAACTATCATCTCCGGATCAGCATGTAGTTTTTATTTTTCCGGATGATATATGCCGCAATAATACCTCTGCATACAGATGCCTGCAAATATCTGCGAAGCATCCGGCGAGAATAAACAAGGAAGTCTGAGGCTATCTTATATGATAGCCTGTTGCTCAAAAGACAATGATTCACTCATCAGAACCAACAACGCATAATGCAGATAATGGACCGCCATCGAGGACTCGAACCCCGCGCAGCCAGCTTCGAAGGCTGGCGCTCTATCCCGATGAGCTAATGGCGGTATGTGATATGGTGGCCCTTGCTGGATTTGAACCAGCGACCTGGCGATTATGAGTCGCTCGCTCTCACCACTGAGCTAAAGGGCCGGGCGTAGGATAATAACGGTACGTAACTAATTCTGCAATATCATCCGTTCTGACTGACTAAATCCTGAACTTCCCGAACCGTCTGCTCAAAACGTTCAGTCTCCAGCTCAACGCCTGTAGCACGACGGCCCAGTGCCAGTGCAGCTTTAACTGTTGAACCTGACCCCATAAAAAAATCTGCAACCAGGTCACCCGGACGACTGCTTGCGCTGATTATCTGCTGCAGCATTTCTGCCGGTTTTTCGCACGGATGTTTCCCGGGATAGAACTGCACCGGTTTATGCGTCCAGACATCGGTATACGGCACCTGCGCCGTCACGCCAAAATACCGCCGCAGTCGGCATTCACAACCACCAGCGCATTTAACGTTCAGGCACAAAAAAACCCGCTCGACGGCGGGTTTAAGCTGTGTGACGAAGTAACCACTCTTAACAGCATAACCAATTTTTTACGTACGTAAACTACTAAATGATATTTGTGAGAATGCCACCGAGTGTTCAAAACACCACCACAAATACATAAGAAAACTTCAACAAATAACCAATGAATAATTTCCGATGTTATTTTTAGGTTGTTTAAATTAAGCCAAAAAATTATAGGGCGCTTATAAATAAGTGTCATTAATATAAATTAGCTAATAGATTTATTTTTGTTCAAACAAGAGCCATGAATAGGATTAGATAGAAAAGGTTCAGATAAAAATAGAGATCTACGTCACAAATTAAATGAGAAACTAAAACTTACATCTTGAAATAATCACATTGATTAGATGAATATTTATCGCGCAGTGACATCATTTTTTTATAATAGTTCAAAAAAAGGGCGTACAATGAAAAAATTAACAGTGGCAATTTCTGCTGTAGCTGCATCAGTACTGATGGCGATGTCTGCTCAGGCAGCTGAAATTTATAATAAAGACAGTAACAAGCTGGATCTATACGGGAAAGTTAATGCCAAGCACTACTTCTCCTCTAATGATGCAGATGATGGTGATACTACTTATGCTCGTCTTGGCTTCAAAGGTGAAACCCAAATCAACGATCAACTGACTGGTTTCGGTCAGTGGGAATATGACTTCAAAGGCAACCGTGCTGAATCTCAAGGTTCTTCCAAAGACAAAACCCGTCTTGCATTTGCAGGCCTGAAATTTGGTGATTACGGCTCAATCGATTACGGTCGTAACTACGGTGTAGCATACGACATCGGTGCGTGGACTGACGTTCTGCCAGAATTCGGTGGTGATACCTGGACCCAGACAGATGTGTTCATGACTGGCCGCACTACTGGTGTTGCAACTTATCGTAACAACGACTTCTTTGGTCTGGTCGATGGCCTGAACTTTGCTGCTCAGTATCAGGGTAAAAATGACCGCACTGACGTAACTGAAGCCAATGGTGATGGTTTCGGTTTCTCCACTACTTATGAGTATGAAGGATTCGGCGTGGGTGCAACCTATGCTAAATCAGATCGCACTGACGGTCAGGTCGCCTATGGTAAGAGCAAATTCAATGCCTCCGGCAAAAATGCGGAAGTATGGGCTGCAGGCCTGAAATATGATGCGAACAATATCTATCTGGCTACCACATATTCTGAAACTCAGAATATGACCGTTTTTGGTAATAACCATATTGCAAACAAAGCACAAAACTTTGAAGCAGTAGCACAATATCAGTTTGACTTCGGTCTGCGCCCATCTGTTGCTTACCTTCAGTCAAAAGGTAAAGACCTTGGTGTTCATGGTGACCGAGACTTAGTCAAGTATGTCGATGTCGGTGCTACTTACTACTTTAATAAAAACATGTCCACTTTTGTTGATTACAAAATCAACTTAATTGACGATAGTAAGTTTACCAAAACAGCTGGTATTGATACCGACGACATCGTCGCTGTAGGTCTGGTTTATCAGTTCTAATCTGACTTACGAAAAAGATATGTTGCGGGAGGCTTTGCCTCCCCAACATATAAGTGGAGCCCTCAAGCCACTTCCTTTAGAAGCACTACCTTGCTTCTTACTATATAAACCTTCTGTTATATATTACCCTTTATTTTGGGGGCGTTTCCACGCCCCATTTTTAATAACTTTTAGTAAACAATTGCATATCAATTAGAATTATTAGCAACGATATCCATATCTAACCGGATATCTAATGCCATTAACATCCCTTCAATTATGCCCTCAGCCTTCTGTAACCTTTTCCCGATATAACCATCCGAGCAGCAATGCTTACTTGCCAGTGACATGAATGTCATACCACATACATAATAATCTACTAATAAATCGTGTAAATCGCTGTTGTTCTTTTTCAGACGGGCCATGCACCCGCAAATGATCATCGCGTCATCGTCACAACATTGCGGGCGAGATTTTACTTTTGAAGGAATTAATCCCTTAAAACCGGCAGCAATGGACGACCAGGTCACATCCTCATGATTATTTGCCGCCCATGCGCCCCAGCGTTCAAGAACCATCTGAATATCACGCATTATTCGCACTCACCAACCAGATTGAGAATGACCGCTGCACCGTCGTCTTCCATGCATTCACCCTTACCACTTGCCAGAAACCAGCGGCACACCTCCACGGCTTCAGCGCGTGTCACCGGTTTGATGGTTGCCAGCAATTTTTCAAGGTAGCGCTCGCGGTCATATACCGATTCGTGATGCTCAGAGTAACCAAACTCATCGCCCTGTTCTTTAGTTGCAGTGTGGCGAACACTGTAGAGCCAGTCCCAGTAAACGAACTCGCGAACAACATCAGACAGCGTATAAGGCTCAGGCAGCACATCGCGATATCCATCAACAAATGCCCGACGCTGTTCATCAATTTCGTTCATGCGGCTGCCGCCAATGCTTCCGGCTTTTTTCTCTGCCGCAGTCCAGCCCCAGAGATGATCGTTGATAAATTTCTGGGAAGACCTGATGACCCGCTCTGCTTCCACATCTTCGAGCGCTGCTTCATAGCTACCAAACGTAGCCCTGACTGATGCCGCTTTTTTGATGTTCTCCCGGGCGTTCCTGATAACCTGCGCAGGGTTATCCATGCCGATGATGCCGAACGCAACTTGGAAAGGTTCGTAACCATTCGCCAGCAGATAACGCGAATAGCGTTCCTGAGCCTCTTTTGGGGAAATTTTAATTTTCACCAGCGCAGCCTCAGCAGCATCCAGATGTGCGGGTTCGTTCAGACGGATAACCTCCAGCACCCAAAGATAAGCATCAGTCTGCTTATGCCCGGTGATTCTCCGTTGCTCTGGCAGGGGCTTGATGTTTGCGAGGGCGGAGCTGTACGCTGCCGTCGGGATGGTGAATAGTGCTTTATGTTCGTTATTATCAGTACGCATTACGCAACCGCCTTTTTCTTATGGAAAACCAGCTCTCGAACCTGATCACCGTTCATGAGCATATTGTTGAAATCATCGTGATCCGGCCAGTACACGCTCACGCGCTGCAGGTCATTCTTTGCCATCAGATTGGCATGAGCACATTCGCAAGCCGCAGCCAGCCCGGTGGCGCTGTTCTCGTCACGGTCGGCAAAAATAATCAGGTGCAGAACACCAGCTGGTACGCGAAACTTTTTCATAAAGCCGCTGTTAATGGTTGCCCAGGTGTTCACGTTATAAATCTGGTGCGCTGACAGCGCTGTTTCGATGCCTTCGGCGATACCCAGAGTGCTGGCGACAGGAAACATGCGGATAGCTACAGAACGAGCGTGATCCAAATAGTTATCTTCCTGCAGGGATTTGAGGCGCTTTGCACTGCTACCGATATCTGCTTTTTTATCACCATCAAGCAGAGTCTGGTGCAGATAGCACAACTCCCCTTTATCGTCCGTAGCAAGTGAATAAAGAGACTGGAACACACTCCCGTTGTGTCTCTGCCTGGCATTGAACCGGATCGCCTCAGCAGGAAGACTGAATATTCCACGAGAATTAAGATACGCTGCGCCGGATGTACCACGCAGTGCCTCCAGTTTTGAAAACTTGCTCAATACCCGTTTGCGTAAGCTGGTGGCGCTGCTGGTTACCGGGATTTTAACCCGTTGGTAATCATTACCGATCAGGCGGTCTATTTCGGTACAAATCTCGTTAAATGGCTTCGCCTGTGTCAGGGTGACAAGTTTCATACCATCGCCACTACCACATACACAGATCCACGTTCCTGCACCGTCGCGGTCATCAATTCGGAACTTGCCACGTGCACCGCATACCGGGCATTCACCCTTGAAGTGATTTTTTCCTGTTATCGGCGGCAAGCCGAAGTGCTCTAATATTTCAGGCCAGCGGCCTTTCGCTGCAGCTGCTGTTTTCATCTTACTGACTCAAACTGTTTATATTTTTCTGGAGTTGTTGCTTTGCTTGCATGATGCGCCAAGCCTCAGTGCCTATTGGCATCTCGCTTCGCTCACCTCGTTCCTGAGACAGAGGAATCGTTGCCTGCAATTTTTCTATAGTTCTCTGCGTCCGCTGACGGCCTTTGGCAAACCGAATCAGCTTGTGTTTGATGTAGTTACTTACTTCTGGGCTTATTTCCATCGGGAAACTGCTCAACCCATCAGGCCATTCACCGAATTTCTCCCTGAAAGTGTGAGCACACCATCCATCACTGACTGGACGCCCCAGCGAAGCACGCTGGCGCTGATAAAATTTGATCTGACTCCACCAGGACTGTTTCTCTGCCTTCGTCGACTGATGCTGATTTTTACCCAGCTTATTAAGTTTGCGGCTAGTGTCAGTATCAACGTCTTCACCTCGCAGCGGCTTGTGTCCACATTTCGGGCAAACATAGACGCCAACTGGCTTCATGTAGTGGCATTGAGGGCATTCATGTGGCAGTTTTTCGGCCCGTTCCTCAACTGCGCGGCGCGCGCTTTCCTCCATGCCATCAGACTTACCGGGAAGATCGTCGTACTCGATTGAATCCGGATAACCCAAACGGTGCACGGTGCCGCTGTGATCGAAGATAAGGCAGGACGCTTTACCCGGTGCGGTGCGCAGCCCACGCCCGAGTGCCTGCAACCAGCGAATTTCGCTTTTTGTTGGCCTGGCGTAGATGATGCAACGAACGTCACTATCGAATCCGGCTACCAGAACGCCCACACTAACGATGATTTTCGTTGCACCGGTTTCAAAGCGGTGAATGATGGTCTGGCGCTCATCTACCGGAGTGTCGGCGGTCATTACCTCAGCGTTAACACCCGCCAGGTTAAACTGGATTGTCAGATAATTGGCGTGAGCTACGTTGACGCAGAAAGCGATGGTAGGTAGATCCCGACCATTCTCCAGCCAGTTCTGTACGATGTCGCCCACCAGCGTAGATCCGCACATGATTTCAGCCAGCTGTGTTTCGTTGTAATCGCGGCCGTACTCAAGCGAAGATGTGGTTTTAACACCTTTCAGATCCGGCTTAGTTGGCGCGTAAAATTCGTATTTACTCAGATCGCCACGCTGGATTAACTCGCCGATGGTGGTCGGCTTAATCAGTCGGTCATAGTATTTGCCCAGGAACGGGGAAAACGGAGTACCCGACAGGCCAATCACCTTTACGCCTTTGCCGCGCAGACGTTCGATATCCTTCAGGATGCGTTTTTTACGCAGGTGCGCTTCGTCGATAATCAGCAGATCGATATTTTCAGGAAAAACACGACGAATAAGCGTATCAGCGCTGGCAATCTGAATTTTCCGGTCCGGATCGTAGTTCGGGTGATCCGCCCAGATATAACCGATTTCATCTCCAGGTAAACCATACTGCACGAACCGATTAGCCGTCTGACCAATCAGGATGGTGTACGGAACACAGAACAGAACGCGCATACCACGGCTGACAAAACCAGCAACTATGAAGGCTGCCAGACCCGTTTTACCGCTACCGGTTGGCGAGTACACCATGAAAGTGTCGTTTGCCTTCCAGTCACGGCGCAACATGTTTAACGCTCGTTCCTGTGCAAAATTCGGCGTGATCGTCAGCTCCATTGTGCAGCTCCCGTGCTGATGAGATAATAATTTTGTGATGTGGTTTTCATGGATTCCCCCTCACATGGCTGGTGGCCTCCCCAAAGGCTGCCAGCCTCCCTTCTGATTCAGCTCCTCTGAAAAATCACTCTTCCAGGAAGAACCCTTTTCGTTTCTCAACGCCTGAGCGCTTTGTACTACCTTGCTGATACGGGCGTTTTTTTAAATTGCGCCCTTAAGACAGTGATCTACTTAACCAATGGATCTCTCCTGTTGGAAAAGACCCTATTCCTGCCCCAACACCCAATCCCCCCTTACCCCCCTTACCCTCTTCCCCATAAAAACGTACTACTTCCCTAGTACACATGAGGAGTTGGGTCAGTTGGTTGCCAACCTGAACAGGCACCTTTAAGCCTGCTTCTGTTCGGGTACCTTTAAACCCGAAACAATGAGGAGCGCGATTGCGTTCCTGCCAGGGGCGGCTGAGTTGTATACCCCTGTAAAGCTCTGCCCTGATTTCTCACAAACAAGCGGAGCCTTGTGTTTGCTTCGTGCCTTGCTCTGTTCTCCTTGCGGAATGAAACAGGCTCAGCGTCAAAAGTGATTTCGTATACCTCCGCATATTTCAGGGCGACCTTCCGTCTCAGTGACGGAGGCAGCCCCTGTAACTGCTGCTGAATCCACTCTTCGTCTGCCTGGCAGTACCTAGCTGGCATTTCAACCCTGACTAAATCCTGTTGCATGGCTTACTCTTCCCGCTTCGCTATGAGGTTATAAACCCCGCTGATCGGGTCATACCATATGCTGCGTGGCAGCAGCTTCTGGAAGTAGCGCGGATCTGGCATTACGGTTGACTGTTGTGACATGTCACACCTAACTATTTGTTTTCCGTAATGGAGAAAAAATGAGGCTCTCTTTAGATAATTTGAGGGTTGGTGAAACTTTAGATACCGCTTCCTCAATTCTTTCAGCCATTGCAACTGAGGGGCGCCTAAAACCCAGAGCCATCTGGTTCAGGTATGCAACGCTAGTCCCAGATAACTGTGCCAGCCGCCTCCATTCATCCGCGCTCATGACTCCTCTGATTGAGAGCAATACACTGGACATAAAAAACCCCATACTGTATTGGTTATTAGCAACGTGCTAACATTAGCACATGAGATCACAATACAGCAATACGCTGTAAAGCATTTAGCTAACAATGAGACAAGCATGGAAATCAAAGATATTCGCTTAAAAAATCTACAGACGGTAATCCAACGCAGCGGCTTAACCCAGACAGATCTGGCGTTAAAATGTGAGATATCACCCTCACTTATAAGCCAAATAATGACTAAGCGCAGAAATATGGGAACTGCTCTCGCTAGAAAACTCGAGGGGCGACTGAGCCTATCAGAAGGATGGTTTGACATCCCCCACTCATTGCTGGATTCCCCATGGCATCTAGCTAAAATGAGGGAAAAGACTGGTGAGACCACTATTGATGAACAGCAACTAACTAAAAGAGAGACTCGACTTATTGAGTTATTCAGACAAATGCCTGAAAGCGAAAAAGACAGGATAATCAGTGAGTTATCTGAAAAGAAACGTAATTTTGACAAACTACTTGATGAGCTAATGGCTGTTAAAGCATCAAGAATGCCGATCGACAAAGACGAAAATGAATAATAAATACAACGCACTATAAAAAAAACAGCAAATATTAGCATTTTGCTATTGTCAAGAATAACGCATAGCGCTACATTCACCTCAGCAAGTAAAAACAAGTGAGGTGAATGTAATGTTAAATGATAAACATGACTCTTATTCCGTAAACTCTCTGTTGATTTGTGCTCAAGCGGCACTATTAGGCGGTACCGCTTCAAACCATGACGTCATCAACCTCTTAGATGTTGCACAAGACATCATCTCTTCAACTATGAATTCCTTTACAGATAGTAGCGCTCCCGGCGCTAATGTTGATTTATTTACCAAAGAAGTTAGCGCTAGTAATTCCCCAGCATTATCTTTCGGTCAACGTATTCTCCAAGCGCGTAAATCAGCAAGTCTTCAACAACATCATATTGCCAGCGGTGCTGGAGTGACTGTTCAGGCTGTTTCGTTATGGGAAAATGACTCAGCAATTCCTACTTGCGACAAAATTATCCCATTGGCAAATCTTCTTGGCTGCGATCCAATGTGGCTGTTAACTGGTGAGGTTACTCCTCCGGAGCAACCAAAAAGTGAGGAGCAGCAACACCATGACGCATCTCAACAAGTTTGCCCCTTATCTCGCGAAGCTCTTCTACGGAAGAACCAATACCAATGGTGACATAATCGCCGCTTCGCCCCTCAAGGTACATGCGAACATTTTTATCAATCATTGCGGAAACAGTCTCAATATGAAAACACTTCTGAGACTCGCTATATAGCAGAACATATAAGTCAGCTGAGGAAACCATGAAAAAGTTCGAAAACATAACTGTTCTCCATGTTGATGACTTTGATTATACAAACCCGGAACTTCTCCCGGAGGTTGTAAAGGCAATAGATGTTGCCGATATAGTGATTAGAGAAAAGAGAATTGTCAAAAACAGGCTCGTATGCACTTCAGGAGCAATGACAGAAACAACCTCACAGCAAGATAATTACGAAGGCATTTGCCTGGAGCCTGATTCATTTGCGGTAAATGTTTATCATTTATTGCATGCAACACAGGTATTACATATGTCCAGTAATCACGAAACGAAAACACTCGGCAGCGAAATTCTGAGTTTTGCATGTGAGTATACAAAAGCTGCTGCCGAAAAAGAATTAGCGCAATAACAACAAATATGCCCTGAACGTTTATTGCGGTTTTATCGCCGGGGATTGTTACAACCTTAAACCACAGGAGGCTTTATTGTGACTTTTATAAAGAATATGGCATCACACAAGACCGCCTGCCTTATTGCACAATACGGTGAAAATTACATGCATATTGCCTGCTTATTTCTGCGTAAAGCATACGGGAGATAATAATGCATCAGAAAACAGCAGAACACGAACAAACCAGAATATTGCTGACCATCAAAAACGGGAAAGTAATATTCATTCGCCATGTTCATGACGATGAACTTGTAGGAACTCTTTCAACATTCCTGTTTATTGCAGAAAAGGCAGGATATGACGTTATTGCACCAGCAGATGAAGATGAAGATGAAGATGAAGATGAAGATGAAGATGAAGATGAGGAATAAATATCATGCAATACGATGAATTCCAGGCTGAAGCAACAGCCAATGGTATACGAACTGGCAGTATGACGATTGATTATCACGACGCCATACGTCGTCTGGATGCCGGAGAATTCGATACTCCTAATGTGCGAGGTTTACGTATCCTTCAGTGTCTGGCGCAAGCCGACGAAGCAGGATTACTGGGTAAACTTCCGGTTGAGATGAAGGTTGCTCAGTGGCGATGGTTGTATGTGACGACATTCATCAACGAAGAAGAAGACAAGAACGGCACAATTGATATCCTGAATGAACACGGAACAACTGAACACGCCGTGGTATATAACGGGATGTATGGGTTTATGACGATATATCCCGGCCCCATTCGATTTGCCTTACAACAGTATATTGAATGGAATTTAATTCAAAAATACGGCGAAGCTGAAGGAATGGGAAGAGCGCTGTTTCTTTATCAGAAAATGCTCACTACTTCCCCTGATAAAGGTTTCATTCTTTCAGATATGGGTCGAGAAGGGCTTGAAATCCTTCTGGATGAAATTATTAACGAAATGAATACTCATGGCATGCAATCCGAAACAGATATTAAGTAAAAGGGACCACATGACCGTTATCGAGTATATCCAGGAAAATCCAGATTGCAGTAGAGAAGATATATCCCTCGCACTTGGAAGAAGCGCAACTTCTATCAGTAATGAATTATCACGGTTATTGTGGAATGGGTTAATAGTACGAACTGGAGAAAAAATCAAAATGATTCTGTACTGCGTAAACAATCTGCCGTTTGGATACAGCAATCCCCTAAGTGTTATGTTCAACCAGTTACTTAAACAGGTAAGAAATGGCAACTGACTCACAACTAACCATAGAAACGGCCCTGAATGTCGGCCTGGCGCTCCTTGGTTATTTTTACATCGTGTTCTGCAGCGGACGGTGGCTGTCGCTGTTGTTCCTGAAAAAATGGAATAAACGCCGTAAGCAGGATGAACGCCAGAAGGCAATGAATGCGTTTTCCGAAGCCTTCGGAATTGACGGCATGGAACCAGGGGATCCAGCTCGCGCAATCAGCAGAGGGGGTGTAGTAATCCTTGTATATCGGAGTGAAGAGAAAAATGACGATCACAAAACAACGAGTAGAAAAAATCATATATCGCCATGAAATGGGACTGAACAGCGATGTCACTGCCGAAGAGGTTTATGACCTGGCTGTACTGGCGCTGAATTTATCAAATATCGCAAACCTGAAGCGATACGAGCTTGATATGGATGGTTGCGACTCGTGCGGTCAGGATTGTGGCGCAGATATGACTGAAGATCCTGATGGTGATTATGTCCTGTTTGATGACGTGGTTAAGTTGTTTGAATTTGATACAACCACTCAAAAGTTAGAAATCCCGGCAAAGGAGGCTGCCAGTGAGCAAGATTGACTATCAGGCACTGCGCGAGGCGGCGGAACGTGCAATTCCAGCAATGGAACGCCTGTTAATGTTGCCAGCTGATGATGATTTGTTAAGTGAACAGGAACTTAAAGATTACGATGTGGATATTGATGCGCTCAATGCCTTCAAATTTCTGACCGGACCAGAAACCGTGCTGGCACTACTGGATGAACGGGAAAGAAACCAGCAATACATCAAACGCCGCGACCAGGAGAACGAGGATATTGCGCTTACGGTTGGGAAGCTGCGCGTTGAGCTTGAAGCAGCAAAATCAAAACTCAACGAGCAGCGCGAGTATTACGAGGGAGTTATCTCTGATGGGTGCAAGCGTATTGCTGAACTGGAAGCGCGGGAAGTTCAATTACCGACTCGCTACGACCTTCGATATGGACACCCGATAAATGCAGATGAGCGACAAGTCATGATACCTAAAGAAAATGGCAGTTGGCTTTACCTGATTGACCTAGAACACGCATTACGCGTCGCTGACATTCGCATCAAAGGAGAGTGATATGGCAACTTTGACAAAAAAAGAACAAGCATGGTTGAGCGAATTACAGGACGTTCTTGATCGCTGCCCATCACCGAAAAAAATTGGTTTTTACACCATTGGCGATAAAAGCATTTACCTGTATGACCTGCGCCGCATGGATGAAATCATGGAGGCTCTTGATAATCGTTCGTCAATGGATTGGTGTGTTGCTGTTCATGATATGAATGCCGGATTTGATGAAAAGATTTTATTCCCCTCATCAGTTGAAAGTACAGCAGGATAAGGACTAACACATGACCACTATTACCAAAGAGCGACTGCTGACAATCAGGCAGTGGCGCGAAACATACGGACCTGGTAGCAACGTTGTACTGCCAGCAGAAGAAGCGGAAGAACTGGCACGAATTGCACTGGTATCGCTGGAAGCAGAGCCGGTGGCAAAGATTATAGCTCATTACCCATTAGGAGTTGACGTAGGCAAACAAAAGTTCGTACAGGCCATTGGAGAGCTTCCTGACTTTGGCGGATATCTATTTGCCGCCCCGCCAGCGCCGGTAGTGCCGGAAGAAGCAACTCCGGAAAACGTAGAAATGCTCTCTGGCTATGTTTCCACGTACAAATTAACCGATAGCGAGCGCGATATTGCTGCCGAAATATGGAACGCCTGCCGCACCGCCATGCTTCAGTCCGGAAACTTTCGGGAAAGCAAGAATTCGTCAACCAATAATTTTCGGGAAATCCCGGAAGCGTCAACCAGCTCTCCGGTAACTCCGGCTCTTCTGCCTGGTGGTTTCACCATTGAGGAGGCGAAGGAATTACATGAAGACCTGGTACGCAGCCACATAAGCAAGGCCTTAAGTGGCGAAAAGATGAAAAAGAAAGATCGCGATGCTGATTTGCGCTGGATTCATGGCGTTATAGTTCAGGCAGCGTGGTTTGTAAAAGCATCACTGGAGCAGAATGCACTATCGGGCAACTCTCCGGTAACTCCGGATGGTTGGATAAGCTGTAGTGAGCGAATGCCGGACGACAGGCAGGAGGTGAATCAATGAGCTGGCCTGATGCAATCGTAACTCTGGGGGTGGTATTCGCAGCAGCGTTTGTTGTGTTCTCGATTTGTCGATGGGGATAACCACATGTTCGCTTTGATTCAACGCGGTCAGATATACACGGACAGAGCTGGATACCCCGTGGTGATTACTCGCATCACTGAGCACTCAGTGTTCTTTCGACGGATGGACGGACGATCCGGGCGGGTACGCATTGGTGAGTTAAACTGCCTGTTCGAACATATTGACCACCAGGAGTACCGCAAAATTCTCGCGGACACTGAGCAGGAAAAGCACCTGAAAAAATTACGAGCCATAAAAAGGAAGTAAAGAATGAATAAAGCATTTGAACGATGGGTCCACCAGCGTTACGGCAATCGCTATGACCTGACGCGAGATGTTGACGGCTTCTACTGTCGTGAAGTTGTGAAGCGAATGGTTGAAGTGTGGTGCCACTGCCGTGGATGAAAATTTTATGAGGTTGGCATGCAGACAATCATCTATCAGATAACCCCCAGCAAATGGTGTACGGAGAGAGTCCTCATTGCATCAACAGGGCTAAAGCCTGGCACCATTGAGCGGGCAAGAAGAAAGTCATGGATGCAGGGAAAAGAATACCGCCATTACGCTGTAGAAGGTGATCCGGGGCACTACAGTGAATGCCTGTACAACATCGAAGAAATTATGCGATGGATCGAAAACCAGAAACAACCAGGTGCCAAAAATGCAAGTTCCGGTTAACCTGTTAATGCTCCTGGACGTCTGGGAGGTTTAATGAGTAACGCATCATACCCGACAGGCGTTGAAAACCATGGAGGATCACTCCGTATATGGTTTCACTATAATGGCAAACGTGTCAGAGAAAACCTCGGTGTTCCTGACACAGCCAAAAACCGGAAGATCGCTGGTGAACTTCGCACTTCCGTTTGTTTTGCAATCAGAATGGGGAGTTTCGACTATGCCGCGCAGTTCCCTAATTCCCCTAACCTGAAACACTTTGGTCTGGGAAAAAGAGAGATAACCGTTAAGGCACTTTCGGAAAAATGGTTGGACCTTAAGAAAATTGAGATTTGTGCGAATGCACTTAACCGTTACCAGTCAGTAATTAAAAACATGTTACCAATGTTAGGTGAAAAAAAACTGGTTTCATCCATAACAAAAGAGGATTTACTTTTCGTAAGGAGAGATTTGTTGACCGGTTACCAAAAGCTTTCTAATGGAAAGACTTCTTCCATAAAAGGGCGCTCAGTGGTCACGGTAAACTACTATATGACAACCATAGCTGGAATGTTTCAATTTGCAACAGATAATGGTTATACCTCAGGAAACCCATTTAACGGTCTGGCTCCCTTAAAAAAGTCCAAGGTAAAACCAGATCCTCTCACCCGTGACGAATTTATTCGTTTTATTGAGGCTTGCCGTCATCAACAAACAAAAAACCTGTGGATTCTCGCTGTATACACGGGTATTCGTCACGGGGAGTTGGTATCGCTGGCATGGGAAGATATAGACCTTAAAGCAAGGACTATAACCATCCGTAGAAATTATACAAAACTTGGCGAATTCACTCCACCAAAAACCGATGCAGGCACCGGAAGGACAATTCATCTGGTTCAACCAGCTATTGATGCTCTTAAAAGCCAGGCGGAAATGACCATGCTTGGAAAGCAACATTCTGTAGAGGTGAAGCAGAGGGAATATGGGAGAACTGCTGTGCATAAATGCACTTTTGTTTTTAGTCCTCAGGTAACAAAACAGCAGCAGTTGTCCGGACCTCACTACAAGGTTGACTCCATCAGGGAGTCATGGACAAGTATCTTAAAACGCGCAGGTCTGAGACACAGAAAATCGTACCAATCCAGGCATACTTATGCATGCTGGTCACTTGCCGCAGGAGCTAATCCTAGTTTTATCGCAAGCCAGATGGGCCACACAAACGCACAAATGGTATTCAATGTTTACGGAGCATGGATGAAAGACAACAATCACGAACAGATAGAACTCCTTAACAAAAGACTATCTGAAAGTGTCCCATGTATGCCCCATAAGAAAGTTGGGTAAAATAAAAACTTGCAAAATCAGTTAGTTTACCCTTAATCCCTGTCACGTTACGCG
>OBVL01000147.1_pt1 | contig 18304 bp, 16 predicted proteins | sample 1476161 | NCBI WGS metagenome assembly OBVL01 (sample SAMEA2580010, study PRJEB22360) | human gut metagenome | biome: human gut; feature: human-associated habitat; material: faeces | place: Denmark | collected 2008/2010
GCCCGGAGTGGCCGGCATCGCGAACGCGGGCAGCGTGTCGTACTGGGCGCCGGCCGGGTTGGACGGCAGCGCCATGAACACGAGATACGTGATGCCTCCGATGACGATGAGGATGGTGGTGATGTTGAGCGCCACGGAGGTATCGTCAAGACCGAGGGCAAAGGAGGCGACGCCTTCGGCAGAGCCGGATGTGAGCTGCGAAATTGCGGTCAGCTCGGTGAACGTCATGATGATGTTGCCTATGGCCAGAGCCGCATACGGAATCTAACAAGACGTAATCTTTGATACAAGGACGGGATGTGCATGAAGATTGCGAAAAACCCGTAACTGTGCGGTTTCTGCGTCTGCTGCCGTTCCAAGCAGGCACCGTCTGGCTTCGAAAGGCGGTCTGATACATCTGTTTTTCTGCTGCTATCACGGGCTTTGTCACCTCCTTCGAGAAACCCCTCATGCAATCCTTGAAAGGTTCATAGTGAAATTAAAATGTTCAGGCTATCCTTGAAACGTACAAGGTTATCCTTGAAAATTTCAGTTTAATGCTGCTCCGAATGCCTGCTGAACCTCATCCGAGTCCTTACCGGAGATGGTTCTGCCAGTTGCTTCCTCGATAGCGATCAGCAGTTTTTGCACGGTCAATGATGACATTTTGGAAATCATCCGCCCGGAGCAGATTATGATCAATCCAGTGAGTCTCGACATACCCGTCCAGGTCGGCAGGCGTCACCGATCCTTTCTTTTCAAGCTTTTCCAGATATACGGACGGAGCGTACCCGCCGATTTCACGGTTACTGCTTGCAGAGATCGGTGTCTTGTGCACAACGCTGTTCCACTTGCGCTTGTCGTATCCTTCCTTGATGCAGTAGTCCTTGGGAAAGATGTGGTGGATGTCTATCTTTTCGTCGGAGAACGTGGAGAAGTCCATTTCTGCTCCGGAAATGAAATCGCGGGCATGGTTCTTGAGTACAAGAGCCATCACGCCTTTGTAGGCGGCAGACTGACGGGACTGCAGACCGAGCAGACGCATCGGATTGAAGTAGAAGTCCGTCACTGTCTTCGGAAGATCGCCACCGTCATTAATCCACTTCACGACCTGAACGATGTCGTTCGCATATCGGGTTTCGTTTGCCGAGCCGTACAGTTCACCGAAAACGCCGCACAAGTACCACTGTTTGACTATGTTCTTGACCGAAGTGGTGTGAATCCTGTTGCCGTCTATAAGAACCGTGCAGACAGTGGAAAGGGGGATCAGCTGCGTGCTGTACGGGAGATCATCACTTGAGAAAAATCGCTCCTCCTTCAGAAGTTTCTCGGCAATTGAGAATCCGGAGCACAGGCTGTCAGCGTATTTCTTGTATTCGTCGAGTGTCAGGGCAAGGACATCCTTTTTCTTGCAGCTGACAGTTCCTCCAGACTCGAAGGACGAAAGCAAAGTAAGCGCTGTCAGGAAATCCGTCGCTGTTACCTTCGAGAGAAGGTCTCCGGAGAAGGATTGTTCTCTGCGTTCCTCCCAGTCCTTTCGAAGCTGGAAGTCATCCATTGCAAAGATGGCAGTGACGAGTTCGAAGACAGTCAGCGAGACGCCTCCGGTATTGACGTTCTCAAATACCTGGCAGACGGCCTCCTTCGGCGTCGACTTGTCGAGACTGATGACCGGCATCTGGTACTGCTGAGTCGGATTGATAACCTTTGCAAACAATTCTGTGAACTGCTTTACTATTTCGGGATTGTAGTCATGGTAGGCATAGTGGTCGTTCTGCCAGTTCTGCTCCTCCGAAGTCTAGGATAATGTTCAACGGGAACATCTTCAGCTCGAATTCCTTCTCCCGTGTGGTAAGGTCCTTCTCAACCGTTCTGCCGAAATTCGATGTGATTTGTCTGGTTGCAGGCACAGAGATTACAACCTCCTCATCGTCTGCTTTCGGATCAAGAGCCTTTGCAATATCCAGATAGTATAAGCGTTCGATACTTTTTCCCTTGTCCGTCCTCGTGTGAACAGGATTTCGGCTGTAAAGTGCATTGCAAAGAGAAGTCAGTCTCTGCTGACCGTCGAGAATCAGTTCGTCCGGTTCTTTGCCCGGACTCGCCGGTGACCCTTCAATCGGTTTGTGCTTGAAATGAATGCTCTCGTTCCCATACTCGAGGAACATGGCTGCGCCAACAGGAAAGTTATGGATTACGCTCAGAATAAGCGCACGGATTCGTTCGTCATCCCATACCCAGCCGCGCTGAAAGTCCGGAAGCTGGGCTGCGCCGCTGTCGACCTCCTTCATGAGTTCTGTAAGCTGCCTGTCATTTGTCTTCATCTTTCTTTGTTTTCCTTCCTGTTGTGGTGTCTTATTTCATTCTCAAGCCTTTCCAACCGTTCTTCACGGTCAGTCTTTCTGGAAATCTCGCATTCCCAGACAACTATCACGTTCCAGCCGTCTGCTTCCAGCTGCTTCTGCACCTTCCTGTCCCTGGCAACGTTCTGGTCGAATTTCCTCTGCCAGAATTCACGGCTTGTGGACGGTGTAGTTGCATATCTGCATCCCGGATGACGGTGCCAGAAGCAGCCGTGCACGAAAATCACCGTATGGTATTTCGGAAGAACGAGATCCGGTTTTCCGGGATATCTGCTGTCGTTCTTGCGATACCTGTAACCCTTCGAGAACAGGTACTTCCTGACGATTTCCTCCGGCCCGGTGTCCTTCCCATGTATATGCGACATGTTGAGATGCCGCTGTTCCTTCGTCAATACGTCCGACACCGGCATCACCTCCCATGTCACACTTCTCTGAATACCTTTCTGAAGATGAGCTGTGTCATCACTGCATCGAGCTGTTTCGCTGTGCGTTCTGATTCAATCAGTGCTCCGAGTTCGATGTTGCCCTGCTGCCCGTGGTATGACAGGTTTGCCGATGTTATCAGCGTCTGTTTCATGTCCACGGATATGACCTTGGCGTGCAGCGCAGCCATCTTGTCTTCGTCGTTGCTGTAGTCGTATATCTGGAGAAAGCGTCCCTTGTACCGGAGAAGCTTGTCTGCGTCTGGCTGCTTTTCGACATTGTTGATGAAGAACTTGACGAACACGCCTCTCTGGCTCTTGTCGATGATGGTGTCCGTCAGTTCTGCGAAATACGAGGAAAGCGAGTAGCCGGTTATCAGGATGTTCCTTTCTGCTCCCTTGATCATTGACCGGACAACGGTCATCGTTGGCTTGGCATCAATTCTGAACGACGGCGGTGCTGTCACGACAAGCGAGACCTTGTCTGTAGTCTCTGTGTTCATGGCGGCTTGTATCGTGTCTGCGATTTCCTCGCTCTCATCTGCTGACAAGCCCGGATACTGTCTGCGCAGAATATCGGCTGCGTTGTCGGTTCCGTTGGCAGCATCCGCCCTGATGGTGTTCAGAAGTATTTCCCTTTTTAAATCTCCACCTGACACAGTTCGTTCACCAGCTCTCTGAAATACGAGGTCTCTTCGCGTCCGGCAAGAGGAACCACAAGTCCACGGTCAAGCATGCGGTTCCCGTTTTCGCATGCGGTTTCTGAAATCATGCAGCAGGAATGGCAGGCAGCTCCATTCGAGTTCTTGCCGGCCGGGAGCGTGTTCATGCATTCAGGATCGTTCGTGCAGACCAGGGCTTCCTGAAACGCATCCCGCATGAGATTCGTCATCTGGTCTGCCGTACCGAGTTCCACAAGACCCCCGAGAGAGCCTTCCTTGTCGGAGCTTCCCGTATAGAGCAGAATGCCGGCCATCTTGTCTCCGAAGTAGATTCTCTCCCTGATTGCTGATGATGAGTAGCCTGATGACATGGCCATCTGCTTAATGAGCAGATGGGAGAATGTATGCATCAGTACGTAAACGGCGTCACGGCCAGTTTTTATCGTCCAGTCTTTCGACTCGCAGTATTCCCGGTACGAAGCGACGTACTTCTCTGAAATGATATTTACCTGCGGGTTGCTCAGCCATTCCACAAGCGTCTGCCTGTTGAATTCAATGAAGATTCCCTCGCCGTTGACTTCAACAGCTGGGAGCCATCTCTCATCCCCACCTTTTGTCAGGTAAACTATGTTCGGCTGGTTATCCGCATCGGGATCGGGTGAATCAACCCTTGTGAATCCCAGAAGCACACGCACTTCACGCAGCCTCGTTATACGGATAATTCGTTTGAAGTACCAGCTGAAGTATCCTGGCAGTTGGTCTTCCTCGGCTTTGAAGTGCTTTTTGTTGGACTGATAGGTCGGATCATCGTGATGCGTTATGGCTTCATACTCCATCCGCTTGATTTCCGCGAATTCCCTTATGTTGTTCATGCGCCGCTCATAGGCTTCATCGAATTCCTCACGGCTATAGGATGTGAAGAACTTCTCGTATGCCTTGTCGAGACCTTCCTTTTCACCGATTACATCTTTGAGTAGTTCGATGTCCCGGAGGTGCTCGTCTATCAGGTTGTACAGTGGTTTGATCCACGGTGGAATGGATATGGCGCTTCTAGTCACGGCAAAGTAGACGTTCGATGCACCGCGCTGTGACGGGATGACCGGCTTTTCGCAACGTTTAGGTTTGCTGTTCGGTCGGAACGGATGCACGCCGCTGCACGACAACCCCTCGAAGTTCTGCGCCTGCGTGGCACCGCTCATGCTTCTCCTTGCGCCGCAGGAGCATTCCACCCACATGTCTGACAGAGTCGACGTGTTTCCCGTTGAGTACATTCTCAGTCTGCCATTGCAGTCAGTATTCCCGTGATGGACCCACCATCTCCACGGAAAATCGGACATATGTCCTTTTTCGCAGATGGTAATGAAACGTGCCGGGTAAGCTTTCCTTCCGCAGTCCGGGCAGGTCACTCCGTATTTGAGATATTTCTCCAGGTTGAATGATTCACTTGCATCGAAAAGCCGCCCGCATTTGAGGTTTGAGCACACATGCCAGCGAGGGAAGGATTGCACCGGTATGTCATGTGCGGATGAGGTTCTCGGCATGTAGAATGCATCCACGTTCAGGTAGGATGCCAGTCTGCCGTCTATGATCCGCATCCCTTTGTCTTTCCAGTAAGGGATGTCCAGAATGGTGACGGAATCCTTGACCGCATCCACAATGGAGCCGGGGCCGAAGGTTGTGATGATCTGGTTCGGACGAAGCTCGCCAAGTTTGATGTTGTCGTATCCAGCCATATTATTCCTCCGTGTCATAGTAGTACATGTTTGCCGCGCTTTCAACGTCTCGCATTGATCGCAACGTAGGTTTCTCGTCTTCGATATGGGGCTGCTCGTATCCGTTCATGAGCCTGCTGTATTTCTCCGTGCCCACGATGTAGTAGCGGAGAGGTCCGGACTGAGTTGACGCTGCCTTGAGTTTCCACCAATCGATGAACTGGTCGATTTCCTCACCGGCGTCTTTTCTTGCCGATGGCTTGACGATTTTTATCCGGCCAAGGATCATTTCCTTCACAGCAATGATCTGCTCCTGCGTCAGGGAGCCTATCGCTGCGGCATCATCGTTGTTCGCCATTTCCGGATACAGCAGTCTTATCGCAGCAATTATAAGAGCATGCAGCACGCGGTCCCGCGCTCTTGCAGAGAACGGCGTGGCAGTCGTTCCTTCCACAAACCGATAGAGCTGGGAATGGTAGCCAGTGAAGTTCTCGTAATGCGAGAGGTCCCGCGGCCGGTATGCGTTGTACAGCGTCACGACGAGGCCTGGGTGCGCACGTCCGATACGGCTTGTCGCCTGAATGTATTCGGAGTTCTGCTTCGGCTGACCGTCCACGACCATGAGTCCGAGCCTGTCTACATCCATGCCGACCGCAATCATGTTTGTGGCGACAGCTGTATCCAGACAGCCTCGGGATGTGTATGGTACCTCGAGCTGGCTGAGTTTCTCTGGTATCTGCCAAGAATGAATTCTTGAGGTGATTTCCACGTTATTTCCCGCATTGAGGTAACGCAGTTTCGGATTATCGTACTCTTTCTTGATTACATACATGCGCTTCGGAATATCGTCTTGGAGAAGCCTGACCGCACCGCCAAGTTCACGGATACTGTTGAAGTATCCGATCAGGCTGTAATACGGATCTATGACATCCTTCCATTCATCCTGCTGAGACAGGTTATAGACGCCCTGCAGGATGATGGCGTAGGTTCTCAGGAGGGTGGTCTTCAGAGACTGTCCCGGAGCGCAGATGCCGACATACTTTCTGAACGGTTCCTCTTCAACCGGAATCTCCCGTATGAAGAAGCTGTCTCCAATCTCAAAGCCATTCGGAGGGAACTGCGTTGTATTCTTCCTTGCGTACAGGCTCTTTGCCTGGTTGTCTGCGTTCTTGATCGTCGCAGTGGAGACCACATACTTGGGCTTGATGCCGTCGTGCGTACACATGTCCTCAATGATGGTTTCATACGCACCGTAGACCGTGCCAAGCGGTCCTGTGATCAGATGCAATTCGTCCTGGATGATCAGTTCCGGTGGAAGGAATGGCTTCGCCGATGTAATGGTCGCTGCCTCCAGCTTGTCCGTCTTTCTGTGCTTCGGATGCTTCGCTCCGATTGCGATGTAGCCATCCCGGCTGCACTTGCGGTCAACGCGGCCGAACAAGGTGTTCGTGTTCACATCCCACGGAAGCCTTGCGAACTTATCGACCGTTGACAGAATGATGGTCGGGCACTTCGCATAGATTTCCTCGTCTACAAGATAGACCGGAATGGAAACACGTTCTCCCTGATTCTTGTATTTGTAGAACATGCAGTGTTCGTCCGAGCAGTGAATCTCCACTGATTTTTTATCCGTATCGATATCAAACTCATCTTTTGTGAGTGGTTTCCCGCAGAACGGACAGGTGAGGAGCTGCCTGTAAATCAGATTCTTTTGATTCCGCGCCTCGTAAGGCTTGTTCGACTTCTCTACAAGGTCATCAAATCTGTTCGGAGTCACACCTCCGCCCACCCAGAACCCAATGCTGATAGGCTCCGTGCCGTACTTCGGATAATTCTTCCGTCTTACAAGTTCGGCGGCTACTACCATCTTGGTGATGCGGTCCCGCTGCTGTGTTGTCAGCAGACGGAGCGTGTAGCGGAGGATGACGGTCACACCGCCGTCCCGGTTGTATTTGTCATCATCAGAGGTCCTCAGCCGCCTGTTTGCGATGGTGAAAGCCATGAGTCCGAGGTAGGCTTCCGTCTTTCCACCACCGGTCGGGAAATAGAGCAGGTCGACGATTTCCCGTTCCGGATCTCCCGGATGTACGATTCCCTTGAGGTTCATCAGGATGAACGCAATCTGGAACGGTCTCCAGGCGAACTCGTTCTCAGGTTTTCTCGGATTAACAAAGTCCTTGAAGTTGCATTCGATTCCCTGCCCATGCTTCTTTGCGTAATTCTTGATGCTGTTCTGCATGTAGATCACGATGTTCATGAAGCTGAACGCCTCGAAGGAGATGTCATCCGTCTCGATGATGCGGATGCCTTCGCGGATTCTGCGAAGGGCATCCTGGCAGTGATCAATGACGGTGTTTCCGACCTTCTCTGCGAACTTCGGATCGTTCATTCTGGAACTGCCAGCCAGAGTGTCATTGATCCACTTCTCGTACGAGTCGGCGAGGGTGTTCAGCTTCTGTATGGTCTCTGCCTTCTTAGCCTTTGCCGCCATCTGCCAGGTTGAGAAATATGTGGACGAAAAGCCTTTGAGGGCGGCACTGACACCGGGATATTCGTACTCAGGGATGAAGGCGGCTTCCACATAATCCGTGCGTCCGCTTTCAGTCTTTCCCCATACGGCGGCGCAGCCTCTGCCACGTCCCATGATTGGTCGCTGCTCGAAATAGAACTCGTCAGCGGAAAGAACGTCCCTGCAGATGTGCTCAGCGATGAATACTGTGGAACCGTCCTCTGCGTGTGCCTTGAGCCCGACCTGGAACATGAGTCCCTCGACGTCGCTGGACGGATTGCTCCGCTTGTTCACGACATAGGCAGTGACGAGGGAGTATCCGTTCTTCAACGGAATACGGGATACATGAATGTGTACGTTAGAATCCTTTTCAAGCGAGTAGTCCTTTGCGCGTCCGAAGTCGCTGAACTTCACATGGACGGTTTCGCTCTCGGGGATCCTCTTGTAGATTGGGCGACTGCGTTCCTTCTCTTCCTTGTCGATGTACTTTTCAGATGACTTCACATAGTCGCCCCATGTCACATCCAGACAGATGCCGTCGAGGCTGCTTTCCACGTAGAAGCTGATGCCGATGGATGACGGCAGCTGGAATTTAGTGGTGGAAATCGGCTCGTTGTCGTCATCTTCGCCGGCTGTGAAGTCCTCGTTCTTTTCGTAGTCGATGTCAGCTTCGATTTCCTGCTCGTTCTCATCCGTCGCGTTCTCGTCACGCTGTGGCTCAAGCATGCCGACAATGTAGGCGTAGCGCGGATTCTCATTCAGCACTTCCTCGGTTTCAAGGGGACCTATCAGGTCGGTTCTGATTGCATCTATGATTTTCTGCCGCACCTCGGCATACTTGAATTTGTCAGGCATTAGTCCTCCTCCTTTATCGGATGCGCTGTTCCGAGCGTGTACTTACAGGTGTTTCCGGGATGAATGTTGTCATCTGAAATCAGACGGTACTCCCAGGTCTTGTGATCGGGATCGGCCGTTGTGGCGAAGGTGCACCAGCGAATGCCTTCGCGTGCCTTGGAGACAACCTCCTCATTATTCACTTCGTTGAGCGCCTTGACCTCGACCATGTATTTGCCGGTCGTCGTCTCCACGAGGAAGTCCGGGTTGTACTGCTGACCGGCCTTCCAGAACAGGCCGAGCTGGTTGAGCGGCGGCTTGATCCAGCGTATTACATCCGGATCCTCCTCGAGAATGATGGAGAACTGCCGCTCCGTGTCACTGTCAAAGGCGCTGGCCGGATAGTACGACTTTTTGTATCCCGTGAAGAGATACTTCTTGATGTTGCTCTTGTCCGTGAACGGCTTGTCGTAGCGTACCTGACCGTCTTTCTTCACATTCTTCACGAACTTGCGGAATACGATGAGGTCCTTCTGGACGATGTGGACGTCCTGCGTCTTTCTGTCCATGTATGCGTAGATCTGTTTTTTTTATATCATTCACGATCAGTCCAGCGTAGCGGCGGACGATTTTCTTCTTTTCCTCATCATCACCGGGTATCTGGCTGAGATACTGTTCCACGACGTCGATTATGAAGTCGGCGTCATCGTAGGAAAGCTCACTGATGGAGTCGAGCAGCATGCACGCCAGAGTGTTCCGCGCATCCTCGACCTCGAGAGCCTGCGCGTCCACGACAGTGAGAAGGTGCTGGTTAATCGCGTCGAACCGCTCAATTTTCGCCGTGGCGATTTCAAAATCCTGTATGGTGCGCTTCACTTCGAACCGGTTGAACTTCACCTCGGATGTGGTCTGCACGAGGATCTTCGGCACGGAGATGGCTTTCTCCGAATACTCGGTTACCGTCTTCGTGAACTCTTCCTGCGTCATTGGACGTTTGCTGCCTGCCTTGTTTCCTAGTGCGGGCGTTGTGGCAGTATCCGGAGCCGTTGTGGCAGCCGGGGTTTCCCCGGTCTGCATGACTTCCGGCGCTACGTCAAAAAGACTCAGCTGGTTCGGATCGTCGGACTTCCTATTCTTCAGCTGTGAAGCCATGAAGTTCTTCACATAGGCCTGATAGATTTCAAGCTGTGTCTGCGGATTGCGCACCTGGTCGAAGGATTTGATTCCGGCTGACGTGATCGCCTCGTCGACGAACGAGAGCTGTCCCTCCTCGAAGGTGCTCGATACGTCCACGGACTCCGAATCCTCAACACCGGACTTGTCCAGATCACGATAGCGGAAGATGTCACTGTTCCTGATTTCATCAACAAGCTCCCGGTAGTGGTCGTGCGCCACGATATCGAGCGCGTCCAGGTCCTCGTTGCCGGTCTGCTCACCGAACGGGAGACGCAGGCCGCGCCCGATGGTCTGCATGGCAAGGATGTCGCTCTTAGCGGCGTTGAGCGGGATGATGGTGAACAGATTGTTGACATCCCAGCCTTCCTTCAGCTTGTAGACGTGCAGAACGATTTCTATCGGGTTCGCCGCGCTCTCGATGGAGAGAAGCAGACGGACGTTCTCCTCGGATTCCTCGCCGGTCTGCTTGGAATGGATCTCAATGACCTTGCCCTTGTATTTTCCGTTCATGAAGTCGTCGTTGTCTATCAGGGCACGGATCTTCTTTGCGTGATCCGTGTCTTTGCAGGCTATAAGTACGATCGGTTTCACATAGTCGAGTTCATTGTTGGCGCAGTATTCCCGCAGGACGGTCTTCCGGTGCTCGTGCAGGGCGAGTCCGTCACGAATCTTCATCTCCTCGATGTCGCCCTGGCTGTATCCGGCGATATTGGAGCGTCCCATGACGACGGGAATCTTCAGATACCCTTCGGCAGCTCCGCGCGCCACGTCATACGAGTAGATGACGTTTGACGGAGACTTCGGCGTGGCCGTGAATTCCAGTCCGAGAATCGGCCGCAGATAGTTGATGGCTTTCATTGATGCCGGCGCATAGTAATGGTGTGCCTCGTCCATGCAGATGACAAGGTCGTCGAACCGCGCCAGCACATCTGCGAAAGATGCACCGAGCGTCTCCTTGAACTTGTGGAAGTTGAACTGCGTGTCGGTCTTGCTGTTGAAGATCTTTCCGATGTTAAAGATGAAAATCTGTATCTCTGACATTTGATCAACAAACAGAGAGCCCTGCTCGTACCTGACCGGATACTGATCGTAAGTCTCTCCATCCCAGACGCGCGGTCTGCCCATCTCAGCCTCAAGTCCCTTGAATATGTACTTCGGGTGTGCCGGATTGGACTCCTTGCGTAGCTTGTCGTAGATGGTATTTCCAGGTGCAAGAATAAAGAAATGCTTGTAACCCTTTGTCTTATACAGATAATAGATGCAGGCTCCCATCAGGCGCGTCTTGCCGATGCCGGTGGCCATGGCGTAGCAGAAAGACGGGAAGTCGAACTTCGTTCTGACCTTCCGGTTGTTCTCGCTGTATTTGGACGCGGCGGCCTCCACGGTCGCCTTGTCGTCGCGCTTATAATCGCAGTGCGTGCTGATGGCGTCGAGATAAGAGAGAGCTTCCTCCTGCGGCGTTCTCAGGCTCATGGCGTATTTGATTTTCGATACCATTCCTGACATTTACCGCACCTCGCTTTCGAAATTGCACTTGTCCAGCAGATCCTTCGGGATCTTCTTCACTTCGATGTTGTCCGGCAGCATCATGTCGGACTGAATCTTCGTCGCATAGATCAGAAGAGACTGTCCCTCGTCCAGGTGCTGCGACAGGGAGCGGATGTACTCCGCGTTGACGAACTCCGTGGTCACATGGATGAACCGCTTCTCCGAGGAATGACCGTGGAAGACGTCCTGCGGCTTGTACTTGAAGCCCTCGATCTTGCAGATCGCCTCGCACAGCATCTCGAACGTGTAGGTCGGGTTGATCTGGTAGACGGGGAGCTTGTCGTTCTTCACGAGCAGACTCGGCGCAAGCTCGTAGAAGTGGTATCCGCCACCACCCTGCCAGTTAACCTTCTGTGAGATACCAGTCTTATCTCCGTTTATGACATTATCCATACGAACCTTACAAAGAGTGTAGGCATGATCGCCCATCTCAATTCCTATCCATCTACGGCTCATTTTGTGCGCCGTTGCAGTAGTAGAACCGCTTCCCAAAAACGAATCAAGCACCCAGTCATTTTTATCGGAGAAGTAACGTATAATCATTTCGATTAACGCTTCTGGCTTTTTCCCGCTTCTAAATTCGACACCTCCTTCGTGTCGGCAATTTCCAAAACTTCCTGCAAGGTCATAAAAGCCACCAATGGGTTTCTTTCGTTCTATTATTTCAGACTCCAACTTGTCTATCGGCACGCCTTGATAGTATTTCCCCTTAGTTGCTCCTTGCCTTTTGGGTCCTGTAAAATAACGGTAATCGTACCTATCATCACCAATTCCATAAACCTTATAAAGAACACCATATCCATCTTCTTCATAACGACCATTGATGTAATCTCTGAAAAATCTTCCAGATGAATTGCCGTCCAAAATCGTCCCTGTTGCCCAAATCTCTTTTAAGCCATATTCATCACCTTCGGCTTTTTTTTATTATCTTGTATTCGCTCTTATCGAAAACTGTGACCTTTTTACCACCTAATGTGATTTCTTTTCCTGTGCCAAGTTCTTCTATTGCGTAGATGAACTTGGCATACCCAACCTCGTCATAATCAAAATTAGGAGTTGCCTCAGAAGACTTCCGATATACAAGCACTTGCTCAATTTCTTTATGGAAATCCATGTCGGACTTTAACGTCTTATCTGGATAACGAACACGGATATAAAGGCTCGTGAGATAGTTCGACCTTCCAAAAATCTCGTCGAGCACCACCTTCAAATAATGACTTTCAGAGTCATCAATATGGCAGCAGAGAAATCCATCATCTGCCAGCAGACTATGCAGAAGCAGGGTCTTTTTCTCATTAGTGAAAGCCATATGCTGTGCTCTACATCATCGTCATAATATTCAAACGCACTACCTGTGTTATATGGTGGATCGATATAAATGCACTTAATCTTTCCGACAAAATCCTGCTGCAGTGCCTGGAGCGCAATCAGGTTGTCGCCGTGGATCAGCATGTTCTCGCTGCCCGGATCGCCGTAGGATTTCTCCGTGTCCTCAAGGAGAATGCGCGGTTCGACCGGCTTTTCCTCATCGTATTTGCCGACCCAGGTCAGCTCGAGTTTTCCTTTTTTATGCATGGCTGTATCTCCTAAAACTTCAGTACGACGCTGATTAGAAGGATGGGATTGTCGGCCTCAAGGCTGGCGTTGAACTCCCTGATTTCCCGTTCGGCCTCGGTTCTGAACCGGGTGTCCCGTTCGTGGAAAGACGCCTGGAACTCCTCGAGCTTCTTCTGCTTCTGATCCGCCTTTTTCCTGATGTCTATCTTTTCGTAGAAATTGTTCGAGGCTCTTTCCTGTTCGCGGAGTTCCTCGATTTCCGCATTCATCTCCTGGTACTGCACGACGAGCTGCTCGTTCTGGATGCGTATCCAGTTTTCAATCTTGCGCCGGTTGTATTCCCGCAGCGGTTCCGTCTGCTTTTCCAGCCTGTCAAGCATCTCGTCGATGAGGTTCTGATAGGTTTTCTGAAATAGTGCGGTTTCTTCGTCCGTCGGTGCGAAGTACCGAACGGTGGAGTCGTCGATTTTCTCCAGTTCCGGCACGAGGTCGTCCTCCTCGAGGTCGACATACCTGCCTTCGTGGTCGCACATAAGAAGCACAGGGAAGAGGATATCAGCGTTGTTGCACATCGCGCCAAGGAACAGGTATCCGTGTGCGCCAATGTTTTGTTCGCCCCAGCCGTCGACTTTCCAGTACTGGACGTCCCCGAACACCTTCGGCTGCACGACTTTGCTCCAGTAGTCGACCTGCTGCAGGTAGCGGTCTATGTCCTTCTTCGTGCCCTCGAGTGCCTGCTTCTTTGCGCCGCTGCTTTCCGTGACCAGAATGTCGCGAAGCTTCTGCGTCTTCTTATCACGCTTCGCATCCAACTTTCTGTTCAGCTTGTTGAACTCTTTCTTGAATTCAGCAGCTGTGTTGCATCGCTGATAGATGTCCAGCACCGTCTTCTCGAAGCTCGTACCGGATTCCAGAGCTCCGATTGCAATGTCGGAGGCTCCGAACACACCCTCGAACAGTTCGAACTTCTTAGAAAGTATCTCGTAGACGCGCTTGTCCGCTTCGTTCTGCGTATTCAGCAGGTTGATTGCGACCACGTCGTTCTGCTGCCCGTAGCGGTGGCAGCGGCCGATTCGCTGCTCGATCTTCATCGGGTTCCACGGCAGGTCGTAGTTGATAACTGTGTTGCAGAACTGCAGGTTCAAACCTTCCGAGCCGGCGTCGGTGCATATGAGTATCTTCGCGTTCTCCCAGAAGTAGTCGACGATTGCGTGCTTGTATTCGACGCTTCTTCCGTAGTTCGCGTTTCCGTAGTTCTTCGCCTGCCACGCCTGGTATATTTCCTTCGACATAGCATCGTCGAATCCTCCGTTGAACAGGATGATGTCTTCCTCACCATACCCGGATTTCCTGAGTTCTTCGGCGATGTATTTCTGTGTCCGTTTCGACTCAGTGAACACAACGGCTTTCTGCGCTATGCCGTGGTCGTGCTGGTAGGAAGATCCGATTTCAAGCGCCTGTTTGAGTGCGGTGACCTTCGAGTTCGTCTTTATGCGCTTCGCCACGTCGATGATGGCGTTGACCTCGTCCAGCTCCTCCTGGATGTATGCCTTTTGTGTGGCGGTGTCTTCGTCCTCGGTTTCCTCGAAGCCGGATTCGTCGATTTCATCCTCGACGAAGCTCCAAAAGAGGTCGAAGCCCTCCTGCGCGTCCTCCGACTTCGTGCCTTCATACAGCTTTTCGAGCCGCTTCTTCAGCACCTCGAATGTCTCTATCAGGGCAAAGCTGGATGAAGCCATGAGCTTGCGGATGACAAGGATGATCAGCGCCCGGTTGGATGTCGGTATCGAATACAGGACATCCCTTTTCAGGAACAGGTTCACACGCTCGTAGAGTTCAATCTCATCCCGCGACAGTTCGAAATCCACGGTCTTGCAGATGCGCTTCACGAAGTGCATGTATCCCGCCACGTCTTTTCGCAGCGTCCTGTACAGAACGGGAGTGAGCTCCCGCTTCAGGCCGTCGTAGTCTTCATCCTTCATGTACCGCTGGCGGAACACCTTCTCCGAGCCGAAGATTCTCGGATCGATGAAGGAGACCAGACCGTACAGATCCATAAGCGAGTTTTGCAGCGGCGTGGCTGTCAGAAGGATCTTCGATATCCCGCCGGAAAGCCCGAACAGCCGTTTCGCGCGTTTCGTGCCGTTCAGGTTGCGCAGGTTGTGTGCCTCATCGATGATGAGGAAGTCCCATTTCACATCCGGGAAGCGTTTCATCAGCTTCCCCGAATAGTCGTAGGATGTGATGACGATCCGGACGCTCTGCCTGTCGGCGAGTTTCCTGTGCCAGTCGTCCGCGTCATGCTCGACTGTGAGCCTGTCCAGGATCACGGGTTTCAGGTCGAACTTCTCCTCAAGTTCCAGTTCCCATTGCTTGCGCAGGGATGCGGGGAGCGCGATCAGCACCGTTTTTGCTCCGGATTCGAGCATGTAGCGCAGGACGAGTCCGGCTTCGATTGTCTTTCCGAGTCCGACCTCGTCGGCAAGCACCATGCCGCCTGTCTTCATGGCGTCGATTGCGGCGCAGAAGGCGTTGATCTGGTGCGGGTTCGGATCGATATGGGACTCGTTCGCAAGGAGGAAGTGGAACGGCGACTTCTCCAGTTCCATGCGCTTGAACCTGCCGTACTGTTCGAGGAGCAGGTTTCCGTTTTCACTGTTGTCCACCCGCATCCTCCTTGTGAAGTTGTGCGAAAATGCCCTCTGCAATTCCTCTTGCCATCAGGGGTGGCACTGCGTTGCCGATCTGCACGAACTGTGATGTGCGCGGTCCCTCGAAGTAGTAGCTGTCCGGAAAGGACTGTATGCGCGCCGCCTCACGCACGGTGATGGAACGGTGCTGTCTGATGTCCGGGTGGATGAAGTAGTGGCCGTCCTTGGACAGGTGCGCCAGTATCGTGTGGCAGCAGTGTTCGTCTCCCTCGACGACCTTGAATCGGTCGGTGAAGGAGTGGCGGTTCTTGTGCGTCTTCAGTTCCTCGGGCAGGTCGTTGTAGTTGAGGCGCTTGTGCCCGTCATTCCAGAGCTCTATGGCTCTTTCGTATATCTTTATGTCGCGGTCAATGTTCGGCCGACAGTTCTGCAGGGTCAGGACATCGTCCTTCGTGCGGATGCCGGTTTCGGTCACGTAGAGGCTCGGCTTTTTCTTCGAGTATGTGTTGTTGCTTTCACCGGGATGGAGTTCCGGAAGGTCAGTAAACAGGTCGTTCACCACAGCTAAGGACTTTTTAACTACGAAGTCCGGGTATGCCAGGTCACTGTTCTTGAGCCATCCAACGATAATCATTCTCCTCCGGTTCTGAAGCACTCCGAAATCCTGCGCATTCTGCTCATGGCACTCGATTTTGTATCCGACACGCCTGAGGTACTTCTGCAGGTTCTTCCAGATGACGCCACCCTGAGCGGATTCAATGCCGGTCACATTCTCGAAGACGAACATGCGTGGCTGGTATTTCTTGAGAAATCGTGCGTAGAGCTTATAGAGGTAGTTGCGCGGGTCTTCCTCCATAGGAGTCTCCATATGGCTGGTCTGAGCTCTTCCGACGAGGGAATAAGCCTGGCACGGCGGACCGCCGACGACTACATCTATCTTCTCGATGCCACGTATCTTCATGATGCCGTCGATGGTCTTGAAGACGGCGGGCAGCGTTTCGTCAGACAGCGTCTCGTTGATGACGGTCTTTGTGACGGAGGCGGGAATCTGCTTCATGAACTCGTCGCGGCTGACCGTTCCGGAGAGGTATTTCCTGTAGAGGGCGAGGTTGCCTGTGTTCTTCAGATAGTAGTATGCGCTGCGGGTTTCAAGCGTCTTCGCGGCGTACTCGTTCATCTCGACGTGCGCTACCGGCCGGAAGCCTGCCTGGAGGAATCCTTCGGACAGGCCTCCGGCTCCCGCGAAGAGGTCTATGAAATTGTAGGTGCTCTGCTTATCCGCCTGTGCCATACTTCTTCCTCACAATCTTCACCTCTTAACAGCATACGGCATGGACGCTCAGTCCACCCGGCTCATGGACGCGCCTCTGTGTGACGTTCCATGGTTCCGCCTGGCGACGGTTCCTGTTTCCAATGTTTCCTCTTCTTCCTGTACGGTTTCCGCGATATCGTTCAGATCAACGTCAAGCGTGTCGCATATGCGGAGGAGCACATCGGTCGTGACATTCTCATCCTTGCCGAGCTTGGCGAGAGAGGATGAGCTGATTCCTGCGTCCTTGCGGAGGTCAGTGCGCTTCATGTCCCTGTCTATCAGCAGTTTCCGCAGTTTCTTGCAGCTCATTTTCCTTTTCATTTGCTTTCCTCTTTGTTCCACGACTCTCCATACAGCTCGGAATTGTTATCGGAGAGCTTCAGCACCATGTTGTCGGCCAGTATCCTCCGTGTGCCCTTCGGGTAGGAGTCCTGCTTGTCAAAGGCGATGAACACCTGCTTGTCTGTTCCCGCATATATCTTCATGATGCCGTCGATGGCTCCGTCGCTGATGTTCTTCGGGATCAGCGAGTCGTGTGCTATGGCGGGAAGCACCATCAGATACAGAACGGCAAGGTTGTACAGTACCATGCCCTTGTAGTTCGTGCCGGTTCCCGTGTCGTCCGGCGTTTCAAACGTATAGCTGTTGTAGCTGTTGAGATGCAGCCGCGGAGCCTTGCGGGCGTCCGTATACAGGGAGTCGTTGAAGTGCTTCATCTTCACGTTGACGTCACGCTCTATATCCGCAAGGATGCTTGTTATCGCCGATTTTGAGCGTGTCAACCGCATGCTTCTTCGCGTCCTGCAGATCCTGCTGCGTCAGCCGGGCATCGTTCTGTGCCTTGAGCGCGTCGATTCTTCCCTTGAGTTCGGAATGCCGGTCGAGGAACTCCTTCGACACGTTCCCGACGAATCCGAGCTCCTTTATCTGATTCCGTACCTTCTGCAGCTACTCCTGCAGAGCGGAAATGAACTGCGCCCCGATTGTTGGACGCTGTTTATTAGGATACAGGCTCAGACCACGGTGGACGCTCTCCGGAATTCCTCCGGGGCGTGTCCACCGAGTCGTATCTGGCGTCGTTTGGTGTTCCAGTGGATGATGTAGTCGTCGAGCTCGGCCTTGAACCGCTCGTACGAGTCGAATTCGCGGTCGCGGTAGAACTCGTCCTTGAGATGGCCGAACACCTGTTCGGTGGCGGCGTTGTCCAGGCAGTTGCCCTTGCGGCTCATCGACTGCCGTATGCCCAGTTCCCCGAGCCGTTCGCGCCACCACGGGTGCTGGTACTGCCATCCCATGTCCGAGTGCAATACGGGGCTTGCGCCGGCGGGCAGCCTGGGCGCGGGCATGGCGAGCAGACGCTTCTGCTGTTCCATGTCGGGATGCCGGCTGACGTCCCAGGCCATGATCTCCTTGCTGGTCATGTCATAGACCGGCGCGAGATAGGCCTTGGCGCCTGCGACCTTGAAATCGGTGACGTCGGTGCCGAGCTTGGCAAACGGCCTGTCGGCCCGGAAGTCGCGCTTGAGCAGGTTCGGCACCCGTTCGCCGTCCTCGCCCCTGTACGAGCCGTACCTCCTCC
>OBVL01000181.1_pt1 | contig 14086 bp, 9 predicted proteins | sample 1476161 | NCBI WGS metagenome assembly OBVL01 (sample SAMEA2580010, study PRJEB22360) | human gut metagenome | biome: human gut; feature: human-associated habitat; material: faeces | place: Denmark | collected 2008/2010
GGTGGAGCCGGCCAGCGGACGGGGGGCCGGCCCCCCCCCGCCACTGGAGGATGCCATGATCATCGATATGCCGAACACCCGCACCCGCGAGATTGCGCACAAAATCGAACAGCTGCACGAGGAGCGCGGCGAATCGGCGACCGGCCGCGTGCTGACGCTGCTCATCGCCACCGAGGACGCGGACCTAGAGCATGCGCTGGAAATCGCGAACTCGGCCAGCCGTGAGCACCCGTGCCGCGTGATTGCCGTAGTACCGGATACCAATCCTGCCGATCAGTCCGGCGAAGGCGAACCGAACGCGGCCGAAGTGGCCGCCGAGGTGAGCGCGAGTCGCGATAATCCGGCCGTCGATTTGACCGACGGCCCGAACGATCCGAACGATTCCAACCTGAACGCCCAAGTGCGATTCGGCGCGGACGCCGGTGCCGGTGAGATCATCATCTTGCGTCCGCGCGGTGGCCTTATCAACCACCCGGATACGCTGGTTATCCCGCTGCTTGTGCCGGATGCGCCTGTAGTGGCGTGGTGGCCGACCACACCGCCGTCGAACCCGGCCAAGGATCTGATGGGTGCGATGGCCCGCAGTCGCATCACCGACGCGTTGCACTCCAATAATCCGGAGGCCACGATTGAGCGTTTGCGCCGCAATTGGACACCGGAAGATATCGACTTGTCCTGGACACGACTGACCGTCTGGCGCGCAATGCTCGCCTCGATGCTCGATCAGCCGCCGCACCTACCCATCACCGCCGCGAAGGTGACCGGCAAGGCCGACTTCCTGCCTATGGAAATGCTGTGCGCATGGCTGCGTCTGAAACTTGGCGTACCAGTCGAAACTGAGTTCGTGCCCGACGCGCAGGCCGTGACCGGCGTGTACCTGACCCGTGAGGACGGTGTGATCTCGCTGGAACGCCCGTATGAGGACCAAGCGCTGATCTCGCTGCCCGGCCAGACTCCGCAGGAAGTGTCCGTGCCGATGCGCACCATCGAGGACTGCCTGACCGAGGAACTGCGTCGCATCGATCCCGATGAGATCTACGCCGAGGTCATCAACGAAGGCTGGGATCTGATTCGTCACTGAAGTCGGTAGAACCCGTTGCCACAGCGGCGTTGGAATGAGTTCGGCAATTGTGGCCGAGCCATGCCAACGCCGTTGCTCATCGTTTCCTACCTCATGCGATGCCGAAGCTCATGCCCGCGGAGTAATAAAGTGACATATGCGATGTCGCACAATGTGGATTGTGTTGTCAACTGACAACACAATCCACATTGCAAAGTACGACACATACCCCATACAAGGACCATACATGGCAACTCGAAAACTCATTGTGTATCCGAATAAAGATCTGATGATTCAGGCTGGCGCGCAACGTTTTGTCTTGGCGCTACTCGATTTGCTCGCCGAACGATTGCCTGATGGCACGCATCGCACGCGTGTGGATGTGGCGCTGTCTGGCGGTTCGGCCGCGCAGCCGCTGGGCTTGGTGCTGAACGATCCGCTGGCTGACGCGATTGATTGGTCGCGCGTGCATTTCTGGTGGAGCGACGAACGTTTTGTGCCGGCTTACGACACCGATCGCAATGCTTTGGAGGCCCGTCGCCTGCTGCTTGACCAGCTGGTGGCAGATGGCAAGCTGCCTGAGTCGAATATTCATGAGATGGCGGCCGATACCCGTTCAGCCGATGACATCGCCGATGTGATGGATCAGGCCGACAGCGATGATGCTTCCGTTCGCGCCGCCGCCGATGCCGCGAATGATGCGCTGCTGGACGATGTCGCGAGCGACTATGAGCGCGAGTTGGTGAATGAATTGGGGCCGGAACCGGTAATCGATCTGATGATTCTCGGCATGGGACCGGACGGTCACTATGCGTCGCTGTTCCCTGGTCATGATGAGGTCAAGGTTACTGATAGGCTCACCGTGGGTGTGAACCACTCCCCCAAGATGCCGCCGCTGCGTGTTTCATTGACCGCGCCGCTCATCGCGCGTTCACGCCATACGTGGTTCTTCGCCGCCGGTGCCGGCAAAGCCGAATCGCTGGCCCATGTCTTCGAGCAGCCCAACAAACCGGATTACCCGTCCTCCTACGCCAACGGAGTGGACGAGTTCATCTGGTTCTCCACCGAAGAAACCGTCACCGAGTTGTGAGTGAATTAAGCCCCCTCTGATGAGGGGGCTTAATTCGTCTATGGCTACGCCTCGATCTCGGGCTTGCTGTTTTCTCAGCTCGGCTATCGCCGAGCCTGAAGAAGGCCGGACAGCCCACAGGGCTGTCCTAAACCTGAAATCACGAGGCTACGCCTCGATTTCAGGCTTGCCTTCTTCAGCCCACAGCGTGTGGAACACGCCGGGCTTGTCGACGCGACCGTAGGTGTGGGCACCGAAGAAGTCACGCTGGGACTGGGTCAGAGCGGTAGGCAGGCGCTTGGAGCGCAGACCATCGTAGTACGCCAGGGAGCTGGAGAACACCGGGGTCGGGATGCCGGCCTCCACCGCGCGAACGATCACGCGACGCCATGCATCCTGCGATTCGCCGATGATCTTCTCGAAGTACGGATCGAACAGCAGGGAAGCCGGCGGGTTATCGCCCCTGAAGGCCTCGGTGATGCGGTCGAGCAGGAACTGGGCGCGAATAATGCAGCCGCCACGCCAAATGCGGGCCACTTCGGACAGGTTGATATCCCAGCCGTATTCCTTGGCACCGTCCTGAATCTCGTTCAGGCCCTGAGCATAGGCCACGACCTTGGAAGCGAACAGAGCCTTGCGCACGTCCTCGACGAACGCGGCCTTGTCTTCTCCGGCCAGATCGATGGTCTTGTTCGGTCCAGCCAGACCTTCCTTCTGAGCGTCTTCACGCAGCTCACCGTGCGAAGACAGTGCACGAGCGAACACGGCTTCACCGATGGCAGCCACAGGAGAACCACATTCCAGACCAGTCTGCACGGTCCACGTACCAGTACCCTTCATGCCGGCATGATCCACGACCACGTCCACGAACGGCTTGCCGGTCTCGGCATCCTTGTGGTGCAGAATCTCAGCGGTGATCTCGATCAGGTAGGAATCAAGATCGCCCTTGTTCCATTCAGCGAACACGTCGCCAATCTCCTCGGCATCCATGCCGAGTCCACGGCGCAGAATGTCATACGCCTCACCAATCACCTGCATATCGGCATACTCGATGCCGTTGTGCACCATCTTGACAAAGTGGCCGGCACCATCGGTGCCGATGTGGGTCACGCACGGTTCGCCGTTCACCTTGGCGGCGATGGACTGAAGAATCGGGCCCAAGGTCTTCCAGGATTCCGCAGTGCCACCGGGCATCAGAGACGGGCCGTTGAGCGCGCCTTCCTCACCACCGGACACGCCGCAACCCACGAAGTGGAAGCCCTTGGCACGTACTTCCTTCTCACGCTTGATGGTGTCCTTGAAGAAGGAGTTGCCACCGTCGACGATGATGTCGCCCGGTTCGAACACCTCTTCCAGCTGCGCGATGGTCGCGTCGGTCGGAGCACCGGCCTTGACCATGATGATGGCGGTACGCGGACGCTTCAGGGACGCGGCGAATTCCTCGAGCGTTTCGGCCGGCACGAAGTTGCCTTCGGTGCCATGCTCGTTCATGAGCTTCTCGGTACGCGAGTAGTGGCGGTTGAACAACGCCACCGTGTTGCCATGGTGCGCCAGATTACGCGCCAGATTGGAGCCCATCGTGGCCAGTCCAATCACACCAATGTTTGCTGTAGCTTCGGCCATGTGCCTTGCCTTTCGTTTGATTGTCCCATCGTCATCACGCGCGTCACAAAACAGCGCATCAGCGGAGGGAATCATTCCTTCAACGCTTGAAAGTGTATCCCGCTTACCACCCACACGCGAGGGCTGTCTTAGGTTCTACGCACCTTCTGCCCGCGAAGCGTAATTACTTGCCGGCCATTCACATACGCCCGGCCTTGGAAGGGTCGATATGCATGGTCTGGAAGCGATTGGCCATGTAAGCGTCGCTGTAGCGTTCGCTGAACCACATCGCGACCGGTGAATCCTGCGGCTGGCCGGCCATGCGCCCATACCAGCAATCCAAGGCCATCAGCGTGAAGGCAATGTCGATCACCATCAGCACCGTGCATACCGCAGTCAGCGAATACCGCACTTTCCATGGAATGCGATTAATCAGAGCCAGCAGTCGCGGTAACAGCCACTTGACCCACACCACACCAATCAGTCCCCAGAAGAACATGAATTGGCCCGAAGTACGTCCGTCGATGGACAGCCAACGGCCGGTGTAATCCCACGCGGTAATACCAAACGCCGCTTCCATGAACCAGCTGGTGCAATATTCGAACGCGCCGCCGATCACCGCCGAAGCGCAGAAAATCAAGAACGGATTCGCCTTCCACAGACGATTCAGGCACACGGTTACCAATACCGCACCACAGCCGTAAATCGGCGAGAACGGGCCCCACAGCAAACCAGCGCGGTCCTGAAGTTCACCGTTATACAGCGCCATATGGTAGATCGTCTCCACAATCAGGCCACCCACCGAAGCGATGGTAAACAGCCAGAAGATATTGAAAAAGTCCAGCGCAATATAGCCCTTGCCGGACTGGTCGCGGCCTAGCATGCCGGCCGCCACAGCCGATTCATAATCATCGCGATCGTCCATACGCCTGAGCGCGCGCCGCAGACGGCGTTCCTCGCTCAGGGAGGGATCGGCGGTCACCGAAATCACGACGAGAATAATCATCTGAATCAGCGGCAGCAGCAGGTTGAAGCCAAGGCCGGTCAGGGCCAGCGACAGCATGCCGTCGGCCAACGTCAACGGCATCAGCACGTAGGTCCAGCGCGCGGCATACCGGCGATGATTGCGCAGCAGCATCACGCCGAGCACAATCAGGCATGCGGCACTGACTACCAGCACCACCGCATGAATCGCGGACAGGATGAAGGTCAGGCTCATCGCATCGACGTGCACATGACCATCCAGAATCTCGCGCACGGCATAGAGGATGGAAATCACCATAATCGGCAATGTGGCGAGTCCGTCCAGCAGCACGACCGCGCCATAGATGCGCGCCAGAATCGGTAATCGCTTGGCGTTCAGGTTCAAGCCGGCGTCGTCCAGTTCGACGGCCACCAGATCGGCCACGACTGCGGACTCGGCGTCACGGTTCTCCCGCAGCTTGCCGGGGGTAGTGGCCGTGCCATCGTCCTTGAATTCAACCATGGTTTCCTCCCCACATAGCGTCCCCTCACCCTATCACCCGATTGCGGTTTTGCTGAACTTGATGGGCGGTCGGTACATGTCTGTCTACATTGCCGAGCACCGAGCCTATCCATCGCGTTCAGGAAACGTCCAAAAACCATCCAGAAATCTTGTCAATAAGTTCCAGAACGCCTTTCGCTCTGCCCAGCGACACACGATAAGCCGCTGGGCAGCAGCGTTATTCCGCCAAAAACATCATCAATCACCCCATTAATCTCCGGCAGCCGTATTACGCTACTACAAACGTAGCGCTACGATTAACGTATCGCTACGGAAAACGTAGCAACCAAGCAACACCAAGCTCCGGAGGTATCAGTGGGCAATATCTTCAAGGTCCTCAGACGCGACTTCCTGCGCCTGTTCAAGGTGCCGGCCGCATGGGTGATCCTGTTCGGCATGGTGTTCATCCCGCCACTGTATTCGTGGTACAACATCGTCGGCTTCTGGGACCCGTACGGCAATACCAAAGGCATCACCGTCGCCATCGCCAACAATGACGACGGCACCGACAACGCGCTCATCGGCAAGCAGAACCTCGGCGATCAAATCGTCAAGCAGATGAGAAGCAACGACCAGCTCGGCTGGACCTTCGTCACCGAAGCCGAGGCCATGGACCAAGTGGAATCCGGCAAGGCATACGCAGCCATCATCATTCCCAAAGACTTTTCCGACGATCTCGCCGGCGTGGTGACCGGCGGCAAGAGTCGGCCCACTCTGGAGTATTACGTCAACGAAAAAGCCAGCGCCATCGCCCCCAAAGTCACCGACGTCGGCGCGTCCACTGTGGACCGCACGGTCAATTCCACATTCGTCTCCACCGTATCCGAAGTACTTACCGAAGTCATCAATACGGTTGACGGCAAAGCCATCAGTACCGAAGACACCACCAAAGCCAAGGCCCTCACGGCCCTTGCCAAGGCCTCCGACGATGTGCAGCACACACGCAGCACCATCGCCAAGCTCACCACCAAACTCACCGACACCCCAGAGCAGACACGCACCGCACGTCAGGCGCTGGACGACGCGCGCACACTTGGCATCGACACTGCAGAAGGTCTGGCCGGCGTCTCCACCCTGATCGGCACTACCCAGACCAGTCTGAACGGCTTCGTCACCTCCACGTCCGAAGCGCTTGACCAAGGCTCAAGCCTGCTGAGCCAAGCCGCAGCACAGGCCAACCAAAGCGTGGGCACGGTAACCGGAACCATCAGCGCCGCCAATCAGCAGGTAGGCGGACTGATCAATACGGCGGAAGACATCAACCAAGCGAACGCCGACATCATCGACCAACTCAAAGGGCTGCCGAACGCCAATCGAGAACCGCTGCAATCCGCCATTGCCACACTGGAAAGCCGCAATAGCGAGCTTGCCGGCGCACTGGGCAACCTCGATAGCCTGAACACCACTATCGGCAATGCCTCCACAGACACCGCCGGATTGGCGCAGCATCTCAATACCGCCACCCAAACCACGGTGCGCGAGGCCAATACCGCTCGCGGCACCATCACCTCCGGCGCCATTCCTCAGCTCAACACCGGTCTCAACGCCCTCAGCTCGACCGCCAGCACTCTGTCGACCGGCATCACGTCGCAAGGCTCACTCATCGATCAGTCGAAGCATACCCTCGACCAACTCGACAAAGCAGCCTCCACCACGGTGACCGCGCTGCGCGACACCGATAAGGCGCTGGCCGGCGTACAAACCAAGCTCGATACGCTGGTCACCGACATCGAAGCCCTGAGCATCTCCAGTTCACTCAGTTCCCTGATCGGCACCGACGGCAAACTGGATGCCGCCACAATCGCCGACTTCATGCTCTCCCCCACTGTTATCAGCGAACAGGCCGTCTATCCGGTCGCCTCCTATGGTTCCGGCATGGCACCGCTGTTCACCACCCTGTCTTTGTGGGTGGGCGCGTTCGTGCTCGTGGTCATTCCCAAACTCGAAACCGATGATGAGGGCATCGACGATCTCACACCAACCCAAGGCTATCTCGGTCGCTTCCTGCTACTGGCCACGCTGGCTGCCGTCCAAGGCCTGGTCACGGCCATCGGCGATCTTGTCATCGGCATTCAATGCGCGAGCGCCCCAGTGTTTCTGCTCACCTGCGTCATCACCTCACTGGTGTATATGTCGGTGATTTTCGCCCTCTCCACCACGTTCATGCACGTGGGCAAAGGCGTATGCGTGGCGCTGGTCATTCTGCAGGTGCCGGGCGCCTCCGGCCTGTACCCGATTGAAATGATGCCCGCGTTCTTCCGCGCCATCTACCCGCTGCTGCCGTTCACCTATTCGATTGACGCGATGCGTGAAACCATCGGCGGCTTCTACGACGGCCTCTGGTTCGCCTATATCGGCAAATTGCTGATTTTCGTGGTTCTGGCCTTTGCGCTTGGCCTCGGCGCCCGGCCGAAACTGGCCAATCTCAACCGCCTGTTCGCGCGGGAAATCAAGGAAAGCGACATGATTATCGGCGAGCCGGTGCACATGCCCGGCAGCGAATACCGTGTCACTCAGGCCATTGCAGCACTGGCCGACCACGACGAATACCGTCATGCCATCGAACGTCGGGCCGCCAAATTCGCCTACCGTTATCCCCGGCTGCTGCTGGGTGCGCTTATCGCCGGATTCGTGGTGCCGGCCGCGCTCATTATCGTGTTTGCGCTGACCACCAGCGAGAAAATCGTAGTCATGGGCACATGGCTGGCATGGGTGCTCATCATCATGGGCTTCCTGATGGTCGTGGAATTCATGCGCGATTCCATCCGCCGCCAAACCAAGCTCGGCAACCTCTCCGACGAGTCGATCCGCGCCATGCTGTACGGGCATAAGGCCAAGCGTCGCGACACCTCCGCCGAACGCCACGAAGAAGCGGACCCGAGCGCCGCTGTTACCGCAATCATCCCCACTATTCCGCCGACCAAGGAAGGCAGGCACGCACGATGAACACCATGTGGAAACTGTTTACCGGCGACATCAAACGCCTGACCAGCAACGTGGTCTCCATCATCATCGTGATCGGCTTGGTGATGATTCCCGGCCTGTTCACCTGGTTCAACGTGGCCGCATGCTGGGACCCGTTCTCGAATATGAAGAACCTGAAATTCGCGGTGGCGAATGTGGATGAGGGGTATCGTTCCGACCTGATCCCGGTGAAAGTCACGGTCGGCGATCAGGTGGTGAACGCGCTGCGCGCCAACAGTCAGCTCGATTGGACGATCACGTCCAAAGCCGATGCCGTCGAGGGCGCACGATCCGGCAAATACTACGCGGCCATCGTAATTCCGAAGTCGTTCAGCAAAGACATGATGACCTTCTTCTCCGACGACGTGCAGCATGCCGAACTGACCTATTACCGCAACGAGAAGAAGAACGCGCTGGCACCGAATCTGCTCAACGAGGGCACGGATGAGGTTGCGGCGGAAATCAACACCACGTTCGCTAAGACCATCACTTCGGCCGGGCTGGAAATCGCGTCTTCGCTGGCCGATCAGCTGTCCAAGCCCGAGGCCAAAGAGCAACTGAATACCTTCAACGCCAACATCGCCAATTTCGCCACACAGCTTGACGATACTGCGGATCTGCTTGGCACATACAGCGCATTGACCGATACGGCCGGCGCCTTGCTCGACACCTCGAACTCACTAATCACTCAGGTTTCCTCTGCCGCCAAACAAGGCGGCAAGGATCTTGCCAGCGCCAAACAGGAAGTCACCGACGTGGCCGGAGCCCTGGGCACCACCGCTGACGCGATGAGCAGCGCACTGGACGCGAGCGCCTCCAGTTTCGGCGCGGTGTCCGATTCCATAGACAAGCTGTATTCCGACGCGAATGATGGTGCCACCACGGTCGCCGACGAATTGGACCGTCAAGCCACGGCCATTGGCAAGCAGACGGAGAAATACACTGAAATTCGCAACACGTTGGCCGGCATACTGGGCAACGACTCATCCATCATCACGGCGATTGACCGTTCAATCGCACGACAAAACAGGCTGCGGCAAGCGCTGAATACGGCGGCGACCGATATTCGCCAAGGCAATCAGGACGCGCAGGATCAGCATGCGCAGGTCAAGAATCTGGCTGATCAAGCGCAGAACAGTATTGCCAATATCAAGTCAGATTTCTCGGCCACGGTGAAACCGCAAATCGACTCCCTGTCGTCCACCGTCGCTGACGCCTCCGGCATACTGAGTTCCGGCGCCACCCAGTTGGACTCCACGCTCGGCGACCTGAAAGGGACTTCCGACGACGCCAGCGATATGCTCAGCGACGCTCGCACTACCTTGGACAAGGTGTCCGGCAAACTGCGTTCCGCCGGCGCCGAACTGGCTTCGTTCAACAGCACACTGAGCGACGCACTAAACAGTGGCGATATGGGCATGGTCAAAGAGGTGCTGGGCAATGATCCCGAAACGCTGGCCAGTACGTTGGCCGCACCGGTGCAGCTCAGGCGCAAGGCCGTATTCCCGGTGGCGAATTTCGGTTCGTCGATGGCACCGTTCTACACGCTGCTGCCGCTGTGGGTGGGCGCGCTGCTGATGGTGGTGACGCTGAAAACCACCGTGTCTCGCCGGACGCGCAAAGCATTGGGCGATCCGCGGCCGCATCGGCTCTTCCTTGGGCATTACGGGGTGTTCGCGCTGATTGCGCTGCTGCAATCCACGGTGTCGCTCGGTGGCGATTTGCTGTTCCTGCGCGTGCAGGCCGTGCATCCGCTGCTGTTTATGTTGTCTGGATGGCTGGCCTCGCTGGTGTTCTCGTTCTTCACCTATACGATGGTGGTGAGTTTCGGCAATGTGGGTAAGGCAATCGGCGTGCTTATGCTCATCGTGCAGATTTCGGGTGCGAACGCTGCCTACCCGGTGCAGATGTTGCCCGACTTCATCGCCAAAGTCAGTCCGCTCTTGCCGCTCACCCATGCGGTGACGATGATGCGTGCGGCCATCGCCGGCATCTACGACATGGATTACTGGCGGGCCGCCGGAATGCTGCTGGCATTCGTGCCGCCGCTACTGTTGCTTGGGCTGTTGCTCAGGAAGCCACTGGTGCGGTTCAACCAGTGGTATGTAGCCCAAGTCGAGAGCACTAAAGTGCTGAGCTAGTAGGTATTATCCGGGAGTTGCCTACAAACGGCATGGACTTACCACCCTCAGTCTGGCTTTGCCAGCCAGCTCTCGCCAGCGGCGAGTGTACGGGAGCATATTTCGAAGAGAAGAGATGACGGAGATGACAGACACGACGGCGACACCGCGCGGTGAGCGCACGCGCGAGGCGACGGATCGCAAGCTCATGCGAGCCACGCTGCAGATTGCGGTGGACCGCGGCATCAGCGGCGTGACCATCGAGGAGGTGGCCCGGCGCTCCGGTGTGGCCAAAACCACGATTTACCGCCGATATCATAATGCCGACGAGCTGCTGCACGAGATCAGCGCGATGTATCTGGCCATCCCGGATTCCGACCCAGTGCCCAGCCCCACGCGTGAGCATTTCACGCAACTATTGCAGCGATTGGTCGATTGGGTGCGCGACAACGACATCGACGTCAAGCGCGTGGGCATTGTATTGTCCAGCGAGGCCGAGTTCTTCCAGCACATCGTCGACCAAGTGGTGACCCCGTGGCTGGAGCGTGTGGGGGCGTTCCTCAAGCAGGGAGTCGCGCAGGGCGTGTTTCGCGAGGACGTTGACGAGAAGTTGCTGTTGTCCACGATTATCGGATCTTTGGTGGCGTATGAGGCCATCGAGGGCAAAGCAATGGACGACGACACCGCCTGGGCCTCGCGCATGGCCGATCTGCTGTGGCCAGCATTGCTGAAGTAGCGGTCTTACTCCTGAATCGAAGCCTCCTGGCGGGCGACTTCGAGGGCTTTGTTGAAGGCGTCGGAGGTCCAGCTGGCGCCGGCGACCTTGTCCACTTTGAGACCCTTCAGAGGTTTGCCGTCCACCACGCCGTTAATGGCTTTGGCGAAGTCGTCCTGATGGTTCTTGGAAATCGTGGTGAACGGGTGCCCAATGATATTGACGGTCTCGACGTTGCCGTCCTTGATGGTCAGATGGACGTCGATGGAATCCTCGCCTACCGGGCCGTACTGGCCGTTGATCGAGTAGTTGCCGTCCTTGTAGTTGCCGGTGTCCTTCTTGTCGGACGTGGTGGTGGACGGGTCGTTGTGCGACGAGCTGGAATCGGAGCCGTCGGAGCTATCGGAGCCGTTCGACTGGGATTGCGACTGCTCTTCCTGCGACTTCTCGGTCTCGCCCGAGTTGCCGGCGTACGCATCGTCCATCGGCGCGGCCTTGGATTCGCCGCATCCGGCCAGCAGCGCGCCAGCCACGACCAGTCCGGCCGCCGCCAATGTCGCGGATTTCTTCAACGTACTCTTTTCGGTCATATTCACGCTCCTTAAGCCCCCCTCTGACGAGGGGGCTGTCAGCGAAGCTGACTGGGGGAGAGACCATCAGCTTGCCATGTATTCCTCACATACTGCTCGATGCCCCTGACGGCCCTACTCCTCGCCGCCGGTTTTCGCGGCCTTGGTGGGGTCAGTGAAACCAATGGCGGTCTCGCCGTTCTGCGCGCCCTCGACCTGTGCACCCGTGGAGGCGGGCTTGCCGCCGGCCGCCTCGTAGGCCTTGCGCGCATCCTCGTCATTCCACTTCTCACCGACGAGCACGCCATGGTTGAGCATGATCTCGCGCTGCGCGCAGCTGGCGACCAGCGCATCGTGGGTGACCACGATAATCGTGGTGCCCTGCTCGTGCAGCTTGCGGAACAGGTCGAGCACGATTTTCTCGTTCTTCTCGTCGAGGTTGCCGGTGGGCTCATCGGCCAGAATCAGCTTCGGGTCGTTGATCAGCGCGCGGGCCACGCACACGCGCTGCTGCTCGCCGCCGGAGAGCTGGCCGGGCAGGTGGTGGGCGCGGTCCTTCAGGCCGACCTTTTCCAGCGCCTCCATGGCCTGCTTCTCATCGACCACCGAATGGTAGTACTGGGCCACCATCACGTTTTCCACGGCGGTCAGGTGCGGCACCAGATAGAACTTCTGGAACACCAGTCCGATGAGGTTCTTGCGCACGTCGGCCAGCTGCGTGGCGTTCAGGTCCTCCAGCTTGCGGCCTTCCAGCTTCACGGAGCCCTTGGAGGGCGTGTCCATGCAGCCAATCATGTTCATCAGCGTGGTCTTGCCTGAGCCGGAGGAGCCGACGATGGCGAGCCATTCGCCTTCCGGCACGGTCAGATTGAGGTCGTCCACGGCACGCAGGTCGCCGTAGATCTTCGAGATGTGGTCGAGTTCAAGTAGCATGACGTTTCTCTTTCTTTATTCTTCGCGAAGCACGACGGCGGGGTCGATGCGGGTGGCGCGGTGGACGGGCGGGATGGAGGCGACGATGGCGACCAGCGCGCTGAACAGCACGGAAATCAGGGCCAGCCACCAGTTGAATACGATGGAGCGTTCGAACACCGCCACGCACAGCCAACTGGCGAGTCCGTAGCCGATTGCGGTGCCGATGAGGCCGCCAATCAGGCCGTAGAGCGACGATTCGATGTAGAACTCGGTGCCGATGGCACGCGAGCTAGCACCGAGGGCCTTGCGCAGGCCAATCTCGTTGCGTCGCTGCGAGACGATCGAGCTGATTGTGGTGCCGACGCCGACGAGCGTCAGCACCAGCACCACCAGCGAGACGATCCAGAACAGCGTCTGCAGCATGGTGATGATGCGGGTGTCGGAGGCGGTGATCTTGGTGACCTGCTGTGCCTTGACGTGCATGGAGGTCATGTCGTTGATGCTGGACACCAGGCCTGCGAGGTCGCTGGCGCCGGCCGAATACTCGATGACGTCCACGCCGCGCGTGATGCCGGTGAGCTTGTTGACGTCGGCGTTGGTGGCGTAGATGATCGAGTCTTCGCTGCCGCCGGTGTCCACGATGCCGGCCACGCGGAATTCGGTACCGGAGGTGTCCATGATGTCACTGGAGACACGGCCGTCTTTGGTTTGCTGGTCGATCGAGGAGTTCGACGAAGTGCCGTTGGTGCTGGCGTTATCGGATGCACGGTAGCCGATGGTGATGGCGGAGCCGATTCTCAGGCCGATGGCGTCGGCGATGTCGCGTCCGACCAGCACCTTGCCGTCGGTCGGCCACGAGCCGTCGACCACCCAGTGATGGTTGAGGTTCTTGACCTGCGCCGCATTCACGCCGGCCATCACGTACGGCGAGGCGTTGACGCGCACGTTCTCGTAGCGGTAGGTGGCGTATTTCGCGGAACCCTTGGCCTTGACCATTTCAGTGGTGTGCTGCACCATCGCCTTGTCGATGCCGGCCTTGCCGTCAGCATTGGTCGATTCGGTGGGCGTGACAATCAGGTTCGCGCCGTACGCACGCATCTCCTCGTTCATCTGCTGCGGCACAGCGAGGCAGATCATCGCCAGACAGAACAGTGTGGCTGCGCCGACCAGCGACGCCACCACAGCCATCACCGCGCGCGAACGCCGACGGAACACGGCGCTGAACAGCATTCTGAAGAACATACCGGTGTTGGTCATCGGTTCCCTCCTTCCACACCTACGTAGATAAACTCAGCGACCATGGAGCACCTCCGCGGGCTTGAGATTCAGAATCGAACGAATCGATGAGGCGGACGCCAGCAGCACGGTGACAGCCAGCAGCACGAACACCAGCACGAACACCATCGGCCGCATCGTAATGCCGGAACCGAACACCACCCGGCCTATCAGCTGGGCCACGCCGGAACCGAGCAGCGCGCCCACAATCGCGCCCAGCAGCGAGATTGCCGCCGTTTCGGCCAGCATCAGGCGGGATACCGCGGCATCGG
>OBVL01000184.1_pt1 | contig 13969 bp, 9 predicted proteins | sample 1476161 | NCBI WGS metagenome assembly OBVL01 (sample SAMEA2580010, study PRJEB22360) | human gut metagenome | biome: human gut; feature: human-associated habitat; material: faeces | place: Denmark | collected 2008/2010
ACTTACGCTGATGAAGGGTGATGAGGTCGTCAAGATGGGAGAAAAAGGAGCCGATAGCCTGCTGCTCAACAAGGGAGGGGAGATTGACAGGCATGGTCTCAAGCTGTCTACCCGATATTTCCAGGAATGTCGATCCTGAGGCTTTTTCCTCTGCCCACTTCTTGATTCTCTCACTCATTGAATAGACAAAATAAACATCGGCATCGCCTATTACAAGAGACTGAAACCCTTGGTTCGTGCATGCAGAATGACGCAGTATTGCAGTGTTTCCAATGCCCGCACGGCTGGTGAAAAGAATCGTCTTATCAGCCGGCAGCATCTTAGTAGAACAGCTATCAAATCCCGCCTGAGTGATTTTGCGAGTGCTGCTTTCCGCATATATGTTGTTGCCCAATTCAGCTGGAGCATACCAATCGATATCGCCATCCCAGTAATTTGAATTGTTCGTATCGGGAGTGCCACCACCCACGATTTCAGCAATGTCAACTAACTCACGCTGTTCCCAAGGGTCAGTAAAACCAGCAAAGCGAATTTCGGGTACAGATTCGCCATCCTTCGGGAACATTTTTTCAAGCATCGATTTTTTGAAGATGACGAGCTTGTCATACTTACGCTGATGAAGGGTGATGAGGTCGTCAAGATGGGAGAAAAAGGAGCCGATAGCCTGCTGCTCAACAAGGGAGGGGAGATTGACAGGCATGGTCTCAAGCTGTCTACCCGATATTTCCAGGAATGTCGATCCTGAGGCTTTTTCCTCTGCCCACTTCTTGATTCTCTCACTCATTGAATAGACAAAATAAACATCGGCATCGCCTATTACAAGAGACTGAAACCCTTGGTTCGTGCATGCAGAATGACGCAGTATTGCAGTGTTTCCAATGCCCGCACGGCTGGTGAAAAGAATCGTCTTATCAGCCGGCAGCATCTTAGTAGAACAGCTATCAAATCCCGCCTGAGTGATTTTGCGAGTGCTGCTTTCCGCATATATGTTGTTGCCCAATTCAGCTGGAGCATACCAATCGATATCGCCATCCCAGTAATTTGAATTGTTCGTATCGGGAGTGCCACCACCCACGATTTCAGCAATGTCAACTAACTCACGCTGTTCCCAAGGGTCAGTAAAACCAGCAAAGCGAATCGCAGGAACTTTCGCCTGTTCAGTCATCATTCGCCTCCCAACAGGGTCTTCAGCTCAGCAATACCGGCCATGTCGAACTCATTTCCGGTCAGCTGACCAAGCATATTGCCAAGTTCTGCCTCAGTCTGTTCGATCTGTTCGCACACATCGGAGTAGGTAGTCGAATACTTGTCGTTCAGCGCATTCACCGCTGCAATCAACTCATCAACAGCCGTCTGAGGGAGCTCCTCAAGCTTGCGCTGCAATGGTTCCACCCACTTGGCAGCAAGCAAGTCATCAGCATGTTCATCGCTCAGTCCTTCAATAACGGCCCGGGTCTTTTCATCAAGCGCTGAGCGGAGATTCTTAACGTTCTTTTTGACTTCACGCTCCTCATCAAACAACCGTTGCGCATTCACAAGGGCACGGTCAAAATCAGTCTCAGGATCCCTCCCAATCGATTTCACCGCTTTCTTCAACTCAGTGGCAACGAAAGAATCTCCATCCTCGCTGACGGCATCAGTCGAACTCTTGTCATCCTCATCCAGATTTTCAAGAATGTCAGCGATTTCGCCGCCAATCTCACTCAGCCGAGATTCAAATGTGGCAATTTCCGCAAGATCAGAGGTAAGAAATTTCCCCTGTACGAGATCGAACGGCAGAATATGCCCGACCCAGCCGTCCGGCACTTCGACATCCTTGCCGCTTTTCTTTTTGACGACCATGTTGGCGTCAACCTTGCGAACGGCGTCATGGCCTTCGCTCTGTATGGTTTCAAGGTCGTTGGCGATGGTCTTCTGCCAGCTGTCATCAAGCACCTGATATGCCGTATAGGCATCTACGAGTGGTACGTCGGCCAAACGATGCAGCAGGTCATTTGCCAGAACTTCCTCCTCGGCGGCAATGCTCACGTTGACGGCATTACCGACCAGTTCGCCACGTAGATATGAGGGATAATCGGTGAAAACCTCACGATAACGCTGGATATAGGCACTCACACCAGAATCAGCATTCACCGCCTCACGAACATCTTGCACAGCGAGCTTAGCCGAATGACCATTCTCCTCCGCGAAGAGACGTTGGCGCAATCCCGGAAACACATTCCAATACTTGTTGAGCGCATCGATATCCTGCTTGGGGATACCGCCAAACATAGTGGAATACACGTCCCAACTTTCGGCGGTTTCGGAGGAATCCACATATCGAGGAATGTTGAGGTTGTAATCGTTCTGCCGAATCTCGTCAAGGCTGACCAAACGACTGAACTTATCGACATCACGATTCTCCGACACCGTATCCACGATGCGTTTGATATCGCTCGCACGCAGCTTGTTGTTCTTACCGTCCTTAGCGAAATACTTGGAGGCATCCACAACAAGCACATGGTCATCGTTGCGGTGCTTGCGCAGCACCATCACGATAGTAGGAATGCCCGTGCCAAAGAAAATGTTCGCTGGCAGTCCGATGATGGCCTGAATATGGTGGTTCTCCACTAGATTCCGGCGAATAGTGCCCTCTTCACCACCACGGAACAGCACGCCGTGCGGCAACACGATGGTCATAATGCCGTCGTCGCGCAGATGGTAGAGATCATGCAGCAAGAAGGCATAATCAGCCTTGGACTTGGGAGCGATGCCATATTCGAAGCGGATATCCTCACCCGGTTCCGGCGGCTCCCAGTTCTGGGAGTAAGGAGGATTCGAAACCACGGCATCTACAAACAGCGGCTCATAGGTCTCGTCCTTCGTTTCGTCGGTATCGAACCACGGCCAGTCGCTTTTTAACGTGTCACCGTTACGAGCCACAATATTGTCTGGCAGTATGCCACGCATGACAAGATTCATACGCGTGAGATTGTAGGTATTCTCCTTGAGTTCCTGTGCGTAATACTTGATGTCATTCGGATTGCCATTGCGGCGGGCCACAGCCTGACCAATATGAATCAACAACGAGCCTGAGCCACTCGTGGGGTCGTAGATATTGATTTCTTCACGGCCGGCGAGATGCCAGGCCACTATTTCGCTCATGAGCTGAGAAACTTCGCTCGGCGTGTAGAACTCACCGGCCTTCTTACCCGCATTGGAAGCGAAGTTGCTAATTAGATACTCATAGATGAAGCCGAGGGTGTCGTAGTCCTGCCGGCTGTCCATCGGAATGTCCTTGATGAGGTAGATGAGGTCGCGGACAGCCTTGCTACGACTTTTTTCATCGGTGCCGAGTTTGGACAGACCGGTTTGCAGCGTGTCGAAGATGCCGACGAACACCCGTTTACGAGCCGGATCAATGTTGCGTTCGAAAGCGGAAAGCGCGTCACGTACATCAGCGATGGTGAAATCGCCCTGGCTGGCAATCCACGTGGAGAACAGGTTGTTGTAGGAGATGAAGTAGCCACATAGATCACGTACATACTGTACAGTTTCGGCATCATTCTCATCCAAGCCCTTGAGGTCTTCGGCTCCCCAGTCTTCAGCACGCAGACGAGCAATCTCCGTCTCCGAGAGGAACTTATAGAAGATAAAGCCGAGGATATAGTCCTTGTATTCATTCGCCTCAATCTTGGAACGCATTTTATTGGCGGATTCCCAGATTTTGGCGGCAAGCTGCTGCTTATTCATTCATATGCTCCTTGTTTCTGTACACGTAATCAAGGGTCTGTCCTTGTTCATTGACCCATTCGGTCCAACCGTTTTGACTGCCACCAAGAACAAATACAGCAGCAGCGGAAGGGCTTGACAGTTCAATGTCATCAGCAAGAGTCGCCTTGCCCGTCTGCGTTCCGAAAAGATGCCGCCGAGCTGCCACGGCTCCCTGGTTTTTAATAACTGGATGCACGAGATCCACTTCAGAACCGGAAAGAACAGTGAAACGACCTGTACCTTGGCTATATCGCCCAGTGGCCTGAACACCGTTCTTCTTCGTATGGAATACGGCGTTCACCATAACCGGTGTCTTTTCTTTTCGATCAAGGTCATATCCGAGCACTCGCATACGAAAGAGGATGTTATTGTGCAGTCTTTCCACCTGTTGCTCTTTGTATGGATTCATGCGAGGAGCAGGAGTATACTCATTGTCGGTCTCATAAGAGCCATGTTTGTCCACATAATCTATGGCTGTTGACTCAAGAGAGTCCAAAACATCACGATCGATATTGACATCATTATCGAGGAACATGATGGCTTTGTTCCAAAAATCTTTCTTAGTCTTGTGCGCATCAAGCCGATTAAGCCCCTTCGTGGTTTGTCCCACATACGCACGGCTCAGAACTCCATGATCTTCATCAAGAAGATAATACACACCGCGATCCGGCAAATCGGGAAGACTTTTCGCCTCACTCAACATATCCCGGGGCACCACAACCGTGACAAGCGACTCCCCATCCACACGACAAATTCGAATGCCATCAGGATTGTTGTCAATAATTTGTATGGTCATAGCAGTGAGAGCAATCATCACTTGCCGCCCTTTGCTAGTTCATTAATCATGCATGTTCTCACGAATGCCGAAAAGCTCATCCCGCGAAGAGATGCGGCCTCTTTAGCAGAATCTCGCAAATTAGCGGGGATACGCATAGTAACCGGCACCACATCACCGTTTACCAGATACGAACGTATCTCTGTTTCACCAGCATCATGCTCAATCAGATCGGAGTACGTCATTGCATTCTACACTTTCAAACTGCAATACAAATGCAATAATTCTACACCCGCTTGGGAACAGCGTAAGTTTGGGGATTGCTTCGAGTTCTTGAAGAGCAACACTCTTTCACGTGCCGGTTTGAATGGCGAGAATGGCACTGCTCGCAATGTTCATTACGGAGATATTCTTATTAAGTTCGGTGATTGCCTCGATGGCGAACGAAGTGATTTGCCGTTCATTACCGACGATACCGTGCTTCCCAAATATGCTGGGTCGATACTTCGCGAAGGTGATGTCATTTTCGCTGACACGGCAGAGGACGAAACGGCTGGCAAGTGTGTTGAGCTGCGGAAACTACCCAAAGAGCCAACTATCTCGGGGCTACATACGATACCGGCGCGGCCTCGGTTCCCCTTTGGGACGGGCTACCTGGGGCACTACCTAAATTCCGATGCATACCATAGACAGCTTCTTCCCTTAATGCAGGGAATCAAGGTGATCTCCGTTTCAAAGGCCGCACTGCAAGATACACAAGTAAGATTTCCTGGCTTGTCGGAGCAATCTGCCATAGGTGCGGCGTTGAATGAGATTGACAGCCTCATCACCCTTCATCAGCGTAAGCGTCTATCTATTCGGCAAAGGAGCCCCGTGTGGTCATAAACACAATCAACGAAGAAATGTCGTTCTGCGATTACTACTCGCAATGGGTCGACGTCTACAAGGAAGGCGCGATTCGGGAAGTGACAATGAAGAAATACAAGCTCACACAGGCGTGGCTGAGAAAACTTATCCCTGATCTCAAGCTTTCCGAGTTCGATCGTGTGAGCTATCAGAAACTCATCAACGGATACGCTGAGCATCACGAGCATCAGACAACAATGGATTTTCATCACCAACTGAAAGGAGCCATCCTCGATGCCGTTGATGAAGGTCTGATTCAGAGAGACCCAACAAGAAAAGCAATCATCAAAGGAAAACAGCCGAGACAGAAGAAGGTGAAATATCTTAACCAGTTCGAACTTCATGCTGTCCTTGCTGATTTGAAGCTTGATCCGATACCTAACTGGGACTGGTTGATACTGCTAGTGGCAAAAACCGGGTTACGTTTCTCCGAAGCATTGGGGCTTACTCCTGATGATTTTGATTTCGTTCACCAGACTTTGTCCGTCAATAAGACATGGAATTACAAGAATGGAGGTGGCTTTGTTCCAACAAAGAATGCTTCTTCGGTACGTAAAGTACAACTTGACTGGCAACTCATCATGCAGTTGTCTGTTCTGTTGAAGAGCTTACCCGGTGACAAGCCTATCTTCGTGGATGGCAAGGTATACAACTCAACCGCCAACGGTATTCTGGCCCGGCATTGCAAACAAGCCGGAGTACCTGTGATTTCAATACACGGATTGAGACACACCCATGCTTCACTCTTGCTATTTGCCGGCGTTTCAATTGCAAGCGTCTCTAAACGGCTTGGGCACGCAAGCATGAACACAACGCAGGAAATATATCTGCATGTCATCCGCGAATTGGAAAACAAAGACGTTGACATCGTGATGAGAGCCTTATCCACCCTTATTTAGCAAACCACAGACGCTTACGCTGATGAAGGGTGATGAGGTCGTCGAGACGGGAAAAGAAGGAGCCTATAGCATGTTGTTCACTTGAAGATGGAACTGGGATTGGCATTTCAAAGAATGTCGCATCACCGATTGAGAACCTATCTGATCTGGCTCCCGAATTACCTTCCAGCTTCATGAAACCATGCCAGCCATTTGTCTTGAAGAAGTGGCTGAGATAAGTTCCATCGACTGCATCTGTAAGCCTGAATACAGTGTAGAGAGGAGACATAACTCCGTGTATTCCCAACGTATTCCTACGGATTGGGCCAACAGGCGCTGTTGCGGAGATGCGAGGGTTGTACACGAAATCCCCTGGAGCAATGACATAATAACCAGCAATGTTGGATTCCTTGGCGACAGCGTGGTCGAAGAACTCGGTTTGATTAATTACACCGTATTCTGCAGAGTTGGTAAGAACCTCGGTGATGTTTCCATCAAGATTTTTTTCTGTCACCTTATCGGCAATCTCGCCCAACTTACGCTGTTCCCAAGCGGGCATCGGCACTACATGAAGCAGGGCAGACGGGATACGAGTGGCTGGCCGAACATACGCAATACATCTACCGGCAACTTGGGCACTACCATTTCCGTTGTTAGCTACACTTATCGCGATAAGTGTAGCTAACAACGATTGAAGCGACACCTTACAAGCCATGAGAGGTAGAACCGTTCCCCTTCTATTTTGAAAAACTTGAATAAGTTAGATTTTTTCAAAATAGGGATGCGTCGAAAAGACGCATAAACGCACGAAAAATGCGGGCATCCGATATGCAGTGTTCATTGAATCACTGTATATCGGATGCCCGCAATTGTTTCAGACCAATTGAAGAGCCTTAGCTCAGCATCAGCCTCACGCCTTGGCGACCTCAACGGCCAGCTCGGCGCCTTCCTTCACTTCGAAGGAGGTAGCCAGCGTCTCACGGGCGATCAGATCCTTGAACTGCTCGACCTTGGCCACATTGGCGGCCGGCACGGTCAGCACCAGGGCGATACGGTCCGCGATGTCCAGATCGGCAGCCTTACGTGCGTCCTGCACAGAACGAATCACATCGCGGGCGTAGCCCTCGGCCAACAGATCGGCATCCAGCGCGGTGTCGAGGATCACGAAGCCACCGGTCGGCAGAGCGGCGGAGACCGAAGCGGCGGCCTCGGTGGCGTTCTCCTCCTCCACGCGGTTGATCAGCTCGTACTCGCCTTCGACCAGCGCAAGGTCGCCGGACGGCGTGGAGACCACCGGCGCACCGGACGCAGCATCGACATGCCAGTCGCCGGACTTGGAGGCCTTGATGGCGAACTGCACCTGCTTGCCGAGGCGCGGACCCGCCGCACGGGCATTCACACGCAGCTCGTGAACAATCTTCAGACCGTGGGCGGAGGCATCCTGCAGCGTCGAGAACTCAATATTCTTGATATTAAGTTCAGACTTCAGCAACTCGTCGTATGCCTTGACGGCGTCCACGTTCTCGACCACCACGGTGAGCTTGGAAAGCGGCTGGCGCACGCGGATCTTGGCGGCCTTGCGCAGGGACAGGGTGCCGGAGACGACCTCACGCACCTTCTCCATCGCGTCCACCAGAGCCGGATCGTCGACCAGCACACGGCCGAGTTCGGTGTCTTCACCGGTCTTCTCGTCCACCACGAACGGCCAATCGGCCAGGTGCACGGACTCACCGCCGGTCAGACCACGCCACACGGACTCGGCTTCCATCGGGGCCAGCGGCGCAAGCACGCGCATGAACGCCTCAAGCACGGTGTACAGCGTGTTGAACGCGGAAGCGTCCTCATTCCAGAAACGGTCACGGGTGTTGCGGATATACCAGTTGGTGAGCACGTCGATGAAGTCGGAGACCGCATCGCAGGCGTCGGAGATTGCGAACTCGTTCAGCGACTTCTCGGCGGCCAGCACCAGACGACGGGTACGGGCCAGCAGGTAGCGGTCCATCTCCGGCAGACCGGCGACCTCGTCCGCGCGCAGCTGGCGGGCGTCGAATCCGGCCCCGCCGTTGGCCGCGTTGGCGTACAAGGTGAAGAAGTAGTAGGAGCTCCACACCGGCAACATGACCTGGCGCACGGTGTCGCGGATGCCATCGGCGGGGGGCGTCAGGGTTCCGCCGCGCGGCATAGGCGGAACAAGGAGGAACCAGCGCATGGCGTCGGAACCGTACTTGTCAAACACGCCGTTCACGTCCGGGTAGTTGCGCAAGTGCTTAGACATCTTCTGGCCGTCGGAGCCGAGCACGATGCCGTGGCAGATCACGTTCTTGAACGCCGGGCGGTCGAACAGGGCGGTCGCCATGACGTGCAGCAGGTAGAACCAGCCGCGGGTCTGGCCGATGTATTCCACGATGTAGTCGGCCGGGAAGTGCTGCTCGAACTTCTCCTTGTTCTCGAACGGGTAGTGGAACTGCGCGAACGACATGGAACCGGACTCGAACCAGCAGTCGAGTACATCGGAAATACGGTGCATGTGCGACTTGCCGGTCGGGTCGTCCGGGTTGACGCGGACCAGGTTGTCGATCCACGGACGGTGCATGTTGATGTTGCCGTCCTTGTCGCGCGGGTAGTCACCGAAGTCGGCCTTGAGCTCTTCGAGAGAACCGTAAACGTCCACACGCGGGTACTTCGGATCGTCACTCACCCACACCGGAATCGGGGAACCCCAGAAGCGGTTGCGGGAGATGGACCAGTCGCGCGCGTTGGCGAGCCACTTGCCGAACTGGCCGTCCTTGACGTTGCCCGGGATCCAGTTGATCTGCTGGTTCAATTCCAGCAGACGCGGCTTGATCTTGGTCACGGACACGAACCAGGAGGAGACCGGCTTGTAGATCAGCGGGGTGGCGCAGCGCCAGCAGTGCGGGTAGGAGTGCACGTAGCTCTTCTCCTGGAAGAGGATCGCGCGGCGCTCTTCCGGGATGGAAGCGAGCGGGCCGTCGCCGGCGCGCAGGTTGCGCAGGATCGGCAGGTTGGCGTCGAACACGAAATCGCCCTCGTAGTCGGGGCACTGCGCGGTGAAGCGGCAGCCATCGTCGAGCACGTCGGTGCTCTTGATGCCCTTGGCATTCAGCGTGTTCATATCGTCTTCACCGTAGGGGGCCTGGTGAACCAGACCGGTACCTTCGACGGTGTCGACGTAGTCGGCAGTGAAGATCGTGTAGCCGTTCGGGCCGGGCACATGGCCTTCGGATTCGGCCGTCTCGCCCGCGAAGTACGGGAAGACCGGGTAGTAGCGGCGGCCTTCCAGCTCGGAGCCCTTGAGTTCGCGCACGACCTCGTAGTTCTCGCCGAGTTCCTTCTCGTAGTGCGGCAGCAGGTCCTTGCCGAGGTAGAACTTCTTGCCAGCGAACTTGCCTTCGGTCGGGCGGACCTCGACGTAGTCGATGTCGGCGCCGACCACGATGGCGAAGTTGGTGGGCACGGTCCACGGGGTGGTGGTCCAGAAGACGGCGTAGGCGTCGTCTTCATCGCGCATCTTCACGGCCACGGACACGGTGGTGTCCTGGCGGTCCTGGTACACGTCGGCGTCCATGCGCAGCTCGTGCGCGCTCAGCGGCGTGCGGTCCTTCGGGCAGTACGGCAGCACGCGGTAGCCCTGGTAGGCCAGGCCCTTGTCGTAGAGCTGCTTGAAGGCCCACATCACGGATTCCATGTACGGGATGTTCAGGGTCTTGTAGCCGTGCTCGAAGTCCACCCAACGGGCCTGACGATGCACGTAGTTCTGCCATTCGTTGGTGTACTTCAGCACGGAAGCGCGGCAGGCGTCGTTGAACTTGTCGATGCCCATCTTCTCGATCTGGTCGACCGAGTCGATGCCGAGCTCCTTCTGCGCCTCCAGCTCGGCGGGCAGACCGTGCGTGTCCCAGCCGAACACGCGGTTGACCTTGCGGCCCTTCATGGTCTGGTAGCGCGGGATCACGTCCTTGGCGTAGCCGGTCAGCAGGTGGCCGTAGTGCGGCAGACCGTTCGCAAAAGGCGGGCCATCGAAGAACACGAATTCGTTCTGGCTGTGGTCGCCGGAAGGGTTGCGTTCAACGGACTTCTGGAAGGTGTCGTCCTTGTCCCAGTAGTCGAGAACGGTCTCCTCCATGTCGGGGAAGCTGGGGTTCGGCGCGACGTGCGCGGTCTCGCCGCCCTCGCTCGCCTTGGGATATACGTTTTCGCTCACCGTAAATCTCCTGTTAGTACTGTGCACTGGTCCTACAGGAGCGTCATTGATGGCGATTGCCGGGCGCCGACGTGTGCCGGCTGGTTTCACGAATGTCACGTACCGAACCGTGGGCCGATTAGTCAATCGCCTCGCAGCCGGAACCGACTGTGTTCCGCCCGGAACAGCCATGTCTGCCGTTCCTGCCTACGAGGACGATGACGAGCGCTGGTATGCGCTCCGCACCGCGGTACCACCTCGCTTATCGCACCGGTTGCGCCGCTCCGAACTGTTGCACTCGGAGCCGCGAGCCTGCGCGACCGCTTGTGTTCGGCTGTCTCGGGCCGATCCCGTCGGTTCTACTGGGCGATTGCCGCCGTTCTTCCGAAGACTCCCCGCTGATAACGGATCACTGCCTCACAACGGTGCATATCGTAACACGCCACGCGGTCAAATCGCCGCCCACGGCCACGGCACCGTCAGGAGCCCGATTTAGATTGGGACCGGCCACCACGGACCGAGAAAGGATTGTCGGACAATGACGTATGATTTCACGTCCATCATGAACAGGCATGGCATGGATTCGATCGCGGTCGACGGACTGGGCACCGACCCGGGATTCGCGCCGGACCCGCCACGCGAGGGTTTCGACGTCATCCCCATGTGGGTGGCGGACATGAACTTCCCGACCGTGCCCACGATCCCGCAGGCCATCATCGAACGGGCGAAGCATCCCGCCTACGGGTACTTCTCCCCCACCGACGACTATTACAGCTCCATCATCGACTGGCAGTCCACGCGCAACGGGGTCACCGGATTGACCCGGGAGGCGATCGGCTACGAGAACGGGGTCCTGGGCGGTGTGATCAGTGCGCTGACCGCGTTCGCCGCCCCCGGCGACGGCGTGCTGCTGCACAGCCCGACCTACATCGGGTTCACCCGGAGCATCGAAAACAACGGCTACCGCATCGTCCACAGTCCGCTCACGCTGGACGAGCGCGGCGTATGGCGCATGGATTACGAGGATATGGACAGGAAGCTCAAGGAGCATCACATCCACGTGGCCGTGTTCTGCAGCCCTCACAATCCTTGCGGGCGCGTGTGGGAACGTTGGGAAATCGAGAAGGCCATGGAAGTGTACAAGGCCAACGATTGCGTGGTCATTTCCGACGAGATTTGGTCCGATTTGACTCTGGGGAACCACCAGCACATCCCCACCCAATCGGTCAGCGAGGACGCACGCAACAGGACCGTGGCGTTCTACGCGCCCAGCAAGACCTTCAATCTCGCCGGACTGGTGGGAAGCTACCACATCATCTACAATCCCACACTCCGGGACCGCATCGTGGCCAAAAGCTCGAAATGCCACTACAACGACATGAACGTGCTTTCCATGCACGCGCTGATCGGCGCCTACCGGCCCGAAGGCCATGAGTGGCTCGACGAACTGAAGGCGGTGCTCACCGGCAACGTCGATTACGCCTACGACTACATCACCAAGCATTTCCAAGGAGTGAGTTTGGCCAAACCGGAAGGCACCTACATGCTGCTGCTCGACTGCGAGCAGTGGTGCGAACGCCACGGCCTGAGCCTGCCCGAGTTGGAGAAATGCGGCTGGGATGTGGGCGTCGCATGGCAGGACGGCAGCATGTTCCAGGCCCCCTACAGCATCCGCGTCAATCTCGCATTGCCCTTGAGCCGCGTCAAGGAGGCCATGCGCCGCCTTGACCAATACGTATTCAACGCGTAAACGGCATGCATCCGCGATTGCGGTGTCCTGGAAAGACGAATGCCGTCAACGAGGTTGGTGCCCGTTGGCGGCATTCGTCATACGTTGGCCGAACCGGGCGAAACCCAAGTTGCCGTGCGCTATGAGGTGGATGCCGCCAGCGGACGTGTACATCTGACCGCCCGATATGCCGGTGCCACCGATGCGCCGACGCTGCCGGCATTCGGATTGGAATGGACACTTCCCAAGCAGTACGAGAACCTGCGCTTCTACGGCCTTGGCCCCGAGGAAACTTATCACGACCGTCTGCACGGTGGCAAGCTCGGCATTTTCGAGCGCACCGCGGCCGAAGACAATGCACCGTATCTGGTGCCGCAGGAGACCGGCAACCATGAAGACTTGCGTTGGGCCGAAGTGCTTGACGCCCAAGGACACGGCATGCGTATCAGCCAGGCCGGCAGCGAACATTTCGCGGCGAGCCTGTTGCCGTACAACTCGCTCATGCTGGAAGAGGCGACCCACCAGAACGAGTTGCCGCCGGTCCGTCACACGTTCCTGCGCCTGTTGGCCGCGCAAATGGGCGTGGGCGGAGACGATTCATGGGGCGCGCCCGTCCATGAGCAGTACCAGCTGCCCGCCGATCGCGCCTACACGCTCGACGTGAATCTGGAACTGTTCTAACAGCGATAAAGAAGCTCCCTCCACAGAGGGAGCTTCTTTATCGCACAGAGGGAACTTCTTTATCGTGCTGGTACGAAACTGTCACGCACTACTAGGGTGGTGGAGACGAAGGTGTGGTGGTGCAGCGTGCGCCGACTGGAGATGGCCTCGGCAAGCATCGTAATCGCAGTATCGGCCAGCTCATTCTGATCGATATCGTAACTGGTCAATGTCGGCGAAGTGTACTGGGCGATGGCCTGGTTATTGATACTGATCACACTGGTATCGCGAGGCACCAGCACTCCCGCAGCGGTAAACGCCTGCAGTACGCCGACTGCAATCGTGTCCGCAGCCACGATGAACGCATCCGGCATGTCATCTCGATGATCGTTAGCCGCTTTCTCCCCTAGAGTGCGCCCGGTGTCCACAGTGAACGCGCCTTGCGCGTAAATCAGGCCTTCCGCATCCAGCCCCAAACGCTCGGTCCAATTGCGGAATGCGGTTAATCGGCCGTCTTCCGGATATTCGTGCAAACCCATCGTGAAGCCAGTACCGCCGATATAGCCGATGCGTCGTTTGCCCGAGGACACCAACATATCCAATGCGTCCAAAATGGTTTGGCTTAAATCCGGTTGTACCGAATCGAACAGGCTGGGCGCAGGATTGATGTCGATGAATACGCCATAGGGCAATACCCGATGGAGCTTCAACAGTCTATCCGAAGAGAGTACGGACGGTCCGATGGAGATGAAGCCGTCGAAATCACCGGCGTCGGCAATCAGATCGTCGATATGGGAAAACGACGTGAGTTCCATGTGCTGGGCTCTGGCATTGTCGCCGAGCACGGACCGTAGTTCATCGAAATAGGCGTCCGCCAGTTCTTCCTCGCGGGTGGCGTTGTCGAGTACGGCCACACGGCGTGGCAATGCGATACGGCGTGATCCGGTAGCGTAGCCAAGCTGCTCGCTGACCTCGATGATGCGACGTCGCGTCTCCTCTTTGACAGACAATGTCGGGTCCCCATTGAGCAGCCGGGATACCGTGGCCTGCGAGAAGCCTGATTTCTG
>OBVL01000187.1_pt1 | contig 13599 bp, 10 predicted proteins | sample 1476161 | NCBI WGS metagenome assembly OBVL01 (sample SAMEA2580010, study PRJEB22360) | human gut metagenome | biome: human gut; feature: human-associated habitat; material: faeces | place: Denmark | collected 2008/2010
CACTTACCAAAAAATCTACAACAAATGGTTCGGCGATTACAACAAAAAATAATATGTATTCCTAAGAACTAGGATACATAATAACCCCTCTGAAAGATTGCAGACATCACATAAAATTTGTGACAGCAGATTTTCTTCAGAGGGGATTTTTTTATCATTTGAATCCAATACATGCTGAAGGCTCTGTATTATGCATAGATATAAATTAGAAATAGGCTAGTATATTGTGAGAACAGGTAATCGATAGCAGTATGATATCAATAGAGAACATGCAGATATACTAGTATTTTCTCTTTTACGGTACCTAGCGTTCGTTATATAATAAATATGTATTCTATCGTATAAAAGGAGGCCTAATGGCACAGTACTTTACGGAACGCCTGCAAAAGGTCTTCCACATGATTTTTACATTCTATAATCAAAAAATGGCTCAAGAAGGCTTACGTCAGTTAGAGCTCATCGTCAACAATCAGCAAGGTACAGTACAAACTGATCATCGCGCTTTGCGAAACGATATGACCACCCTTCTTGAAAGTGATATAGATACTAAAGAAGATGCTCTCAAAATAGCCAACGATCCAGAGGCTAGAGAGCTAGGTGATGCCTATGCACTCTTGGCGCGCGTCTATGCAGGGCCTCGCTTTACCTGGGAAGAGTCTAACTTCCCAGAGGACAATATGCGCACGTATCAGTGCTTACACGATAGCATTCGTCGTTGTAGCCCTATCGGTACATTACAAGCCTTGCGTATCAAAGGCTCCATCACGCCTACAGTGGAGAAGGATATGCAAATCTCCTTCGACGATGCATTTCGCATTGTCTATGATTATGCAAACCAAGGAGATGCCTATTGCCAATATGTTATAGGCAATGTCTTTTTCTGGCGTGATGACAATCGTATCAGCCCCGCTAAAACTATGCTAACACCACCGCCCATGAGCTGGACTAAGCGCATTCAAAGAAGCCTTACAGCAACCTCTGTGCAGGATCGTATCGCCGCTTTGCAAGGCACTGTGCCAGACGAAACATTGCAAGAAAATGCATTTAATCTTGCGAAAGAGTGGTTTAATAAGGCCCTCGACAATGGTCTTGCCATGTTCCAAGGGAACTTGCGCAATATCTATATCGACGAAGCCGACTTTGCCAATGCGCGCCGCGTCGCCAAGACTGCGGCCGAGCTTGGCAACCCTACCATGATGCTATATACAGGTTTAGACTGCCATGAAAACGGTAAATTCGAGGATGCTTTCACGTGGTTCACTAAAGGTGCCGCCTTAGGCCAATCTGAAAGTATCGCAGAATTAGCGGATTATTACTATCATTTCTATGATACCAAAAATCTACGTTGTACGATTCCCTACGATCCGGTAAAAGCCATAGGTCTCTACCGCCGTGCGGCAACAAAAGAGTTTAGTGATGCAGGCTACACCGCCTTACAGGCGGCCTTTGGGTATATCTTTCACATAGGCCACCTCCCTCTCGACTGGGGGCTCATTGCAGACTTAACGCATATGGCGGCTACAAAAGATCGTTTTATGTTCGCCTTGCCCTATATCGGTTATATGCGAATCCACGGTTTAGGGGTGACGAAAAACATTCGCTTCGGTGTACAATCGTTATTGCGTGTCTTAGATGAGGAACAACGCGCCTTCGAAGAGGAAAATCGCGTTCTTTTCTACGATATTACGCGCGCTTTAACACGTGTTGCCTTGGGCTATGCTTACGAAAAAGGCTATGTAACAGGCAAACCAGATTTAGATCAAGCCGTATCCTATTACGAGCAATCCCATCAATATATCTTGTCTCACAAAGCCAATTTGGATCCAGAGCTAAAGGATATTCCCATCGATGACGAAGCAGAAGAACGATTAACGGCCTTTGAAGAGGTTGATGGTCACTGGCATTACAAAGAAGGCGTTGCCGAATCCACTACTACGGTGCGCCCTGCACCTGCCACCTGGCCTCAAGATGCGGCCCGTTTATCTGTAACTATGGACGACTTCCTATGGGATACGACGTTATATGACTGGCAAACCATCGAAACAGCCTTAGACTCACAAGAAGAAATGAAGCTCAGCTTTTACAATCGTTTTCTATCCGTTCCAGATGTATTGCGCAATATCTTCAAGCTCGATGTAACGCGGATGCTACGAAATCATTATCAAGTAAGACTGCACGGTTATGATCCAACAGAAGGACAGGAAATCGTCTATAAGGACGTATTCAATAAAGAAAATACCTTAAGCCTATTAAAAGAGCTTTACCATAATCGTCAATTGCCTAGCCTCGAAGAGAACTGGTCCATCGAAAAGAATGAAGAAAAGCCGACCTGGCACTACGTGCTCGATGTTGATCAACAGCTATTCTTGCTAGAGGAATACGACGATGCGAACGCTATGATTCAGACTGCCTTGCAAGGGTTGAAAGAGAAAAAATACGAACAAATTAATATTCGCACCCATGACTTTGTGGGCCCATCCTATTTTATTTTTAAAGGCAATCAGTCGACCCCATTTAGAGTGCAGCTCTATCTGAAAGAATCCGCCCGTCACACCATCGATGAAGATGGGAACCAACAAGACACGCCTGGCAAGACCTACTTATTTGAACAATATGTGGGAAACGAAGTGTCCTTAAACTATTGGATTCAAAAAACAATAAATACCTTGGAAATCCCTGAGCTAGATAATTGGAAACAATTAACAGTGCCAAAGGATTTACAAACATAAAAAAGACCATCCCCAGTGAGCTGCTCCCCAAAAATTGGATATAATTTTGGGAAGTGAAGTTCAACAGGATGGTCTTTTTTTATTATAGTGTTTTTACAACGCTGGCACAGCGTGCACAAAGTGTAGGATGTTCACTATCTTGACCTACTGTATCGCGGTGGATCCAGCAGCGTTCACATTTTTCGAGACCAGAGGCAACAACAACTGTTGCAACACCAGTTTCTTCGTCTTTTACAGCCTCTGCCGGTGCAGCGCCGTTTACGATGTGAGCTTCAGATACGATAACGAGTTTAGCCAAGCCTTCTTCACCAAGTGCATGCAATGCATCAAATGCAGCGCCTTCAGCGTATACTGTAACGGATGCATCCAATGGGTGACCGATTGTTTTATCTTGACGAGCAAGTTCCAATGCTTTTTGTACGGATGTACGCAAATCTAACAATTGGTTCCATTTATCAGCCAATTCTTGGTTGAAGTGTTCAGGATGACCTTGTGGCCAATCTTGAAGCATAACGGATTCAGGCATGCCTTCTTCTTTAGGCATGTATTTCCAAACTTCTTCCGCTGTGAAAGAAAGTACTGGAGATACCATAGCTACCAATGTTTTCAAGATTTCATACATCGCTGTTTGAGCGGAACGACGAGCTACGTTGTTTTTGCTTTCAGCATACATAGTATCTTTCATTACATCAAGATAGATGGAGCTCAAGTCTACGGTGCAGAAGTTATGAATTGCATGGTATAACATGTGGAATTCATAATTTTCGTACGCATCAGTAACCTTTTGACGCACTTCTTCTAAGCGCAACAATGCCCATTTATCGAATTCGGACATATCTGCGTAAGCCACTTTATCAGTATTTGGATTGAAGTCATCCAAGTTGCCGAGCAAGAAGCGGAATGTATTACGGATCTTACGATATACTTCGGATAATTGTTTTACGATGTCTTTAGACAAACGTACGTCTGCTTGGTAATCTGCAGAGGATACCCATAAACGCATAACGTCAGCGCCATATACGTCGATGATGTCGCTAGGTGCCACTGTATTACCTACAGATTTGGACATTTTGCGACCTTCGCCGTCCACAACGAAGCCGTGAGTCAATACGGAGTTGTAAGGTGCTTTACCTGTTGTGGCTACTGCAGTCAACAAGGAAGAGTTGAACCAGCCGCGATGTTGATCGGAACCTTCAAGGTACATAGCGCATGGTACGTCAAGATCGTTAACTTCAAGTACGCCAGCCCAAGAGGAACCCGAGTCGAACCATACGTCCATGATGTCAGTTTCTTTTTTGAACTCATCATGACCGCAATGAGGACATTTGAAGCCTTCTGGCAACAATTCTTTAGCACTGTGTGCCCACCATGCATCGGAGCCTTCTACGGCTACTTTTTCTTGCAATGCTTTGATAGTATCATCGTTGATGATGTGCTCGCCACAGCTTTCACAATAGTAAATAGGAATTGGCACGCCCCAAATACGTTGACGGGAAATTACCCAGTCACCACGATCGCGAACCATGTTGAAGATACGGTCATGACCCCATTTAGGAATCCATTGCACTTGATTGTCGATTGCATCAAGAGCTTGTTGACGGTACCCATCTACAGAGGAGAACCATTGTTCTGTAGCACGGTAGATGACAGGATTTTTACAACGCCAGCAGTGAGCGTATTGGTGACGCAAGCTAGATTTGTGAAGCAATGCATTATTGTGCGCCAAGATTTTGATTACAGGCACCTCTGCATCGTGGATTTCTACACCAGCCAATGGGAATTCGGTATCGCCATAACGGTTGTCGTCTACTTGTTTTGTGTAGTTACCAGTTTCATTAACAAGAGATACGATAGGAAGTTCAGTTTTGCCTTCCTTGTTATAACGCATAACGATGTTAAAGTCATCTTCACCGTGTGCAGGCGCTGTATGTACACAACCGGTACCGGCTTCAAGTGTTACATGGTCACCAAGCAATACTGTGGAATTACGTTCAACAAATGGATGTTTGAAATCAGCCAATTCTAAATCTGCACCAGAGAAGCGGTTTACGATTTCATAGTCTTCGATACCGATATCTTTCATAGCTGCTTCAACAAGCTCAGTAGCCATCAAGTAATATTCTTCGCCTACTTTTACCCAGCCATATTCAAGCTCAGGGTTAACGGAGATTACTACGTTGGCAGGCATTGTCCAAGGAGTAGTTGTCCAGATAACAGCGTATGCTTGTTTTGGATCTACGCCAGCTGGCAATGTCACCTTTTTCTCGGATACGTAAGGGAATTTTACGTAAATAGAGAAGGATTTTTTCTCAGCGTATTCGATTTCTGCTTCTGCTAATGCAGTTTCACAGTGAGTACACCAGTATACAGTTTTAAGACCTTTATAGATATGACCACGTTTTGCCATTTCGCCGAAGATACCAAGTTGTTTTACTTCGAACTCAGGGCGCAATGTCAAATAAGGGCGATCCCATTCACCTAATACGCCAAAGCGAATGAAGTCTTGTTTTTGAGTTTCTACGCATTCTAATGCATATTCCTTACATTTGTTGCGCAAATCAAGAGGTGCCATTTCATGACGGTTAAGACCAGTATTTTTAATAACCGCATGCTCGATTGGCAAACCGTGCGTATCCCAACCAGGAATGTAGCGAGTATAATGACCAGTCATAGTCTTATATTTCATGATGATGTCCTTCAACGTTTTGTTGAGGGCATGACCGATATGCAATTTACCGTTCGCATATGGAGGACCATCATGCAAAATGAATGGCTTTGCGTCTTTACGCAATTCCAAACGTTTTTGATAAATCTTGTTGTCTTCCCAGAATTTTAAGATTTCTGGTTCGCGCTTAGGCAAATTGCCGCGCATTGGGAATTCTGTTTCAGGCAAATGTAACGTCTTACCGTAATCCATGCTGTGCTCCTTTTACATAAAAAAATCGCCCGCCCCCGAAGGGACGGACGTCATATCCGTGGTACCACCCTACTGACCTTCTGTGAAAGCTAGCATATTCCGAGCATACGAAATAACTAGGCTTCATTTTGTGAAAGCCACTTAGACATATAACGGTGTTCACCGGCAGGGTTCCTGCTTGCTCCAAAGTGATCCGCAAATCTCTAGATTTCCAAACCTTTCAGCCTATGAGTTTGGTCTCTACTAAATCCGTCTGAGACATGCCGTCTTTTTCAACGCAATATTCATATAATAGATAATTATAGGACTCAAACGGGGAAATTGTCAAATACTTCATTTCTAAATTTAACAGAACCTACATTCCCTATTAAGCAAAAGAAAAAGCCTACTTACGTAGGCTTTATTGTATATACAATTATTAGATTGCACTCATGAGAATTAATTCAAGAATAATAATTGCAATGCACACGTACATGAATTTACGATCCATGTCGTCAGTTGGAGTTTCTTTAAGACCAGTGCGAGCAGCTTCTTCAGCAGTAATTACTTCATAGCTCATTGGAGATCCATATTGGTTATCACCTTCATCACCCTTTTGAGCGAGTAGATAAATAACATAGATAATACCAAATGGAATCAAGCTAATCAAAAGCATCCAACCACTTTTACCAATGTCATGTAAACGACGAGCAGCAAGACCAATGGAAGGCAATAGAATTGCAAGATTATATACTATGGAAATAAGCCCTACAACACTTGCTAGCGCAGTATCCATTACAAGAGCACTCAATACATTGAAGATACCAGCAATAACAATTGTGATACCATAGAAACGCCAATATTCACTGCGGCTTGCACGACCTTTGAAATTAGCATAATTACCCATAATCGTATGTTTAAAATTATCTACATACGAAAGATTTTTGATAGACAAATCAGTCATAATCTTCTCTCCTCTAGAAATAACAAATAAATTCTTCTTGAAAATATTATATCATTACTGTTGACGATTTTGAAAATGAATGTCTATATGTTTTGGGAATAACTTATGCTTTATATTTCATTATAGGATACATCATAAACTACATCGCACTGGTCATAAGTAGTTTATCTACCAAGAACCAGAGTACAAAGATAGCGCAGAATAGTCCTGCAGTTAGTCCCATAGATGGTGTAGTATCAATAAGACCTAATTCACGGGCCATTTGTTTTGTTACAACTACTTGACCTGTAGGGGAGCCAAAGCGATTTGATTGGCTTTCACCAGGCAGAGCCATAAGGATCAACAGGATAATGGTCCCTACCACCGGAATGAATCCAATAAATACGAGTCCGCCTGATCGGCCTTGATCGTGTAAGCGTCGTACTGAAACGGCCACGCCAGGAATAACCATAATCACGGACAAAAGAACAAGAATGACCAAGCCAAAACCTACGCCTACTACACTAGACAGTGGGCTAATATAGCTCAAAAAAGCACAGGTAAACAGAATGGCCACAAACAACAATTGATAGACTAAAAAGAAATGCCAATATTCACTACGACTTGCACGACCATCAAAGTCAGCATATTTATAAACCAAACATTGTTTAAAGTTTTCAATCAAGCCTAGATTGTATTTATCTAACGAGATTTGTGGCCTACTAACATGCCCACATTCTGGACAGTAACAATCTGTTTTTAACACTTCATGTCCACAGTAGGGACAAGATTTCATAATAAACTCCTTCTAGTTACAAACAGGAATCAGCAAAGATTACGAAGTCCTGCTGTACTTAACACATATAACAACTTAGATATTTTTTATTTATTAATATCTATATTTTTGAATTCATCTGAAATTCATTTTACTACAAAGTGTTATATTGTCTATAAAGGAGATGTTAAACTTTTATAAAATAAAATAATGAGATTGTTAATAAATGCAGATCTTTATTACATATATCCATTCCCATTAATACCATACCATAATATCTCTCTAATGATATCGGCAATAATAATAGATTGGATAATAAAGATAGCAATCCCCATCGCCCAATCTTGGCGACGGGATGGAGTTTCTTCTAGACCAGTAGCTTTGCTAACCTCAGGAGTAATAGGTGTATATCCGGTTCTTTCACCATATGAATTCTCTCTTTGATCGCCACGACGCAATTCGTAAATGAGAAATATAAAGAATCCTATAACAGGAATAAATGAGATTAGCTGCGTCCAACCACTCCGGCCAATATCATGCATACGCCGCGCTGTGATAGCTATATTGGGAACTATAAAGAAAAGGGATACCCCTACAGCAACATTATCGATAAGCGTTTCATAATTAGGGAAGCCCAAGTTACTACATAGTAAAGCCAAAATCCCAAGTACCCCTTGAATCAGCGTAACGCCTGCCACGAATCGCCAATATTCACTACGGCTAGCACGACCGTTAAAATTAGCATAATTCTTAATACCTAATTTGAAGGCATCGGTATAATTCAAATCATATATATTTATGGTTGACATAACCTAATCCTCCTCCGCAGCTTCAATAGCAACAATGCCCCAGCCTTTGCCTTCATTATGCAAACGAACTAATAGAGGCTCTAGATTATCTTCAAAGGTAACGGTAAAGCCCATATAATTTACAACAATATCATCATCTTGGTCTTGAGAAACATAGTCAAGCTGTATCGCTTTTACCTTAGGAACCTCTTCCTTAGCCATGGCTTGTTCCCATAGTTCAAAGGTACCATATCGTTCCATAGCGCGAGCACTCAAATAACGATATGCACCATGATAATCCTTTTTGTTGAGGGCTTCATAATAATTACTTACCACAGTACGCCCCTCTGTTGTAGCCGTTTCACTTTGTAAAAGACGATTAGCTTGTTTCGTTAACGAACTAGGTTCCAAATTGCCATAAGCAGTCTCTTCTACCATAAAATTATGATTAATCATTGTACTACCTACACTAGTGGCTAGGCATCCTAATACTAATATGGCCACAATAAAGAGGCCCGATACGGAACGTTTTTCCTCTGATTCATTAGATATAGGCGATGTGCGCTTACAGAACAGATACAATAATGCAAGCCAGCCTAAAAAAGGAACCAATAGTAAAATCATCAACATTGGATCATTATTAGAGTCTCGTAACCGTCTTGCCATTAACATAATCTTCGGCAAGCATAACAGGATGGACAGTACAAATAATACGCCGCCACCGATAGAGACAACATAAAGAAATCCGTACGGTATATAGGTTGCAAGACCTGTAATACATATAATTAAGCCATATACAAAGGATATAGCGCTTATGGTGAGCCAAAAATCGGCTGTATTTGTACGTCCCTTACTGTTCGCATAGTTTTCCACTAACTCACGATAGAGGATTTCGTATACTCTCTGTTTCATAAAGCTCCTACTATAATCTTAGATAATATTAAATAATAAACATATATAGATATTCCTATTATACTATGATTTATCAACTTAGTTGATTCATTTTTTGTTCATGAAATTTTCCTATACTACAGATATATTTCTTACAACTAAAATTCGTACAATCAATTATACAGGAGATAATTATGAAAGCTAAATTAATGAAAGCAATAGCCTTGGCCAGCTTAGGTGCCTTCTTAACAGTTGGTATTGGTGCCAATGTAGCCCAAGCCAAAGATTACCACTTCAAAATTGGTGAAAATCATCGCATGGTAAAAAATGATGATGGCACGGTAGATAGTAGCGCTCATCCATGGTACAAAGTAAATGATAAAAAGAAAAAGCACAGAAAGCATAGAATATCTGAACGTGAAAAGCATGATAAAAATGCAACAGCAAAACGCAGTGAACGCCATCAACGTTCTGAATCCTCTAATGACTAAGCCTTGCGCATAATACATATTACTGGCCCTAAAAACACAAAACTAAATTAACCAACCAATGAAAAGGACGTTATACATTGTATAACGTCCTTTTGTGTTATCCCCTATATACTTTTTCCCAAGACTATATGAGTTATTATGTTATGCGCCAGCCTTTAGAACAGCTTGTTTCATGGATTGTACGTAATCAAACAACGCTTGATCCGCATGCTCACCGTGTTCTGCCACGATTTTAACGATAGCAGAGCCTACGATGGCTCCATCGGATACGCGCGCCATAGCTTCTGCTTGTTCTGGCTTGGAAATACCGAAACCAACAGCGACAGGGATATCTGTATATTTGCGAATCGTTTCAACGATGGATTTAATATCCGTCTTAATTTCACTGCGCATGCCTGTAACGCCAAGGGAAGATACACAGTACACAAAGCCTTCAGCGTCTTTGGCGATCATTTCAATGCGGTTTTCAGATGTTGGCGCAATTAAGGATACCACTTCAACATCATGCTTATGAGCCACACTAGCGAGCTCGCCTTTTTCTTCAAACGGCATATCTGGCACGATAACACCAGAGATTCCCACCTCTTCACAGAGGGTAAAGAATTTTTCACGACCGAATACGTAAATAGGATTCAAATAAGTCATGAATACGAGCGGTATAGTCACTGCATCATCACCAGTACGTAAACGACGCATCATATCAAAGATATCATTGATTTTTACGCCTGTGGAGAGAGCACGCGTGCTCGCCTCTTGAATAACTGGGCCTTCCGCGGTTGGGTCAGAGAAAGGAATACCAATTTCTACCATGTCCGCACCGGCTTTCACCATAATACGAATATAACGTTCTGTATTCTCAATACCGTGGTCACCAGCACTAATGAATGGGATGAATGCCTTGCCCTTTATGAAAGCGTCTTTAATTTTACTCATGAAGATCCACCCCTCTGTATTTCGCCATAGCCGCCACGTCTTTGTCGCCACGACCGGATAAACAAATAATAATAATGTCGTCCTTGCTCATAGTAGGAGCAATTTTACGTGCATGTGCCACCGCATGAGCACTTTCAATGGCTGGAATAATACCTTCCAAACGAGATAAATATTCAAAGGCATCGACTGCTTCGTCATCTGTAACAGGCACGTATTCAGCACGACCGCTATCGTGCAAGTACGCATGTTCAGGGCCGATACCAGGGTAATCGAGGCCTGCAGAGATAGAGTATACTGGAGCGATTTGTCCATCTTCGTCTTGGCAGAAGTAGGATTTCATGCCATGGAAGATACCAACAGAACCTTTTGCGATTGTCGCAGCATGTTCCTCTGTATCGATGCCGCGACCTGCTGCTTCACAACCGATGAGACGAACACCTTCATCTGGAATGAAGTGATAGAACATTCCCATCGCATTGGAGCCGCCACCTACACAAGCCATAATAGCTGTTGGCAATTTGCCTTCTGCTTCAAGGATTTGTTCACGCGCTTCACGGCTGATAATGGATTGGAAATCGCGTACGATCATAGGGAATGGATGAGCCCCCATAACGGAGCCCAATACATAGTGTGTATCAGACATGCGGTTTGTCCATTCGCGCAACGCTTCGGAAACCGCATCTTTCAATGTACTAGTCCCTGTTGTTACTGGATGCACCTTAGCGCCTAGCAATTCCATACGATATACGTTAAGTGCTTGACGTTCACAGTCCTCTGCACCCATGTATACTTCGCATTCCATGCCCATCAATGCAGCGATAGTAGCCGTTGCCACGCCGTGTTGACCTGCGCCAGTTTCAGCAATAACGCGTGTTTTACCCATCCGTTTTGCCAATAGCATTTGGCCGATAACGTTATTCAACTTGTGAGAACCCGTATGATTTAAGTCCTCACGTTTTAAATAGATTTTGGCACCTCCAAGGTCCTTTGACATGCGTTCTGCATAGTATAAAAGGGATGGGCGACCTGTATATTTTTTATGTAAATCCTCAAGTTCGTGTACGAAATCAGGATCATCTTTGTACTTGTTGTACGCCTCTTCCAATTCGATGACTGCATTCATCAATGTTTCTGGCATAAATTGGCCACCAAAGGAGCCAAAATAGCCATGTCTTTGTTCACTCATATAACTTACCTTTCTATATACCATTTCTGCTAGCACGCCATATTATGGCATTGCTATTGTTCTCACAATGTTGGTGAAAGCTTTTATCTTCTCATCGTCCTTCACACCTTCTGTTTCAATGCCGCTACTGATATCGATGCCGTACGGTCGAACCGTACGAATGGCCCGGGCCACATTGGTGCTATCGATACCACCAGCGAGCATAAACGGTCGTTCAAACTCATCTAAGCAAGACCAGTCGAATACTTCACCCATACCGCCTCGCTCGTCTTTGTGATATGCATCAAACAAGAGCATATCAGCACTGCTATCAATCCACGCCTCTGCATCTGCAGCACTGCGGATTTGAACAGCCTTCCAAACCTCTACATTAGTACGTTCTTTTAAGGATTGGATGAAAGCTTCATCTTCATCACCGTGCAATTGCACCGCATCAAGATTTACTTCTGTGGCAATCGTAACGAGATTATCTAGTGTTTCATTGACAAAAATGCCTACCGTTTTAATAAATTCTTGTACTACATCATTACTCCATTGTATGACATTTCTGTTATATCGATTTGCATATTGTTTGTGTAGCTCACTTACTAAAATCTTAGCTTGATCTACAGTGACTTGTCGTTTACTTGGTGCAAATACAAGACCCATGTAATCAGGCTGTGCCTCTACTACAGCAGGGATTGTTTCCACCTTGGAGATTCCGCACATCTTAATCTTAGGCGTATAATATGTGGGTCCATAAAGATAGGCTAACTTTTCAACCTTATTGGGAGAACGCATGAAGGTTTCACCCATCAAGGCTACGCCGATATTGTTGTCCCGCAATACTTGGATATCCTCCGGCGTTTCTAGCCCGCTTTCAGATACGAAGATCACATCGTCTTGCACGAGATTGCGCAAGCGCACACTGTTTTGTACATCCACGGTGAAGTCTTTCAAATTGCGGTTATTAACGCCAATAATACGGGCCCCGCAATCAATGGCCATTTGTACTTCGTGCTCGTCGTGAGCCTCTACTAAGGAAGATAAACCAAGAGAATCAGCTAGCTCACGGAACTTTGTTAACGTAGGCACATCTAAGCACGCGCAAATCAAGAGGATGGCACTAGCCCCCCACACCTTCGCTTGGTAGATTTGGTATTCATCGATGATAAAGTCCTTGCGAAGCACGGGGATTTTTACGGCACTTGCAATTTCTTGCAAATATTTTTTATCGCCTTTAAAGAAGTCTGGCTCCGTCAAAACAGAAATAGCCGCTGCACCTGCTATCTCATATTCTTTGGCGATGTCTAAATACGGGAAGTGCTCAGCAATGATCCCCTTAGATGGAGAGGCCTTCTTTACTTCGCAAATAAAGTTGAAGTCTTGCTGACGAAGGGCCGCTTCAAAAGGAAATCCTGTATCTGCAGGCAATGCCAAAGCCGCTGCTTTCACAGACTCTGTAGTTTCCACCTGTTTTTCTTGGGCTACCCGAATTTTGGTAGCCTCTATAATCTTATCTAAAATCAATGGTTACACCTCTTGGGTTGCTTTCACAAACTGTTCCATTGTCGCAAGCGCCTTGCCAGAGTCGATCATGTGTTTCGCCTCTTCAATGCCCTCTGCTAATGTAATGCTGTCTTTCGCAAGATAAATCGCCATGCCTGCGTTAAGAACAACCGCAGTGCGTTTACCGCCTTTCTCACCACCGAGAACGCGGCGAGTAATCTCAGCATTCACTGTAGCATCGCCACCTTCAAGCTCGGTTTTATCAGCATATTCGAAACCATATTCTTTAGGATCTAATTCGTAGCTTATGAAAGTACCATTATTAATTTCGCATACATAGGTTTTATTGGTAGCCGTAATCTCATCAAGGCCGTCAAAGCCGTGTACCACAGCACCGCGTTTAACGCCAAGGTTAGCCAATACGCGAGCCAATGGCTCTACTAAGGATTTATCGTAAACGCCCATCAACTCAACCGTAG
>OBVL01000201.1_pt1 | contig 12519 bp, 9 predicted proteins | sample 1476161 | NCBI WGS metagenome assembly OBVL01 (sample SAMEA2580010, study PRJEB22360) | human gut metagenome | biome: human gut; feature: human-associated habitat; material: faeces | place: Denmark | collected 2008/2010
AGTATCCGCAGTATGCCGGGCGTATCGCCGCCGGTCTGGTGGGTCATGGCTCGGAATGCTACGGATTCGATGATGCGTATTCGCAGGACCACGATTTCGGCCCGCGCTTCTGCCTGTGGCTTACGGATGAGGATTACGCGGCGATCGGCGAGCAACTTGAGGTCGATTACGAGGCACTGCCGCGCAAGTTCAGCGTGGATGCGCAAGGCCGCGTGACGTTCGAGGCGCATGCCAGGTCCGATGCTTCCGGAGCATTCCCCTCCGCAGGTGCAGGCTCCACCGTCATACCCGATGCGGCAAACGCACCCACCCCCGGCACCGCTACGCACGATACCGCCACTGCCGAGTCAGGCGCGGCGTCCTCTGATGTGGCGGAAGCGATGACGACTCCGATTGATGCACCGCTCTCCCCCGTCACGCCGCGCGCACAGGGCGCGAATCGCCGTGACGGCGTGTTCCGCATCGGTGACTTCTTTGAGTCGATCACCGGGTATCACACTGCGCCGGCGCAGACCGCGCCGCATGAGTGGCTAATGCTTCAGGAATCGACCTTGGCCGCCGCCACCAATGGCGAGGTGTTCGCCGATCCCACCGGTCTGTTTTCCAAGACGCGCCAAGGGTTCAAGAACATGCCCGACGATGTGCGGCTCGCGCTGATCTCCAAGCGACTCGGCATGATCGCCCAGGCCGGTCAATATAATCTGCCGCGTTCGTTGAAGCGCGGCGACGGCGCGGCCGCATGGCTGTCCATCCACGAGTTCGTGCAGGCCACCGCCTCGTTGGTGTTCCTGGTTAACGTGCCGATGGTGGTGGGCTATATGCCGTATTACAAGTGGCAGTTCGCAGCATTGCGCAAGCTGTCTGGCTCGATGTTCGCGCTGTTGCCGAACGTGGGCGAACAGTTGGAAACCGTGATGCGATTGAGTTCGGCAGCCTGCTATGGCGGGGCCGGATTTGGCGAAGGCGGCAAGGGCGCGGCTCCAGCAATCGAGAAAATCAACGATATTGTGGAGCAGATTGCGGTGGATATCGTCAAGGAACTCAAACGCGAACACCTGACCACGTCCGGCGAGACCTTCCTCGAATGGCAGCGCCCGTATGTCGAGGACCACATCGCCTCTGATGATCCGGTGCTTAAAAGTTTGTAGATTCAAGCTCCCTCTGCCACGGCTTCGCCGTGCCACCTCCCTCATCAGAGGGAGGTATCAGTGAAAGGAACGTCGATGACCAACGAACTGACTGATGATGAACTGCGCGAGGCTATTGTGCGTCATGAATGGGATCAGTTCCAGCGCACCAACAATGAGGGTGGACGCGCGGCATGCCAAGGCAACTGGCCGGTGTTCCACCAGATGCGGTTGGCCCAGTTCCTCACATGGGAACGGCCATTACTCACCAGCTATGCCGCTGATCTTGACGCGGCCGACCACGTGGGCCGCAACCTCGTGACCGAAAAATACGGCCGCATGATGGCCTCCACCGCACCGGAAAATTTCACGAAGAACATAGAGCCGTATATTCCGCGTCTCTCTGAAGAGCGCGCGGCCCGTCAGGAACAGGTCATCGCCCAGCAGGTCGCCTGGGCCAAGGATTTCCGCGAGCGCTACCCCAAGCTCGGCGAGGCGATGCGCGCACTCACCACCACCGAAGACACACCATCTGTCACCTCATTCGAAACCTATCTGCGCGGCGAGCTTGGTACGTATTCCGACCAGACCTTCGAACGTTACGAAGCGATGATTGGCGAGCGCGCCGCAGCCAGCCCGCAACGCAATATCACTGAGGAAACCTTGTTGCACACAGTCCAGCTCGGCGGTTTCGACACCTTAGAGGAGGCCGAAGCCTCCCAAGCGTAATACTCAGCCATTCACTGTGTATCGGACACCCCGACTGATGTACGTCGGCCGGCCATACCCAGGCCAACGCAATCTGCCGATCGCCCCACACCCAGACCACCAACGCAGCCTGCCCGCCAGGCCCCATTTACCAGCGCACATCGGCAGAATTACAGCGAGAATAGGCCCCAAAATGCCAGTGTCATCAGTGTGGCGAGAGTGCCGAGCGCTACCATCACGCATATGACGCGCCGCACACCGACGATATCGGCGCGGCAATACCAGACACGTTCCATTTCCCAAGCAAACAGCACCACCAACAGCATGGTCGCTATTCGCAGCACCCCCCATCCGACGGCAAACAGCCGCGGTTGAGGCATAACCAATACAGCCGATACGCCTACGGCGCTCATATAGCCGTACAACAGCCCAGTAATCACCATCACCGCTGTGCCGATACCGGCAGATAAGCCGGCAATGCCGTGCAACATGCGCCGCTGGGCGGCCCCCAGCTCACTCGGCGTCGCATGCACGGCCCGCACAGTCGCCACACTACGTCGCCCGGCCAGCAACGTCTGTAGCCAAGAAAACACAGTCAAGCCAATACCTAATATCGCCGCCATCACGATCAGCACGGGCCCTGCCACCATCAGACCGGCCAGCACGCCAAGCGAGCCGACGATACCGGATCTGGTACGTTGCGACGCGGCGAAGCGCTGGTGAGGTGTTGCACCGGCGACTTGGGGCGTTGCCCATCCATCGGCTTTGGTTCCGGCAGTCACACCGTTCACCCAATTTTCCAGCGCTTGCGTATAGCCTTCGGCCAATGGCAGGTTCGGGGTGAATAAGCCCTCACCAGCCCGCATCTGATGGTTGCCGGCGAAATAGCGTACGGTGACGTTCTCGTTGCCGGACTTGTTGGCCGTGGCGATGATCCGCTGCGCCCCCTGTTCGATGGGCATGGCCGTATCGTAGGTGCCGTAGTTCACCAGCACCGGCATGGTGAGGGATTTCAGATACCGGTCGGCATCAAAGTCGGCATAGGCTAGATCGAATGGCGCGTAGTCCAGCGACATCAATTTGGCCATGTCTTTGACCACGGGCTTGGGCGCGCCGGCCTCATGCGTATAGGCGCTGACAGCCATGGCCATTTGCTCACGTCCATTGAACACCGGTGCGGATGTAAGTACGGCAAAGGCAATGTCTTGCCGTTTCGAGGTTAGAATCGTGGCGATCCAGGTGCCTTCGGATTCGGCGTAGATGCCGGTTTTGGCGGGGTCCACGCCGATTCTGCCACGCAACACGTCGAGCGAACGCCCGTATTCGCGAGCAAAACGCGGGTAGTCGCGATGCAGCACGGTGTAGTTGTCGTTGCGCTTGGCCGGCACCAAGGTCACGATACCGGCAGAGGCCATGGCGTTGGCGATATCGCCGAAATCCTCGGCACCACTGGTACCGGACCCGTGAATGAACAGACAAGCCGGGCGTGGCCCGGGAGCGCCGACCGGTTCACGTAGTACGGCGGGTAGCGTGACGCCGTCGCCGGTCTTGATGGATAGTCGGGTTTCACGCGTACGATATCGCCCCTCGTGGGGAATGTTCGCATGGGCAGGGGTGATGGTGGTGTCGGCAGAAGCGATAACGATGTGCTTGGTGTAGGGCCGTGTGTTCCATTGCGGCATCATCGCCCAGCCAAGTGTGGCGAATACCAGCGTCATCGCCATCGCGGTGACGATGACGCTCGCTACCCGCCGCACCGAAATCCGCTTCATAGTTACTATGCCTCCCCCCATCAGCATAGAACGGTCGGCTCTTATCGGTCGGCTCCCGTCATAATGTGCTTCTACTGGGACCGTAATGCAATGGTTTGTAACGCTATTTTCTCTTCTTGACGGCACCGACTATGGCCCATACAACGGCCACTATTACCAGAATCAGTCCCACTACGGCGCAAATAATAGCCGTCAGCAATTGCGGATTCGGCGAGAACAACGAAATCATCCGATCCGGAGATATGTACCCGAAAACCAGCGCGATCACGCCGATAATCACGCCTAATAGTCCGAATACCACAGTAGGCGCGCTGGTGCTCTGTTTCTGGATGTTCTTGGCACTCTTGACATCCTTAGCATTCTGGACGTTCTTGGCGCTCTGGACGTTCTTGGCGCTCCCCCCAGGCTGGCATGGTTTGCCGGCGGTCTGAGACTGCCCATAGGGAGGTCGTGCTGAAGATGCTGCGTACATCGGCACATCATCGGCAGATGGAATCGGCCCACCATCTCCCTCCACGGCATCGGCAACTGTTTCCAGGGCAATCCGATCTGTGGTTGGTTCGATGGGCGATGGAGAGGCAGCTGTTGCCTGCGTATCCACATCCGAGACCGACGCATCCGCATGATTGTCGGGGACGGGCAGCACAGCCGTTTCGTCATCATCCGCTGCGGATGGCAGCACCGTGGTATCGGTTCGGTCATCGACGGTCACCATGGTTGTGGTCGCGGTGGTCGCGTCGGTTTCGGAAGGTATGGCCGTGGTCGGTGTCGCATCCTCGATGGAGGCGAATTCCTTGGTTTCATCAGTCATGATTCCATCTCCTAGTTGCAACGGCTTGATCATTCCGATTGTTCGGTTGTGTTCTTGCTTGTACTGTTGCCGTCGTATATATCGGCAAGCGGCTGGAACGTAGAGCCTTCCCAATCGGAGGCGTACACCACGTTGACACGTGCTTCCACCACATAGGGAATATTGATTTTTAATTCTGGGCCGTTGTCCGGCATGGCGGATTCCTTATACAACCATTCGTGATCAGGCCCATTGGTGGCACTTTCAGCTTCGAAGAAAACAAAGCTTGGACCCATGTAGTTGTTGTATACCATCTCGTATTTGCCGCCAACGTCACTCGAAGTGGAGTAGTAGGAGTCGGCGGTGCCGAAGGCGTAAGTGCAGGAATCCGGCAGAACGATATGCACTTGCGCCTGTGTTGCGGCTATGGTGATGGTACCGACCGGGCAATTACTGATGGAAGTTTTGCCATCCAGCATCTTCACCGTGTGCGGTCCATGTGTCTTGTCCCAATCGGACCAATCAATGATTGCCTGATCGGTGTTGTAGTTTTCACCGCTGAACGCCACACCTTGCTGCAATGTTTCAAACGTGGCATCGCTGGCATCGGCAACGAAGATGCCATCCTTTTGCACATCGTTCATGCCGTCGCTGTTTCTCGCACTGACAGATTGGCTCAGTGAAACAACAGTATTGATGCCGCTGGCACCAAGATCACGGTAGTACACGCCATACGTGCCTGAAATGATGGTCATGCAGAGCGCGCATCCACCGGCAACCAGTCCGAGAGGAATCAGACCACCGGTACGCCGTCCTCTGAATCCGAGAATGATGACCACCAGCCCCATCACTATGCATACTGCGGCAATCCAGATGGTGCCCAGACGCATAATGCCGATAATGCCCATGTCGTTTACCCAAATCAGTCCCATCAGACCGGCAAAGGAGAGGAAGGTAAGGCCCAGTATGCTCAAGACCACGATTGGGCCCGCCGGCTTGCGGCGCTTGGACTCGGTGGGGGCATAGGCCGTCGCATTCATACGGTCGGGGGCAAACGGCCCGTTGGGTACTGTGCCGGGCATCGCGCCGGGCACAGTACCCGGCATCACGCTGGGCATCGACTGATAGACAGGCTGTGAAACAGGCTGTGAAACACTAGGCGCGGTTTGTGAAACAGGTTGTGAAACAGGTTGTGGAAAAGGTTGCGGAGCTGAATACAAAGGAGATTGAGGTACTGGTTGCGCGGCTGGATATGAGACAGGCTGTGGAGCTGGATATGACACAGGCTGTGAAACCGGTCGCGGCGCAGATGCCCCGAATCCGTACCCTTCCTGCTGGCGAATGCCGCTTTTGGCCAACAGCCATAGCGCTAAGGCGGCGAGCGCAATACAACCCCACCCCGCACCTGGAATCACGATTGCCACGGCGAGGAACAGGAAGCATCCCAGACAATTCCAGTCCCATTGGCCGGCAATGAGGTCCTCGGCCAAGATGTGCCCATCGCGTACATCCGGCATCAGAAACCAGCCGAGTGCGTACAGAGCTGCGCCAAAACCGAAGAACAATGTACATACAATCACCAACGCACGTACTAATGTGGGGCTCCAGCCAAGCCGTAAAGCGATGCCGCTGCATACGCCGCCGATCCACCGGTCGTCGCCGCGAACCAGTCCACTGGATCGCACCCAAGTGAAGAAGCGTCGCGATGTCTTGTTTTTTTGCGGACCAGGCTGCGGCTGTGGCTGATATGGATTCGCGTTTGGATTGCTCATGATTCCATTACACCGCCCGACCACTGCCACAACGCTCGGGGAACACCCTGATTGTTCCCTGAACACCGGGTAAAACCCCGGCCGCAACGCCCTGAGCGCGGCACAATAGGAGTATGACGTCATCTCCCGAACCATTGCTGCCCGCGCGCATGCCGTTGATGCGCCCCCGGCAGGGCCGTTGGCTCACCGGCGTGTGCAAGGGCATCGCCCTGCACTTGGGCATCGGCGTGGCATGGGTTCGGATTGCGTTCATCGCACTGACCGTCCTCTACGGCGCAGGCATCATCGCTTATGTATTCCTGTGGGTGTTCATGCCTGCCGGAGACCCGGTGGCGGCTGCGGCTCGCACAGTGCCCGTTAATCAGGCGCCGCTTGCGCGAGGCAATCAGCCACTTGCCGCTCATGACGACGAATCGGCTGCCGCACCGGAATCATTGTCCGAGGCCATCCAACGTGCTCCGAAACCGGCCGTCGTGGCATTGGCCGGTTTCGCGTTGATGGCCACTGGACTGTTGCTCACCAGCACCGGTGCGGATGTCCAGATTGTGTTTCCGCTGCTGGTAGGGTTGGGCGGCATCGCACTGGCATGGATGAATCTTAGTCCGCGAGGCACGCAGCTGTTGTCTATGTTGGGCGGCATCGCACTGATTTTCATGGGATGGGCATTGTATGTGCATAATGTCAGCATTCCTGGGTGGGGCACCTCTCCTCGACGCATTGTTGCCAGCGGATTCGTGATGATCGTCGGTATCGTGGTGGCGGTGATGCCGTGGGCGAACGCGATGCTGCAACGACTCACCCACGAGCAGGCATTGAAGGAGCGCGAAGAGGAGCGCGCGGACATGACCGCCCATCTGCATGATGGCGTGCTGCAAACGTTGGCGCTGATTCAGCTGAACTCCGAGGAACCGACCACCGTATTCGCCCTGGCGCGTAGCCAAGAGCGCGAGCTGCGCGAATGGCTGTATCAGGAACGTTCCACATCGGATCGTTCGGTGGGAGCCGGATTGAAGCAGATCGCCGCCGAGGTGGAGGACGAGCACGGCAAGCCGATTGAGGTGGTCACCGTGGGCGACGCGCGGCCGAGCGCCCAGACCGATGCGCTGCTGGACGCCACCCGTCAGGCGTTGGTCAATGCGGTCACGCATGGCGGCGAGCCGGTGTCTTTGTATTGCGAGGCCAGCGACACGATGGTTGAAGTGTTCGTGCGCGACCATGGCGAAGGCTTCGATATGGACGCCATTCCGCCCGACCGGCTGGGCATCCGCGAATCGATTATCGGCCGCATCAAACGGCGCGGCGGTACAGTGGAGATAGTGTCCAGGGCCGGCTGGGGCACCGAGGTCAGAATGCATATGCCGATCGCGCTGAAAGCGGCGCAGGGAGAACATCGATGAGCGAGAACGAGACAGCCAAGATTCGTGTGGCCATGGTCGATGACCATGAGATGTTCCGTGCGGGCGTAATCGCCACGTTGCGCGATTCCTTCGATATCGTCGGCCAAGCGGCGGACGTGCCCGGTTCGGTGGCGATGATCGCACAGACCAAGCCGCAGGTGGTGTTGCTGGATGTGCATGTGCCCGGCGGCGAGGGTGGCGGCGGTGCCGAGATCCTCGCCAAATCGCGGCCCTACTCCCCCACTACCGTGTTTCTGGCATTGTCGGTTTCGGATGCGCCGCAGGATGTGGGGTCGGTGATTCGCGCCGGCGCCCAGGGCTATGTAACCAAGACGATTACCGGCGCTGATTTGATTTCATCCATCAAGCAGGTGCATGAGGGCTATGCCGTGTTCTCGCCAAAACTGGCCGGTTTTGTACTTTCGACCTTCCAGGGTGTGCCGGCGGCGGGGTCTGATGGCGGCGCTGATGGTGCGGCACGGGCTCATGATGAGGAGCTGGACCGGCTGTCCGCCCGCGAGCAGGAGGTCATGCGGCTGATCGCGCGTGGTTACACATATAAAGAGGTGGCGGCCGAACTGTTCATTTCGATCAAGACGGTCGAAACGCACGTGAGCTCGGTGCTGCGAAAGCTTCAGCTTTCGAATCGCACCGAGCTCACCCGCTGGGCCGCCGATAGGCGCATCGTGTGATGAAACGACAATGAGCTCCCTCATCAGAGGGAGCTCATCTGCTCATATCACTCCGCGTCGCGGAAACCGTTGGGGTTCTTGGTCTGCCAGTTGAGGGAGGAGGCGGCCATGTCGTCGATGGTCAGCTCGGCCTTCCAGCCAAGCTCCTTCTCCGCCTTGGAAGCGTCGGCGTAGCAGGCGGCGATGTCGCCGGGGCGACGCGGCTTGATCGCGTACGGAATCGGATGACCGGCGGCCTTCTCGTAAGCCTTGATAACCTCAAGCACGGAGTAGCCGTGGCCAGTACCCAGGTTGTAGACGAACACGCCTTCCTTGTCGATGTGGTCAATAACGGCCACGTGACCCTTGGCCAGGTCGACCACGTGGATGTAGTCACGCACACCAGTGCCGTCGGGCGTGTCGTAGTCGTCGCCGTAGACCTGGACTTCCTTGAGCTCGCCGACCGCGACCTTGGCCACGTACGGGGTGAGGTTCGCCGGAATACCCTTCGGGTCTTCGCCCAGCAGGCCGGACTCGTGCGCGCCGACCGGGTTGAAGTAGCGCAGCAGCACGATGGTCCAGGACGGATCGGCCACATGCACGTCGCGCAGAATCTGCTCTTGGAACAGCTTGGAGGTGCCGTACGGGTTGGTGGTGCCGCCGGTCGGCGTCTCCTCGGTAATCGGCAATTCCTTCGGCGTGCCGTACACGGTGGCGGAGGAGGAGAAGATGATCTTCTTGACGTTGTGCTTCTTCATCACCTTGAGCAGCACAAGCGTGGAGTACAGGTTGTTGTCGTAGTATTCGATCGGCTTGGCCACGGACTCGCCCACGGCCTTGAGACCGGCGAAGTGGATGACCCAGTCGATGTTGTTTTCAGCGAAGACGCGTTCCATGAGCGCCTCATCGCGCACGTCGCCGTCATAACGCTTGACCGGCTTGCCGGTGATTTGCTCGACGCGCTCAAGCGCCACGGGCGACGAGTTGCCGTAGTTATCTACGGAAATAACGTCGTAGCCCTTGTTGAGCAGTTCGATGTCGGTGTGGGTGGCGATGAATCCAGCACCGCCCGTAACCAGAACAGTAGTCATATTCCCTCCTTTGGAAGGACTTGCCTTCGGTTTTTCCTTCAGTATTGAGCTTACTTCACTTGACCTGTTTCACCTAGCGGCAAAACCAAGGCTTTCGAGGAATGTTTGCGTGGTGGCTTTCTGCTTGAAGACGGCCGTGTTGCCGAGGATGCGGTAGCAGACGCTGCCGAGCTCGTCGTGTACGGCTTGGCGGATGGCCTCGCGGTCGTGGTTTCCGGCCAACGTTTCAGCGAGTTCGCCCCATTCGAGACTGAATTCGCTGACTTCATCGGGCAAATCGCGGCCTTCGGCGAGCGCCTCTTCGACAATGCCGAGCTGGTCGACGAGCCGTCCGGGCAGAATGAACAAGCCTTGGGCCTCGATCAGTCCGATCGGCTCCTGCTTGACCGGCCAGTATTCGGGGTGTGCATGGAAAATACCTTCCGGGTACTCGTCGCTGATCGCATTGTTGCGGAAGATGAGACTCATCTCATAGCCGCGTTCGGTGATGATCGCGCTGGGCGAGAGGGCGGATTGGCGGTTGCCATCCGCGTCATGGCTGGCGATGCCGTTCGCCGCGTCGTCATAACCGACCCATGCCTCGCGGATGATGTCGGATACGTCGATGATGCTCTGGCGACTCTTCGACACCACGCGCACGGCGGTGCCGGGCCAGTCAAGGATTTCAACCACGGCGTCCGGATAGTCGGCAAGTGTGAAGGCGGCCCAAGTGGCGGCCTTGTGCATCGGCAGCAGTTCGCCGCCGCCCTGGTAATGGTCATGGGCGAGCACCGAGCCGCCGATGCGAGGCAGCGCGGCGTTGCATCCGAGGAAGTATCCGGGGAAACGGTCCACGAAGTCGAGCAGATGGCCGAAGGTGTCGCGGTCCACATGCATCGGCGTGTGGTCGGTGTTCACGCAGATGCCGTGCTGGTCGAAGTAGCCGTAGGGCGAGAACTGCCAGAACCATGACTCGCCGCCGAGCGTGACCGGCAAGGTGCGCAGCGTGCGCTTGTCACGTCCGGCGAAGCCCTCGTTCTCATGGCAGATCGTGCACTTCGGGTAGCCGCCGGCCACGGCGTTGCCGGCCGCCGCCTTCTTCATGTTCTTGAATTCGGGTTTGGCGAGGTTGATGGTCACCGTCAGCCCGTGCGAGTCGAAGCGCGGGTTCCGGTCGAGCTGGGCACGCTTGACATAATTGTTGGCCACACAGTAGTCGTAGAACCATTGCATGGCGGCCATGCCGCCATCCCGGTGCTCGACGAGCAGGAATCGGTCGTCGAGATCAGCGGGGTTGGCGGAGAGGATGCCCATGATGGTGTCGGCGTAGGCCGGGCCTTCCTCCGGCTTGAAAAGGCCGGCGGTTGTGGCGGCGGCGCGGAAGGCGGCGAGCAGGGGGTCGGGGGTCTTTTCGCCATAGGGGGCCTGGCTTCGGCTGCCAACAATGTCTTGGACTACGTCTGACACTGACGCCGCCGACGTTGTGGTTTTGGGTCCGGGGTAGGAATCTAGGCGGAAGAGGGCGAAGATTTGGTTGCGGGTCCAGTCTGCGTTGCGTGGGTCAAGGTCAAGATGGGCCAAGGCATAATCGATCAGGGCGTCGATGCTGGCGTATACCTCGGTCAGCTGATCGTTCATTGCTCTGCCTCCATCATGCTGGTTCGGGTATGGTTCGGCTGACGGCTCACCTGGCAGCCTCCATGATGTCGGCTACGATGGCGCGGGTTTCGCTGGCCTTCTGCTCCATCTCCTGCACGAGTTTGATCTGGGTGCGGGTGCGCACCAGATTATGCTCGGGGTACTTGGTGGCAAAGTAGATATCGCCTTCCAAGTAGTCGGCGAGAAAGCGCATGCCGCATTCCATGGTGAGCAGGTTGCCGCTGAACGGCAGCAGTTCGGCCTCGCGCGCGGTGATGCTGCCGCGTAGTTCGCCCACGAAGCCTTCCGTGTAGGCGCGGAACAGCTCGGTGCTGAAATGCACCTTGCTGAGGTCCTTTTCGTCTTCCAGAGCAGTGGACGCACCAAAGCGTATGGAATCGCCGAAGTCGAACAGCATGGAGCCGGGCATGATGGTGTCGAGATCGATGATCGCACGCGCCTTGCCGGTGGTGGCGTCCATGAGGATGTTGTTGAGCTTGGTGTCATTGTGGGTCACGCGCAGCGGAATCGAACCGTCCCTGAGCCCATCCATCACGACGGCATACTGGTCGGCGTGACTCAGATAGAAGTCGATTTCCGGCTGGCATGCGGCGGCGCGGCCGAGCTTGTCCGCGGCGAGGGCGGCCTTGAAGTCCTCGAAACGATGCGGGGTGTCGTGGAAGTGGGCGATGGTTTCGGTCAGCTGGCTGGCGTCGAATTCGGACAGGAAGTTCTGGAAGTCGCCGAATGCGCTGCCGGCTTCGCGGAACACGTCCGGGTTCGGCACGAGGTTGTAGGACACGGTGTGTTCGATGAACTTGTAGACGCGCCATGCGCCGCCATCGATCTCGGCCCAGGTGGCGCCTGAGGTGGTGGGCACAATGTCCAGCGTCTCTTTGCCCTGAGCCTTGAGAGTGGAGGTGACCAGTTCGACATTGCGCATCAGATTCACCGTATCGGGGAAGATGCTGGTGTTCATCTGCTGGAGGATGTAGCGGGGGCCGTCCGTGGTCACCAGATAGGTGGTGTTGATGTGGCCGTCTCCGTAAGGTTCGATACCGGTCACGGCACCTTCCAGCGCAAAATGCGAGGCGATGCCGAATAAAACTTCATTGCTTTCAGTCATGATGGGTCCGTTCTCCAAAACGTGGGATCAGGCTTCACGCCAGGCGATACCGCTGTCAGGCAGGTCGAAGTCCTCGGTGGTGCCGTCGGCCAAAGTCACCGTGGTCTTCTGCGGCTGATCGGTGTTGTTGATTACGCAATACAGCCCTTGCTCGGGGAAGTGTGCCACTTCGCATTCCGGATTGGACGAGCTCCAGGCCGCATACTTGTCTTCGTTGTGGGAAGCGTAGAACAGCACGCGTTCCAGCAGTCGGGCGTTGGCCGCCGAATAGGGCAGGCCGGAGATGTACACGCCGCGGCCCTTGCCATAATCGTTGGTCGCGAGCTGTACCTGGCCGCCGTCCGCGCGCAGCAGGGTCACGTTTTCATTGACCGGATACGTGTTGAGCACGGGTTCGCCGAAATCGATGCCGCCCAACGGCTTGATGGACTGGCCGCCGCCGCAGCCG
>OBVL01000223.1_pt1 | contig 10967 bp, 6 predicted proteins | sample 1476161 | NCBI WGS metagenome assembly OBVL01 (sample SAMEA2580010, study PRJEB22360) | human gut metagenome | biome: human gut; feature: human-associated habitat; material: faeces | place: Denmark | collected 2008/2010
GACTCCGCATGGCTGTGGCCGGTGCGCGAGACCCGCCGCAAGGTGGCCCGCACCGTATCCAACGCATTGGCGCTGATGGACGCCGACCCCGACTTCAAATACGCGATGAGCTCCGCCCAGCAGTACGCCTGGCTGGAAGAGGATCATCCGGACATCTTCAAGCGCATGAAGCGGCGCATTGAAGAAGGCCGGTTCATCCCGGTCGGTGGCATGTGGGTGGAAGCCGATGGCATGCTGCCCGCCGGTGAATCACTGATTCGCCAGATTGCATATGGCCGCAAATACTTCAAGGAACATCTCGGTGTGGAGCCCAAGGGCGTATGGCTGCCGGACAGCTTCGGCTACACCGGCGCATGGCCGCAAATCGCCCGCCGTGCCGGGTACGAATGGTTCCTCACGCAGAAGATCTCGTGGAACGACACCACCAAGTTCCCGCACCACTCGTTCATGTGGGAAGGCATCGACGGCTCGCGCATCTTCACCCACTTCCCGCCGGCGGATACCTATGCTGCTTGGTGCAAGGTTCAGGAACTCGACTACGCCGAGAAGAACTTCCAGGACAAGGATCTCGCCGATCGCTCGCTTCTGCTCTTCGGTTTCGGTGATGGCGGTGGCGGCCCCACGCGCAACATGATGGAGCACCTGCACCGCTACGAGAACCTCGAAGGCGTCTCCAAGGTGAGCGTCGAAGAGCCGAACGACTTCTTCGACAAGGCGCATCGGCAGCTTGCAGAGAACGCCGGCCCGGAAATGCCCGTCTGGAAGGGCGAGCTGTACCTCGAACTGCATCGCGGCACTTTGACCTCGCAACAGGGCATGAAACGCGGCTGCCGCCAAGAGGAATCGCTGCTGCGCACGGTCGAATACCTGGGCGCGGCCGCCACGTTGGCCGACCCGAACTACGCCTATCCGCGCGAAGAGCTGGACCGTATCTGGAAGACCCTGATGCTCAACCAGTTCCATGACGTGCTGCCGGGGTCGTCCATCGCATGGGTGCACCGCGAAGCCCGCGAGGACTATCGCCGCGATCTGAAGCGTCTCGCCGAAATCGCCCAAGACATGTGCGCCGTGCTGCGCAAGGCCAACCCGCAGGCCGACCTGCTCGCCGAAGCCCGCATCAGCCAGTTCCGTAATGACGGCGCGGCTTGGCGTGCCAGCCGCATCAACGAACCGACCAACGCGCTTTCCGTACTGACCCAGACATTGGACAACGGCCGTGTACTGCTGGCCAACGGCGTACTGTCCGTCACCATCGAGGCCGACGGTACAATCTCGTCGCTGCTTGACGAGGAGCATGGCCGTGAACTGGTTCCGGCCGGCACCCGATTGGGCCAATACGAACTGTTGAAGGACGAACCCGCCGTTTGGGATGCCTGGGAGATCGAACGCGAATCCCTGCTCATGGCGAATGCCATGACAGGATCAATCGAATCGGTCGATACCGAAAACGGTGCGGCACGAGTCCGCGTGCGTACCGCCGACGATGACACCGTCATCACCACCACCATCACGCTGCGCCCCGGTTCACACACGCTCGATTTCCACGCCGACATGGACTGGCACGAACGTGAACGCTTCCTCAAAGTCGATCTGCCGCTGGGTATCGTGGCCGACCAAGCAACATACGACTGCCAGTATGGTCTGGTCCGCCGCCCAATCGTCAAAAACACCGCATCCGACGAAGCCAAGTATGAGAGCAGCACGAACCGCTTCGCCATCATCGGCGACGCCGGTTACGCGGCGGCCGTCATCAACGGATCGGTGTACGGGTCCGATGCCACGCCGATCGCCGAGAACGCCGCCGAAGGTCGTGACTCGGGCACCATGTTCCGACTGTCGCTGCTCTCCGCACCGGCCTTCCCCGACCCGCGCACCGATATCGGTGCGCATGAGTTCGACTGGTCCGTGGTGGCCAACGCCACGGTGGGCCGTGCGCTTGACGCCGCTTGCGCACTCAACGCACCGACGCTTCATGACATGCCCGACTTAGCGCCGCTCGCCTCGATCGAGTCAGCAAACGGCACCGTAGTGTTGGACTGGATAAAGCTGGCCGATGATGGTTCCGGCGACCTGATCGTACGTGCCTATGAGGCGGCCGGCGGCCAGGCCGATGCCACGCTGCACATCTGCCCGGCGCTCGCAGGCGCTTCGGTGCATGAGACCAATGTGCTGGAAGGCGACAATCTGGCCACCGACCTTCCAGTCGCGCTGCAAGACGGTAGGCAGAACGCCGAAGGCGCCACACTGCACTTCGGCCCGTTCCAGCTCGCCACCCTGCGCATCACGCGCTGAATTCCCGTCTGACGCTTCTGCCTCCTCGAACCATGAGGCGGCAGAAGCATGTCGTATTACGGTTTTCCCAATTGCCACCACACCCATCATTTCCATCAGACACAGCAAAGGAGAACTCTCCATGTTTCTTCTGCCCGATCAGCAGTTGGAGCGCTGCGACCGCGTCATGCAGCAGCGCGTCAAACCGCATATCCACACCACACTCGCCGCATGCACCTTGCGTTCGTTCCACAATCCCGGCGAACCGGTGCCCTCCAGCGAATTTCTAGCCAAAGTGCGCAACGGCCAAGTGCCCTTCGAACCTTTCCGCGTTCCCGGAGTCTGGGGCACCACATGGGGCACCACATGGTTCGAGGTGAACGGCCACATCGACATGGCGGCGGTCAAAGGACGAAAAGTCGAACTCATGGTAGACCTCGGCTGGCTCGATCACCGCGGCCCCGGATTCCAATCCGAGGGACTTGTCTATCGTGCCGACGGCACCGCCATCAAATCCGCGAACCCACGCAACCACTGGATTCCACTCGTCTACGCGGACGGTGGCAGCACTGTCGAACTCGATGAGCATGGCGACTTCACCGTCTATATCGAAGCCGCCGCCAACCCATTCGTCGAAGGCCCCACCCCGTTCTCACCCACCGAACTCGGCGAAGAGGCCACCGGCACCTGTGATTTTCCATACACACTGAGTCGTATGGACGTCACCATCTTCAACGAAGACGTGTTCGCCTATGACATGGACTTGGAAACCGTATCCTCCCTGATTTGCGAACTCAAGGACGACGACCCGCGCTACTGGCAGCTCGCCAAAGCGCTGCAACGCTCCTTGAACATCTACGATGAACGCGACTTGGAAACCGTGTCGGCAGCCCGTGCGGCGCTCGCCGGCGTACTCGCCGAACCGGCCGCCTCCAGCGCAATCAAACACATCGCCATCGGCCACGCGCATATCGACTCCGCATGGCTGTGGCCGGGGCGCGAGACCCGCCGCAAGGGGGCCCGTACCGTATCCAACGTGCTGGCTTTGATGGACGAAGACCCGGACTTCACGTATGCGATGAGTTCCGCCCAACAGTACGCATGGCTGGAAGAGGAGCATCCCGACCTGTTCGCACGAATGAAGCGGCGCATCGAAGAGGGCCGCTTCATCCCGGTCGGCGGCATGTGGGTGGAATCCGACAACATGATTCCTTCCGGCGAATCATTGGTGCGGCAGATCACGTTCGGCCGCCGATATTTCAAGGAGCATCTCGGCGTCGCGCCGCGCGGCATCTGGCTACCGGACAGTTTCGGCTACACCGGCTCTTGGCCGCAGATCGCCCGCCGTGCAGGATTCGACTGGTTCCTCACGCAGAAGATCTCGTGGAACGACACCACCAAGTTCCCGCACCACTCGTTCATGTGGGAGGGCATCGATGGCACGCGTATTCTCACGCACTTCCCGCCCTCGGATACCTACTGCTCGTGGATGAGCATGCACGAGCTGATGTATTCGCAGCGCAACTTCCTGGACAAGGACCTCTCCCGCAACGCAATCCTGCTCTACGGTTTCGGCGATGGCGGCGGCGGCCCCACCCGTGAGATGACCGCGCGCATCCGCCGCGACCATGATCTCGCCGGCGCGCCGAAGATCGAATTCGGTACTCCCGACCAACTGTTCGACCGTGTGCGCAAGGATATCGTCGACGATGCGCAAGGGGAGACCCCGGTGTTCAAGGGCGAACTGTACCTTGAACTGCACCGCGCTACCCTCACCGCCCAGCAGGACATGAAGCGCGGCTGCCGCCAGGAGGAGTCGATGCTGCGCGTCACCGAATACCTGTGCGCCGCGGCCCGCATCAAGAACCCGGACTATGTCTATCCGCGCGAAGAGCTGGACCGTATTTGGAAAACGCTGCTCCTGAACCAGTTCCACGACATTCTGCCCGGTTCGGCCATCGCATGGGTACACCGTCAGGCGCGGACCGAATACGCGCGTGACATCGCTCGGCTGAACGAGATCGCCCTTGAAGCCGGGCGCGCGATCGCAGTCGTGGAACCCGATGACGCAACCATAACCGACGCCGTAATCGCCCCATATTCCCGCCAAGCCTGTGAGACGTGGGTGGTACGCCCGGCTTCGAGCCGAGCCGAAGCGGGAACCGCATCCATGGCTCGGGTCGCCGTTACCCATGACGGCGATACGATTGTGCTCGACAACGGCCGACTGCACGTGCGCATTGAAGCCGACGGCACCGTTTCGTCAATCGTCGATCAGCGAACCAATCGTGAACTGGTGCCCGCCGGCACCCGACTGGGCCGCTACGAAATGCTCAAAGACGAACCCTTCCACTGGGACGCTTGGGATATTCAACGCGATGCATTCCTCACCGCCAACGCGCTCAGCGAGGCATCGATTGCAAGCGTGGACGAAACCGCCAACGGTGGGGCCGTCGTGCATGCTGTCACTCGCGCGAAGGGCGTTGAAATTCGTACGGGCATTGCCTTAAGGCCGGGCTCCGCCACACTGGACTTCACCGCCGATGTGGACTGGCATGCCGTCGAACAGTTCCTCAAAGTGGATATGCCGGTCACCGTGCAAGCGGTGAACGCGCAATACGAATGCCAATACGGTCTGGTCGAACGCCCCATCAACAAGAACACGCGCAGCGATGATGCCAAATTCGAAAGCTGCACGCACCGCTTCGTGCGTATCGCCGACGCCGACTATGCCGCCGCTGTGGTCAACGCCTCCACCTACGGCTCCGACGTCAGCCCCATCCACGCCGATGCGGCACATGGCACCGGCCGCGGCACCATGGTGCGGCTCTCGCTGCTGTCCGCACCGCTGTACCCCGACCCACGCACCGACCAAGGCGCACACTCCTTCGCGTGGTCTCTGGTCGCTGACGCCGATATGAATGCGGTGCTGGACGAAGCGGCGCGACTCAACAGCCCTGTAATAGGGGAGTTGCCTGACTTGGCCCCCCTGGTCTCGCTCACCGACGTCACCGGCACCATCGTATTGGACTGGGTCACGCTCGCCGATGACGGTTCCGACGATCTGATTGTGCGCCTGTACGAGGCCGCCGGCGGCAATGCCGCGGCCGCACTACGCCTTGACGCCGCTCTCGCCGATGCTAAGGCCAGCGTGCAGGAGGTGAATCTCATGGAGGAGCCGGAACTGGACGCCGAATTGCCGCGCGCGCTCGCCGGCGACGAGCCGATGCCTGCCGACGGTGCGGTCGTCTCGTTGGCGCCGTTCCAGCTCACCACGCTGCGTATTCGCCGATAAGGGATATTGGGCCTAGGCTCGATATTTTGGGTCGCGCCCAACCGTAACGGAACCGGAGTAGACCGGCTCTGCCATACGGTTGGGCGCGGCCCATTGTTGTATGAGAAGAGGGGACGATTTCGTTGGGCAAATATCAATGCGACACGCGCGGATGAATTCGTTGCGTGCATGTTTCGATTGTGTTATATTCTTACTAAACCGATTTAGTTAACAGGTTCATAACTGGCTGGAAACTAAAACGGTTTAGTCTCAGCGATGAGAACTGAATAAAGGTTGTGATACCACGTCAATCACCGCGACGGGTGACTGTACCGGAACACAACGATTAGGTTTTCTCCGTCCACAGCAGGGCGGGGCGAAAAAGGAACCAAAAGGAAAGGAAAACGTATGTTTTCTATGAAGAAGATCCTCGCCATCGCCGGTGCCGGTGCGATGCTCGTATCGGTGGCTGCCTGTGGTAGCGGAACTGCGGGGGATGACGGCGGCAAGAAGGAGATCTCCTTCCAGACCTAGAACCTCAAGAACGACAAGTACACCCCGTATTTCGAGGCGCTGATCAAGGCCTATGAGAAGGACCACCCGGATGTCACCGTCAAGTGGCTTGACGCCCCGTCCGATGGTTACGAAGACAAGCTGTCCAGCCAGGCTGCGGCCGGCGAACTGCCGGACATCGTCGACGGCGGCAACTCCATCCTGTACGGTCTGGCCAAGGCTGGCGCGCTGCTCGATGTCTCCAAGCAGGCTCCGGATGCGGAAAAGGACTACTACGAAGGCGCATGGAAGTCCGTGACCATGCAGGGCAATGGCGTCGAGAAGGGTGCCTACGGCCTGCCATGGTATGTCAACGATGGCCCGACCTACTGGAACACCGAGCTCATGCAGAAGTGCGGCCTTGATCCGAACAAGATTCCGACCACATGGGATGAATACTTCGCCGCCGGCGACACCATCGTGCAGAACTGCAAGGATGTCTACCTGGGCACCACGATGGGTTACAACGCCGAAGATCTGATGACCGCAGGCGTCAAGTCCTTCATGAATGATGACCACAGCAAGTACACCTTCAATGATGAGGCCGGTGTCAAGCAGATCAGCCGCTTCGTTGAGCTGTACAAGAAGGGCGGCATCCCGCCGGAGGCCCTCGACTCCTCTTGGAGCCAGGCCGCCGATCTCTTCCAGCGCGGCAACTTGGTCTCCATGGCCGGCTCCGCCTACTCCGCTGACGGCTTTAAGCAGAACGCTCCGGACCTCTACAAGAACCTCGCAGTCGGCCCGCGTATCAGCAACGACGGCAAGTCCGCTTCCGTGGCCTACGAGATGCTCGGCATCAGCGCCAACTCGAAGCACCCCGACGTCGCCATCGACTTCGCCCGCTTTGTGACCAACGAGAAGAACCAGATCGAGTTCGACAAGAAGGCCTCCGTGTTCCCGTCCGCTAAGGGTGGTCTGGATGACGACTACTACAAGAGCATTGACGAGAGCACCCTTGAGGGCAAGGCTCTGAAGATCACGCTCGACCAGGTCAAGGACGGCTACGGTTCTCGTCCGGCCGAGTTTACCGACAACAACGGCTACAAGAACTTCCAGCAGCAGATCGCCCTCGCCATGCAGGGCAAGCAGACCGCCAAGGAAGCCCTTGACAAGTCCGTCGAGTTCGCAAACGAGAAGCTCGCACAGTGAGCAACGCGGCACTCGCCGCTGACAGGTCGGAGGCCCGCACGGCCTCCGACCGGCCTGAACCGATGAATACGCGTCACGGCAAGAAGCAGGATCGCAAGTTCGGCACCATCATTGCCCCTTACTTGTTTGTTCTGCCCGCATTCGTGATTGTGTTTGTTTTCATCGTCCTCGCGGCACTCAACACTTTCAGGCTTGCCTTCACCGATTCCACGCTGCTCCGTCCGGGCAAATTCGTCGGATTCGAAAACTTCATCAAACTGTTCCACGACGAGTACTTCCTCACCGCACTGCTCAACTCCACGATCTACGTGATCTGCGTAGTGCCGTTCATGGTGATCCTCCCGTTGATTCTGGCCTATCTGGTCAAGGGCAACTCCCGAATCATGGGCTTCTTCCGCACCGCCTTCTACATGCCGGTGGTTATGTCCGCCGTTGTGGTGGGCATGATCTGGACCAACCTGCTGGATTCCGCCGGTCTGGTCAACTCCGTGCTCAAGGCATTGAAGATCATCTCCAAGCCGATTCCATTCCTCACCGATCGATGGGGCGTGCTCTTCAGCTCGATGTTCGTGACAATCTGGCTGGGCCTCGGCTACTACATGGTCATCTACCTGACCGCCCTCGCCAACATCGATGAATCCCTTTACGAAGCCGCCTCCCTCGACGGCGCTGGCCCTGTCCGCCAGTTCATCTACGTGACAATGCCCGGCGTGCGCTCCACGATGATGCTCATCATGATGCTGTCCACCATCGCCGCATTCCGAGTCTTCAACGAGATCTACGTGTTGACCAACGGCTCCGCAGGCCCCGGCGGCATGGATATGACGATGTCGATGCTTATCAAGCGCGAAGGCACCGGTATCCAGGCCCGCACTGGTTACGCGAGCGCCATCTCCATCGTCGTGCTCGTCATCGTCGGCGTCATGCTCATCGTGCAGCAGATCGTACAAAAGCGAGGTGAGGACTGATGAATACCAACACGCATAAGGTCACTGTCGGCAAAGTCGTCCAGTATCTGATTCTGATTCTGATGTTCCTGCTGCTCGTCGGCCCGTTCGTCTGGGAACTGTCCCTGTCGTTCAAGGGCAAGGGCGACAACGTCTACGCCGTGCCTCCCTACCTGATGCCGAAGACCCCGACGCTGGAGAATTACATTTCCGTGTTCAAGCAGGTCCCGGTATTCCACTACATGCTCAACACGCTGGTGGTCTGCCTGATCTCCATCTTCGGCAACGTGGTTTTCTCCACGATGGCCGGCTACGCACTGGGACGCCTGAAGTGGCGTGGCCGCGGACTGGTGTTCACCATGTTCATGGGCACCATGGTCATCCCGATCGAAGGCGTGATGATCTCCCAGTTCCTGATCATTCGCTCCATCCACCTGCAGAACACGCTGCTGGCAGTCGCACTGCCTGGCCTGTGCGGTGCCATCAACATCCTGCTCATGACCAACGCCTTCAGATCCATTCCAATGGAACTCGAAGAGGCGGCCATGGTGGACGGTGCCAACCTATGGCAGCGGTTCTTCCACATCTGTGTACCGCAGGTCAAAGGCACGATGACCGTTGTCGGCATCTTCGCATTCGTCGGTGCCTGGAACGACTTCCTGTGGCCGTTGATCGCGATCTCCGATGAAAGCAAGTACACCTTGACCCTCGGCATGAACCGACTCAAGGGCATGTTCATCCAAGATCCGCGACTGATTGCCGCCGGCGCGCTCGTCTCGCTTATCCCGATCATCGTCTTCTTCTGCTGCTTCCAGCGCTACTTCTTCCGTGGCTTGGAACAGGGCGGACTCAAGGGCTGAGCGGACTGGAAAAAAGGAGATACTCCAATGAAATTCGGAGTCAACTACACGCCGTCGCATGGCTGGTTCCACGCATGGCTCGACCCGGACTGGGACGGCATCGACAACGATCTCAAGCAGATCAGCGAACTGGGTATGGACCATGTGCGCATCTTCCCGATCTGGCCGTATCTGCAACCTAATCGCACTTGGATCAACAAGAAGGGCGTGGCGGATGTGCGCCGCATGGTGCACATCGCCGGCGAGCACGGTTTGGATGCCTATGTGGACGTGTTCCAAGGGCATCTGTCCAGCTTCGACTTCCTGCCTTCATGGCTGGTCACCTGGCATGAAGGCAACATGTTCACCGATGCGGACGCCGTTGCGGCCGAGCGTGAACTGGTCAAGACCATGACCGATGAGCTGTCCAAGGAACCCGCGTTCAAGGGCCTTACCTTGGGCAACGAGGTCAATCAGCTGTCTGACAGGCCGCATCCTACGAAGATGAGCGCCACGAGCCAGCAGATCGATGCATGGCTGAATGCACTGCTTCCGGCCGTTGCCGGCGAAGGGCATAACGCACTGTACAGCGTCAACGATGGCACTTGGTTCATTGACGGGCACCCGTTCACGCCGGTGCAGTCTGCCACCAAGGGCGATATGACCGTGATTCACTCCTGGGTGTTTAACGGTATCGCGCAAGGATACGGCGCTACCAGTGAGGAATGTTCGTCGTACGCACTGTACTTGGCTGAGCTGGCCAAGGCGTTCGGCAAGGATTCCGAGCGTCCGGTGTGGCTTCAGGAAGTCGGTGCGCCGGAGAATGTGCTGGAAACCGACTACACGCCGGAATTCTGCCGCAAGACCGTTGAACGTGCCATGGATTGCCGGAACCTGTGGGGTGTGACGTGGTGGTGCTCGCACGATGTGCCCGCCAGCATGGAAGACTTCCCGTTCTTTGAGCACTCTCTGGGCTTGTTCGACGAGCAAGGCCAGCTGAAGCCGATTGGCCGTACGTTCGGGGAGCTCACCGCACAGTACCGTTCCGCATTGCCGGCTCAGCCGAAGACCGTCGCCGTGGTGGTTGATGTGGACGAGGCCGGAAACCCGGTGAACCGCAGTGCGCTCGGCCCGGGAGGTTCGGTGTGCGACCTGTGGATGAAGCTGCAGGTGGCAGGCCAGCGCCCGACCATCATCACCTCGCAGGTGGCGGCCGATCAGGCGGAACTCGCGCGTCGCGGCATCCTTGAATTGCACGCCGACGAGCACCCCTACGCCGCCCGCTACTACACTGCGGTTTCGGACCCATCGTTCGAAACGGCTGACTAAACCGATATCCGGTTGTGGAATCATCTACTCCTTGTTCCGCAACCGGATATTTTCAATTGCCGTGCGCACAATTGCGGTGCGCAGTGCACAACATAAGACCCTGTACTCGCCGAAGAGCGGGAAGAACGAGAAGTTATATACGAGAGGGGGCGCACCCGATGAGCATCAATCACGCCGCAGTGGACCGACTCATTGATTCGATGAGCTTCACGCAGAAGGTTGGTCAGCTGAACCAGCGTCTGTTCGGTTGGAAGTCCGTAGAACGCAATGCCGCAGGACGGCTTGTGGCCTCAGACGAGCTCAAGCAAGAGATCGACCGGTGGGGCGGGCTTGGCGCTTTGTACGGCCTGCTGCGAGCTGACCCGTGGTCGGGCCAGCATTGGGGCAATGGCATACGCCCTGAGGAACGGCCTGAGGCGGTTGCTGTGGTGCAGCAAACCGTGTTGGAGCGCGGTGCACATGGCATCGGCGTATTGCTCAGCGAAGAGGCTCCTCACGGGCATCAGGCGCTGGGCGGCGCGGTGCTGCCCACCAATCTGGGATTGGGTGCCACATTCGATTCGCAAGGAGTGCAGGAAGCGGAAGCCGCAGTCGCCGCGGAACTGG
>OBVL01000252.1_pt1 | contig 9405 bp, 6 predicted proteins | sample 1476161 | NCBI WGS metagenome assembly OBVL01 (sample SAMEA2580010, study PRJEB22360) | human gut metagenome | biome: human gut; feature: human-associated habitat; material: faeces | place: Denmark | collected 2008/2010
CGGCACCATTGTGCGCGGCATGAGCTGCAGCGGCAGCGGCCGAGGAGTTGGATGAATCAGGAAATGCGGGTCTAGTAGACAAGCGGTTGAACCTTCTGAATATCGATGATTTTGGGACCATGAGGCGTCGGAGTGACGAACAGCGCCACCGCCGTGCCGGTCGGCATGAACGGTGTCTTGGCGATCAGGCGTTTGCTCAGAGACGGCGCAACGCACATGCTGCGCAGGTGTCCGAACATACCACCAATCACCGGCCGGTGCATGCATATCGCTATGGGCTGACGGCGCTCAAGTGCGAACTCGATTTCGCTGAGTAGACACTCCCATGCGGTGTCCGGCGCAGCGGCGTATGCATCTTCGGTGAGCGGATCGAGATGAACCATGTCTCGTCCGGTCTGCCACGCGAACATCTCCAACGTCTCCTGGCAGCGCACCCAAGGCGACGTGGCCAGTCGGGTCGGATTGAAACACGCCAGCTCGCGGTTCAGCGCGTATGCCGCAGCCGCGCCGCGCGGCGTGATCGGACGGTTCGCGTCCGAACCCTTCCACAGCTTGCGCGCTTCCGCTTTGCCGTGGCGCACGATAATCACCGGCACGGCGTCAAGCGCGCCCTCCTGCACCCGATCAACGAATAGCGCGAGGATGTCCTTATCGGTGGAATGGCTGAGCTTCTTGCGGGCCTCGGCCGGCGTCAGCCACAAAACTTCGTCGATTTCGCCGATGTCCGCCCGATGCACCGGGCCAAACGCATGGGTACGCCGCAGGTTGTCGATGGCGCTGATCGGCGTGGCCATCCAGAACTGGATATGCTTGGTATCCGCCGACCGATCCTTGGTATGGCGCTGTTTGCTGCCTTCTTCGGACAGCGGGTACTCGATGTCGCCCAGATAGGGGCCAAGTTCCACGGACAGGCCCGATTCCTCGCCGATCTCGCGTACGGCGGCATGCCGGTGCGATTCGTTCGGGTCGACCTTGCCTTTCGGCCAGCTCCAGTCGTCGTATTTCGGGCGATGCACGATGCACAGTTCGATGCGGTTGAGTACGTTGTCCGCTGTGGCTGGGCTGTCGGCCTGCGCCGGGTCCGGGGTGGAAGCCGCGTCCGATGCGCCGGGTGCTGCCGTGGTCTCGCCGTCAGAATCCGTGGTGTTCGCGATGATGGTGCCATCGGTGGCAATATTGGATTTCACTGATGGAGATGATGCCCGCGTCGGCTCGGCATCATCCTTCCACCGGTACAGAATACCGCCGGCGGCTTCCACGATTCGTCTCATACTGTTCGTACCCATCTCTTGTATTGTAGGTCACGTTGGACCGCTGCTACGTAGTTTTTGCGCGCTGAACAACGATGCCCGGCATCCTCTCGAAAGAGGAGCCGGGCATCGTAACCACCCTCAGTCAGCTCGTGCTGACAGGGAGCATCGAATGAAATCAGTTGTGCGAATTGGGGCGGCGCTGGTGCTTGCGAATCAGATATTCCTGACTGTCGACCAGCGGGCGGCCCTCGTCGTCCTTGGTGTGCAGCACATACGTGCCGTCGGGCTGCATGTGCCAGCTCATGGTGGAGTCGGCCATCTGCAGGTCCACGTACTTGATGAGCCCGTCGACCTGCTCCGGGGCGGTGACACGCACCAGAGCCTCCACACGGCGGTCAAGGTTACGGTGCATGAGGTCAGCCGAACCGATGTAGACCTCCGGGCCGGAAGCCGGACCCTCGCCGATCTGCGGGCCGTCCGCGTTGCAGAAGGCGTAGATGCGGGAGTGCTCCAGGAAGCGGCCGAGAATCGAACGCACGCGGATGTTCTCGGACAGGCCGGGAACGCCGGGCTTCAGAGCGCAGATGCCGCGTTCGACGATGTCGATCTTCACGCCGGCCTGAGAGGCACGGTACAAGGCGTCGATGGTCTTCTCGTCCACGATGGAGTTGACCTTGATCTTGATCCAGGCCTCCTTGCCGGCGCGGGCGGCGTCCTCCTCGCGGCGGATGCGCTGGATTAGACCGGTGCGCACGGTGCGCGGGGCCACCAGCAGACGGTGGAAGCTGGACTTTGGCGCGTAACCGGAGAGCTGGTTGAACAGACGAGTCAGATCCTGGCCGACCACCGGGTCGCAGGTCAGCAGACCCAGATCGGTGTACAGTCGCGCGGTCTTCGGGTTGTAGTTACCGGTGCCTACGTGGCAGTAGCGGCGTAGACCGTCCGCTTCCTGACGCACGACCTCGATGAGCTTGCAGTGGGTCTTCAAGCCCACGATGCCGTACACCACGTGCACGCCGGCGCGTTCGAGCTTGCGGGCCCACGCGATGTTGGCGTCCTCGTCGAAACGAGCCTTGATTTCCACCAAAGCCAGCACCTGCTTGCCGGCATGAGCGGCGTCGATCAGGGCGTCGATGATCGGCGAGTTGGAGCTGGTGCGGTACAGGGTCTGCTTGATGGCCAGCACCTTCGGGTCCGCGGCGGCCTGCGCAAGGAAGGCCTGCACGGAAGTGGAGAAGGAGTCATAGGGGTGATGCAGCAGGATGTCGCGCTCGCGGATGGCGGCGAAAATGTCCTGCGCACGGGAGGACTCGACCTCGGCGATCTGACGGTTCGTGGTCGGCACGAACGGACGGTTCTTCAGGTCCGGGCGGTCCACGCTGCCGAGCTCAAAGAGCACGGTCAGGTCCAGCGGGCTGGGCAGACGGTATACCTCGTCCTGGCTCACGCCGAGCTGGTCGGCGAGCAGCTGGGAGAGGAACGGGCTAGTGGTGTCCGTGATCTCCAGACGGATCGGCGGTCCGAAGCGGCGGCGCAGCAGCTCCTTCTCCATGGCGTTGAGCAGGTTCTCGGCGTCATCCTCTTCCACGTCGATGTCCTCGTTACGAGTCACGCGGAAGGAGCGGGCTTCCTTGATGATCATGCCCGGGAACAGGGATTCCAGATGCGCGGCGATGAGCTTTTCCATGGCGATGAAGCCGTAACGCTCGTCCTTGGACTCCTCGTCGGTCATGTCGTCCACCGGCACCAGGCGCGGCAGGTTGCCCGGGATCTTGACACGGGCGAAGTGCGACTTGCCGGAGGCCGGGTTCTCCACAATCACGGCCAGGTTGATGGAACCGCCGGAAATGTAGGGGAACGGGTGGGCCGGATCCACGGCGAGCGGCGTCAGGACCGGGAACACCTGCTGGCGGTAGTAGCGCGAGAGACGCTCCTGCTCGGAGGAGGTGAGCTTGTCCCACGTCAGCAGGACGATGCGCTCCTTCTCCAATTCCGGCAGAATGGTGTCGATCGCGTAATGTGCGTGCTCGTCTTGCAGACGGTGTGCGGTCTCGCTGATCGCGCGCAGCTGCTGACGCGGGCTCAGGCCGGCGGCAGACGGCACAGCGATGCCCGAGTCGATACGGCGCTTCAGACCGGCGACGCGGACCATGAAGAACTCGTCAAGGTTCGAGGCGAAGATCGCGGCGAAGTTGGCGCGCTCGAGCAGGGGCATGTCTTCGTTCTCCGCACATTCGAGCACGCGCTGGTTGAACTTGAGCCAGCTGAGCTCGCGGTCGAAGAAACGGTCCTTGGGCAGCGGTGCCTCGCCTTCCTGATCGACGCGGCGGTCGTTGTTGTCGTTTTCGGCAATATGCTCTGCGATTTGGCTGCGCAGAATTGCCTTCGAGGGTGCGTCAAATATCTGTGCCATAGCTTATATCGTAAGCTTTGGCGTGGCCGGAAAACGACTGAACGCGCCAGAATTCAACGGGTGTTCATGTTAGTTCGGTGTTGGTTGGTTTTGAGTGTGCTAGCGTCGCTCGCGACACGCCGTGAGCGGCGGTGAAACGAACGAAATCGAACATCGGACGGGTTCGATGTGAACGGTTCAGCTCGTTTTCCGATAGCCAGAAAGTGCGATTGAACAGTTGTGATAAAAAACGCACAACGACTCTCTGCAGGTTGCGAGAAACGGGAGTGATGAATAGATTATGAGGTACAAGAACAACTGAACAGAGCAGAGCCCACAAATAGTGTATGGTCACGAGGACTGTTACGTTGGACGGGCATTGGAAAGACTTACCGTTACAACGATGATGTTGTGCAGAGATTCTGCTCCAGTAGTTGAACTTGTAGAAAAGGCCCGCTCCGGCGGGCCTTTTCGTTTGTGTGTACAGTGGAGGGCATGACGGAAACACAGCGTACGCCAGAGGGGATGTCGTCGAAACCTCGTATCAAGCCGGCCGATGCCGAAGACGGCCGTCCGGTCTCTATCTCTGCGCGTCTCGGACGACTGCAATTCCACTATTCCGGCAAGTTCCGCGTGCTGCAGATTGCCGACATTCAGGATGGGCCGAAAGTCTCCAAAGACACCATCACCCTGATTGAGGCCAGCCTTGATGCCACACGGCCTGATCTGGTGATTTTCTCCGGCAACCAGATCGCCGGCTACGATCCGGCGTTCGCCGATTCATTCCGTAAACGTCGCTGGTGTAACGAACCTATTGCCGAATCCGCGCTGAACCATACCCGAGCGCTGGTGCGCAAGGCCATTGGCCAGTTCACTGAGCCGTTGGCGGCGCGCGGCATTCCGTGGGCCGTGACGTACGGCAACCATGATTTCCAATGCGGGCTAAGCAATGCGGAACTGGACGGTATCTATCGCGAGTTCCCCGGTTGTGTCAATCCGCCGAGTGAGACCTTGCCGAACCAGATTGCATACACCTGTGGAGCGGGTGGCGCTGTGCAGACGCCGTCTGGTGCCATTGGTTCCGGTGAACCAGGCACCTTCGCGCTGCCGGTTATGGACGTTGACCATACGCGCAATGTGCTGGGTCTGGTCATTCTTGACTCCGGCGATTACGTGCATGGCGGCGGCTTCGGCACACCATCGCCCGCAGCGCTCGCCTTCCTGAACGCCGTGCCCGACCGTATCGGTGCGAAATCAATGGTGTTCCAGCACATGCCGATGCCCGAGTATTACAACGTGCTGAAGCCGGTGGCGGCCAACGCGGCGTTTGCCATGCAGGGCTATCGTTCGCACGCCGATACCTACTACGTGCTGGACGAATTGCAAACCCAGCCCGGCGGATATTTGGGAGAAGGCATATCCTGCCCTGATACGTCAGACGAATTCGAATTGCTGCGCGAGGGGTATTTCGGCGTCGTAGCTGGTCATGATCATCGCAACGGTTTCGTCAGCGAACATGAGGGTCTGTTGCTTATCGCTACGCCAACCTGCGGATTCAATACGTACGGACCGGCTCCGGCCAAACGTGCCACGCGATTGATCGAATTTGATATCCGTCACCCTTACGAGCCGCGTACGCAATTGCTGGAGTTTGGCGAACTGGTGGGCAAGCCCAGTTCCAAACGCGCCTACACCTATGCGGTGAACCAGACCACGCCTGGCGAGGGTGAGGGCGATGATTTGCTGCGCAAGCCGTCGCTATGGAGTCAACTGTCCGGTTTATTCAGGTAACTGTTCCTGATAGAGGCGGGAAGCGGCGCGAAGTATTCGGGGTTTCGGGGGCCTTCCGCTGTGTATTAGTGGCAGAAATCCCGCGTCTCGACGGATACCTCGCGGGATTTCTGCCGGTTGGGCTATCGGTTGGATTGACTGGTATGTTTCAGCGAACGGCTTTGACCAGTGCCTCGGTGAGGTACTTGCCGGCGGCCATCACCAGCGGCGCATAGCGGCGTCCGGGGGCGGCACCCATGCGGCCGGTCGGGCCGGAAATCGAGATGGCGGCGATGACCTGGCCGGAGGCGTTGCGGATCGGGGCGGAAATCGAGCACACGCCCTCTTCGCGTTCGTTCACGGACTCGGACCAGCCGCGCTTGCGTACGGCGGCCAGCTTGGGGGCGGGGCAACTGGCGCCGAACTTGGCGTGGCGCAATCCCTGGTGCAGACGGTCGGAATCCTCCCAAGCCAGAAGAATCTGGGCGGCGGAACCGGCTTCCATCGACAGCATGGCACCCACGGGAATGGAATCACGCAGGCCGGAGGTGCGTTCCACAGCGGCGATGCACACGCGCTGATCGCCCTGGCGGCGGTAAATCTGCGCAGACTCGCCAGTGCGATCGAGCAGGGTCTGCAGGATCGGGCCGGCGGCGGTCAGCAGACGATCCTCGCCTGCTGCGGCGGCAAGTTCGGCGAAACGGGAGCCGAGTACGAATCGGCCATGCTGGTCGCGCAGTACGAAACGGTGGCGTTCCAGTGCAATAGCCAAACGATGTGCGGTCGGTCGAGCGAGACCGGTGGCGGCCACAAGCTGTCCCAGCGTGGACGGGCCGGACTCCAGTGCGTCAAGAATCTTTACGGTTTTATCAAGGACGCCAACGCCGGAATGGATTTCCCCATCGTCCTTGGCGGTGGTGTCTTCAACCGGCTCGGACTCGGTCAAGCTGTTGTTCAATGGTTCTTCCCGGGAATCAGTCATAATAAGGGCGATTATGCCATCTCACATAGTGAAATGGCAAATCGGGGAAGTGTCTCACAGGGTGGCCATGAAGTTGAAAGGGCGTTCGTGGATGCCGAAGAGACATGTCTGGAGCGGAACCGAGTCATGACTAGGTCATGTTCGAGTCGGGTCCGAGTCATATTGAGGCCATCATTTGACCGTATCTCAATATCCGGCATGCTCATGGCCGGGCCCATCGCAAGCACATAGGCTAATACCACGAACAAGGCGCGAACACAATGCCTCGCGCGGAATTTTTTGGAGGAATCACTATGGGAACGACACTGGCCGAGAAGGTCTGGGCCGATCATCTGGTGCGCAAGGGCAGCGACGGAGCCCCTGATTTGCTGTACATCGATCTGATGCTCATGCATGAGGTCACCAGCCCGCAGGCGTTTGAGGGCCTGCGCTTGGCCGGCCGCAAGCCGCGTCACGTGGATCAGCTCATTGCCACCGAGGATCACAACACGCCGACCGTTGATATCGATCGCCCGAACCCGGATGAGACGAGCGCGTTGCAGTTGACGACTTTGGAGAAGAACTGCAAGGAGTTCGGCGTGCGCCTGCACCCGCTGGGCGACGCCGATCAGGGCATCGTCCACGCGTTCGCCCCGATTCTGGGCCTGACCCAGCCGGGCATGACCATCGTGTGCGGTGATTCGCATACGTCGACGCACGGCGCGTTCGGCGCGCTGGCGTTCGGCATCGGCACTTCCGAAGTCGAACACGTGATGGCCACACAGACGCTGTCTCTGAAGCCGTTCAAGACCATGGCCGTCAACGTCAACGGCAAGCTGCCCGCGGACGCGACGGCCAAGGACATCATTCTGGCGATCATCGCCAAGATCGGCACCGGCGGCGGCCAGGGTTACGTGATCGAATACCGTGGCGAGGCGATTCGTAACCTCACCATGGACGAACGTATGACCGTGTGCAATATGTCCATCGAGGCCGGTGCGCGTGCCGGCATGATCGCGCCGGACGAGACCACGTTCGAGTACCTGAAGGGCCGTCCGCACGCGCCGGAAGGCGAGCTGTGGGATCAGGCCGTGGCGTACTGGAAGACGCTGAAGACCGATGACGATGCCGTATTCGACAAGGTGGTGGATATTGACGCCACCAAGCTTGGTCCATATGTGACGTGGGGCACCAACCCCGGCCAAGGTCTGCCGATCACCGCCTCCGTGCCGGAGCCGGACAAGATCGCCGACGCCACCAAGCGTGCCGCCGCCGAACGTGCGATTACATACATGGGTTTGAAGCCGGGCATGCCGATCAAGGACATCGCCGTGGACACCGTGTTCATTGGTTCGTGCACCAACGGTCGTATCGACGATTTGCGCCAGGCCGCCGCGATCATGAAGGGTCACCACAAGGCCGAGAACATTCACCGCGTGCTCGTGGTGCCGGCCTCCTCCCGTGTGCGTCTGCAGGCGGAGAAGGAAGGCCTCGATAAGGTGTTCAAGGACTTTGGTGCCGAATGGCGTAATGCCGGCTGCTCGATGTGCCTGGGCATGAACCCCGACAAGCTGGTACCGAACGAGCGCTCGATTTCCACTTCGAACCGTAACTTCGAGGGCCGCCAGGGCAAGGGCTCGCGCACGCATTTGGCGTCGCCGGCCGTAGCCGCCGCCACCGCCATCCGCGGCACAATCTCGTCCCCCGCCGATCTCTGAGTCAATACGCATGAGCCCCCTCTGACGAGGGGGCTGTCAGTCGAAGACTGACTGGGGGAGAGATCCCCGAAAGGAAAATTGTTATGGAAAAACTCACCACACTGACCGGCGTGGGCGTGCCGCTGCGCCGCTCCAACGTCGATACCGACCAAATCATTCCCGCTGTGTTCTTGAAGCGCGTGACCAAGTCCGGCTTCGATGACGCCCTGTTCTACGCATGGCGCCGAGACCCGAACTTCGTGCTCAACAAGCCGGAATACGCCGGTAAGGGCCAGATTCTGGTCGCCGGCCCCGAATTCGGCATCGGCTCCTCCCGCGAGCACGCCGTGTGGGCGCTGCACGATTACGGTTTCCGCGTGGTCATCGCGCCGAGCTTCGCCGACATCTTCTACGGCAACACCGCCAAGAACGGCGTGCTGGCCGCGATTATGCCGCAGGAGTCCGTCGAACTCCTGTGGAAGCTACTGGAGGAAGAGCCCGGCCGTGAGATGACCGTGTCTTTGGAGACTCGCACCGTCACTTGCGGTGATGTGACCCTGCCGTTCGAGGTGAACGATTACGTGCGTTGGCGTCTGATGAACGGCTACGACGATATCGATCTGACGCTGCAGCACGAGGACGACATCGTCGCCTACGAAAAGATGCGCGCCGAAAAGTTCCCCTTCAAGCCCAAGACCATCCCCGCCAAACACTGGGCCGAAGAAAGAATCGAGTCCGCCCGCGAGCCTGAGGACGCAGACTGGACAGGGCCGTTGGCCGATCGCGGCATTATTTAGCCGCGATCGGCCTGCTGAAAGCCCGGTGGGCTTTCAGCAGGCCCTGTGCCGAGCTGCGACAGCAGCGAGGCCAGCATTGAGCCTCGCCGAAAGGCGAGTCCATAATTGCAGGCCCAGGGCCGTTGGCTCTGTGTCTGATTGAGATTATTGGGTCGCTCGCATCGCATCAAACAAAGGTCTCACTGGCTCTCGCCAGTGAGACCTTTTACGTATAGGGTCACTTCACGCAATCGTCTGGTTCCAATGCGGCAACTCGCTTAGCATCCCAAATACTTCCACCAACAACGCGAGAAAGTGCCATTCCCTCCTATCTCTTCTAGGGTGTGTTTGCACTATTTAAGTTTGCGCCAATATCACCGTACGAATCGTAGTATTCCAGACACGTACTTTGGCTGGGCAGCTCCGACGTTCATCATCTTTGTGGTAGCCAATGCCGCTTTCGCCATTATTTCGTTTGTCGGCGCGATGATGGGTTGAGTGCCCGGATTCAATTTGTAAGCGCAACGCTTGTGTTCGGGCTGGCTGCCTTCGATTG
>OBVL01000266.1_pt1 | contig 8760 bp, 6 predicted proteins | sample 1476161 | NCBI WGS metagenome assembly OBVL01 (sample SAMEA2580010, study PRJEB22360) | human gut metagenome | biome: human gut; feature: human-associated habitat; material: faeces | place: Denmark | collected 2008/2010
CGCTGGCCGAGCGCACCACCGTACTCCCCACGCCGCAGCCGTCATCATTCCCCCCGTCCGGCACCGCCCAGAGCAGCTGGGATCCCGCAAGCAACCAGCCCACAGCGGTGGACCCCGCCATTCGCCCGGCATTGCAGCGCATCATCGACCAAACCGCCCAAGCGGCCCCCACCGAAACCATGGTCCAAAATCCTCCCATGCCCAATCCGGTGGACGTGAAGCGAGGGGAATATCTGCAGCGCGGCACCCTGCCATTGATCCTGCTGGCGGCGCCGCTGGCGGCACTGGCGGCAAATGCTCCGCTCGTGGCCATCATCGCGGCCACTGCGTTGTTGTGGCTACTGCTCACCCTGGCCTATAACACCGAACCCCAGCTTGAGCGCGAGGGCAAACGCGGCGGCGAGCGCAAAAACTCCGATTCGTGGATTCGCGTGGCGACTTTTCCCTGGCATCTGGTCAAAGCCCTGCTGCTGGCCATTCCCCGCATACTGCTGCTAGTCATCATCTATATGGCGGGAACCGCCGTGGCCACCGCGGCTCTGGCACTGCCCGTTCACACCATCTCCTGGTATTTCACCGCGGATTGGGGTATTCCGGTGCCGTTGCTCAATGATGTGCCGTTCTCCGCTTCCGGGCTGGCGCTGGGCGGTTTCATGGCCATCGGCTGGCTGGTCACTGTGTTCGCCCCACAGTCGATGATGATTCGGCTGGGGGGCGGCGTACTGCGCGGGCTCAAACACAGTCGCCCGGCGGGCGCGCCATCCACCGAAGTGGGTGGGGCTCCACCTGCTCCAGTGGCGCCGGCGCCCAAGGGCGGCGGGCGCGGCACCGTGCTGTTCACCATATGGGCCATCATCACCGTGGCCTTGTGCGCGATGCCGATTCTGGGCATGCCGATCAACTGGATGCCGTTCGCCTAGAGCGGGGCGGAATCTCACACATCAGCCATCCGCACACATGGCCGTTGTGTATCCGATACGTTCGTTCCGTCACACTTTTACAGGGAATTCACCTCAGATCAGCTCTGGGCGCAGTCCTCCTCAGGCCCGGTCATTATGATGGGGCCCAAACATTGAAGCGATTGCAAGGGGATAGCTATGTCAGATCCGAAGCGTCAGGCCAAGCGTGCCACACGCGCTGAGCGCCGAGCGGCCGAGGAGGCCGCACAACAGGCACGGGCCGAGCAGGCAGCCAAGGAGCGTAAGCAGCAGACCATCATCGGCTGCATTGTGGTGGCCATTATTGTGGTGCTGGTGGCCATCGCTGGATTCGCCGTATACAAGGCTATGCGGCCGTCCAACACCAGCAGCAGTAGCCAGCAAAGCAACATGACCGTGGACGAGGCCTATAGCAAGCTCAAGAAAGTCAGTACCCAGCCGGCTAACGCCGACGACAAGGCCGGCTTCGTAATCTCCAACAAAGGGTATGGCCAGAAAGCCGAGGGGGCTCCCACCGTATCCATCTACATGGAACCGCTGTGCCCCGGCTGCGCCTCGGTGAACCGCCAACTCGACCCGACGCTCGTCAAGCTGATGAACGCAGGCCAGCTCAACATCGATTTGCACTTCCTCAATTTCCAGAACAACAAGAGCTCCGACAACTACTCCAACCGCGTGTTCAACGGTGCCATCTACATTGCCGAGCATGATGACGATCCCGACCACCTCATGAGCTACCTCTCCAACATCTACGCTGAGGATTTCCAGCCGGGCGAATTGTCCAATTACGAGCCGGTAAACAACGCCAAGCTGGAGAAGCAGGCCGTCAAGGCCGGCGTGAGCGAGGATGTGGCCGCCGCGGCGTTCAGCGGCAAGAACGAATACCTCGACTGGCTCACCGCCTCCAACAACTACACGATCCTGCGCCCCGAACTGTTCAACAGCTCCGGCGCCTTCTCCTCCCCCACACTCACCATCAACGGCGAATACTGGGATCTGAAGCAGCTCACGCTGGCGGACACGAATATGGTGGACGGCTTCCTCAAGTCCATTGGGCTGGATGCTGACCAGGTAGGCGTGGAAGGCAAAATGCCATCCATCGGTGCCAGCGGAAAGCCGATTTCGGTCGCCTCCTGATGCTGCGTGGCCGAATAAGTTGACGCCGCGACATATGCAATACCGCCTGCGGCTCGGCTTAAATTGACCACTCGGGAAGTACCGGTATACTAGTCATTTGTTCGCAACGATTTACGCGTTAAGAACAATCGCCTCTTTAGCTCAGATGGCCAGAGCGGCCGCCTTGTAAGCGGCAGGTCGTCGGTTCGATCCCGACAAGAGGCTCGACGCGCAGAAAAAATGGCGTATTATGTGATACGTAGGTTTTTCTACGCATATAATTCTTACCTTGGGTAAGTACTCCAGGAGCCTTCCCCCCAACTATGGGCTTCCTGGAATGAGGGCGGAGCGTCCCCCAACCAGCTCCGCACCTTCAAGGGGGCGGGAACATCCCCTTCTCTCCCGCCCCCTTTTTCTTTTCTTTTTTTGAGCTCAGAACAATCTGACGAGCAGGAATGGTGACGGTGGCCGGCGAAACCGCAGTACGGGCCGGAACAACCGTTACGATGGGTGGCGTAATCGTTCACCCAGCAGGAAGAGTATGGCAATGGCACGGCGTTGGACCCCGCAGCGGTTTGTTACACTGCGTCGCATCCGCGTAATCGCCTGTATCGCGGCGACCAGTATCGCGCTGGCTGGATCATTCGCGTTCACCGCGCGTAAATCCGTAGCCCTGAACATCAACGGGCAAACCACCCAAGTCACCACATATGCGATGACGGCCACCCGTCTTCTGGAGGAACAAGGGGTGGATATCAAGACCCACGATATCGTCACTACCTCGTCCGGCGACCAACTCGCCAATCATGCCGTGGTCACCGTACAGTCCGCCTACCAGACCACTATCAACATCGACGGCACGTCCGTTCCCTTCTGGACCGTGGCCACCAGTGCCGACCAGTTGCTGGGATTTTTCGAGGAAAACCAGAACAACGCCACAAAAATCACCGTCGACATCGACAATGTGTACAACCAGCTCACCGGCGGACTGGTCATCAATCAGGATGGCCCGGTCACCGTCATTGCGGACGGCAAGACTTCCGTGGCCCCCAACGGCAAACTGCCTGCGGCCTCCATTCTTGACTCCAAAGGCATCGTGCTGAACAAAGAGGACCGTGTGAGCGTCGAAAAGGACGGCGATACCACTATCCTGCGCGTACGGCGCGTGACGCATGGCGAGGAAACACGCACAGCCGTAGTGCCATACTCCACACAAACCATCATCGACTCCAATCTTCCTGAAGGCCAGTCGGAGATCCGCCAGCAAGGCGTCAATGGCGAGAAAACCCAGGTGTATAACGTCACGTATGTCGATGGCGTGGCCGAATCGGAGACGCTGAAATCCGAAACCGTCACCACGATGGCCATCGACCAGATCATCGCCGTAGGCGCCGCCAAGTCTGATACCGATAAAGGTTCCGACAAAAAATCCGACTCCGCCGATAACGGCAAGGCCGATTCCGGTTCCAACAATCAGCACGAGTCGTCCGGTAACAATGCCAACAACACAGGCGACAAGAACAACAGCAGCTCTGGCAACAACACGAACACCGATACCAACAACAATGCCGGCAACACCGGCGGCAACAACACCGGCAACACCGGCAACACCGGCGGCGGTACGAACAACAATTCCGGCTCTTCCGGCTCCGATTCAGGAACAACCCCCACGCCCTCCGGCCGACTCTGGCACGCCACCGTAGCCCAGGCTCAGGCCTATGCCGCCGGTGCCGCCGCGCAGCGCGGGTGGACAGGCAACGACTGGGATTGCCTGGTCAAACTATGGAACCGCGAGTCCAGATGGCTGTGGTATGCCGAAAACGCGAGCTCCGGTGCCTACGGCATTCCTCAGTCGCTACCAGCAGACAAAATGGCTGCGTTCGGCGCCAATTACCGTGACGATGCCGCCGTACAGATCGATTGGGGTCTGTGGTACATCGCACAAGCCTACGGCAGCCCGTCCAAGGCATGGCAAAATTCCGAACAAATCGGTTGGTACTGATCGGTTACGAAGCCCACAAGGAACACACGCTTATGAACGACACCATTCCCGCCACCGGTCACCTGTTAGGCGCCGCCGATATCCGTCGTATCGCGGCCGATGCCGGCATCAGCCCCACCAAGAAATTCGGGCAGAACTTCGTCATCGACCCCGGCACGGTCCGTCGTATCGTACGCGAGGCGGGAGTGACCGCTGCCGATCATGTCATGGAAGTCGGCCCCGGCCTGGGATCGTTGACGCTGGCGATTCTGGAAACCGGCGCCACCATGACCGCAGTCGAAATCGATCCGCCGTTGGCCGAACGACTGCCGGGCACAGTCGCCGAATTCATGCCCGAAGCCACGTCACGACTCACCGTCGTCAATCGGGATGCCTTAACCGTCACCCCGGAGAACGTGCCTGATTTCAGCGATGACGCATCGTTTACGCTGGTCGCCAATCTGCCGTACAACGTGGCCACGCCGATTCTGCTCACGCTGTTGGAGCGTTTCGACAACCTCGGCTCGTTCTTGGTGATGGTGCAAAAAGAGGTGGCCGACAGACTCGCCGCCAAGCCCGGTTCCAAGATCTACGGCACGCCGAGCGTGAAGCTCGCCTGGTATGGCACCGCCGAACGGGTGGGCACCATCGGCCGCAATGTGTTCTGGCCGGCTCCCAATGTGGATTCCGCGCTCGTCGGATTCACCCGGTATCAGGCCGATGACCCGGCCGCCCCGGGAGCCTCGAACAGCACGGCCGACGGCGGCGCACAACGGGAACTCGTATTTCGTCTGATCGATGCGGCGTTCGGTCAGCGTCGCAAGACCCTGCACGCGGCATTGAAGACCATTGCGCCCTCCGAGGCATTCTCCATCGCCGGCATCGATCCGACCCGTCGAGGAGAGACGCTCACCATCGCCGAATTCACCGCTCTGGCCAAGGCCATCGAATCGTGTGGAGATGGAGATGAGGCACAATGAGTCCGGTAACCTCACATCCACGCCCAGCCGCTGCCCGACATCAGTTCGATGAGCTCTCCCCCATCACCATTACGGTGGATTGCCCGGCGAAAACCAATCTCACCTTGGAAGTGGGACCTGCTCACGACGAATGGGGCGGACGCCACGAACTGGACACCACCTACTGTGCAATCGGCGTATACGACACCGTCACCGCAACCGCCAAGCAACCCGGAGCAGGATTCTCTCTGGAGCTCGAAGGCGCTTATTTGGGCGACTTGGCCTCCTCACGCAGCGACATGCGCCGCAATCATGCGGTACTGGCCCTCTTCGCCATGGCCCAGGCGGCCGAGCGCGAGCCGGATGTGGCGTTGACCATCACCAAGCGCATTCCCGTGGGTGCCGGACTAGGCGGCGGTTCAGCCGACGCCGCGGCGACCATGCTGGCGGTCAATCGTCTCTGGGATCTGAACTGGCCTATAGAGCGCCTGCGCACCATTGCCGCCACGTTGGGCGCGGACATGCCGTTCTGCCTGACCGGTGGCCTTGCATACGGCACCGGTTTCGGCGAACGCATCACGGATATCATCCCCGGCAGCCGCGATGAGCTGGCGCTGATAGAACAGGGATTCAGCGGCGAAGTATTGGTCGGCGCGTACCAGTCGCAACTCAGCACTCCTGAGGTCTACCACACCTTTGACATCGTGGGAGCCGCAGAAGGCGACCGCAATCATCTGCAGGCTGCGGCAATCAGCCTGCATCCCCGCAGCGGGCAGGCCATCGACGCCGCCACGCAGGCGGGTGCCAGCCATGCATTCGTCTCCGGATCCGGCCCCTCAGTGGTCGCTTTCGCCGCCGACGAGGCAGCGGCACAACGCATTATCGATGTGTGGCGCGATACGGCTGTGGTCGATCGCATTATTCGAGCCAAATCTCCCGCACACCCCAATATCGGCGTCAGACAGTGACGCTAAGGTAGCAACCAGCCACCCGACCCATGAAAGAAGTCCACCGATGACGTATCAGGTTGATGAACGTGAAGCCCGCAAGGCGTACGTGCGCCACCGCCAGACCATCGTCTTTTCCATCAGCGGCGCGGTATTGGCAGTAGTGCTGGTCATAGCCCTACTGTTCAATTTCCACGTTTTCGGCCTCGGCGAAGTGGAGACTCCGGCCCGCCAGCCGAATTACGGCAACGCGGCACCGTGCGCGGTCAAGGACAGCAGCGGCAAAGCGCAATACGTGTCCAACGCTTCGGTCGGCATCCGCGTGATGAACGGCACCTCTCACGGCCAATTCGCCAAGGCCGTGGGTGAGGCTTTGGCCAATCGTGGATTCAGCGTGCAGAAAATCGATAACTATTCCAGCACCGGCGTTGAACGCACCACCATCTACTTCGGCAAGAACGCCATTAATCAGGCGTATACGCTGATCGGCAATTTCACCGACGCCACCATGATCATGACGGCTCGCGAGGATCAACTCATCGATGTGGTCATCGGCGCCACGTTCAACGATCTGCAGGACACCAAATCCTCCCCACAATCCGGTAAGACCATCACCAATATCGAGGGTTGCAAGGCCGCCGATAGCATGACCAAGCTGCCTGCCGACACCAAACACGACGCATACACGGCGGAGTAAGGCGCATACAGCTTCATCTTCGCGAAAAACCGTACGCTGACACGTATTCAGCGTACGGTTTTTTGGTATCGGACTAGTATCGGACTACTGAATCTCGGCGTACCAGCGCTTGAGTTCTTCGACGGCCACATCGTGGTCCACCGGACCGTTATCCAAGCGGTATTCCAGCATGTGCTTGTAGGCGCGGCCGATCATCGGGCCGGGCTCCAGGCCCAGCAACTCCATAATTTCGTTGCCGTCCAGATCCGGGCGGATCGCGTCGAAGTCCTCTTTCTTCTTGAGTTCGCGGACGCGCTCCTCCATCTCATCCATGGCCTGGGAGAAGATCATCGCCTTGCGTTTGTTTTGTGTGGTGGCATCCGCACGCGTGAGCCTGTTCAGCCGCTCATAGAGGTGCCCGGCATCCTTGACATACCGGCGTACGGCCGAATCGGTCCACGGCTCGTCCACATAGCCGTGGAAGCGCAGGTGCATATTCACCAGTTCCGAGACGTCCTCGACCAGATGGTGGTCAAAACGCAGCGCCTTCAAACGCTTGCGGGTCATTTTGGCACCCACCGCGTCATGGTGGTGGAAGCTCACCTTGCCGCCCGACTCGAACCGGCGGGTCTTCGGCTTGCCGATATCGTGCATCACGGCGGCCAAGCGCAGCGTCAGGTCGGGGGCGGGCACCGGGCCGTCCGGGCCGGTTTCCAGGGCGATAGCACGTTCGAGCACAATCATCGTGTGCTCGAAGACGTCCTTGTGGCGGTGGTGTTCGTCGATCTGCAATTGCAGGGCCGGAATTTCCGGGAAGACGATGTCCGCAAGACCGGATTCGACCAACGCCTCAAGGCCGGCGCGCGGACGGTCGGAGAGCAGCAGTTTGGTCAGTTCGTCGCGCACACGCTCGGCGGATACGATGTCGATGCGGTCGCGCATCGAGGTAATCGCCTCGGCCGCGTCCGGCGCGATACGGAAGCCCAGCTGGGCCACGAATCGCACGGCGCGCATCATACGCAACGGATCGTCGTCAAAGGACTGTCGCGGATCCACCGGCGTGCGCAACACGCCCTTGGACAGATCACTGGCACCACCGAACGGGTCCACGAATTGCAGGTCGGGCACGCGCAGAGCCATCGCGTTGACGGTGAAGTCGCGGCGGGACAGGTCGCCCTCAAGCGTGTCGCCATAATTGACCTCGGGCTTACGCGAGTCCGGATCGTACGTGTCAGAGCGATAGGTGGTGACCTCCACCTTGACCTCGGTGCCGTCCGGGCGGCGGCGCATGGCACCCAGCGTGCCGAACTTGCGCCCCATGTCCCAGAAGCCGTCATGCCCCCACCGGCGCAGTATCGGCTCGAACTGCTCAGGCCGTGCGGATGAGCAGAAGTCCAAATCGTGGCTCTTTCTATGGAGCAGCAAATCCCTGACCGGGCCGCCGACCAATGCCAGCTCGTAACCCTGTTCGGCGAACAGTCGACCAAGTTCGATGGCTTCAGGCCATACTTCGAAATCCAATGGGCACCTTCCCGCGTGCGACGTTTTTCTGCCCTACCAGCATACCGTTACCCCACCTGCACACGGGGTTGAGTAAGGTGGAGAATATGATTACGCCCGCCGACCTTGCCCGCATGCTGGGGCAAACACCAGATTCGGCGGATAGCCATACCCAAGACCACCTGCTGTATACGTCCGAAACTCCGCATCATTCCGCCGATTCGGGCGATTCTTCCGATGTCGGCGGCACCGCGAGCCACTCCACCAATCAGGCCGTTCATCAAGACGAAGTAGACGCAGTACCGACTGCGCAACATTCCGGTGTGCCTGGCACACCCGCAACGCCCGCCACACCCGAACCATCCGAATCCGAAATATCGGACGCCGCCAGCGACATGCCCGCACCGAAGCCGATGATGCCCACACCGGCCACCGTCTTCGGCATGCATGCCACCGTCACCATCGCCACTACCAGCGGCACTATCGAGGGGCAGGCTGATGGTATCGCCGGCGAGGCCGGTGCCGAGACGATTGCCGAGGTCGAGCCGATTATCGCCACGGCACAAACGTCCGTAACCATCGTCACGAACGATCCCGCGGCGACCGCTCACGCGGCCGTAGATGCTGCCGTTGCGGTCGCCAA
>OBVL01000274.1_pt1 | contig 8433 bp, 6 predicted proteins | sample 1476161 | NCBI WGS metagenome assembly OBVL01 (sample SAMEA2580010, study PRJEB22360) | human gut metagenome | biome: human gut; feature: human-associated habitat; material: faeces | place: Denmark | collected 2008/2010
GAGGCCGGCCGGCCGGCGGTGCTGGACGCCGACGGCGCTTTGCGTACGGATGGCATTGGCCAGACCTTCCGAGGGTTGGCTGAACGGCTGTTGGCAGTGTGAGCCTGCGCAGCCTCACACTTTTGTAGGCGGCGTTGGCGTTTAAGTCCGGTTCGCTGCTGGTGGGCGAATCGCTTGACCACAGCACCCGCGACCTGGTGGTCGAGGCAATGGAGCGCACTGTCGGCGTGGATAGGCTCATTAACCTGCAGGCCATTCACATGGACGAGGACGCCGTGCCGCGCTGCCTTGGTATGAATGGGAGATCTACGTTGAGCCCGATATCTGGCGGGTGCCTCGCAGTAAATAACGGCATAGCGCATTGTCGGTGCGATGCTAAGAGGTAATGGCCCATGAGCGGTTCCAATCGGCGAGATTGCGTTGCCGGGACACCACGACATGGGCCATCTCGATAAAACGATGCCGCGTGTCGGCTGTTCTCAGGTCATCCGCAGTGACGAGAATGACGATCCAGCCGAGCAGTTGCAATGCGTTTCGCTTTGCCGCGTCGATTCGCATTTGTGCCGGATCGGCGTGATAGGCTCCCTGATATTCGAACGCGACGCGGCAGTCCGGATATGCCATATCCAATATGACGTATGAGTTGCCGATATTCACGCGATAGTTGGCGGTGGGGCATCCCAAGCCTGAATCCTTCAGCATCCCAAACAGCGTGTTTTCCGGCGGAGAATCCGTGTTCTCTGTCATGTAGGGCAGTGCCTCGTGGCATTTGTTACGACCTATGAACCGCGGACTGATTTCCAAGTAAGTATCGAAATCCTTGCGAGTGGCCATTCTGCGCCGTTTATCGCGGCTCATCAAAGAGGCTCCAATGGCCGCAAGTTCCTCCAATGTAGAGTATTGGGCCATCTGAGCCCACATCATGACCGGCGAGGCAATCCAGAACTGTTCATAATCCTTTTTGCGGATATCCAGTTTTCCCTTAAACACATGGAAGACCACGCCTTTGATTCGTCTGCGTTTGTTGGCACTGGAAACACAGGCGTGCACGGCATCAACAGATAGCGTGCAATGTCGGGGGATGGGCGCGCCGTAGTAGTTGGCCGCATTGATGTATCCCACCAGCAATGGACCTTTCGAACGGCGCGCAGCATCATTGCAGCGTTCACGTTCTGCTCGGCGTCGGCCGACAATATCCTCATGCATAAAAGAGCTCATGGTGCGACCGTAAAGCTAATTTGGACTTGAATGCAAGCCAGGCAGGGCAATGTGGTTCCAGCTTATGGAGTTATCCACATTGTCTATTTGCGCAGAGAACGGTTCTCAGTAGTATCTGTGCGCTCAAATGAACAAGAACATAACAATCTCACATCATCGCAAATGGCGACATGGCAGTGATTAGGGCATATTCCATGTGTGCTTCGGGCGTAGAGAAGTGTGCACAGACATTATTGAGAACCGTTCTCTGCGCGCCTATCTGGCTACGACCTCGGTGGGCAGGAGCCCCGTGCGCTGGAACGGCCGGTCCTCGATCTGGTCAAGCATTAGGGTAGCCAAGCTGACGCCGAATGCGTCCATTGGCTGGCGCACGGTGGTCAGCTGCGGGCACGCTGGCGTCGGCGTCGACGTCGGCAAGTACGACGGTCCGATGATATAGGCGATTCGTCGATACCCGCGCCCCAACATATGCTCGGTGAGCTTGCGTGAAGCGAGTCGGTTGTCGATGTCGACGGTGGGGAAGGGGTGGCGCTGCCATAGCCGACGCCGGAAATGGCGACTGGCACGCTGATATTGGCGAATCCCTGAAATAGCGGGTCGTCCTTATGAAATGTGTTGAGAATCCACGGGCCGTATCGCATGGCGCAGCGCAGTCTGCACCGCCCCGCCGCCGAACCAACCCCGGCAAGATCGCGCGCCGCGCCGGCACCACTATCCTCGCCCTGCTGTTCTGCGTCGTATGGTTCTTCCCGGTCTACTGGATGATTATCACCGCCGTAAAGCCGCGCGATGAGATCATGACCACGACCCCCGTGTTCTGGCCCATGCACCTCTCGATCGTCCTGTCGATTATTGTCGCGTTCTTCGCGTGCACGGCCCTGACCCTGTACCGCTTCCGCGGGCGCAAGCCGATCATGGTGTTCGTGCTGGCCATCCAGATGACCTCTGGCGGCATCATCCCGCAGATCATCATCTACAACCAGCTCGGCCTGCTCAACAAATACAGCGGCCTGATCCTGGCGTACATCGCCATGGTGCTGCCGTTCGCGATCTGGAACATGCGCGGGTTCTTCCTGAACATCCCGAAGGACATCTTCGAATCCGCGGCCGTGGAAGGCGCGAACGACTGGCAGATCCTGTGGAAGATCACCTTCCCGCTGGCCGCGCCCGGCATCGTCTCGACCTCGGTGTTCGCGTTCATCAACGCCTGGAACGACTACATGATCGCCTATACGTTCATGAAGGACCAGTCGAAGTACACGCTGCCGGTATGGCTGTCGTCCTTCTCGGCACCCACCATGGGCACCGATTTCGGCGGGCAGATGGCCGCTTCGGTGACCTTCTCGTTGCCGGTGGTGGTGTTCTTCATGCTCATCCAGCGCAACATCATGAAGGGTGTGACGACCGGTGCCGTGAAATAGCGTATGCCGCCGTACCTCACCAAACGATTCGTCCGCTGATGGCGGCGTGACCGCGTGTCGCCTGCCGTCAGCGGATGAACGATAATAAAAACAGTATGAAAGGAACAGCTGTGCCCACATTCGAATATAAGGCTGATGCCGCAACGCCGTGTCTCACCCTGATTCCCGCTCCGGTGACATTGGAATACACGCATGGCACGGCTATGATCGGGTCCTTGGTGACGATCGAGAAACGAATTCCCGAATATGCCGTCACCGAAGATGCCGATGAGACCTGGGAAACGCTGCCAATCGAGCAGCTGTCCAGCGAACTCGAGCGTTACTGCGGCGTCGCCGTCCGTACGCGCCGAGTACTCACAGCCACAGATGAAGCCGACGCCGGTGCCAATGCCGCCGAAAAAGCGCGAGATGCGGGCGTGGGTGCGGGTGCGGGCGCGGGTGCGCCGGCAGCGATGAACGGCACCGTCATATTGCTGTGTGTGGATGCGCGATTGGCGCATGACGAATACACGCTGGATGTGTTCGCCTCAGATACCATCGCCGTGCGTGGTGGCAGCGAAAGCGGATTGCGGTACGGCATGCAGACACTGCGGCAGATGATCAGGCAAACCTCGCGGACCTTGCCCTGCCTGCATATCCAAGACAAGCCTGCGTTCGCGGTGCGCGCCTACAGTCTTGACGTGACGCGCGGGCGTGTGCCGACGATGGCGTTCCTCACCTGGTTCATCGACCAGCTGGCGTTGTATAAGTACAACCAATTCCAGCTGTACGTGGAACATGCCTTCGCTTTCGGCGAGCTCAGCGAAGCGTGGCGCGGCACTGACCCGCTCACGGCCGACGACATCATGTTCCTGGACGAATACTGCGCACACCACGGCATCGAACTGGTGCCGTCCTTGGCCACTTTCGGACACATGTATATGAACCTGCGCACCCGTGAACATCGTGGACTGGGAGAGTTCCCCGAAGACGCCGACCGTCCGTTCAGTTTCATCGAACGAATGGAACACCACACACTGAACGCAGCCAACCCCAAGTCGCACGATTTCGCCTCGCGCCTAATCGAGGAATACGCGCCGCTGTTCCGCTCGCGGTCCTTCAATATTGGTGGCGATGAGACTTTCGACTTGGGCCGTGGCCGGTCCGTACAGGACTCGCCGGGCGCCAGTCGCGATGAGCTGTATGCCGATTTCGTCAAAGACCTATGCAGCACGCTTGCCCATCGTGGTCTACAACCGATGCTGTGGGCGGATATCGCGCTCGAGAATCCGCACACCATGGACTTGCTGCCCGGCGACATCACGATGCTCAACTGGATGTATGAGCCGGATATCGACGAAAGCAAGATCCAGACCATCGCATCACAAGGCCGCCGCCAATTCGTGTGCCCTGCCGTGCGTGCGTGGAGCCGGTTCTTCCCCGACTATGACGGTGCCTGGCTGAACACGTACCGCATGGCGGTGGCTGGGCTCAAATATGGTGCGGAAGGCATGGTGGTCACCGATTGGGGTGACTATGGGCATGTCAATGATCCGCGGTTGAGCGTGCCGGGACTGTGCTACGGTGCGCAAAACGCGTGGAACCCGGTTGCAATTGACGCATGCGAAATGAACCATCGGATTTCTAATCTGGCGTATGGCGACGAATCCGGTTGGCTTATGGATTCACTCGCTCGCATCGACTCCGATGGAGTGTCGTTCCCCTGGGACCTCGCCGTGCAAGTGCTGGAACTGGAATACGGTTCCGGCACCGGCATGCTGAATACGGATGTGGCATCGTATGTGGAACGGTCGTGCGGGGGAGAGCTCATGTTTGACCGTGCGCTGGGATGCGCCGACGCGCGCCGCCGATTGCTCCTGCGGAACCATGCCCGTCTCGAACGACGCCGGGATTGCGACCGGGCGTTGATTGATTGCGGCAGTGCGGTTGTCGCGGTGCTCGATGGCTCGGCACGAGGAGGATTGAACCCGGAGCTGCTGTGGGTGATGCTGGATGGGCAGCGGTTGTTCAATAGACTGGGTGAGGAACTGCTGGTATTGGCTGGCGGCGAGGACGCCTGTGGCACCAAGGATGTGACCGGCCGTGCGCTGGATGCCTCGCGCCGCGCCCGTCTTGCCGCCGATTTGGAGTTGTGGTTCGAACGGTACCGTGTGCAGTGGCTGTCCATCGGCCGTTACGCCGAATTGGCGCGTATCGCCCATGTGGTGTGGTCGTTTGCGGACATATTGCGTAGGGGAGCGCTATAGGGGGGGCTCGCAGAAATTCGGTCCTGCTGAGAACAATGTGAGGCTTACGCGCCGTCAAACGCACATGGTGATTTCAAAAATGGCGAATTGCTGCCATTCTTGCACCTGTGCGTTTGATGGGAAATGTGCGTATGCCTCACATTTTTTGCATAAAGCATGAAAATGTGTGAGACCGGCGTCAAGGTCGAATTCGAGAAGAAGGCCTTCGAACAGATTCGCCAGAACGCCTCCCAGGTCCTCAACTCCGACGACGCTCCGGACGTTACGGAATACAACAAGGGCAACGCCACGTCCGGCCTGCTCGCCAGCCAAGGCCTGCTCACCAACCTCAACGATTACGTGTCCGAATATGGCTGGGACAAGATTATCACCGGTTCCTTGGCCGACACCGGCAAGTACGATGAGCAAGGCATGATGGGCTCCGGCGACTGGTACGGCATCACCACCGGCGCGGTGAAGTAAGGTCATTCGCACAACAGGCAATTCAATCAACAAGCAGCACATATTGATTTTGGTTTCGGCTGCCTTGTTCCCTGGCGGTCGAAACCACCTCTCCACCAAGGAGCAGCAACAATGAAGTTCACCAACGGCTACTGGATGATTCGTGACGGCGTCGACGCCCTCTACGCTCGTGAAGCCTACGAACTGGCGGCGGATGCCACCACCGAAAGCCTCAACGTCCTCGCCCCGACCTCCGTGGTGCGCGGCCGATACGATACCCTGAACCTGCCCACATTCAATGTGGACATCACCACACCTGCGGAAGGCGTGATTCGTGTGTGTGCCGAACACTGGCAAGGCGCCACCGAATACCCCGGATTCCCGCTCAATGCCGACGAACCCGGCAACCGTGATTACGTGACCGTTCAGGCGAACGGCAATGGCGACGGCGAAGTCGGCGTCAATGGCGCGGATGTCACGCTGACCACTGGCGGACTTACCGTGAAGGTCGTCAAGGGCGCCCCCTGGAACCTGACCTTCATCGGCGAGGACGGCAAGGTGCTCACTGAGTCCGCAGGCAAGTCGCTGGGCCGATTCAAGCTCGGTGCCGAATCGAACGTCACCGCCCAGCCGGTCAGCGAATTCGGTGTGACCATGGACGGTTCCGCCCGTGATGAATCCGACGTGTTCATTGCCATCCAGCTGCATCTGTCGGTTGGCGAAGACGTATACGGCTTGGGCGAACGCTTCGGTGCTTACGTGAAGAATGGTCAGAGCGTCGACATCTGGAATGAGGATGGCGGCACTGCTTCCGAGCAGGGCTACAAGGACATCCCGTTCTACATGACCTCCAATGGGTATGGCGTACTGGTCAACAACCGCGGCCATGTCTCCTTTGAGATCGGTTCCGAGAACACCGAGGCCGTGCAGTTCTCCGTGCCCGGCGAGGCCATCGACTTCTGCGTGATCTATGGCCCCACCCCCAAGCAGATTCTCGACCGCTACACCAAGCTCGTCGGACGTCCGGCGAATGTGCCCGCATGGAGTTACGGTCTGTGGTTGACCACCTCGTTCACCACCAAATACGACGAGGCCACCATCAACTCCTTCATCGACGGTATGGCCGAGCGTGATATTCCGCTGGCCGCCTTCCACTACGACTGCTACTGGATGCGCGAGTTCCATTGGTGCGATTTCGAGTGGGACAAGCGTTTCTTCGGCGACATCGAATCCACGCTGAAGCGCCTGCACGAGGACAAGGGCCTGCACATCTGCGCTTGGATCAACCCGTATATCGGCCAGCGCGGCGAAATGTTCAAGGAGGGCCGAGACAAGGGCTATCTGGTGCGCAAGCCCAATGGCGAAGTCTGGCAGATCGACTTCTGGCAGGCCGGCATGGGCTTGGTGGACTTCACCAACCCGGCCGCCCGTGAATGGTTCAAGGACAAGGTCAAGGCCCTGCTGAATCAGGGCGTGGACTCCATCAAGACCGATTTCGGCGAGCGCATCCCGCGCGACGTCGTCTGGCATGACGGCTCTCCGAAGCTCTCCATGCACAACTGGTACACCCAGCTGTACAACCAGGCCGTGTTCGAAGCCATCGAAGAAACCTACGGCAAGGGCAACGCCTGCCTGTATGCGCGCTCCGCCACCGTCGGCGGCCAGCAGAAGCCCGTGCACTGGGGCGGTGACTGCGAATCCACCTTCAATGGCATGGCCCAGTCCCTGCGTGCCGGCCTGTCGCTGACCTCCTCCGGCTTCGGCTTCTGGAGTCACGACATCCGGCGGTTTCGAAGGTGCGTTCCCGGACCCGGCCGTCTACAAGCGTTGGGTGGCGTTCGGCATGCTCGGCTCCCACTCGCGACTGCACGGTTCCACCGTGTACCGTGTGCCGTGGCTGTTCGACGAGGAAGACGAGAAGAACGGCGTCGCATTGGTGCCCGGCCAGACCGCCGTGGATGTGGTGCGCGAGTTCACCAAGCTCAAGCTTGAACTCATGCCGTATGTCTACCAGCTTGGCCTGCAGCCTCATGTGAACGGTACTCCGGTCATGCGTTCCATGTTCGTGGAATTCCCCGATGACCCGGCATGCCGCACGCTGGACCGTCAGTATATGTTCGGTCCGTCCATGCTGGTCGCCCCCCGTGTTCACCTACTCCGGTGAGGTTTCCTATCGATTCCGCTGTGGGTGCGCGATGACAGCGTAACGACATGAACATTTCAGCGTGGTGCTGTAACACTTCGGTGTTGCGGCACCACGCTTTTGTGCAGATATGGGGATTTGTACTAGTCGAATCCGCGAAATGTTCAGTAAATGTTCACGTAGCGAAATCGGCATAGAATGCGAGCAAACGCATAACGGCACGGTGCTGTTCATGCGTACACCAACGCCAGACGAACCGCCGGAAAGAAGGGGTCTCCGTGATTGAGACAGTGGACGATATCAAGACGATTGCGAACGTCGGCACGGGAACCATGGGCCACGCGATCACGTTGCAGTTCGCGTTGGCCGGATATCCGGTGCATCTGGTCGGCCGCGGCGAGGCCTCGCTGGAGAAGGCGATGAAGGCGATTCGTTCGGATGCCGAGGACTTTGCCGAAGCCGGACTACTCAAGGACGGCGACACCTTGGACGCGGTGCTGGCCCGCATCACCGGTTACGCCGACTATGCGAGCGGCGTGGCGGACGTGGACTTCGTCATCGAATCCGTGGCCGAGAACCTTGACATCAAGAAGTCCGTCTGGGTCGAAGTGGAGCACGCCGCCCCCAAGGACGCGATTCTGTCCACGAACACCTCCGGCCTGAGCCCCACCGCGCTGCAGTCGGTGATGGGACACCCCGAACGCTTCGTGGTGGCGCACTTCTGGAACCCCGCACAGCTCATGCCGCTGGTCGAAGTGGTGCCGGGCGAGAAAACTGACCCGAAGGTAGTGGACATCACCTTCGACCTCATGGCCAAGATCGGCAAGAAGCCGGCGAAGATCAAGAAGGAATCGCTGGGCTTTGTGGGCAACCGCCTGCAACTGGCCGTGCTGCGCGAGGCGTTCTACATCGTCCAGCAGGGCATCGCGGACGCGGCCACCGTGGACGACGTGATGAAGTACAG
>OBVL01000282.1_pt1 | contig 8112 bp, 6 predicted proteins | sample 1476161 | NCBI WGS metagenome assembly OBVL01 (sample SAMEA2580010, study PRJEB22360) | human gut metagenome | biome: human gut; feature: human-associated habitat; material: faeces | place: Denmark | collected 2008/2010
GTTTTCTAGGCAATTTCCAATCTAACGGGTGTTGCACTTTCATTTAGACAACGGGGCGGCGTGAGTCTGTACGACGCATATCTGGTGAAGGACAATTCCTACCACCTGTATTCGGTCGAAGACAATAAGGAAATCACCAGTTTCCCGCTGAACTACTGTAATCCAAACTATTCAAGCTGTGATTTGAGCCGAATGCGGTATCTCGGCAAGAATATATATGTGACCGGTAATACCTATGACTATAGTTATGTCATCGATAGCACGACCGGCAAACAGCAATCGTTGAAAGACGTGCTGGGACTAAGCAAGGATGAAGACGTCAGAGCCGTTGACCAATTCTCCGACGGCACCCTCTACGTGCAGACGGATGGTAACGGCAACGAAAGCAAACGCGTGTTCCTGCTGTCGTCCGATCTGAAGCCCACGGAAGTGTTGGATGGGCCGCAGTGGGGTCGTCTGTTGCTGACCGACGGCAGTTTCAAGGGCATCAACTATCTGACCAAGACCATATACGTGAAGACCACGGATGAGCAGATTATCGTTGATGCGCAAGGCAAGTCCGTGGGCAAGTACACGCAATTGCCATTGGATGATGATTCCATGGTATGCGACCATTCCGTTATGGAATGGATGGCGTGGAGTCCGGAATCCAGCGGAGACGTGATTGTGACCATCGGTCAGGCCCCGGGCGATCCCGCGCCGGATCTGAGCAACAGTTCGTCGCAAAGCGAGAGTGATTCGGATTTGTCGGACTCGGAGTCGGACTCTACGGACTCATCGGACTCGTCAAGTTCGTCGAGCTCATCCAGCGATAACAAGTCGGACTCGAACAAGTAACTACTGCGCTCAGCGGTCAGTGACCGCCCAGCCCGGTATAGGCATAGCCGAGCAACCGTCACTGACCGCCCGCTAACGGCAACAATAAACCGCAGGTACCGTACGGGTACAAGTTGTTCTCACAGCTTGCTTGGTACGTTACCTGCGGTTTATTGATATCTGGAGTATTCGCTGGCCTGTACAGTCCAGCGGTCACTGCTGTTCGGAGAACTGGAAGAACTGGTCTCCGATACGCACCGTGGCAGGCGCGCTGAGCTTGAGCGGTGTGCCCTTGGTGACTTGTGTCTCCTGGCCATTGGTGATGATGTAGGTACCGTTCAACGAGCCGTAGTCCTCGATCCACAGCGCGCCATCGGTGTCGATGCTGATGGCGGCATGGTTGCGGGACGTGGTGCGGGTCGGGTCTTCGATACGCTCCGCCTTGGCACCCTGCGGCACATCCATGGAAGGCTTGCGGCCCAGCAACGTGCTCTTGTCGATCACAATGGTCTGGCCGGTGACATCGTTATGTAGCAGGTACGTCTTCTTCGGTGCCTTGGACGTGAACGAGGAGGAGAGCACGGTGCTGTCCCAATCCTCGATGTCGTTTTCGGCGGCGTGCGGTGTGGTGTCTACCGGAGCGGCAGTGGGCTCAGCGGCGGCAGTGGCGGCGGGCTCTGCGGTAAAAGCGGCATTGGTTGCCGCTTCCGCGGTGCTGGGCTGCCCGTAGTCGTTCTGCGGTTCGGCTGTGCCAACTGCGGAATCCGGGGTGCCTTCCACCGGATCGTCAGAATACCAACCCAGTTCAGGTGCTGGAGGGTAGGGAAGTTTGGCCATGATGATGCCGTCCTTTCACTGACGGGAAGCCAGAGCGGCGTTGATTGCCGGGTCGCCGAGCTGGCCCAGCCATTCGATCAGTGCCGGATAGGTGTTGGGATTACGGGCGATGCAGGCGCGTAGTTCAGGCGCGTATTGGGCAATCTGGGCGATTTGCATCTGGTCGGTGGTGGTCAGGGCCTGTTCGGCGGTGAAACCGTAAGGATTGGTGGCCACAGGCTCCTCGAATGCCGCCTGAGCCGCGGGCTGCTGAGCCTGTTCGGCGGCGGGCTGCTGGGCCGCCTGTGCCGTGGCTTCCTGATCCTGGACCGGGCCGCCGAATGCCTCGGCGGTGAACCCGTATTGCGCCAGGGTCTCGCGGGCGCGCTCATCGCCGAACTCGGCGATCCAACGCTTCAAGCCGGGGTAGCAACGCGGATTTACGGCGACGTTTGCGCCGAATTCCGGATTCTCGTAGGCGATTTTTGCCAACAGAATCGGGTCCGCGTTCGGATCCTGTACGGCGGCGACCGCAGCATCATAATCAACCATGGGATTACCTCCTTATGTTCGCTCGGTTATGCCGAACGTATGGTCCGTAGTGTTTGTAGTGTTGCGTCTTCAATGGCGCCAATGTCTTCGCCCTCGTCCAGTTTAAAAGCGCTGAACGCGTGATGTTCGGGTTCGGTCAGTGGCATATCGGCCACAATCACAGTGATATTGTCGGTTCCGCCCGCATCGAGCGCGGCCGCCACCAAGGCGTCCACGGCTTCCTGCGGACTGGAATGCGCTGCGGCGATGGCCGCAATCTGTTCGTCTGACACTTCACCGTGCAATCCATCCGAACAGATGATGAAACGGCCGGTCAGATCGGCAACATATACGTCGGGCACTATGCCGTCCGGATCGCCCAGGCATTGGGTGATGATGTTGCGTGGAATGGTCGCCTCCGCCTCTTCCGGCAGCATCTGACCGGAATCGATGGCCTCCTGGCGTTGGGAATGATCCCGCGTGATGCGGGTCAGCGAGGAGGCGTCCCACACGGGGATGATATCCGTGGCGGGGGCATCGGCATCCGGCAGCGGGCTGAGATGGTAGGTTCGGGAATCGCCGACATTGACCACATAGGTCTGGTCCGAGAAGTCCTGATCATCGGCGTCACTGAACAAAGCAGCGCTGCGGGCGCTGGTGGAATCCGCATGATCTTGGGGCAGTACCAAACCGGAGCAGGTCGTGCCGGCCACGCCGCCAAGGCGGTCTCCCAGATCAAGAATGTCGTGCTGAGCCTGTGCCAGGGTGTCGTCGATGTCATGGCGGGTGCGCGAGGGCATGGAAGCCAGCTGCGCGAAATGCTGGGCAGCCAACTGGCTTGCTTGCTCGCCGCCTTTGCCGCCGCCCATGCCGTCGCAGACCATGAACACGCCCTGTTGGGCGAATCCGGTGTCTTGGTTGTTCTTGCGCCTAAGACCCACGTCACTGGTCATCGCGATACGGATGGAGCCTGTGGTCATGACGTCTTCCCCTTCTTACGCGCGCGCTTGACATGCGTCGTGTGCGACTTGGCTGCGTGTCTATTTGACAGTATAGCCACGCTTTTCAGGGAAAGTCGTGTACGTATCCTCCTGAAACGCGGCAAAGAAGCGAGCATTGCCTTGCGCAATTGGTCGACTCCTGTCCAATATGTGGTGGCTTGGCCCGATTCAATGTCTTGCCCCGAGAACGTGGCGTAGTCGGCTTCCCGGCCAAGCTGGATCAAAGCCTGGTCATCTGTGCCGAGTTGACGGGCGATGGCACCGGCCTGATCTCGACGAGTGCCCTTGGCTGTGATGCCGCTTTGCTCGGCAAGCATGCGTATGGCATTCCAACCTGCTGCCACACGGGCTTTCGGACTGCCATGCCGCCGCGCTCGCGCCAGCAGCATGGCCTTGAACATCAGAATCAGACCGCAGACGATGAGTAGGGTCCACAATGGGCTGCCGTACAGGGCCACCTTGCGGGTCACTCGCCAGAACCGCACCCAGAACAGGTTGGTCGGCGAATCATCGGCGTCGGCGCCGGCCAATGAGCTTTGGCCCCTGGCTTGCGTCTGATCGCGCAGCGGATCGGTCAACGGCACCGGTGGTTGCCGGACCAGCGTCTGCGGATTCGGCGGCGTCAGGTTCTGGTTTTCATCAGGCACCTTGGTCTCCTTGGGCGTCGGATAGAACGCCACCCATCCCAGGCCCTGCAATTTGATTTCCACCCAAGCGGTGACATCGTTGCCGGTGAATTCGATTTTGGTGCCATTGCCCGAGGTCTTCTCCGTGCGGGCATCGGTGATTTCGCCATCCTCGTTTTTCGGCAGGAAGCCCAGGACCACACGGGAGGGCAGTCCCAGCTCACGAGCCATCAGTGCCATGGCGGAGGCATATTGCTCGGAGTCGCCCACCATGGCCGTGCCTGCCAGCAGCTTGTTGATACGGTAGTTGCCATGGCCGGCATCGGAGGGATAATCGCCTTCGAGTCCATGAGAGAACCATCCGGAGTCTTTCAATGTGTCGGCCAAGGCCGTGGCTGCGGCACCGCCCGAGGACTGTCCGCCGGCAATGGACGTGGCCAGTTTGCTGGCCGAATCGGGAACATCCTGGGCTTCCGGTTGGGTGATGCGGGCCGCGGCCGCACTGCTGATCTGCTTATCGGTGGGCTTGTGGGCTATGATGCCGGATTCGGTATAGGTGAGTCCCTTGCGCGTGCCGGCGGGAATAATGGCGGAATCGGTATCCGTGTTGTAGTAGAACGTGTCATTGCCGTTGTCGGCATCGTTGGCGAAGCTCACGCCAGCGGCCGCTCCCGCCAGCGGCAGCCAGGTGTCGGTCAGTCCCTGATCGACGGTGAAGGTCGCAGTGAAGGATTTACCCTGCTCATCCGCCTTGATCGTGGTGCCCACGCGATGATAATTCGAGGAGTCCGTGGCTTCGGAAGAATCGGACAGGTTCCATACTGTGCCGTCGAATCGATCCATCACCGCAAGTTTGACCGGTGTTCCGGCCGGTAGATTATGGACGGTCAGCAACACGTCTTTTTTGTGGTCCTTGATATATGATCGCATGCCGCTGAGCGGGCTGGTGTAATCGTAGGGGCTTAACGGCGGATCGTAGCGGTCACGCAGCACGAAACGGTCCTGCGGCACCAGCAACGTGCCTCCGAAAGCAAGGCCGGCAGCGAGCACGACGATGATCAGCGCGGATATCCAGCGCCCCCATTCCAGCAGTTCAAGACGCCAAGACAGCCAGATAATCAGCAGCAAGGCAAAGGCAATGCCGCAGATGGCACGTTGCCAGCCGCTGTCCGTACCCAGCAGAGCACATACGGCCACGGCCGCCGCAAGGGGCGGCACTCCCACCAGAGACAACCATGCGTTGGCATTAATGGCAAACACGCCGGTGAGGAACGTAAGCCACAGGCCGATGGTCCATACCGCCATCAGCACGCCGTCTTGCGTGCCCAGAGGCGGATCGACGGAAATAATGTACTTGAACGAGCCAAACGTCATTTCCCAACCTGAACTCAAGGTCTTCAAGGTGGGAATCACGTAATGGGACGTGGTGGAACTCAGCGTTACCACCGGACCGATGATGAATTGGGCAAACGCCAGAAACACGATTTGCCACCACAGTCGCAACGCCGGCAACATGCCCGCCAGAGCGATGATCGCGCCCAGCAAGGTGGCCGGTACGGCGGCGATCGCCCAAGTGGCCACGCCGCCGTACACGTCGATGAGATTGGCTTGCGCCAGCAACATCATCGCCGCTATGAGTACGAGGCTGGTGATTCGTTTGCCCCACGGCTGGCGACTGAGGCCCATGCCGCGAAGCACATTGCCTCTGGTCATCCAGATAACCGAATGTGTGGAGTCGGCCCAGGAGCCGGTGGTGGTGGAGGTTCCGGTGTACGTGCCGGAGGAAGTGCCGGTGTATGTGCCGCTCGATCCGGCGTACGCAGCGGTATTGGTATTGGTGATACTGGACTGGTCGAAGGTCATGCGAGCACCCCCATGATCAGTGGGAGATCATCGAGTTCGCCGATGGTGGCCAATGTGAAGTTGGCGAATCTTCTGATGCCGCGATTGGCGCCGGCGCTGGCCTGCAATACCACGCAGCTGGCCGATCGGGGCAAGGCCAAGGTCATGCGCTTGATTTGCTCGATGTCTTTCAGCGATCCAACAGTGAAAAAATAGAACGAAGCATCAGGACTGTGCTTCAGCGTGCCCTCGGCGAGATTCGGATTATCCTCACGATCAGGCTCTATGGCACTGGCGTTGTCGAGGAACTCCATGGCGTTGCGCGGCTGGCCGTGCGCGTTGCCCGCGTGGCAGAACAATGGACGATCCTGCAGCAGGCATTTGACGCCGATGGAGGAGTGGATGGACACCGCCATCTCGAATTCCTCGCCGTTGACGTATTCGTCCGGGTTCACGCTGATGGTCACCGAGGTGTCGGTGCGGCGCGTGGCCTCATATTGGCGAATCATCAACGTGCCGGTTTTCGCGGAGCTCAGCCAGTGGACGTTACGCACGTCGTCGCCCGGCTCGTATTCGCGCAATCCGTAGAAGTCGAGATCATCATCCACGATCTGGCCGGATGGTTGGCCTTCCAGGTCGCGGGGCACGCCGGCATTCAGAGTATCGAGACGCACGGTACGAGGGTGGATGAATACGGTGATGCGGTCGGCCAGCTCCTTTTCGTGACGCACCAGACCGAACGGGTCTCCCTTGCGGATGCGCAATGGGCCGATGGGCAGTATTGCGCGCGATACGGTACGGAACTCCACATCGGTTTGCTTGGATTGCCCGGGAGCCAGCATGGGGATGTTGAATCGTTCATGCGCATCGCCGATTGGCAGATATCCGCGTGCCGTGGTCGTCGGCGTTCTGCCGGTGTTGTCGATGCCGACGATAACGGATACGGTGTCTCCCACGGTCACGCGATGATTGGATACGACGATGGACGCGTGGAAGCGTGTGTTGCCGAGGGAAAGCACGATTGCCGCGAGCATCATCACCATCGCCACGATGCCGAATACGAGCAGCTCATACCAGCCCAGAAACGGGAACGCAATAAGGCATGCGATGCCTGCGCCCGTTACCGCCCAGCCCAAGGGCGAGACGTAGGATGCGAAGAACCGTCTGATGCGTCTTACCGCGCGCTTGAACATGCGTTCAGCGCGCCGGCGACGGCGTAATGCGGCGGATGTAGATGCCATGGTCGGATACCTTTCCGGGCCCTATCAGGAACCGATGGTGGGGGAGGGAACGTCTTCGAGCACCTGTGCGATCAGGCTTTCCGGAGTCGCGCCATCGAAGGTGGCTTCCGGAGTCAGCGTGATACGGTGTGCGAGCACGGCCACTGCAAGGTCCTTGACGTCATCCGGCACCACGTAGGCACGGCCATCGGCTGCGGCCCAGATACGGGCGCATCGGGTCAGTGCCAAAGCGCCACGCATGGAGGAGCCGACCGTGATCTTCTCGTTGTGGCGGGTCGCCTCGACGAGCCTGACGATGTATTCACGAATCGCATCATCCACATAGATTTCGGTGGCCACCTGACGCAGCCGCATGACATCGTCACCGCTCAGCACCGGGGAAATGGTCTGCGCACGGTCGGTGATATCGACCTGCTTGAGGATATCGACGGACACATCATGGCCCGGGTAGCCGATTGACGTCTTGATAAGGAATCGGTCCATCTGCGCCTCAGGCAGCTTATAGGTACCGAGCTGCTCGATGGGGTTCTGGGTTGCGATCACGATAAACGGCTGCGGCACATCATGTGTGACGCCGTCAACGGTGACTTTCTGCTCTTCCATAACCTCCAGAAGTGCGGACTGCGTCTTCGGCGATGCACGGTTGATCTCATCGGCCAGCACGATGGAGGCGAAAATCGGGCCTTCGCGGAACTCAAATTCTCCGCGCTTCTGATCGTAGAAAGTCACACCCACCACATCCGAAGGCAGCAGATCGGGCGTGAACTGAACACGCTTGAAACCGGTGGAAATGGAATTGGCCAAGCCTCGGGCCAACTGGGTCTTACCGGTGCCGGGGTTGTCTTCAAGCAGAATATGGCCACCGACCATCAGTGCGGTGACGCATTGCTTGATAGGGATGGTCTTGCCGATAACCACCTTGGAGACATTTTCGACCAGCGCATTGAAGGACTGCTGGAAATCCCGGACCTGAGCCGTGGGCTGGGGCAGTAGTCCGGAATTGATGCTGGCGGGCAGTGCCGATGCGGCTGCTTGCGCGGCTTTGCTCGACTGACGCTGCGGCTGGGATTGCGCGGTGGCCTGCTGCGGGATGGCTGGCGTCGATCCCTTGCGCGGCTTGAGCACGGTGCTGTCATCGCCCGCAGGAATGGAGGCGGCATCAGTAGTAGGAGACGGCTTTTCTGACGGCGCTTGTGACGGGCGCCGCGGGCGGGGGGGGGGCGCCGCACGATGTCACCA
>OBVL01000286.1_pt1 | contig 7990 bp, 6 predicted proteins | sample 1476161 | NCBI WGS metagenome assembly OBVL01 (sample SAMEA2580010, study PRJEB22360) | human gut metagenome | biome: human gut; feature: human-associated habitat; material: faeces | place: Denmark | collected 2008/2010
ACCCCGGCTAGGGTGGCGGTGGCGGCCCCCCCCCCCCACCCCGGCCACTGACGATGTTTCTGTGGGCGCGGCACTGGCGGGTAAGCCCGCCATCAGGCCCGCGATAAACCATCCTGTCTGCCGGAAAACGCACAACCTGCTCATAAAACCGTTTCATCCTCTGTTTGCGGTGTCACGGCATCATCAGGCAGCGCATCTTCCACATCTGCCGTGAACGCACCGTCTGCCGCCGACAGGCGAATCCGGGCAATCGCCGTGTTGGCCGCCATTTTCTGCAACAGCAGCAGCGAGAGCGGCGGCGGCAAGTCGCCCGCGCCCTCTATCGCCACAAGCAGCGAGAGCGGCGGCAGCATGTCGCCGTCGATAACCGATTCCAGCATCCTCGCGCCGTTTTCCGCGCGGGTGACGCGGCTCATGATTTCGTCCGTCACTTCCGGCCCAATAATCACGTCCGCGCCAAAGCGGCTGCGCAGCACGTTATCCAGGCGGGCCAGTTTCCCGGCAATAATGGTAGCGAGCGTCTCTTTCGACAGCGGTAGGTAAGGCACCACTTCCATGCGCGCCAGCAGAGCAGGTTTAAAGAAGTCCGCCAGCACCGGATAGAGGGCTTCCTGCATGGTTTCCGGGTCATCGGCGTGTTCGACAATCACCTGGTAGCCAAGGTTGGAGGTCAGGAAGAAAACGATATTTTTACAGTCAATCAGGCGGCCTTCACCGTCTGCCATCTCGCCCTTGTCAAACGCCTGGTAGAACAGGTTGAGTACATCCGGGTGCGCTTTTTCTACTTCATCGAGCAGCACCACCGAGTACGGTTTCTGGCGAATCGCTTCGGTCAGTACGCCGCCTTCACCGTAGCCGACATAACCCGGAGGAGAGCCAATCAGCCGCGAAACGGTGTGTTTCTCCTGGAACTCAGACATATTGATGGTGGTCAGGTATTGACGTCCGCCATAGAGCAGTTCCGCCAGTTGCAGGACGGTTTCGGTTTTACCCACGCCGCTGGGGCCAGCCAGCAGGAACGCACCAAGCGGGCGTCCCGGACGGCGCAGGTCGGCGCGTGCGGTCAGCAGGTGTTTATGCAGGCTGGCAATCGCCAGGTCCTGGCCCTTGATGGTGCCGCCGAGCCATACCGGCAGGGGGGGGGTGGCCCGGCACTCCTTTTTTTAACGTTGCCGGACCGGCAGGTCGGTGATGACCGACATCTCATTCTGTGACAGGCGGTTAAGCGGCACGCCGGTCCATTCAGCAATCACCGCTGCAATCTGTTTTTTATCGACATGCGGGGAAACCAGCAACTGGTCGTTATGCAGGGCGTCCAGTTCGGCAGTGAGTTGTGCCAGCCGTTGTACCGGGGAAACTGTTTCAGCGGTCTCTTCCGGCTGTACGCTGCCTGCATCATCAGCCGATTCGGCATCGGTACTATCCTGTTCTGCCTCTGGCGGCGTATCCTCCACGGCATCTGCGTCCGGCAACGACGCAACGTCGTCTTCTGCCACGCCCAGTAACTGCTGGCGCAGCGCGATAATTTCCTGTACCAGCGTCTGCTGCTGCTGCCAGGCGACTTCCAGTTCGTCCAGCGCCGACAGCGTTTCATCATACTGCTCCAACACCTCAGTCATTCGTGAGGTGTCGGTACGCAGCCCGATGCGAAGCTCGCGCTCAAGCTGGCGAATTTCTGCCTCCTGCTGGTGGCTCAGGGTGGTCAGTGCCGAGATTTGTTTTGGCGGCGATGACAGGTTGATGGCCACACGGGCGCAGGCGGTGTCCAGCACATCAATGGCTTTGTCCGGCAACTGACGCCCGGAGAGATAACGCTCGCTCAGTGTCGCAGCGGCCTGCAAGGCGTCATCATCAATCAGCACGCCGTGAGATTGTTCATAGACCGCCGACAAACCGCGCAGAATAATGGTGGCTTCGGCAGCGTTGGGTTCGCTGACCTTCACTAACTGGAAGCGGCGCGACAAAGCTGCATCTTTCTCGAAATATTTTTTGTACTCGCTCCAGGTGGTGGCGGCGATGGTTTTCAGCTCGCCGCGCGCCAGCGCTGGTTTGAGCAGGTTGGATATATCCAGCCCGCCCTGCTGGTTGCCCGCGCCAATCAGGGTATGTGCTTCGTCGATAAACAGAATGACCGGCACCGGGGAGAAAATGACCTCCGCCATCAGCCCCTTGAAGCGTTTTTCAAACTCACCTTTCACCGACGCACCGGCCTGCAATGCGCCCAGGTCAAGGGTCATGATATCGGTGTTTTTCAGCTTGTCCGGCACCTGGCCTGCCATGATGCGCAGCGCCAGCCCTTCAATCAGCGCGCTTTTACCCACGCCTGCTTCGCCCACTACCACCGGATTGTTTTTACGGCGGCGGCAGAGAATGTCGATCATCAGGTCGATTTCATAGTCGCGGCACAGTACCGGGTCAAGCCTGCCGTTACGGGCGTCTGCGGTCATGTTTTTGGCGTAGCGGGCAAGCAGGGTGTCGCCGGTTTCCGTTGCGCGGGGCGTTTGCCCGCCAGCCAGATCCACGGATTCGGCGGATTCTTTTGTCCATGCTGCGAAATCCTGCTGTAACTGGTCGCGGTTTATGGCCGTCAGCAGACGGGCAGCAGCGGGTGGAATATAGCGCAGCGGTGAATGCAGCAGAGTAAGCAGCAGGACGCCGCTGCGCAGTTCGCTGTGCTGCATCTGGGCTGAGGCCAGCAGCCATGACTCCTTGAGCCATTCGATCAGCATCGGGGAGAAGCTGGGATAGCCTTCGGCGGAACGTCCACCGGGATAACTCTCCACGGTCAGCGCCTGGCGTAAATCCTCCGCACTGATGCCTGTGCGTTCGGCAATCACCCTTACGTCGTTGCGCGGGATTGCCAGCATCTGTAACAGCACATGGGCAACGGTGATCTCACTGGCCTGCTGGCTCATACACTCCGAGGCAGCCATTTCCAGCGCCTGTTTTGCAAAGGGGTTAAGCCGCTTTACGAGCGTGGCTAAATCAATCTGGATCATAAGATGTCCTTATCGGAGTAATTTATTGAGCTGATGCAGAATATCCTGTGTCTGGCTGTCCAGACGCAGCAGATAAAACAGATAAAATACGGTCAGCACAACAAGACCGCCGCACAGTACATGCTTGATGGTCAGTCGTCGGATTAACTGATAACGCCCACCCTGTATGTTGTTCTTCTGATGAAGTAGCGGAAATGGCGCGTCACCGCGCAGTTTGTGCAGGGCATGGTGCAGGCGCTGGTAGATCCGCTCAAATTCATCCTGTTGCTGAATGGCAACCTTGTAGCGCCCGCGAAAGCCGAGCGAAAAACAGAGGTATAAAAATTCCAGCAGATCCTGGTAACGTACCGGCTCCCGGATCAGGCGTTCGAGCAGGATAAACACTTTCTCGCCGCCCCAGGCTTCGTTATGAAAATGAACCAGCAGCGACTGTTTGATCCATTCGTTTTTGTTGGACCAGCCGTTGCCCAGCGCCGCTTCATCAATAAACGTGCAGAGAATGTAACGGAACGAAACAATGACGCCCGGTTCGTATCCCTGTTCCTGGAGTAGTTGCTCTACGGCCTGGACATCGGTTACTACCTGGGCAAACAGATGTTCCGGCATGGCCTGACTGTTCATAGTGGACAGACGCATCACCATGCCGAGCAACGGCGTGGCGGCGTCAATCATTGGATTCAGGCTGTTGCCGCGAAGGGCGAGACGGTACTGGCGTCCTGGTGTTCCGCTCTCCGGCTCCACGGGAAAAACCGACGCTTCACTCATATCGCTCATTCACTTATCCCCTTATAGCCCAGAGCTGGAGGTTCAGATCGGGGAAGCTGCCGGAGATATGCAGCGCCAGTGCGCCCGCTTTTATCACGTCCTGCCAGGCCGGGGTGCCTTTTTCCAGTTCGAAGTAAACATAACCTTCGTGGTATGGCAACTGACGTGGCGCAGCGGTAAGCGTGTGCAGCGGAATACCCGGCACCTGCACGCTGACCACGCTGCGGATTTTGTCGGTAGCGGCCACTTTCGACTGCTGGATGAACTGGCGTTGTACCTGGTCGTAGGGCATCCTGGCGCGCACTGCCAGTACCAGCTTGCAGGACTGCAACAATGTGGGATCGTTGATGGTGGCGATCCAGGTCCCCTCTGAAAAGAACAACGGCAGATTCTGCGCACGCGGCACCAGTACGGTATTGAGCGCGCGCCGCAGTTCCGGGATCACGGTTCTGGTGAAGGTCGCGGTAAGATCCCGGTGATTATACGGCTCCACGGTGCAGGGCAGGCGATTACCTTCGGTAAAGGTCATCAGTTCTCCCAGCAGCCCCACCAGATCCCGGTAGAAGGCTTCCGGATGCAGCGTGTGCAGTTGGGAACGATGCGTGAACTGCATTTGATAGCGGTTAAGCATCTGCAACATCATAAATTCGGCCACATCGGCGATCCCGCTCTGTTCAGGCGAACCAATGCGCCCGGCCAGGTCAGCGGCGCGGGTGGCAAGCAGTCCCTGCACCTCGCCGGAGAATGCCCCGAGCAACCCGCTGACACGGACGGCCTGAATGGTGGGAATAAAGGTGTTGTCCAGCACCAGTGCGCCGGTAGCATTTTTATTGAGGATACGGCACAGGGGGAGGGTCACCATCGCGCTGAGATCATCTGCGCCGCTGACTATCCTGGGGATCAACTGCCCCAGACCGACCGGCTGTTCGTCGCCTTCGTCAGTGTGAAAATCACGGACGCGGGTATGGGTGAGGCGGTAACGCTCCGTACCCTGACCGGCGCTGTGCAACCCCTGGATTTCATTGATCACGTCGCTGATTACAGGCAGCGCCAGATAAATATTGTGGCTCTCTTTCGATGAAAGGGTTCCCGGCTGGAAAGGTTCCGGCAGCAGATCCTGGTCGGGAATGCTGAATACGGTGCCGTCAGGCATACAGCCCGCCGCACGGTCAATCATGATTTTGCCCTGGGCAAGCAGTTCGGTATTGATGGAGAGTTCCGTAAAGCCCCAGAAAAAATCACCCTGAGCATCCAGACGACGGGTCAGCAGGTACTCGCAGTGACGCTGCTGTTGCTGAAAATGCTGCGGCAGGGCAAACAGCCCTTCCTGCCAGATCACCTTGTTTTTCATTGTTGCCATCGTCAGTTTTCCTCTTTTTTCATCTCAATCGCACTGGCGCGGATATGCACCAGCAGGCGATAGTGGTGGCCGATACTTTCTACCGGCTCAATTTGTTTCCATTCTGTGGCCTGGTCGTCTGAAAAATAGGCAATGACACCGATATAACCGGTTTTCTCATCCAGCTTGATCGGCGGCAGTGTTTTTACGGTGTCCGGCAACAGGTTGAAGTCCTGGTGATCGATATAGTTCTTCCCCAGCACGTCGGGCAGCGCGGTGGTGGCAATCTGATCGTAATCGGTGGCCTGGAATTTGGAGTCGTCGCTCAGATACACCAACTGGACATCCACCGGCGCGGCTTCGCCGTCCGCCGTCAGGTTGCTGTCCGGCTCGGTCAGCAGCGTGACGGTCAGTTCGGTTGACTGCTCCATCAGCTTTCCGACCTGAATATCCGGATTGCGGATCACCTGGCTGATTTTTTTCGCTGTTTCACAGCCAGTTAACACAACGCTCATCAGAACGCAGGCCAGAAACGCTTTGCCGTTCATGCTTCCGGCTCCCGCTGTTTTTCGCGCAGCACCCGGTCATAGACCTGGGCATAAACTTCATTGAACAGCATTTCAAATCCCTGCTGTCGGCTGGAGGCCAGCTCATCGTAATAGTTGCTGTACATCTGCCATGCCCAGGCGTCGTCCATTTTCTGGCGCAGTTCATGGCTGCGGCGGTATTGCGCAAAGCGGCGCATCAGGTTGCCCGGCGAAAAGGCGTCCAGCATGACACGCAACGCTTCCACAATCGCCGCCCGGTTAGCCTCTTCATGATGCCGGATGTTGCGCAGGCTTTCGGCGATGGCCGCAGGTGCTGCGAGATGTACCGGGCTTTTACCCTCGGCGAACATGACGTTCAGCGCGGTGGCATAGTCCATATCAAGGCGCAACGGGTTGTCTTCTAGTGGACGCAGGTGTTTATCCGACAGGCTGTTCTGTTGTTGTTGCAGACTCAGCAATCCCTTAATGGCGGCCTGCAACGCCCGTCCGGCCTCTTCGAGAAACTCATCCGCATCCTGAGAATTGTGCAGCGTCAGCGGACACTCCATACCGCGCAGCAGCGGGGTTACGGCCAGGTGGTACTGCGCCATGGCAGAAAATTCATCGCCGTCCTCATGACGGGCATTGCCGGGCGGCAGATCCATAAACGGCGTGTTGATCCCGTTTGCACCTGTCAGATCGGATGCGGGGGCTACGGGCCGGGAAACGCGTGGGGCGATCGGATCATCTGCCACCATCAGGCTTTCCGTCTGGAGTGCCTGGAGCGGATCGCTGGAAAAACCGTGCGCCACCGTGGGGGCAAGCTGATGCTGGAACGGCATTCCCGGATACGCCGGTTGTCCCTCGGTGGTCAGCAGGGTGTCCGCCAGACTGTCGCGGTTCATTACAATCGTTTCCGGGGTCGCCATCCGCTCGTCATAGGTAACAGCTGCACCGTCATGCAGAAACACTTTCAGCGCCAGTGCGCCGAGCTGGATCTCATCCCCCTGGCGCAGGCGGATGAGCGCATCGGAAGAGGCCGGGGCCAGATTAATCATCAGTCCCGGTGTCAGGCACCGCAGGCAATAGGCTCCGTCGTGCCGGATAACGGTACAGGCACGCGCAGCAATGCTTCCCGCCCGGTCCTGTACCTGCCAGTGACATTCCGGCGTATGGCCAATATCACCGCCGTTTTCGCTGAACAGGCATTTTGCGGCGCGTCCGCTTTCCAGTTCGTTGCCATTCATCACCTGTAAAGTCAGTGAGGCCTGGCGGGATTGCTGTTTTTCCTCAGCCATAAGTGGTTCCATAGAATTATTCCCTGATTCGGATTGTGATGGCGGGCGGTACTTTCGGCTGACCAATAAAGCTGGTTCTGCCGAGGCGGGAGCTGGCCGGATCGCCAAGGCGCATCCCTTTAGCCTGCTGTGGCGCCAGGCACAGCCGTAAATCCCAGGCAAACTGGTCGCGCAGAATAAAGGAAAGGAACATGGTCAGCGGCAGGTGATTTTCGCCATCGGGTAAAAATGAGAGATAACGCTCCCGCGACAGGCCGCCAATCTGCAACAGGAATTTTCCGCTGCGATCCGGCACCCGTGCGCCGAGGGTAAAATTAACGCCGAGTATGGAGCGTCCCGGAATATGTCCAGCCGTTTTTCCTTTCGGATTACGTACACCCAGCCGGTTCTGGTGTGCCGGATCAATGGCGACTTTACGCAGTTGCCAGCGTTCAATGGTGACATCCGGCAAATCAAAACAGTGCGACACCAGATTACAGATAACCTCCGGCGCGCGGCCTGGTGTTGCCAGAATTCCGGCGTAGGCCAGCATTTTGCTGTGGTTAATGGCAAGCCTGTCACGCACGCTCTGATTACCCAGCCCGACCAGTGCGTACATGCGCTGTGAAAAGGTGTCAGTACCGCCGCTACGAAAGCAGATGTAGTAGCGGTATTTGCGCCAGGCATGATAGGCAAACTGTGTCCAGCGGTGGCTGAATAGATCGAGAAATTCTTTCAGGCCGTCTTCGTTCTGTGCGGACTCCTGCGCCATCTGATCCAGATAATAGCCCGGTAGCGGCGACTGGCTGCCGGAAAAACCCAGGAACCGGGTTTGCAGTACATACTGTCCATTCTGGCTACGGGAAAGCGCACTCAGGTCCGTACCCGGAAAACTGATACTGGCGTCAGAGCTGAAACGCACGATCTCCCGGGCAGGCTCGGTACGCAGGGAAATGTCCTGGCCCGGCGCGCCATGCCGACGGTACAGCGCCTCCATCAGCACATAGAAATTGCAGTTGCGCACATCCGCCGGTAACGGCGGGGTTTTTGCCATATTCGGGGGGGGGGGCCCCCAGAAACTGG
>OBVL01000297.1_pt1 | contig 7577 bp, 7 predicted proteins | sample 1476161 | NCBI WGS metagenome assembly OBVL01 (sample SAMEA2580010, study PRJEB22360) | human gut metagenome | biome: human gut; feature: human-associated habitat; material: faeces | place: Denmark | collected 2008/2010
GTAGCGAGACTGAGGGGAGCGTCAACCGCCCACCTCAATTGTGGATAACTTCATAAGCTAGAACCACATACCCCGTTTCAGCTGGACAAACGCCCATGAATCCATCAGCGTGGATGCATGGGCGTTTCTCATAACCATCGCGCAGACCATGCCGCCAACCGTTTGCGCGCATTCAGCAGGCAGAGCGCAGCCATGCCCCAACCGCGAGTGGAACGGCCCACGACGCCTCCGCCGCCTCCTGGCCATGCACGGATCCGTCCGGCTGGCCACCCGCCCCAAAGGGCGCAGAGCGGCCTGCGGCAGGCGACCCGTGACAAACGTGCGTTATCGGATCTGATTGGCGTACGTTCCGCCGATGCCGTCGGCGAATCAGCCAGACTCACCCGGGATCAGCCGCGATTGTCGTTCACCATTGGGCATGCCTTGGCCGTGATATTGCTGCTGATCGTCGCCCTTGGCATCAGCTTGGCATTGCTGGTCCAACAGTCGATGAATATGGCCATGCTGTCTCAACCGACCGCCATGCAGACCACGGGCGGCTCCGCTGGAGATCAGACGATGCCATCGCAGAACACCACGGACGAGAAACGCACGGATCCGCAGCAGTCGGAGCATTCCGATGCCACAGCGAACCCCGAATCGGATACCACGCAATCTCCGCACATGCAGACGGACGGCAGCGATGCCGGCGCTTCCACGCATGGTCTTATCAACCTCAACACGGCTACCGCTGAGGAATTGCAATCCATCAAAGGTATTGGGCCGGTTACCGCTCAGCGGATCATTGATCATCGCACGGCGATTGGCGGGTATACATCAGTCGATCAGCTGCTGGATGTCAAAGGCATCGGCTCCAAGACGTTGGAGACCATGCGAGGGCAGGTGACGGTCGGATGAGCAGGGATTGGATACTGCGCGAGCAGGGGAGCCGCGATTGGAGGATGCTGCCGATCGCCATAGTGATGTGGGCGGCGAGTCTGGGAGCGCACGCATTATTCGCATGGAGGATGTCTGATGGACTCGGCACTGGTCAGGCAAAGGCTGATGCCGGAGCTGGCATTGACGTCACCATAATCGGCATGGAATGGCCTGTCACACGAATATTGCCTATAACAGTGGCGTCATGTGCTGCCGTGGCGGCGATGATTGTGGTGTCTTTCCGCCTGCGGATCCGGTGGACGGGAACATTGACCGTATGCGTTGCGGTGGCGTGCATCGGCAGTATGACGGCAATCGCGTCGGACACCATTGCTTGGCATGATCCTGCCTCCGCACAAGCTCGCCAATCCAGTTCATACCACGAAGTCATGGCCACGGTGACGACGCCCGTGATCGCTTCGGACCAACGCACATACGATTGTCAGACGGACATACGGCTGAGCGGCATCACTGTGGATGGTACGGATGTACGTTCCACGGTCGCTGTGCGTGTATACGCCGACGAATCGTATTGTGGGCAGTTGCGTCGAGGCGCGGTCTATCTGCTGACAGGCGTATTGCAGCAAGCGCGATATGGACGCATACCACTATGGCTGCTCTTGGAAGGAAAACAGCCGGTAGCACAGGTGCGGGCTCCGCCGTGGCATCTCGCCGCGATTGCGCATGTGCAGGAGGCGTTTTTCACCGTGACCGAACAATTGTCCGATCAGGGGCGTGTGTTGGTGCCGGGATTGACGATGGGTGTGCTTGGCCAGGATTATATCGGCGGCGAGACCGGTCCGATGCCGGTCAACAGCACGTATGCGCAAACGTTGGAAAATCAGTTCCGCCAGTCCGGCATCATGCACCTCATGGCCGTATCCGGCGGCCACTTTGTACTGGTGGCGGGATTGGTGCGCCGATTATGCATGTGGATGCTGCTTGATCGGCGGCTGACGGCGTTGCTGGTCTCTGGAGTATATGTGCTGCTGGCATTGGCGATGTTCCCCAGTGATTCGGTCACCCGCGCGTTCATCATGGGATTGATAGGTGCGTTGACGTATGCGATGGGGCGGCGTACGCAAGCGTTGAGCGCCCTGTGCTGGACGGTAATCGGTGTATTGGCGGTGAATCCGGATATGTCGGCCAGCTACGGATTCGCCTTGTCTTCGGCCGCCGTACTGGGTATCGTGCTGTTTGCGGGGCGGCTGGCCGGTGCCTTTGAGCGAGCGATGCCGCACGGCATCGCCGAAATGATGGCGATGACCGTGGCCGCGCAGTTGTTCACCCTGCCGATTCAGGTGTTGATGGAACCGGAGTTGCCGTTGCTGTCCGTGCCGGCGAACCTGTTGGTGTCGCCGTTTGTGGGATTGGCCACGATGGCGGGATTGATGGCATTGGCCTGCGCATGGTGCGAGCCATGGCTGGCCGGCGTATTCGCGTGGATATCGTCATGGGGCACGCTGGTGATGGAACGGGTGGCGTTGTGGCTGGGTGGCAGCACGATGGCCGTCATCCCATGGAAAGACGGCGTTACGGGTGCCGTGCTGATTGTGGCGGTGGAAATCGGTATCGGCATGCTACTGGTGTTCGTCAGCCGTTGCCTCCAGCATGTCCGTCGTTATGAGGCCGGAATGCCTGGCGTGCGCTTCGGTTCCGCTTGGCGTGTCCGCCTCAGTCTCTGGTGCGAGGAGACGAGACGTCTCTTTACGCGGCGGCAAGCCGAATAGCCAATGCGGTATTCGGTGCAGCAACCATCGCAATAGCCAGCCGAACCTATGCGATAGGCCGCGCGGCATAAACCATCAGCCGGCAAAACTGCGATACAGTTGAGACCAGTTCAACCAGCTGCATGAAGGAGTGCCGGCGATGATGTTGTCTCATAATCCGATAGTCGAACCATTCGCATTGGCCCACGCCACCATCGTCACCGGAGATAAAGCCGGAACCATACTGCGTAACATGACGATCGTGGTCGGAGCCGACGGACGTATCGAACAGGTTGCACCCAGCATCGAAACCAGTATCCCAGCCGAATACCACTATCTTGACGGCACCGGCAAAATCGTGATGCCGGGGCTGATCAATGCGCATACCCATCTGTTCTCCCAAGGCAAGCCGCTCAATCCGAAGCTGGCGACGCCCAAAGGCCAACGTATGGTCGCCACATTCGCGCATTCGCCATTGGGCAAGCCGTACATGGCCGCAACCGTAAAACACAACGCCACAACATTGCTGGAATCCGGCGTTACGACGATCCGCACGCTTGGCGACGTGGGATATGAAGTCGTGACATTACGCGATCAGATTGATGCAGGCCAAATCCTCGGACCGCGTATCTTGGCATCCGGACCGCTGATGGCGATTCCCGAAGGCCATGGCGCCCCGCTTATCGCACTGACCAGCGGCACCCCGGAAGAGGCGCGTACCGCAGTCGCGCAGAATCTCAAGGCTGGCGTCAACGCCATCAAAATCGCCGCGACCGGCGGCGTAACCGATGCACAGGAAATCGGCGAGGCCGGCAGCCCGCAGATGAGCGTGGAACAGATGCGGGCGATTTGCGATGAGGCGCATCAGTACGGTGTTATTGTCGGCGCGCACGCGCAAAGCCCGGAAGGCGTGCGGCGTTCGCTGCTGGCCGGCGTCGATACCATCGAACACGGCAGCGTGCTCGACGACGAATTGATCGGCATGTTCCGGCACAATCCGAATGCGTTGCGCGGATACTCGGCGCTGGTTCCGACACTGTCCGCCGGCCTGCCATTGACCTTGCTTGGACAGGACGCGACCGGCATCACCGACATCCAATTGGAGAATTCCAAGAATGTGGTCGGCGGCATGGTTTCAGGTGCCCGTCAAGCGCACGAGGCCGGATTGATGATAGGCGTCGGCACCGATACAGGCATGACATTCGTGCCGCAGTACGCCACATGGCGTGAGCTGGAGCTGCTGGTCGCATACGCCGGTTTCAGCCCGGCTGAGGCCCTGCACGCAGTCACTGCCGTCAACGCCTCCATTCTCGGCGTCGATGCCGAGACCGGTTCTTTGGAAGTCGGCAAATCCGCTGATTTGCTTGTGCTGAATGCCAATCCGCTGGACGACCTGCGCGCGTTGGAACACCCGGCACTGGTCATCGCGGCCGGTCACCCGGTATGGCGTCCCGCTCCCAAGCGTTTCGCGGATATCGACGCCCTGTTGGATGAGGCATACGCCTAATCGCGGAGTGCTGCCGGGCCGTTATGCCGGCAGGTCATTGTCCAACCTGTGTGGCGAGATGGGGGCATGGCGAAAACAGCAGCGAACGTACCGGTAACCGTGGTGCCCGGAGGCGACTCGTATTTGAACGACGCGCGCACCAAGGCACTGTGCGCACAAGCGTTGAAGGCGCGACCCGACGCCGAACTCATCGAGCTCGACGCCACATCGGCCGACCAATATGCCTTCGATGAAGCCGTCAGCCCATCGTTGCTTTCCGACGTTGCCGTGGTCAAACTCGTCAACCTGCAGAATGCCGACGAAAAGCTCGCCGAAGCTCTGGTGACGTACACCAAGCAGGCCGCCAAGGATCCGAACGGCTCCAGCGTGGTGATCTGCCAGCACGAGGGCGGCGTCAAAGGGCGCAAGATCATCGACCAACTGGTGAAAGCCGGCGCTCGCAAAGAGGACGTGCCGGATTTGAAGAAACCGGATGCCCAACTCAATTTCGTACTCGGAGAATTCGAGAAACGCGGTCGTAGAATCGAACCGATGGCCGCGCAGCAGCTGGTATCCGTGCTCGGCGGCAAAACCGGCGAACTCGCCGCCATGTGCGAGCAATTGTGTTTCGACTTTGACGATAATCCGATGGGGCTCGACCGTGTCAACCAGTATTTGACCGCCAATCCGCAGGTCACCGGTTTTGCCGTGGCAGACAAGGCCGTGGAAGGCAAAACCGCCGAAGCCATCGTCATGATGCGTGCAGCTGTGGAACAAGGGACCGATCCCATCGCGCTGATCGGCGCGTTGGCCATGAAGCTCCGTACCATTGCCAAAGCCTCGGCGGTCCGGGCCGGCACGATTTCACAGGCCGAAGCGAAAACCAATCCGTGGGTGCTGAAGAATGCGATGCGCCAACTTGGCGGCTGGACTTCGGCAGGACTCGCGCATTGCATCCGTATGCTCGCCTGGGCGGATGAGCAAAGCAAAACGAACGGCGGCGACCCGGTATATGCGCTGGAACGCTGCATTGAAGACATCAGTCGTAAAGGTCGGTAAAAGTCGATAAAGGGGTATTTATGAGCGAACACACTATTGCGGCTCCCACCAGCGAGGCCATGCAGGAGCTCGGCCGCCGCGTGGCCGGAATGGTACACGGCGGCGATGTATTGCTGCTCTCAGGCCCTCTTGGTGCCGGCAAAACCACATTCGCCCAGGGCTTCGGCGCGGGGCTGGACATTACCGAACCCATCGTGTCTCCTACATTCACCATTGCCCGCGAACTTGACGGGCATTTCGCCGACGGCACTCCGGCTCATCTGGTGCATGTGGATGCCTACCGTCTGGGCGGCTCAGCCTATGCGCCGGGGCAGGACGCCATCGGGCGTTTGTTGGACGAGCTGGAATCGCTGGGATTGGACGAAGAACTTGAAGACCCCGGCAAGAACACGGTGGTGCTTATGGAGTGGGGCGAACAAATGGCCACCGCCTTGGCACCAGAACGACTTGAAATCCATATCGATCGACCTCTCGATTCCTCCGATGTCGCATCCGCTGGATCAGACGGCGAACTCACCAGCAACGGCACTCGTACCGTCGCATTCGTCCCAGTCGGCAAGCGATGGGCCGCGTTCGACCTGCAATAAGCCATGCGCCCATAGACTCCTCGATGTACACTCTCTAGAGGCTTTACGACTAGGAGGATTCATGGGTTGCACGTTGGTGATTGACACCTCATTCGGCTCGACGGTCGGCATTGTGGGGCGCGAGCCCATTGTAGAGACCGATTCGCGCACCCATGTGGAGAAACTGCAGGTCAATATCGCGCGCGCGGTCGAGGAGGCCGGCCTGACTCCTGCCGATCCAGCCCGTACCGGGCCGGGGGGGGGGGCGCCCGCCCTGCCCCCTGCCGATATCGAGGAGATCGTCGTGGGCATCGGCCCGGCGCCATTCACCGGCCTGCGCGCCGGCATCGTGGCCGCCAAGGCGTTGGCCTTCGCCACCGGGGCCAAGCTCGTCGGACAGAACGTACTCGACCCGCAAGGCGAGATGATGAACTTCGTGCTGGGTGACAGCGCCATGTTCGACGGCATCGATTTCCTGGCCGACGTGCCGCGCTTGAGTTCGCGCCAATCGGATGGTGACGTCCCGGACGCCGAGGCCAAGGAACACGAACTCGACCGCCACGTCACGCTGTGCGTCAACGATGCGCGCCGCAAGCAGCTGTACTTCTCGCTCAACCACGGCAGCATCAGCCTGCCGGACGAGGACGCCGCCGAACGACGCTGGATCGAGATGGATATCGACTACCCGGAGCATATCGTCGAACGGGTGAACGCGGCGCTCGCGGAACACGGCGAACGCGACGGCGTCAGCTATGTGGTGGATGTGACCGGCCACGGCGCGGCCAAATACGCATCCGTCTGGCAGGGACTGCGTGCGCTGGGCTCCGTGGTGGACGGATCGGTATTGGATGCCGGGAAAGCCGGGCTCGCCGTCTTTGCGACCACCGCGTTGAGCCGCGAACTGCGCGGCGACCAGGTCGTGCCGATCGAACCGTTGTACCTGCGCCGGCCGGACGCCGAAGTACCGAACCCACTGAAGCACGTGCTCGGCCATGCCGGTGCCGATAAGGCGTGAAGTGGGTTGTGGTCCGATGATTGTTGACATCACTGCCGTAAGTCGTGATCTTGCGGTTCGTTCCATCGCACAGTTGGAAGGCGAACTGTTCGGCCGCGGCGCATGGAATGCGAACATGGTGCGAGAGGAACTGGACGCACCGGCCCGCACGTATCTGCTGGATGTGCTGGGAGAGGCGGAACAGGCTGTTGTCCGCGGCTACGCCGGCTTCTGGTACGACGGCGAGGACGCCGAGCTCATGACCATCGGCGTGGGCAAGGCATACCAGCGGCAAGGCATCGCCGCTGCGTTGCTTCAGGTACTGGTCGACGAGGCGAAACGTCAGGGCGCCTCGCGCATGCTGCTCGAAGTGCGTGTGGATAACGACCCTGCGCTGGCCCTGTATCAGCGGTTCGGATTCGAACGCATGGGATTGCGCAAACGCTACTACCAGCCCGAAGGCATCGACGCATACACCATGAGCTTGGACCTGAAACCTAGGGTCGTGGGCTTTGCCGCCCCGCAGACGGCATCGGCGGACATTGAAGACATCACCAGCAAGCAAACGGAGAAGAACGGAGAAGCACGATGAGCGAACCGGTTGTACTGGGTATTGAATCCACCTGCGACGAAACCGCAGCCGCCATCGTACGCGGCCGCGAACTGCTCTCCAACGTCGTGGCCTCATCCATGGAGGAACACGCGCGATACGGCGGCGTGATCCCCGAAATCGCCTCCCGCGCGCACGCCGAGGCCTTCGTGCCATGCGTGTCCAAGGCGCTCGTCGACGCGAACATGACGTTGGCGGATGTGGACGCCATCGCCGTGTCCGCCGGTCCCGGACT
>OBVL01000312.1_pt1 | contig 7325 bp, 10 predicted proteins | sample 1476161 | NCBI WGS metagenome assembly OBVL01 (sample SAMEA2580010, study PRJEB22360) | human gut metagenome | biome: human gut; feature: human-associated habitat; material: faeces | place: Denmark | collected 2008/2010
GCATCTGCTCCGTGATGCCCGTGGGAGTGGTGTAGGGGGGGGAGCCGCTGATTCCGGAGACCCTGAAGAAAATCGAGCAGCTGGCTCGCTTCCGCGACGAGCATGGTCTGAACTATGAAATTCAGATCGACGGCTCCTGCAACGAAAAGAATTTCAAGACCATGCGCGAAGTCGGCGCCAACACCTTTGTGCTCGGCAACACTGGCATTTTCAAGCGCTCCCCCGATATCCGTGAAGCATGGCGACTGACCATGGACGCCTACGAGCACTCCACCGGAGAGACTACGACCAATCCGCGCTAATCTCCAACGACGTTAATCACATATAAATATTGCAAGGAAAAACCATCATGACCACCGCAACCGTTACCGAAAACACTATCCAATCCCCCACCTCTTTCCGCTACTGCGAACAAATCATCGTGCAAGAGCTCGCCGACGTACTCGATCACGTGGATGAGGCACAAATCGACGCACTTGTGGATCTCATCGCCAACGCCCGCAAGGTCTTCTTCGTCGGCGTCGGCCGCGTGAAACTCGCGCTGGAAGCCATCGCCAAGCGTCTCGCCCATCTCGGCGTAGACACGGTGATGGTCGGCCAGATCACCGAACCGGCCATTTGCGAGAAGGATCTGCTCATCGTCGGCTCCGGTTCAGGCAAAACCGGATTCCCGCTGTTCATCGCCGGCAAAGCCAAATCTTTCGGTGCCAAAGTGGCACGTATCGGCATCGTTGAAGACTGCCCGATGAAGCAGTACACCGATCTGTTCGTCCATGTGCCGGCCGCAGGCAAGCCCGGCAGTGGCACCAAGCCCAGCCAGCAGCCGATGACCAGCCTGTTCGAGCAGTCGCTGCTGCTGGTCGGCGACGCCATCGCCATGTCCATGGTGCGCAAACGCGATATCGACCTCGATTCCCTGTGGGAGTACCACGCGAATCTGGAGTAGAAAAGCCGTATTATCGGGCGAGTCCATCAAGCAACAGCATTCGCATGGCGAACGGTGCCGTCTTGCCAGTCTTCGGCAAGACGGCACCGCCGGCAAGAATAACGGTTGTCTTACCGCGTTCGAGCCATCGGGCTATAGCGATCCCCCATTCGTGCCTTACGCTTCCACAGCGGCCGCGTCCGCGGCATCGTCCTTCAGGGCACGCAGCAACGCCTTGTTGCGGGTTTCGATGATGCGCTTGCCGTCCTCGCCCTGCCAGGAGAAGAAGCCCTGACCGGTCTTGGCACCGAGGTCGCCGGCCTTGACCTTCTCGGCGAGCAGCGGGCTCGGACCGGTGCCGTTGTCCATGTCGTCGAACAGGTAGGTGCTGATGTTGTAGAACACGTCGAGCCCGCCGAGGTCGATGCTGGCGATCGGACCGACCAGATTCCAGCGGCGGCCGAGGCTGTACTTCATCACGTCATCCACGGTGGCCGCGTCCGCGATCCCCTCCTGGATGATGTGGAATTCCTCGCGTAGCACCGCCATCTGCAGTCGGTTGCCGATGAATCCCAGCGCTTCCTTGTTGAGTTTCGCCGGCTTCTTGCCGATCTTGGTCATCAGGTCGAACGTAACATCCACCACGTGCGGGTCGGTCTTCTCACCCGGCACCACTTCGACCAGCGGCATCAACTGTGCCGGGTTCCAGAAGTGCGCCACCACGAAACGCTCGGACTTCTTCAGTGCCGATTGAATCTCCGTGGGGCTCAGGCCGGAAGTGTTTGTGGCCAGAATCGCATCATCGGGTGCAGCCTGCTCAATCTCGGCCCAGATGGACTTCTTCAAATCCAGGTTCTCCGACACCGCTTCGATGACGAAGTCCACACCAGCCACGCCGCTGGCGTAGTCGGTGAATCGGGAGATGCGCGCCAGCACATCGTCCACAGAGTCGCCTTCGAGCAGCAGTCCGGCATTGTTTAGTTCCTCGGCGTCGGCCTGAATGGCCTTCATCGACTTGTCAAGCGATGCCTCACTGCGGCCCACCAAATGCACCGGATATCCGGCTACCGCGAACTGCAACGCAATCGCGTGGCCCATCGTTCCCGTGCCGACGTTCGCAATCGTCTTGATATCATCCACTGTGCTGACCATCGTGAGGCCTTCTTTCCGACTGCATCGCCTGTTGCCACGTATCCCATTGCATTCTATCCCGCTTCATCACACGAGAGAGCACATGGCAACCTAAAAAATATCGCCATCACATGTGCCAATCACATGTATCGAAATAATACGGCGATAGCTTCTCTATGCCTTTTTTGCATGGAAAACAATGCATTGCAGGCAATTGCAATATTGGCCAAACGTTCCTACGCTGTGGTGCAACGGCAGCAAGCCGATATAAGCATCCATGGTCAAGGACGGCATTATGGCAGAGAATCACAGCACCATCACCAATCCCAGCGCGTTCCCGTTGGGCGCGCCGAACGACGCATACGCCAAGTATTTCATCGGGCAGAGCTATCTGGCGCCGCTGGTCTCGGGCAAGGAAGTCAACGTTTCCAACGTCACGTTCGAGGCGGGCTGCCGCAACAACTGGCATATTCACCACAAGGCCTGCCAGATCCTCATCGCCGTGGGCGGGCGCGGCTACTACCAGGAGTGGGGCAAAGAGCCGGTCGAGCTCAACCCCGGCGACGTGGTGTACGTGGCACCGGAGACCAAGCACTGGCATGGGGCCGCGCCGAATTCCAACTTCGCGCACATCGCCATCATGAATGTGGTGGACGGCGCTTCAAACGAGTGGCTGGAGCCGGTCGAGGCCGAATACGACGCGCTGCGCGGCCAATCCAGCAATATCTCCCCCGCCGCAGAAGAGTATCACCACACCTTTTTCCCGAATTCAGAACTGCTACGCCAAGACGACCCGGACCTGGCCGAAATCATCGAGAATTTCGCGTTCGATGAGGTCCCGAACGAGCCGGGCGTCAACGACCTAGACGACAAGACCCGCTATCTGGCGATTCTGGCCACGCTGCTCGGCAGCCAGAGTCTCACCGAATTCCGCGGCATTGTGCCGGCCGCGATGATTGCGGGACTCACACCGGTGGAAATCAAGGAAGCGACGTATCAGGCTGTGGCATACCTAGGCATCGCCCGCGTCTATCCGTTTATCGCGGCACTGAACGAAGTGCTGCGCGCGCAGGAAGTCACACTGCCGCTGCCCTCGCAGTCCACCACCACTCCCGAAACGAGACGAGAAGCCGGCACCCAAGCCCAAGTGGATATCTTCGGCGAGGGCATGAAGAATTTCTACAAGTCTGGCCCCGATGAGAAGCGCCATATCAATCGCTGGCTGGCGGCCAACTGCTTCGGCGACTACTACACCCGCACCGGGCTCGACCTGAAGCAGCGCGAGATGATCACGTTCTGCTTCCTTGCCGCCCAGGGTGGGTGCGAGCCGCAACTGACCAGTCATGCCCACGCCAATATGCGCATCGGCAACGATCGACACTTCCTCATCACTGTGGCATCGCAGTGCATGCCGTACATCGGCTACCCACGCACGCTCAACGCGCTGCGCTGTGTCGATGAGGCCGCAAACAGTATGTGATAAAGGCCATTTGCGCTTAATTATCTTTCGGTCAGAACAACAGAAAATGGTTCCTGATTCGTAGTAAAAAGAATAGCCAGCATTCATTTATGAATGAGGTTCCAAGCGCCGGAGGCCCCGGCATTCTTTTCGTCGAAGGAGACAATTCAGAACACGACCGCCGAGACGATGGTCAAGGAGGCCAGCGAGAACAGCGTGCTTACGAGCACGAAGCCGACCGCATACTCGGGCATGTTGTTCTTGCGACCGGTGAACATGGCAATGGTGGTCATGGTCGGCAGTCCGGCGATGACCGTAATCATCAGCACCATGTCATGGGTGATCGGCAGTTGCGGCAATGCGCCGGTCAGCGCGGTCAGTAGCGCGTAGAAGGCGAGCGGGAATGCGATCATCTTGGCGACTAGGCCAACATAGAGTTCGTAGCGTTTGAGGACGCCCCACCACTTGGTCAGTGCGAACAGGCCGCCCAAGTAGATTAGCGACATCGGCGTGGCCATATTGCCGATGGTGTGCAGCGGCTTCAGGATGATGTCCGGCACCTTGACGCCGATCAGAATCAGGGCGAGCATCACACCGATGAAGGCGGGATTGACGAATCGTTTAAGCAGGCCGAGGACGCGGGTGTCTAGCGAGGGGCGGGCGGCCACCGGAGAACCACCGTTTGCGGCATTGCTCGCCGAACCAGCATTGCCCACCGAACCGGCGCCGTTCACCGAACCGTTCGCGACCGCACCTCGCGCGCCAATCGCGTTGCCGCCAGTCGTTTCGGCGACCGGCTCCCCCCGCCACACCCCGCACCGCCCCAGCAGGGACCGCGCGCACAGCCATACGCCGTACGTCCAGAGCAGCGTCTGGTCGACGATCGACATCAGCGCCACGTAAATCGCGCCGTTCTGCGGCCAAAGTGCCATAATCAACGGAATGCCGATGAATCCGGCGTTGCCGAAAACCAGCGCCGCCTAGAACACGTGGCTGCGTGAGCCCTTGAGCCGCAACAGTTTGGCGACCAGCCAGAACACCAGGATGAGCAGCGCGTACATCACGGCGGTCAGCAGCATCACGCCCCAGTTAGAGGCAAGCTGCGCGCGGTCCGCACCATCGACGGCGTTCGAAAACACAAGCACGGGGATGAGCACGTTGAGCAGCAACGAGCACATGCCGTCCAACGCCGTCTGACCGTAGAATCGAAGCCTCACACATCCATACCCGACCATCAGCATGATCAGAAATCCGACTAACTGGCCAATCATGACGCCGAACTGCCCCATGTACACTCCTCTCGCTCGCGTTCCCGTGCTTTTCTGTCACTGGTTCATATAGGCAGCCATCTGGACAGGCTCGGCGGCACACGCATCAGTATGTTCGATACCACCACATGCCAATCCACTTCTCGTTCAACCGTTCCCCGTGCTAATGCGCCGCCGGCCACCCCGTGTTGCCGGTGCTGCGCGAGCACCATTACACGTATTGCATTCCGGTGATCAGCGGGCGCAACGTGTGGGTCGGCGCGAACGTGTCGATTCTGCCGGGAGTGACCATCGGCGACAATTGCGTGATTGGCGCCGGTTCGGTCGTGACACATTCCATCCCCGCCAACTCCGTCACCTACGGCGCGCCCTGCGAGGTCGTGCGTGAAATCGGCGACAAGGACCGCGAGTATTTCTACAAAAATCGCAAGCTCGACGTGTGGGAGTGAGCTTTCGCGCTACTGCTCTTTGAGCTTAAAACGCTCACTGAATTGGCGGTCGCGCCAGTAGTAGACGTCGTCGCGTTCGTTGATTTCGCGAATTACCTTGCACGGGCTGCCATAGGCGACCGTGTTGGCGGGGATGTCCTTGGTGACCAGCGAGTTGGCGCCAATGACCGCGTTGTCCCCGATGGTGCCCCCGGGCAGCACGGTGACATTCGCGCCGATCCAGACGTTCTCGCCGATGTGGACTGGCAACGAATACTGGGCACCCTGATAGCGCAGGTCCGGACGCACGGGATGGCCGGTGGCTACAAGCGTGACGTTGGGGCCGATCATGGTGTGGGATCCGATGAAGATCTCACCATCGTCCACCAGCGTCAGGTTGAAGTTGGCGTAACAGCGCTCGCCCCAATAAGTATTGCAGCCCCAGTTCGCATACACCGGGCATTCGAGGTACAGACCCTCCCCCGCCGCGCCGAAGAACGCCTGCATGAGTTCGGTACGGCGCTTCGGGTTGGTCAGCGGCGTGGCGTTGAGTTCGAGCTGGAGATCACGCTGGGCGGCCTGCAGATCAAAAAAGCCGTCCACATCATCCGGCAGGTAGACCTCGCCAGAGAACATAAGCGCCATTTTCTCGCGCGTCGCATCATCGATAATCGGCTTGGCGATCGGCTTGTCTTCGGTCATCATTGGCTCCTGTTCGGCGTTTTGGCGATTGTGTCGGTCGAACTATTCTGTCACAGACTCGTTTTCGACACCCAGCATCGAGCGCAGCCAGTCAAGTTCGGCGGCAATCTCGGCGTCATGCACGGCGATGATGCCACGGCGATAGGGGTCGTCGATCTGCTCGGTGGAGAGCGGATTGCCGGCGTCACAGGCATCACCGTCAAGGCTGGCGCCACCGTGCAGGTCATCGACCGCAACCCGGACAAGGCCGCAGCAGCAGCGGCTGAAGGCGTCACCAATCAGACCCCATGGACCAGCGGTTTTAAGGTTGTCAAGTAAGCGGCATATCGCAGCGAATCATTCTCAATAAGAAAAGTGTGAGGCAAACGCACAATATCACTCAATCGCGCATTCGCGGGAATAGCATCAAACAGCCATTTCTTGGATTCAGATGTGCGATTGGCACCGTGCGGGCCTCACACTTTTCTTATTGAGAACGATTCGCCGTGCAGTCAAGCCCTCCATCCACCCAAAAAGGACTCGCTTTTGGCCGCGTCGTCGCGGTAGGCCTTGCCGAACTCGTCAATAAGCCCATGGAATTCCTGCAAATCCTTGACGCTGAGGCTCGCATCCAGCACCACGGGCGAATAGGCCTTGTGGAATGCCAGATAGCCGGTTGGCACATCAAATCCAAGGAAGGCGAATAGTCGGCGAGCATAAGTATCGGCCACGAATGTGCGGCGCGAAAACACATATAGCATCAGGTCGTCGGCCGTTTCGCCCCCGATACCGAATAATCCGAGCAATTCGGTCCGCAATTCGGCGTCGGGAATATCTGCCGCGCCCTCAGGCGAGGCTCCGCAACGCTCCACATACCATCGGCTCAGTGACTGTACCGTCTTGGATTTGTTGACATAAAAGCCGGACGGGCGAATAAGTTCCTGCAGATGCGCTGGCCCCATAATCGCCAGCTTATGGGGTTCGAGCACACCCTCCGCGTTCAACGCCGCAAGCGAACGATTCACATTGCCCCACGCCGTATTCTGCGTCAGCACCGCGCCCACCATAATCTCGAATGTGGTTTCAGCCGGCCACCATCCGGTCGGGCCAAGGGCGGCAGCCATGGTGCGGTACAGCGATTCGATATACGCGGGAGAAGGAACGCCCGGCACCCGCTTTGCACTTCGATTATTCATAGTTGCCATCTACCATTCACCGCAATTCATGCAGGATTCGCCGCATGAACGGGATAGTGACTAGGAATGTCAGCACGTCGGACACCGATTGCGCCATTTCCACGCCGAGCACGCCGAACATCATCGGCAGAATCAGTACGATCGGTGCCAAAAACAGACCTTGTCGGCACAGGGCCAGGAATGAGGCGATGCCGGTGCGGCCCATGGTCTGGGTCATCATATTGCCCATCATGTTGA
>OBVL01000314.1_pt1 | contig 7280 bp, 3 predicted proteins | sample 1476161 | NCBI WGS metagenome assembly OBVL01 (sample SAMEA2580010, study PRJEB22360) | human gut metagenome | biome: human gut; feature: human-associated habitat; material: faeces | place: Denmark | collected 2008/2010
CCGCCATTTACTGTGGTGACGGCGAGCTGCTGCACCATATTCCTGAACAACTGAGTAAACGGGAGAGGTATTCCGAAAAATGGCAACGACGAACGCATTCTGTCTGGCGTCACCGCCACTGGCACGCATCTGCCTTCACGGGGATTTGCAACGATTTGGCCGCCGCCTCAGCCTGTATGTGAACACGGCAGCGGAAGCCATCCGTGCCCTGTCGTTACAGGTGCCGGGCTTTCGCCGTCAGATGAACGAAGGCTGGTACCAGATACGTATTGCCGGTGATGACACGGCACCGGAGGCGGTGTACGCCCGTCTTCACGAACAGCTGGGTGAGGGAACGGTCATCCACATTGTGCCGCGACTGGCCGGAGCCGGAAAGGGCGGACTGCAGATTGTGCTGGGGGCGGCAGCCATCGTGGGCTCTTTCTTCACGGCCGGTGCCTCGATGGCGTTATGGGGTTCAGCCCTGGCAGCCGGTGGTTTTTCTGCCACCACGATGCTGTTTTCACTGGGGGCCAGCATGATACTGGGCGGTGTGGCACAGATGCTGGCCCCGAAGGCAAAAACACCGGATTACCGCGTAACGGATAACGGCAGACAGAACACGTACTTTTCCTCGCTGGATAACATGATTGCCCAGGGGAACCCGATGCCGGTGCCTTACGGGGAAATGCTGGTTGGCTCCCGCCGTATATCCCTGGACATCAGCACCCGTGATGAAGGCGGGGGCGGAAAGGTCGTGGTTATCGGGCGGCAGGGGTAAAAAGAATAAAAAAATCCCGCAGTGATCGCGGACAGGAACTGCGGGAGAGTTACGAAGATTAAGTGTAAGGAATTATTCTTATATCACGACAAAAAAATTAACGCAGAGAAATTATACGCGCCACAGTCAGTTTGTGAAAATGTGAAGATATTCAGAATTTTTATGCCATTACCGGTTTTAACCAACAGGATTATCGGTGGGCATGAAAGAAAACCCCGGTATCTGCTGATACCGGGGTTTCTCTTTAGCATGGCAGAAATGTGTTTCATGCTTTTCGGGCGAAGGATATCCGACTTCTGTACGGAATGGCAAGTGGCGGTTAATTTATTCAGGGGAAGGCTGTATGGGAAAAGGTGGCGGTAAGGCACACACGCCTCGCGAGGCGAAGGATAATCTCAAATCCACGCAGATGATGAGTGTGATTGATGCGATTGGTGAGGGACCGATAGAAGGTCCGGTGAAGGGACTGCAGAGTATTCTGGTGAACAAAACCCCGCTGACGGACACGGACGGTAATCCCGTGATACACGGTGTGACTGCGGTCTGGCGTGCCGGGGAGCAGGAGCAGACACCACCGGAAGGCTTTGAGTCCTCCGGAGCTGAAACCGGACTGGGCGTGGAAGTGACGAAGGCAAAGCCGGTGACGCGCACCATTACGTCCGCGAACATTGACCGCCTGCGGGTTACCTTCGGAGTGCAGTCACTGGTGCAGACCACGTCAAAGGGCGACCGTAATCCTTCCGCTGTCCGGATTCTGATTCAGTTACAGCGTAATGGCCGCTGGGTGACGGAAAAGGACGTCACCATTAACGGCAAGACCACCTCACAGTTCCTGGCCTCGGTGATTCTGGATAATCTGCCTCCCCGGCCCTTTAACATCCGGATGGTCAGGGAGACGGCGGACAGCACCACGGACCAGCTGCAGAATAAGACGCTGTGGTCGTCATACACTGAAATCATCGATGTGAAACAGTGCTACCCGAACACGGCCATTGTGGGGCTGCAGGTGGATGCGGAGCAGTTCGGCGGCCAGCAGATGACGGTGAACTACCATATCCGCGGTCGCATCATCCAGGTGCCGTCAAACTATGACCCGGTAAAACGCACGTACAGTGGTATCTGGGACGGCAGTCTGAAACCGGCATACAGCAACAACCCGGCCTGGTGCCTGTGGGACATGCTGACTCACCCGCGCTACGGCATGGGAAAACGTCTGGGGGCGGCGGATGTGGACAAGTGGGCGCTGTATGCCATCGGGCAGTACTGCGACCAGACGGTCCCGGATGGTTTCGGGGGGACCGAGCCGCGGATGACCTTTAATGCGTACCTGGCACAACAGCGTAAGGCGTGGGACGTTCTCAGTGATTTCTGCTCTGCGATGCGCTGTATGCCGGTATGGAACGGTCAGACGCTGACGTTCGTTCAGGACCGCCCGTCGGATGTGGTGTGGCCGTACACCAACAGCGATGTGGTGGTGGATGATAACGGCGTGGGATTCCGCTACAGCTTCAGTGCCCTGAAGGACCGGCACACGGCGGTGGAGGTGAATTACACCGACCCGCAGAACGGCTGGCAGACCTCCACGGAACTGGTGGAAGACCCGGAAGCCATACTGCGCTACGGACGCAACCTGCTGAAGATGGACGCGTTCGGCTGTACCAGCCGCGGTCAGGCCCACCGTGCCGGACTGTGGGTGATAAAGACCGAACTGCTGGAAACGCAGACGGTGGATTTCACGCTCGGGTCTCAGGGGCTGCGGCACACACCCGGTGACATTATTGAAATCTGTGATAATGACTATGCCGGGACCCTGACCGGCGGACGTGTCCTGTCCATTGATGCTGCCACCCGCACCCTGACGCTGGACCGTGAGGTTACCCTGCCGGAGACAGGTACATCGGCGGTGAACCTGATTAACGGCAGCGGTAAGCCGGTGAGTGTGGACATCACCGCACACCCCGCGCCGGACCGGATACAGGTCAGTACCCTGCCTGATGGTGTGGAGACATACGGGGTGTGGGGACTCTCCCTGCCGTCACTGCGTCGTCGCCTGTTCCGCTGTGTCTCCATCCGGGAAAACACGGACGGCACGTTCGCCATCACGGCGGTGCAGCACGTACCGGAAAAAGAAGCCATTGTGGATAACGGGGCCAGCTTTGAGCCGCAGTCAGGCAGCCTGAACAGCGTTATCCCACCGGCAGTGCAGCACCTGACGGTGGAGGTGAGTGCAGCTGACGGTCAGTATCTGGCACAGGCGAAATGGGACACGCCGCGGGTGGTGAAGGGTGTGCGCTTCAGTCTGCGTCTGACCAGCGGAAGCGGAGAAGACAGCCGTCTGGTGAGCACCGCCATCACCGCAGACACGGAGCACCGTTTCAGTGGTCTGCCGCTGGGGGAATACACCCTGACGGTGCGGGCCATTAACAGCTACGGCCAGCAGGGCGAACCTGCGACCACCACCTTCCGGATTAACGCGCCTGCAAAACCCGCCACCATTGAGCTGACGCCGGGGTATTTTCAGATAACGGCGGTCCCGCGTCTTGCGGTGTATGACCCGACGGTACAGTTTGAATTCTGGTTCTCAGAAAAACGCATCACGAACACGGCACAGGTGGAAAAATCTGCCCGTTATCTGGGGACCGGCAGTCAGTGGACTGTCCAGGGGAGCCGGATTAAGCCGGGGACGGATTTCTGGTTTTACGTGCGAAGCGTCAACCTGGTGGGAAAATCTGCTTTTGTGGAAGCCAGCGGGCAGCCCAGCAATGATGGTGAAGGGTATCTGGAATTTTTCCGGGGGCTGATAGATGAGACGCTTCTGGGCCAGGCACTGAAAGAGCGCATTGATGCTTCAGCGCTGCGTACGGAGGTCACGCAACTGGAAGAAGACATCCGTCAGCGGATGGACACGGATATCGCAGAAGTGACCCGGAAAATCGGGAAGGCGGAAAACAGCCTCACGCAGCTGGTTGCGAAAAAGAATGAGGACCAGACACTGGCCATCGCGCAGGTGAGCCAGAAAGTGGACCGGGTGAGCAGTGAAATCTCACAGACTGTCAGCCAGGGGCAGTCAGAAAACGCCCGACAGATAGCACAGGTCCGCCAGTACGTGGATAAAAAAGGGAGTGAAATTACCTCGACCACGGATAAAAAGCTGGGTGACCAGGCCGTGACCATACAGCAAATCCAGCGGGTTCAGTCAGACACGCGCAATGAGCTGAATGCCATGTATATGCTGAAGGTGCAGAAAACAAAAAACGGTATTCCCTATGTGGCCGGGATTGGCGCGGGGATTGAGGATGTTGATGGTCAGACGCTGAGCAGTATTCTGCTGCAGGCGGACCGTATCGCGATGATTACCCCGGAGAACGGCAACACCACGCCGCTGTTTGTGGCGCAGGGGAATCAGCTGTTCATGAACGACGTGTTCCTGAAGCGACTGTTTGCGGTGAGCATCACGTCATCCGGCAATCCTCCGACGTTTTCCCTGACGCCGGATGGCAGGCTGACAGCCCGCAATGCGGATATCAGTGGAGCCATCACGGCGAATACCGGCACGCTCAATAATGTCACCATTAACGAGAACTGTGTCATCAGAGGAAAACTGTCTGCAAACCAGATTGAAGGCGATCTCGTTAAAACAGTGGGTAAGGCTTTTCCGCGGGACTCCCGGGCACCGGAGCGGTGGCCATCAGGGACCATTACCGTCAGGATTTATGACGATCAGCCGTTTAACCGGCAGATTGTTATTCCGGCGGTGGCTTTCAGCGGTGCCAGACATGAGCGGGAGAACAGCGATACTTATTCGTCATGCCGCCTGATAGTGAAGAAAAACGGTGCTGAAATTTATAACCGTACCGCGATGGATAATACGCTGGTTTACAGTGGTGTTATTGATATGCCTGCTGGTCGCGGCCACATGACGCTGGAGTTTTCTGTATCAGCATGGTGGGTAAATGGCTGGTATCCCACAGCAAGTATCAGCGATTTGCTGGTTGTTGTGATGAAGAAAGCCACTGCAGGCATCACGATTAGCTGAATTTTATAACCCCAATACGGGCGCCAGAAATGGCGCCTTTTTTATTGCAGAAAAGCGAGAGGTAATTATGCGTAAATTATGTGCTGTTATTCTGTCCGCAGTAGTCTGGCTGGTTGCCGCTGGTACGCCAGCGAGCGCAGCAGAGCATCAGTCCACACTAAGCGCCGGGTATCTTCAGACCCACACTGATATGCCAGGCAGCGATAATCTGAACGGGATTAACGTGAAATACCGTTATGAGTTTACGGACGCGCTGGGGCTGATTACGTCCTTCAGTTATGCCAATGCTGAGGATGAGCAAAAAACGCACTACAGCGATACCCGCTGGCATGAAGATTCCGTGCGTAACCGCTGGTTCAGCGTGATGGCGGGGCCATCTGTACGCGTGAATGAATGGTTCAGTGCTTATGCGATGGCAGGTGTGGCTTACAGCCGTGTGTCGACGTTCTCCGGGGATTATCTCCGCGTAACTGACAACAAGGGGAAAACGCACGATGTGCTGACCGGAAGTGATGACGATCGCCACAGCAACACGTCTCTGGCGTGGGGAGCTGGCGTGCAGTTTAACCCGACCGAATCCGTGGCCATTGATATTGCTTATGAAGGCTCCGGCAGTGGCGACTGGCGAACGGATGCATTTATTGTTGGTATCGGATACCGTTTCTGACAACAGACGCCGATTTATCTTCTGTAAATATTGTTATGATACGCAGGTTCATCCGCCTTATGGGGTGAACTGCGTTTGAGGAAACGTAAAGTTACACTGTCCTGAAGCCCGTGGCGTCACTGCTGCGGGCTTTTTTTATTGGTGGAAAAGTATGACAGTAAAAATTTCTGGCGTGCTTAAAGATGGCACAGGAAAACCAGTACAGAACTGCACCATTGTGCTGAAGGCCAGACGGACCAGCAGCACGGTGGTGGTGAACACGGTGGCCTCTGAAAATCCGGATGAAGCCGGGCGTTACAGCATGGATGTTGAGTATGGCCAGTACAGCGTCACCCTGCTGGTTGAAGATTTTCCGCCTTCACATGCCGGGACCATTACCGTCTATGAAGGTTCCAGACCAGGTACGCTGAATGATTTTCTCGGCGCCATGACGGAGGATGATGTTCGTCCGGAGGCACTGCGCCGTTTTGAGCTGATGGTGAATGAAGTGGCACGTCATGCCGGAGCGTCATCACAGAGTGCAGCGGCGGCAAAGAAATCCGAAACGGCAGCGACATCATCGAAGAACGCGGCGAAAACCTCAGAAACGAATGCAGCTAACAGCGCACAGGCGGCAGCGGCCTCGCAGACTGCATCGGCAAACTCCGCGACAGCAGCCAAAAAATCAGAAACCAGCGCGAAAAATAGCGAGACAGCCACAAAGGCCAGCGAAAAAAACGCAAAATCCAGCCAGACGGCAGCGAAAACCAGTGAGACGAATGCCAAAGACAGTGAAGCCAACGCAAAGGTGAGCGAAACAGCGGCGGCGAACTCGGCGAAAGCATCGGCAGCAAGCCAGACGGCAGCAAAAGCAAGTGAAGATGCTGCCAGAGAATACGCAAACCAGACAGCAGAGCCGTACAGATATGTTTTACAGCCGCTGCCGGATGTGTGGATACCCTTTAATGATTCGCTGGATATGATTACGGGCTATTCTCCGGGTTATAAAAAAGTGAAGATTGGTGATAATGTGGTTCAGGTTGCCAGTGATAAACAGGTTAATTTCAGTCGCGCATCAACGGCAACATATATCAACAAATCTGGCGAACTGAAAACGGCGGAAATTAATGAGCCACGATTTGAAAAAGAAGGTTTATTGATTGAAGGTCAGCGAACCAACTACATGTTGAATTCAGCAACTCCAGCTTCTTGGGGTAAATCTGCAAATATGAATGTCGCTGAGGTTGGAACTGATAGTTTTGGTTTTACTTATGGAAAGTTTGTTTGTAATGAATCATTAATTGGGCAAAGTACAACCCTTAATATGGCAGTAGTTTCAACCTCGGGGGCTGTCGATGTATCAGGCGATAATAAGTGTGTGACGACATCGTGCAGATTTAAAACGGATTTGGAACTCCTGTTAAGGATCAGGTTTGAAGCCTTCGATGGCAGCGCTTCATCTAATCTTGGATATACCATTGTTAATACGCGGTCTTTATTGGTTGAAATCACCGGTGTAGCTGCCGACAGGCTCACCGCACGAGTTAACAAAGATGAAGCTACGGGCTGGATTTTTGTAGAGGCAACGATTCAAGCAAGTAAAGAAACTTACATAACCTCTGCAATACAATACGCACCAAAAAAAGGTGGTGTCGTTGAATCTGGTGACTATATTTATCTGGCCACCCCTCAGGTTGAGGATGGTTCGTGTGTATCATCTTTTATTATATCAGGAACGACGGCGGCGACGCGCGCAAGCGATATGGTTACAGTTCCGATTAAGAATAATCTTTATAATCTTCCTTTTACGGTTCTTTGTGAGGTACATAAGAACTGGT
>OBVL01000323.1_pt1 | contig 7025 bp, 10 predicted proteins | sample 1476161 | NCBI WGS metagenome assembly OBVL01 (sample SAMEA2580010, study PRJEB22360) | human gut metagenome | biome: human gut; feature: human-associated habitat; material: faeces | place: Denmark | collected 2008/2010
AGTAGGAGAGATTCCGTGATTATCTTTCGGAGGAAAAAGAAATGTCCATTAATTGGCAGGAAATTGTATTTCACTTTTTAGGTGGTCTAGGGCTATTTTTATATAGTATCAAGACCATGGGAGACGGACTTCAACAGGCTGCTGGAGATCGCCTTCGCTACTATATCGATAAATATACCAGTAACCCTTTCTTTGGTGTCCTGGTAGGGATCGGTATGACTGCACTCATTCAGTCTAGTTCGGGCGTAACAGTCATAACAGTTGGACTCGTCAGTGCGGGACTCTTGACTTTACGTCAGGCCATAGGAATTGTCATGGGGGCAAATATCGGAACTACTCCTTCATCATTGGTTTTAAGTTGGGAGACTATGCTCTTCCAATGCTCTTTGCCGGTGCGCTTTGTCTCTTCTTTACTAAAAATCGCACAATTAATAATATCGGACGAATCCTCTTTGGGGTTGGTGGTATCTTTTTCGCCCTCAATCTTATGAGTGGCGCCATGGAGCCTTTGAAAGATTTACAAGTCTTTAAGGATTATATGATTGAACTTAGTAAGAATCCCATCTTGGGTGTCTTTGTCGGAACAGGCTTGACACTCCTCATACAGGCTTCTTCAGCAACTATTGGAATTTTGCAAAATCTCTACGCCAGCCATCTCATTGATTTACAAGGTGCCTTGCCAGTACTATTTGGGGACAATATCGGAACTACTATTACAGCTATTATTGCATCCTTAGGGGCCAATATCGCTGCCAAACGTGTAGCTGGAGCCCATGTAGCTTTCAATGTCATCGGAACCGTTATCTGTATGATTTTCCTAGTTCCTTTTACAGCCTTGATTCAATGGCTTGAAGTAACACTAAACTTGGCGCCAGAAATGACTATTGCCTTCGCACACGGAACCTTTAATATTACCAATACTATTATCCAATTTCCATTTATCGGAGCTCTCGCTTATCTAGTTACCAAACTCATTCCTGGTGAAGATGAAGTAGTCAAATACGAGCCTCTGTATCTGGATCCACAACTCATTAAGCAGGCTCCATCTATCGCCCTTGGGAATGCAAAAAAAGAACTCTTACACTTGGGAAATTACGCTGCCAAAGCTTTTGACCTCTCTTACGACTACATTATCAACTCTGAAGAAAAAGTGGCAGAAAAGGGTCATAAAACAGAAGAAGCCATCAATACGATTGATGAGAAATTAACGCGTTACCTCATTAGTCTATCCAGTGAGGCCTTGAGCCAAAAAGAAAGTGAAGTCTTAACCAATATACTCGATTCTTCACGAGACTTGGAACGTATTGGTGATCACGCGGAAGCCCTTTTAAATCTCAACGACTATCTTCAACGTAAAAACGTACAATTTTCTAAGGCTGCTCTGGCAGAATTAGAAGAAATCTATCATGAAACTAGTCATTTCGTTAAAGATGCTCTAGATAGTGTCGAAAATAACAATCTCGAAAAAGCTAAATCTCTTATCGACCGCCACGAAGCGATCAATAAAATGGAACGTGTACTTCGTAAGACTCACATTAAACGTCTTAATAACGGTGAATGTTCTACCCAAGCAGGTGTCAACTTTATCGATATCATTTCACACTATACTCGTGTGTCAGACCACGCTATGAACCTAGCTGAAAAGGTTTTGGCTGAACAAATTTAAAACGAAAAAAATGCTTTGATTCTTTCGAATCAAAGCATTTTAAATAGCTCTCCAATCATAAAGGAAGATGCGGCTGCACCCCTGTATCTCGCTTCTTCCTTTTTGATAAAGCGGGCCAAATTGACTAACTCTGGCGCTGGATGCTTGGGATTTTTGAGTAGTTCAAGTGTGACTAGCCCTGAAAGTCGGACTGCTAGCAAGCGCTCATTGGTGCTAGGTAATTTCTTAGCAGTCTCTAGCAGTGCATTCACTAGATCTTCACTCAGGTTTTGACGGGCATTATTGTAAAGATCCCGTATCAAGGTTTCTAGGTTTGGTTCTTCCATCCCTATCACCTCCATCTTTTCTGTTTAATAATTTTTGATTAAATCTACTGTAGAACGATCCAATTTTTTAACTAAGGCTTGTAAGAAGGCTTGTGCTTCAAGGAAATCATCCATAGCGTAGAGTGTTTGGTGAGAGTGAATATAGCGAGCGCAAACACCGATTGTTGTGGATGGGACACCACCATTTTTCAGATGAGCTGCGCCAGCGTCTGTTCCGCCTTTACCACAGTAATATTGGTATTTGATTCCAGCTTCTTCAGCCGTTGTCAAAAGGAAGTCCTTCATACCTGGAAGAAGCAAGTGACCTGGGTCGTAGAAACGAATCAAGGTTCCATCCCCAATCTTGCCTTGACCACCGTAAACATCACCAGCAGGTGAACAGTCTACAGCTAGAAAGACTTCTGGATCTAATTTAGTGGTTGAAACTTGAGCTCCTCTAAGACCAACTTCTTCTTGGACGTTGGCACCAAGATAGAGTTCATTATTCAATTTTTGATCTGATAAGGCTCCTGCTAGTTCACTAACCATGAGGACACCATAACGATTATCCCAAGATTTTGAAATCACATTCTTTTCATTGGCTGTTAGAATGGCTGTACTGTCTGGTACGATTGTGTCCCCTGGACGGATTCCAAAGCTTTCAGCCTCTGACTTATCTGCAAAACCACCATCAAAGACAATATCTGAAATAGCTGGTACAGTTGGTCCACCAGTTCCTCGAGTCAAATGTGGGGGTACTGAACCTGAGATTACTGGAATTTCACGTCCTTGGCGAGTAAAGAGTTTAAATCGTTGGCTGCTAACAACCATTGGATTCCAACCACCGATATTTACAACTCTGAATGTCCCATCTGGTTTAATCTCACTAACCATAAATCCGACTTCATCCATATGAGCAGCAACAAGGACACGAGGAGCATCTGCTGCTGTTGAATGTTTGACACCAAAAATGCCTCCCAAGCCATCCGTTACAACTTCGTCAACGTGAGGTGTTAATTTTTCACGAAGATAGTTACGAACAGGTGCTTCATGGCCTGAAATAGCAGAAAGTTCTGTGACTTCTTTGATTTTTGAAAATAATGTTGTCATTTTAGTTCCTTCTTTCTGAAACTATTTTACCATTTTTTATAGGAGAACGGTAGTAGAAATCATCAATCACCCTAACAGATAGCTTCCTACAACAAAAAAAGAATCACAAAGGCAATTCTTTTTCTTTTTGATTTCTTTTCAAGGAAAAGTGATCTGGTACTGGATCTTTACCCGTTTTAGACCAAGGATGGCAACGTAATATCCTAGCCAGTCCCATGAGGACCCCCTTGAGGCCATGTTTTTCAATAGCCTGAATCATGTAATTTGAACAAGTGGGCTCAAATCTACAAGAAGGTGGAAAAGCCGGTGATATGAAGCGTTGGTAAAAGCGCACTGGTGCAATTAAGATTTTTTTCATTATTTATTGGTTACAGCCATAGTGTGTAGTTGGCTAATTTCTTTTTTGTTAAGGCGACGGGACTCCCCTGGACGAAGACCAGTTAAGTCTAGATGCCCAAAACGAGTTCGAGAGAGTTTATCCACTTGGAGGCCAACAGCTTCAAACATTTTTTTGACCTGATGGTTACGCCCTTCATGGATGGTCAACTGAACCACTGAGCGGTTTTTTACGGGATCTACTTTGAGAATCTCGTAAACAGCCGGTTTGGTCTTCTTGCCATCAATCTCAACTCCTCTAGTCAAGGGGCGAAGATTATCTTTATCAGCGATTCCTTTCACACGCGCAACATAAACTTTGTCAATTTCATTACGAGGATGAATCATCTCATCGGTAAAGTCACCATCGTTGGTCAAAATCAAGACACCTGATGTATCCCAGTCCAAGCGACCCACAGGGTAAATACGCTCTTTCACATTGGGCAAAAGGTCGACAACCGTTTTACGACCCTTATCATCCGTTACACTGGAAATCACTCCACGTGGTTTGTTAAGCAGATAATAGACTTTTTCTTCGTTATAGATGGGTTGGCCTTCAACTTCGACCTTGTCGCCTGACTTGATTGTCGTTGCTAATTCACGTACCACCTGTCCATTGACAGTTACCAAGCCCTGCTTGATTAACTCCTCTGCTTTTCTCCTACTGGCCACTCCTGCGTGGGCAATATATTTATTGATTCTCATCTTCTTCTATCCTTTCACCAAATAATTGGCTTTCTTGTGCTTGGATATCAAGCTCATCAATTATTGGTAGTTCTTCCAAGCTGTTAATACCCATGTAATCTAAGAAATAATCTGTTGTTACATAGAGATTAGGGCGTCCGAGAACTTCCTTTTTCCCATCTTCTCGTATCAACTCAAAGGCCTGTAGCTTAGCTAGCGCTCCACTTGAATTGACCCCACGAATGGCATCAATCTCGATCCGTGTGATAGGCTGCTTGTAGGCAATGATGGACAAGGTTTCAAGGGCAGCCCGAGATAGGCTCTGGTTGATGGGGGCCTTAGAGTATTCTTTCAAAACCTCTGCAAATTGAGGCTTGGTGACTAATCTATAAGAACCTCCTGTCTCAATCAGGGCTAGACTAGAATCCTGGTCTTTTTCATACTTTTTGGCTAATTTTTCTAAGCTTTGCTGAATTCCTGTTGGTGGAAGCGATAAGAGTTCTGCCAACTGGCGAGCCCTAATCCCATCCTCACCTGACACAAACAGGAGCGCTTCTATTTCTGCTAAAGTACTCATACTTCCTCTCTATCAAGCTTAACTTTGCTCTACTTGATTTTCGTCTTTCTTTTTCATGAGATAGATATCTCCAAAACTCTCTTTTTGAATCAAGAGAATTTCTTGGGTTTTAATCAACTCCAAGGTTGCTAAAAAAAGTGTGATGACCTCTTGCAAATCCTTGGTTTCTTTAAATAAATCCTGCAAGCATAATTGCTGACCTTCAACCAAGGCTTCTCGGACGATAACCATCATATCCTCAATCTTATACTCATCTCGTAAAATAGTTGTATGATTTTTCGAGAATTCTTCTTTTTTCTTGGTCAGTAAGGTTGAAAAAGCTAAGAAGAGATCGATCGTGGTCTTATCATGAATAAGTTCAGCATCCTCATAAATCAGCTCTGTCGGTGTTTTTGAGTAATATTGAGCTCGTTCTTGATGCTTCACTTCCAACTGCTCTCCCAAAAGTTTAAACTTACGGTATTCTTCGATTTGAGAAAGGAGATCCTGCTCTAGGTCATCCTCCAAATCTGTCACTTCTGCAACCTTTGGCAAGAGCTTGCGACTCTTAATCAGCATCAGTTGGCTAGCCATTACCATATACTCGCCTGCCACTTCTAAACGCATGGCTTGTAGGGTTGATATGTAGGCTAGATATTGCTCGATAACCTCTGTGATTGGCACATCATAGATATCCATCTGGTACTTTGAAACCAAGTGCAAAAGAAGATCCAAAGGCCCTTCAAAATCTTTTAGTTTAATATCCATTATCTATATTTTTCTAAGGTCATGACTGTCTTTAATCCTAATTTTTTAGCAATTTCGTACAAGTCAAGCTTTTCTTCGATTTGTCTTAATATAAACTGTTCTCTCAATCCTTGAGCCGATAAATCTGCAAAACCTTTTTCCTTTAGAAAGGCTTCTAACTGACGAAAGGCCCACTGACGGGAGTATGGTTTCCCAGCTTTTTCAAAGAGATAGGTCTGCCCCATCAAAGGTTCTAACTCCGTAAGCAAGTTTGTGGGAAGACTCAAGACTCTTTGTTGAGAGGCTTTATTGATTCTCAATACTTGAAAGTCTAGATTCACATCACTTGTTTTTAAGGCTAGAATTTCACTCGGCAAGAGGCCTAATTCTACTATTAACAAGGCTAGCAAGCGTCCTTCTGGATAGGCACTTTCTTGCCAGAAAGAACTCAAGTCTAAAAGCTCTGACTTCCCTGGCTTTTTCTCAGCCTGTTTGGGTAATTCCAAACGGTAAAAAGTGCCAATCTTTCCTTTCTGGTATAAAAAGTAGAGAAATTGATTACAAGCAGAAACTTTACGCTTTTGGGCACTGATTTTAAAATTTGAAAGCTGAGCTTGATAAATTTTTAAACTTGTCTCAGAGATTCGTTCTCCAACAAGAGCTAAAAACTGCTCCAAATCATACTTATAGGACTGTTTAGAATTGCTAGATAGATTTTGTTTTTCTTCTAAAAATGCTGAAATCCATTCTCTCATTTGCTTCGAATCTCATATTCTTTACTAAAATCATGCAGAAGGGCATTGACAGCCTTAAGGATTGATTTCCGCGTGATAATCCCTTGGAAAATACCATCCTTGTCAACGACTGGTAGGAAAGACTCATCCACTAACTTATGTAAAACATCCGTCAATGTATAGTCTGGACTGACAACTGCTACGTCCTTCTTGGTCATGTGTACGATATCTGTATCTGCCATGACTTCCTGACTCAAGCCCTGCTCCATTTGGTATGCAAAAATATCTCTAAGCCCAATGGTTCCAACAAATTTTTTCTCAGCAGTCACTACTGGCACCCTGGTATAGGTCATCTGGCTAAGAAGGAGAATTGCATGATCTGCATTGTGACTATCAATGAGCACAGCCAAATTTTCAGCAGGTGTTAAAAAGGTTCCCTCTTGATCCAGTAAAAACTGTTCAAATTCTTTGGCAATCATCGAGTAAACTCCTTGGACAAGCCTGGATAGATCTCATGCTCACGTGTTAAAAAGTCCACTTTAAAGTAGCTATCATCAATCTCCACACGAGCATAAAGGCATTCTCTGATCGTCCCACGTGGTTGACTGATAGAACCTGGATTTAAAAAGAGAGTCTTTCCTTCCATCCAAGCATCTGGAACATGCAAGTGACCATAAAGACAGATATCTGCATCCTCCTCTTGAGCCCAAAAATTAAGCTTTTGGAAATTAAAGTTAATATCAAATAAATGCCCATGAGTCTGGATAATCTTGGTAGGACCAAGTTGAGTCACCAAACGTTCTGGATAATCTGAGTAAAAGTCCATATTCCCCTTAACAACGTGGATA
>OBVL01000324.1_pt1 | contig 7008 bp, 6 predicted proteins | sample 1476161 | NCBI WGS metagenome assembly OBVL01 (sample SAMEA2580010, study PRJEB22360) | human gut metagenome | biome: human gut; feature: human-associated habitat; material: faeces | place: Denmark | collected 2008/2010
ACCGCCGAAAGGACGACAAGGCCATGCCGGCCTTCGACAAGGCTGGCGGCTACGCGGCCCAGTCCGAGGCGATCTCCATGGCCGCCTCGCTCGGCCTGCCGCAGGAGGTCATGGAGCAGCAGCTCGGCACGCTCTCCGGTGGCCAGCGCCGCCGCATCGAGCTGGCGCGCATCCTGTTCTCCAATGCCGACACCCTGATCCTCGACGAGCCGACCAACCACTTGGATGCCGATTCCATCGAATGGCTGCGCGGCTACTTGAAGAAGTACGAGGGCGGCTTCCTGGTCATCTCCCACTCCACCGAACTGCTGGACGAAGTGGTGAACAAGGTCTGGCATCTGGACGCGCAGCTCGGCCAGATCGACATGTATTCGCTTGGCTGGAAGGCCTACCTGCACCAGCGCGTGGTGGACGAGGAGCGCCGCCGCCGCGAACGCGAAGTGGCCGAGAAGAAGGCCGACCGTCTCATGAAGCAAGGCATTCGACTGCACGCCAAGGCCACCAAGGCCGTGGCGGCGCAGAACATGATGCGCCGTGCCGAAAAGCTGCTGGAAAACACCTCCGAGGCGCAGAAGGCCGAGAAGGTGGCGGACATCCGTTTCCCCGAGCCCGCGCCCTGCGGCCGCACGCCGATCATGGCCAAGGATATTTCCAAGGCCTACGGTTCCAACATCGTGTTCGCCGGCGTGAACCTGGCCATCGACAAGGGCTCGCGTGTGGTGATCCTCGGCTACAACGGTGCCGGCAAGACCACCACGCTGCGCCTGCTGGCCCACATCGAGGAGCCGGACACCGGTTCCGTGGAATACGGTCACGGCTGCAAGATCGGCTACTTCGCGCAGGAGCACGACACCTTGGATCTGAACGCCACCGTGTTGGAGAACCTGCAGCATGTGGCGCCCGAGCTCGATAACACGCAGGCCCGTTCGATTCTCGGCTCGTTCCTGTTCTCCGGTGACGACGCGATGAAACCGGCTCACGTGCTTTCCGGCGGTGAGAAGACCCGTCTGGCTCTGGCCACGCTGGTCACCTCGCGAGCCAACGTGCTGCTGCTCGACGAGCCCACCAACAACCTCGACCCCGCTTCCCGTGAGGAGATTCTGAAGGCCATTGCCAAGTATGAGGGCGCCATCGTGCTCGTCACCCACGATGAGGGCGCCGTCGAGGCGCTCAACCCCGAGCGCGTGCTCCTCATGCCCGACGGTGACGAAGACCTCTGGAATGATTCGTATCTCGAACTCGTAGCCGAAGAATAGTAGTAGGAGAGGTCTGCCATGCCAACCACAACAGGTAAGAAAATCGCCATCGTCACCGGCAGCGCGCTGGGCTTGGGCTACGAGCTCGCCAGCCAGCTCATCGCCAACGGCTGGCTGGTGGCCGGTGTCGACTTCAATGCCGAACGTCAGGCCGAACTGACCGCGCAGTGGCCCGATGACTCCTACCGCGCCTACGTCGGCGACATCACCGACGAAGCGTTCGTGAAGGAATCCGTGGCGGATATCGCCACGCTCGGCCACATCGATTTGCTCATCAACAACGCCGGCCAGCCTTCGTTCAAGGTGCCCACCGCCTACGAGGCCGCCGACGTCGACAAATGTCTCAAGGGACTCAAAGGCATGATTCTGTGGACGGTGGAAACCCTCAAGGCCTGCGGCGAGCAGAACGTGAAAATCGCTCAGATTATGAGCACCGCCGCCACACGCGGCAACGCGAACGAAAGCGTGTACTGCGCCACCAAGTGGGGTGAGAAAGGCTATACCAAGAGTCTGCAGGCCGCATACAAGGGCACCAGTGTCAAGGTGGTCGCCGTCTATCCGGGCGGCATTGATACCGCTTTCTACCGTGACAGTCGCGACTACGTCTCCGAGGCCAAGCAGCACACCTTCATGCAGCCCGGTCCGCTGGCCGAAGTCATCCTCTTCAACCTGATCAACGAGGCCAACCTCACTGTCACCGACATCGAGATCAACCGCAACAGCTGAGCCTGCTAGTCTGAGATTTCAGCGCCTTGGTACATACTTGGTGCCAAGGCATTTCGCGTGTGGAGAGCGAATGCACATCAGTGACGATGAGTTTGAACGGGCCATTGAACAGGTGTTGGATGATTTGCCTGAACGGTTTGCGCGGGTGCTGGAGAATGTCGGCATCGTCGTTGCGGACGAACCCAATGAGCGCGAACTGGCTACAATGAGCAATCCGTGCGGTGAGCTGCTCGGACTGTATGAGGGCATACCCGTCACGAAGCGAACTACGGGCTACAGCGGCGTGATGCCGGACGTCATCACCCTGTTCAAGGGGCCGCATGAACGCGTATGCTCAACGCAGGCCGAGCTGCGCCAACGGATCCGCAAAACCGTGTTGCACGAGATCGGCCATTTTTTCGGCTTCGATGACGAGTATCTGCACTCGCACGGCTACTGAAGCGATGCTAGTTTCACTAGTGGGGAGCCGTCACTGCCGTATGTTGCCAGGTCTACTGCAAGTGGTGCAACGCGCGGATGATGGCGCAACGGTCCTCGACGGTTCCCTCGTTGGCGCACATGGTGGCGTACCAACGCGGATTGCGCAAGGTCTCGGTGCCGGTGGCCTCATCCGTGGCGACGAGCGTGTGCAGATCGTTGGCGTACTGGAAATGCAGGTGGCTGAGCAGCCCGCCCTCGGCGAACGCCTTGCGCGAAGGCAGCGGATTGATGGCAAGTAGCCAGCGGAACGGGCTGTCTTCGGCGGCCGGATCGGTGGTGTGGAACACGAAGGTGGGGGAGCCTTCGAGACCGTGCTCGATGACATGGTCGATGGTGTATTCGTAGGTGTCGAGGCTGGTGTCGTCCTCGGCGAACCATTCGATGGCGAGCGCGGCATCGTCCGTGGAGCCGGATTCGGCGGCCGGCTCGTTCACACGCCAGTAGCCGATATGGATGATGTTCTCCGGGCTGGTGGTGGAGCAAGCCATCGACCAGAACGTCCTGATGCCGCGCGCGGCCATCGGGGCCATCTTCGGGTTGGCGAGCACCGCCTGCTCGGCGGCTTCCCAGGTCTGCTGGATGGCGGCGTCATCCGAATCAATGTAATGCTCGAAGCTTTCCCATTCACCGAGCCAGTCGGTGATGTCGAAGGCCGTGGAATCCGTGGTGTTGCTGGCGGTCATTGCGCGTTCCTTTCATGGGTGGATGCGGTGGCGAAATTGGTAGAGGCATTAGGGTTGGGGCTGCTGGCATCTGGGTTACTGGCATGCGAGCCGTTGTTCCCGGAATCGTCGGCGCCAAGATTGACAATGCGGTCGCACCAGCCGGCGGCGAGCTCCTCATCGTGGGTGACCACGAGAATCGCCTTGCCTTGGCTCGCCAGTTGCCGCAGCAGTTCGCCGACCTGCTCCATGTGGTAGCGGTCGAGTCCGCTGGTGGGCTCGTCAAGGATGATGAGGTCCTTGCCGCACATCAATGCCGAGCCGATGGCAACCCGCTGCTTCTGCCCGCCGGACAGGCTCATCGGATGCCGTTCGACGAACGCTGCAAGGTCAAGATCGGCCATGACCTGATTGGCTTGAGCGGTGATGCCGGCATCCGTCTCGTCGAGTCCGATGAGCAGTTCCTCGCGCACGCTGTCGGAGAACAGTTGGTAGTTGACATCTTGCATGACTAGGAATCCGGCGCGGGTCAGGTCGCGCGGTTTCGCGGGCACGCCGTTGAGCTCGATGCGGCCCGAAACAGGCTTGATGAGTCCGGTCAACGTGCGCACGAGCGTGGTCTTGCCGCAGCCGTTGTTGCCCATGAGCCCGGTGATTTCGCCGGCACGGAACCGCAGGTCCGGGATGGCGCGGGTGAAGCCGTCCTTGCCTTTGTATCCGATGGTGAGGTTATGGGTGCCGAGCAATACTGAAGTGCACTCATCCGCGGCCGGGCTTGAAGCCAGCGCCGCAATCCGGCGTCGATACGGTTGCAGGTCCAACGCCCGCAATCCCATGGCGGCCACGCAGCCGGGGGAGAGGGACAGGAATTCATCGGCCTCGTAATCCTGCACGATATGCCCGCCGTCGAATACCACGTACCGGTCGGCCACGCCGTTGAGCCATGCGAGTCGGTGTTCGGCGATTACGATGGTGAGCCCTTCGTCCTTCATCTGCTCGATCATGGCGCGCATGTCCGCGATGGCGTTCGCGTCGAGATTGCTGGTCGGCTCATCCAATACCACGACCCTGGGCCCCAGCATGGTGGCCGCCGCCACGGCGATGCGCTGCTTTTGGCCGCCCGACAGGTGGAAGATGCTGCGATGCAGCAGATGCCCAATGCCAAAGCGCTCAGCCACGGCCGTGATACGACGATTGATGTCCTCGGCCGGCAGCCCTATGTTTTCGGCCGGGAAGGCGAGCTCGTCGGTGACGTTCGCGTTGAAATACTGGGTTTTCGGGTTTTGGAACACGCTGCCGACCAGCGGGGTGAGCCGGTCGATCGGCACGGTCTCCACATCCAGCCCGCACGTGGTCTGGTTGCCGGCGAACGCACCATGGAAGAATGAGGGGATGAGCCCGTTGGCAACGCGCGTATAGCTGGTTTTGCCGCAGCCGCTCGCCCCGCACAGCACGATGCACTCGCCTGCGGGCACGGTCAACGTGATGTCGCGCAATGCCGGCTCTGCGGCATGGTCATAGGTAAAGGAGATGCCACGGGAGGCGATGGTTCCCGCAGACGTGTCGAGTGGGCCACCCTTGCCGGTCCCAATAATGGCAGTTGCATTCGGCTGCGATTGGTTTCCACCCATCAGATCACCCCCGCGATATTGAGCGCGAGCGGCAAAGTGACCACAATCATGACCAGCCAGTCGACCACGGTCATACGGATCAGCGTGCGCGAGGTGTGCTCGCCCTCACGCCCGAGCCCCTTGGTCAGTGCCGCCACCGACAGGTCCTGTGCCACATTGGTGGCGTTCATCAGCAGCGGAATCAGAATGTATTCCAACGATTGGGCCGGGTGACGAACCAGCCCCCAGCCGCCGGAGGCGATGCCGCGCAACGCCATCGCATTGCGAATCTGCCGGTAATCCTCGGCGATGGTCGGGAAGAAGCGGATGACCACCACACAGGGAATCACCACGGCCTCAGGCACGCGCATACGCCGCATCGCGCAGATGAACGCGCTCGCGGACGTGGTGGTGAACGTATACGCGCCGGTGATGAAACAGGGCAGCATCATCGTGACGCCCACGGCCAGCGCGGAGACCACATGCAGCCACGGCAGTCCCAGGGCATCGGGGTCGAGCATTCCCAGCGCGGTGAGTACGGCATAGGTCACGCCGAAGTTCAACGCGGTTCGCCATCGGGCGGCCGCCAGCAGGGGTAGCAGGAACAGCACGACCATGACGATTTGCGTGGCGAGCCCTACATGGAAGAACAGCATGAGGTTCGCCACCAGCAGAAGGTAGAGTTTCGCGCGCGGATCGAGCGTCCGGCGGGCAGGATTCATCAGGCGATACCGGCCTTGATGAAGTGCTTCTTCATCATGCGCTGGCCGAGCCAGCCGCCGAGAACCGCGCACACCAGAATCGCGATCATCGAGATGAAGAACGTGCCGGTGTTGATGTTGACGAATACGCCGTCGATGTAGGCTGCGTCCTTGCCGCGCGCCTGCAGGCTCGCCACGTAGGCGTCCTTCATGAACCACAGGGGCAGGATCGGGCCGGTCAGGCCGTAGGAGAACACCACGTAGCTGACGAGCAGTAGCGCCTTGCTCTTATACTTGCCGGCGCGCGCGATGAGGTCGGCCGCCACCGGGAACACGATGCTGGCGATGAACGAAAGCACGAAATGCCCGGAGATGAACAGGAACAGTCCGATGATCACGCCCATGACGGTGATGCCGCCGAATTTGCCGAGGCGTGCGGCCAGCAGCATGTACACGCAGCCGGAGATGAGGGCCGTGATGGCGGGCAGGAAGATGGAGCCGAAGCCGCTGGTGAACAGGGTGCTCACCAGTGTGGCGATGCACACCATCACGAAGTACAGGGCCGCAAACACGCCGATGGTGATGAGGTCGGAGACCTCCAGTTTGCCGGATTTGGCGGGCTTGTTGAGCTGGTCAGAGGTTTCGGCGGGCGTGTTCGGTGCGGTCACGATGTTTTCCGTTTCGTATGCATTGACAATATTCCTCTCGCCAATCTAACGATGATTTCCCGCAAAGGCAATAGTCTGTCTGTGATTTTTAGCATGGCTTGGCGCCCCTCCCTGTGGGGGGCGAAGGACGTGGCGCGGGCGGGGTGTGGTTCGCGGCTATCGGCTAGTATGGTGCGGTCACGACAGAGGGAGGCATGCTGTGGCCGATGTGATGCGGGAGCTGGAACGGCTGCGACCGGTGTATGAGACGGGCGTCCTGCGGTTGCTGTTGCGCCAGAACGCGATGCTGTACGTGTCGCTGCTGCGTTCCACGTTCGACCCGCTCACCGGCGAGCTGCCGCGCGAGACCGTGGAGGAGCGGTTCGCGCAAAGTCTGAACGCTCTGGCCGACGCCGGCGAATATGCGCCGCGCGAGGACCAGACCTTCGCCGAGGCCGCCCATCAGATCCTCGCCGACCTGACCCGTGAAGGCGAAGGCGACTACGCCTGGCTCGCCAACTCGCATGATGCGGCCTCACACCGATTCCTCTACCGTTTGACGGCCCGCGCCCACCGCGCCATCGAGGCGCTGAGCAGGCTCGAAGACGAATCACGCGCCCTGTCCGGCGCGCAGGCCAACAGCATCATCATGGAAATCGAGCACGCGCGCATGCAGCTGACCGCCGACCCCGGCGAGCGCATCAAACTCCTCAACCGTGAAATCAAGGAACGCAAGCACGAGATCAAACGCATCCAACAGGGCAAGCAGCATGCCACGCTGAGCGAAGCCCAGGTGGAGGACGTGATCGCCGTGATCCACAACACGCTGCGCGGCGTGCCCATCGACCTGCGCGAACTCGTGCTCGACGAGCGGGACAACGGCGACGCCTTGCGTCGGCGCATGCAGGCCGGCGACATCAGCGTGG
>OBVL01000333.1_pt1 | contig 6862 bp, 6 predicted proteins | sample 1476161 | NCBI WGS metagenome assembly OBVL01 (sample SAMEA2580010, study PRJEB22360) | human gut metagenome | biome: human gut; feature: human-associated habitat; material: faeces | place: Denmark | collected 2008/2010
ATCTGCCCCGCCAAGGGCCGCACGCCTTGGTCGCCGGCACCACGGGCTCCGGCAAATCCGTGCTGTTGCAAAGCTGGTGCCTGGCCATGGCGGTGCGCAATCCGCCCGACCGGCTGCATTTCGTGTTCCTGGATTTCAAGGGAGGTTCGGCGTTCAGCGTCATCGAGCGGCTGCCGCATACCGTGGGCAGCGTGTGCGACCTCGATCTGAATCACGCCGTTCGCGCGTTGAGGGCGCTGGAGCTGGAGCTGCGACGCAGGGAGCATCTGGTCGCCGCGGAGCGTGTCGGCTCGATCGGGCAGTTGCAATCCCCGCCACCCTCGCTGATCGTCGTCATCGACGAGTTCCATGCGCTGAACAACCAGCTGCCCGACTATGTGGACCGGCTGGTGCGCATCGCCTCGCTGGGGCGTTCCCTGGGCATGCATGTCATCGCCTGTACGCAGAACCCGCTGGGACAGGTCAGCGCCGACATGAAAGCGAACATGGCGCTGAACATATGCCTGCGTGTCCGGGACGGCCTGCAATCCATCGAATTGCTGGGAGACGGGCGGGCGGCATCCATCAGCCCGTCCGCTCCCGGGTGCGCATGGCGCAACGACGGTGAATCCGTGGAGCCGTTCCGATGCGCCTTTGTATCGGACATCGGCGCGATGGTCGAGGCCGCGCGCACAGCTGCGGCATTCCATGGTCTGGTCCATGCCTCGGCGCTGTTCACGGCCCCGCTGCCCCGCATCGTGGAGGCCGACATGCTGCCCGCACGGTCATCGGACGTTCCCTCAGTGCCCTTCGCCCTTGCCGATGACGGCATCGGCATCGATGTGGCGGAACTCGCCGTGAACGCCGGCAATGTCGGAATCATCGGAAGCGCAGGACGCGGTAAGTCCACGATTCTCGCCTTGCTAGCGCACCGTTCACGCGACATTCTCGGCCTGTGCGTGCGCTGGACACGCCGCGAGGGACGGGCGTTCGTCACGTCGACGGTACGCCATCACAGACGGGTGCGGTTCTCCTCCGAATCGCCACCTCCCGTATCCCCGCATCTGCTGTGGCTGGTGGACGATGCCGACACACTGTTCGATCCGTTCGGCACGGACCCGCTATGCGCACGGCTCAAGGACGCGCTGGGTGACCACGACGTCACCGTCGTGTTCGCCGTGGAGACCTCCAAGCACATCCGAATCCCCGAGCATTGCGGCACGAGAATAGTCTTCCCCACGGGGGAACGTACCGTGGACCTGATGGATGGCATACCCGCCGGCCTGCTGTCGCAATGCGGGCCGGATGACATCATGACGGCGGGCCGCGCCGTGCTGCTGCGCGAGGGGAACGCCCTGTGGATACAGTGCGCCATGGCCAAAATCTGAAGTTCTTCACACTTGAGAGCGAAAACCTCTTGAAAAAACATTCGTTTCGTGGTTACCTAATGTATGACTTGAAAGCTCGTCGTCGGCAATAGGCGATGGGAGGAGGGTGATACACATGAGCAGCGCTTTTGATTGGCGTGCCAAGGCAGCATGTCGAGACAAGGACCCGGAACTGTTTTTCCCGGTGGGAAACACGGGAGCCGCATACCAGCAGATCGAGGAAGCTAAGGCGGTCTGCCGCACCTGCAAGGTGATTGACGCCTGTCTGAAGTGCGCGTTGGACACCAATCAGGATTATGGTGTCTGGGGCGGTCTGAGCGAAGACGAACGCCGCGCCCTGAAGCGTCGCGCGATGCGCGCGCGTCGCTCCCAGGCCATGCAGCTGCAGGTCTGAGTCGCTCCTCGTCACAACCGACTCCTCGCCGCAGCCGATTCATAGCTCCATATGCTACGAAAAGGGTGGTCTCCCCCACAGGGAGGCCACCCTTCAATCATGTTTCGGCAGGTTTTCGGGCCGTCAAGCGGCCGTCACTCGTTCTGCGCCGCGCGCAGCGTCATGTCGAGGATGACCCGGGTGCCGCCTTCGTGACGCGGCTCCCAGCGCACGCTGCCGCCGAAATCGTTGGTGACGAACGTGTTGATGATCTGCGTGCCCAATCCGGAGCCCGAGGAGCGTGCCAGACCGTCGTGTTCCTCGTTGGCGAGCCCCGACCCGTCATCCTCCACCACGACGTTGAGGCTGTTGCCGCTGCGCCCGGCGGAGATGGTGATATGCCCCTCCTTGCGTCCCTCGAAACCATGCTCCACACAGTTGGTGATGAGCTCGGTGAGCACCAGTGACAGTGGGGTCGCGTCCTGTGCGGGCATCATGCCGAACTTGCCGACGTAATCGATGTGGATGTGCTGGTCGCACATCGTGGCCAAGTCGACGCTCATCTTCAGCAGGTTGGAGATGACCTTGTCGAAATCGACGATCTCATCGGCGGTCTGGCTCAGTCCCTCGTGCACCATGGCGATGGTCTGCACGCGGCGCTGTGCCTCTTCAAGCTCTTTTTTGACCTCACTGGACTTCGTCTTGCGCGCCTGGAGCCTGAGCAGCGCAGAGACCGCCTGCAGGTTGTTCTTGACACGATGGTGGATCTCCGAGATCGTGGCGTTCTTGGTCTGCAGTTCGACCTCACGCCTGCGCAGCTCGGTGACGTCACGGCACAGGATGATCGCCCCGGTGCGCCCGTTGTTGTCGTACAGGGGCAGCGACCGGACGGATACCGCGGATCGGTTGGCGTTGATTTCGGAATCCACTGCATCCTTGCCCATCAGCACCATCGGCAGCGCTTCGGGGACTGGATCGTTGCGACGCAGCAAGTCGGTGCCGATTTCGCTGAGGAAATGCCCCTGCATCGTCATCAGGCATCCCAGCCTTCTGAAGCAGCTGATGGCGTTGGGCGAGGCGTAGCGTACGATGCCCTCCTGCGTGAGCATGATGAAGCCGTCCGAAACACGCGCGACATGGCGCTGGCTCATGATCGCGTTGACGTAGGGGAACTGGCCACGGGGAATCATCTCATACAACTGCTTGCCCGCGTTGATGCTTTCGGACTCGTACCGGCCGTTCGACTCGCGCGTGGCCATGTTGGTCTCACGCACGACAAGCCCCAGCGTCTTGCCGTCATGACGGACGGGAGCGTACACGTTGCAGACCGTGGATTTGCCGACCGCCCTGAGCACAGTGGACCTGAACACGGTCTTCGACTGCATGGCGGCATCCAGCTCCCCCACCATTTCCGGGGCGACCAGCGCGCCGACGGCGTCATCGATTCTCAGGGTCATCACAGTGGAGGGCCTGCACTGCTCGACGATGCGGTAGTTGCCGTCGCCGTCCTGCACGATCAGCAGCAGGTCGGCGAAGCTCAGATCGGCGATCACCTGCCAGTCGGCGACCAGATGGTGCAGCCATTCGCGATCGCTTTCGGTGAAGTCAGGTCGAGTAGCCAGAATGTGTGTGAAATCAGCCATGAGTACCATGATACGCAATACCATGCCGATGCATGACGCAATCGTCATCAGTACTTCATGAGCACATCCGTGAGTGGACAAGTCTATAACCTACGCTAACGTAAGTTACGTTTCCGTAACCAATCGGGGAGGTCATATGGCAGTACAGGACGACGCGACGGTGGCAGCGAAGCGAGCCGCTGTCATCAAGGCGCGGGAAGTCGCATTGCAGGCGAAGGCCGACGCGGTGAGGGCGAAATCCCGCGCGAAGGCCGAGGCGATCCGACATAAGGCCGAGGAAAAAGCCACCAGGACCCTCGCCAAGGGCGAGGCCCACGCCGCGCGCATCGAGGGAATCGCCCCGGCGGAAGTGGAGCGCAAGATCCGTCTCGACGTGCACGGACGGCCCAAGCCATTGATGAGAGGGTGGATTCATGCAATCGCCACGCCGCTGTCGCTCGCCGCCGGCATCGTCCTGATATGCCTGGCCCACGGCGCGCCCCTGAAATGGGCTTGCGCGGTGTTCATGACCTGCTCGCTGATCCTGTTTGGCAACTCAGCCGCCTACCACCTCGGCGACTGGTCGCCCCGCGTGACCGACGTGCTGCGGCGCATCGACCACGTGAACATCTTCCTGCTCATCGCGGGCACATATACGCCGGTGTCGTTCGCGCTCGCCCCGCATATGCGCAACGCCATCATCGCCGGCATATGGAGCTGCACGCTGGTGGCGCTCATCATCCATGTGATCTGGATCAGCGCCCCGCGCTGGTTGTATACCGTCGTCTACATCGTGTTCGGAGTCTCCGGCGTGGCGTTCATGTACTTCTTCTGGGTCTCCCCCGCCGCCGGCCCTGCCGTCGTGGTGCTGCTGGCCTCGGGAGGCGCCTGCTACATCCTCGGCGCCATCGTCTACGCGCTGCGCAAGCCTGACCCGTGGCCACGCGTCTTCGGATTCCATGAGATCTTCCACTGTGGCACCGTCGCCGGCTACGCCTGCCACATGGTCGCGATCTACATGGTGATCGTGCATCTCTGGCCGTGACCATCGCCGCTCAGGTCAGCCCGCCAGCGAGCACCACACAACTTATGCTCCCGCTGGCGGGAGCTGGCGCGCAAAGCGAGACTGAGGGCGGTTACCAGGCTACAGCGACCATCATCACCCGCTATAATCCGCAATAATCAGCCCCCCCCCGCAAACCGCCAAGTAACACATGAAAGCGTTCCTAAGTGCGCGCCGAAACGACAATCCTGCGCACTTAAGAACGCAAACCGGGCCATTTGCGTGCCTATGTGCGCACGCTCATCGTTTCGGCGCGCACTTAGAAACGCTTTTCTAGTCCACAGCCTCGGCATAGGCCTGAAGCGTGGCGCCAGTGGCGGATCGTCCGTCGGATGAGAGAGCAGCGACCTGCTGTCCACCGACTCCGAGCATGCCGCTGGCGGGATTGATGGGCGTGTACGTACCATCATCAGATGACAGCAGCAACTACGATAACCACCGTCGTAACGCCGATTGAAATCTTCGTTGAACGTCTCATCAGAAACAACTCCTCACATAAGCTATGTCAGAAATTCGCACTGTATGGAGTTTTAGTCACACACATCCCATACCGCGCGTAAGACAGGAGGCAGCCATTGCCTGAGATGGGAGGAAGCTCGGCGACAACGTACTTATAACGGTTGCCGACGGCAGAGAGCATTTTCCCATTCATGTCTTCTCCATTGAATTGGCATCTGCGATATATAGGCCAACACAACAACCTATGGTTCAATGATAGTCAAGTGAGACGGCTCTGACAACGTAGTTCTTATTGGAAAGGGCTGCACGGCATAAAACCGTACAGCCCGAAGTGAGTCATGTCGACCCTGATGGCGCAACAATCACCAGTCCCCAGTCAGCGGGGACGCGCATATGGTCAGCTCAGAGGCTTCGCTTCCTTGATGACGACGGAAATCTCACGGCCGTTGGGGGCCTTGTAGCTCACCGTATCTCCCTCGTTGGCACCCAGAATGGCGGCGCCGATGGGAGACTCGGGGCTGATCACGTCGTACTTCGTCGCGACCTTGATGTCGCGCGAGCCCAGCGCATACGTCATCTCGCGGCCGGCGAGCTCCAGCGTCACCAGCGACCCGTTGCCGACCTTGCCGGCCTTGGGAGCTTCGACGATGGTGGCGTTGCGCAGCTTGACGGTGAGCTCGTTGATGCGGCCCTCGTTCTTCGCCTGCTCCTCGCGCGCGGCCTGGTAACCGCCATTCTCCGACAAATCGCCCTCGGCGCGGGCTGCCGCGATGCGCTTGGTGATTTCCTCGCGGTACTGGCCCTGTCGATGCGCCAGCTCATCCTTCAGCGTGTCGAAAGCCTCCTGCGTCAGCAGAACGGATTTTTCCTCACCCATGGGTTCCTCCTGTATCAGTGATATCCAATCGATGCGTCAGATGACCGCCATCATACGGTCAGCGGGTCGAGATGATGTCGATGACGAATACGAGCGTGTCGCCGCCTGACGGGCCGCCGGCATGCCCTGGCTGCCATAGCCATACTCCGGCGGAATCGACACGACCAGACGGGAGCCGACGTTGTGGCCGGGAACGGTCTGATCCCAGCCGCGAATCACCTGACCGACGCCGATGCCGAAGCTTGCCGGCTGGTGGCGGGCGAAGCTCGAATCGAAGGGCGTGTCCTTGCCCCAGACCACACCGTGATAGTTCACGGTCACCGTGTCGCCGCGGCGGACCATCGGCCCGTCACCCTCGACGATCTCCACGGCCTTCAATCCCTTCGGCGCCTCGTCCGACGGGAAAGCGATCTCCGGAGCCGCGCCAAACACGGCATTGACCTCAGGCATGTTCGCCATGGCCTACCTCCTATCAATAATGCCATGCCGTTCATGGCATGGCCGCAAGTCGTAAAAAGACAGTGCCACTCACACTAGCACCCCAAGCCCCGGTTGCACAGCTCGCAGCGTATTTTTCAACGCAAATCGCCATATTCGCCATATTCGGCACGGCGACGGCCTAGCATTCGACGACGTTGACCGCCAGACCGCCCTTCGAGGTCTCCTTGTATTTCGACATCATGTCCTCGCCGGTCTGCTTCATCGTGGCGATGGCCTGATCCAGGCTGACGATGTGGGAGCCGTCTCCGAGCATGGCCATACGCACGGCGTTGATCGCAGTGTTCGCGGCCATCGCGTTACGCTCGATGCACGGAATCTGCACCAGCCCGCCCACCGGATCGCAGGTGAGGCCGAGATTGTGCTCGATGCCGATCTCCGCCGCGTTCTCCACCTGCTCCGGAGTGCCGCCCATCACCGCGGCCAGACCGGCGGCCGCCATCGAGCAGGCGACGCCGACCTCACCTTGGCATCCCACTTCCGCTCCGGAGATCGAGGCGTTGCGCTTGAACAGGTATCCGACCGCGCCGGCGGTCAGCAGGAACGTCCTGACGCCCTCGTCGTCGGCGGACTCGACAAAGTGCCAGTAGTATTCCAGCACGG
>OBVL01000338.1_pt1 | contig 6710 bp, 7 predicted proteins | sample 1476161 | NCBI WGS metagenome assembly OBVL01 (sample SAMEA2580010, study PRJEB22360) | human gut metagenome | biome: human gut; feature: human-associated habitat; material: faeces | place: Denmark | collected 2008/2010
ATGACGCTTAGTGCCAATCCTGTGGCGAGCGGTGTCCCCGCCTGCCATTATCGCGGTGACAGCCGGGTGATTAATCCACAGGGCGAGATTATTGCCACTGCCGACGCGCATCAGGCAACGCGCATTGATGCGGAGCTGTCGATGATGGCATTGCGGGAATATAGAGAAAAGTTTCCGGCAGGGCGGGATGCGGATGAGTTTAGGTTGTGGTGAGTGGGTGTTGTGTTTAGGGCCGGGGAGAGTCAGGGTAAGACTGCGAAAGCCCGCTCTCCTGCGACGACTTTTATCACAGGAGTGTGGAAGTGCTTTTCCATCAATCGCAATGACGTCTATGTCGTCTGAAGAATGACATTCACGCATCCGGTTAATAAAGCATTCGTGAAATTTTACTGAACGGATACAGGACATAACTCTGATTATGGTGTCGTGAACAGGATTACCATTTTCAAAATCACCATATTATTAGCAGTAATTATGTTATTAATCATTGTGATATTTCCATCTCTGTGATTAATACCGGATAAGCATTTAATTGCAGAGCTTGCACAAAATTATCGCAGATAACTGGCAATAACAATAACCCATCAGCCCGCTGCTGTAATACCTCCATTCGTTCTACTGATTCAACATTAACAACCAAACCAAGGGCATTTAGCGATTTAAGGATCTCCAGATGTTCACTCATCCAGCGCAGAGAAAAAGGATCATCACCAATTATAAAAACAGGCCCCCAGCCGGTTAATAACTGACGTTTCATTACGGAGCCAGGATGAAGTCGAGTACATATTACAGGAAATACCCCCTGTTGCGATGGTTCCGATGATGTGGATAATTCAGAAATATTTTCCATTGTTAGTGAAGGATTAACATCCATTAATAATGGTGAAACAACCTCACTTTCCTTGCCAGTAATGGCTGCACTAAACTGAAGGGAAAATAACAATATTATTACGTATAAACTCATTTTTAACATAACACATTCAATCCGTTTATTCATGTTATAGAATAATAATGATACTATAAATCATCATTAATGTTCAATTATTTAATCACACAATTTAAAAAATCATTGACCAATGTGAATTGGCAATGTACCACTCAAGTTAAAATCACTGAATATTTTATCAATTTCTCTTGCAGTTTCTATATATTTAACCTCTTTCGTACTTGCATTATAAATAGCCCAAGCCTCGGGATGGGATGTTCCACCAAACCTTACAAAAAAACTTGATTTCATATTATTATATAAATTAACATCAGGAAAAGGATCTTCTCCAAAATTAGTAGTATTGAATAATGAAAGTTCGTATCGCTTAGAAAATTCTGTTGGTAGGATAGCTTCACTGCCATCAATAGCATTCATCCAGAGTTTGTTACCATTATATTCCAACAATAATCTCTGTTTTGCATGTGTCTTATCTCGTTCTTTAACGACAGCGAATACCTTTTTAACAACTTGCTGTGCGGATGGTCCTATTGTATTACCAAAAGCTGGCAACCCGATTTTGCCATAAACACTCTCCTGAATGAAATAAATATCCGTTTTATCGGCCTCGACAATATCTACCATTTATCCCTCCAAACAAGACCTGACTCCAGGACAAGAGCATAGTGTGTAGTAAACACTTCATGCTCTTGCCCTGACCATTGAAATAACAACTTTCGTTTGTTTACTGTACGCTGTCTAAATAGCTGCGTGGAATAAAGTTGCACTTTTTATCATCCCTTGCAGAGCAAGAATACGAAAGCCCGCCCCCGCAAGGACTGACGCGAGGTAGTCTCTGTCCGCAGTTGCTTTTCACATCTTACATCTTGCCCCTGCCTTGAGTATCTTATCTTTCGTTAAAATATTAATAGCGATCTTCCGTATCCCTGAAAATAATTCTGCTGCATTTCCTCTTCTTATTTTGCAGTCGTCTTTATTCATTACCACGTCCAGATGCCAGTGCAGCTTATTCTCCACGTACCAGTGATTTCGGTTCGCTGTGGCGAACTTCTCTGCGGTTAAATCAGCAGAAATGCTATAATATCTGTCCGTCATTTCTGGCTCTTTCTTTTGTTCTGTTATTATTGAACGAAAGGAGACTGCCATGCATAATTTCTTCAGCTCTTTCCATTCAAACGTGAAATCAATAAGTTCATCAGGGACATCGCAAATAATATGAAGACGGATTTTAATGACATAAATCGCTCCCTTGCGGCGACTCTTGTCATAAGAGTGCCGAAGCGTTTTTCCATCAATTGCAATGACATCTTTATCATCTGAGGAATGGCAGTCACGCATCCAGTTAATAAAGCACTCATGAAATTTTGCAGGACTGATACAGGATACAACTCTGGCAATGATATCGTGAACAGGAATACCATTTTCAAAATCACCATATCACTTCAAAAAATAGGGATGTGTTTCCCCAAATCCTCTATATCTTCCCAGCATTATGCACCAGAAATAACGGCGCAAATAGTTAACAGATAGAATATCTGGCAATTTATGTTCCACTTTCCAGGCTTGCCTGTAATCGGGAATAATAGAAATATGTTCCATCAATTTTTTAAGTTCCATTTTGTCCCCCTTAATTAGGCAATGAGTATTTGATCATGTATAAGCAATGAAAAACAGCTTTAGGTAATAAGGAACACCTCAATTATTGAACATAAAATGCGAATTATTTAGTACAAAAAAGCAGCATTACTTGACCTTTCCCTGCATAACAATATTTATAAAATAATACGTTTTATGATCTCACCTTGGGCTCCCAACAAGATAATTTCAGTTTTAAAGACTTTCACGAAAAAAATATAGAAATACCTCACCACCCTTCACTTACCAATTAATCTCACAGGAAATCCAACTTCCTTACCACAAATACAATCCCAAGTAACACCTCCCAAAATTTTTGATACTTTAGGCTGCAATGGCATTATTGACATTATAAATTTATCAAGTTCTTCGCTATATTTAATTCCCTTTATATTTCTTATTATTGATATTCTAGCAGTAAAGATAGCCGTCTCTCCATCTACACTAAAAGTGTAATTACAATTTTTTGTAATCTCATCAAATTCAACCGATAACAAATCAATATTATGGTTTGTAAACACTATGCCCATTCCATACCTCCTTAAATTCCTGTTCAGTCATCAGATATCGACTCCCTTGATATGGATCATATATTATCACATTCCCAGCATCATCAACACCCTTAACAAGTACCCAATGCCCTACTTTACTTCCAGAATCCCACATCATTGCTCCCCATGAACCAGTATTACTGAGGGCATATAAACTAGATTCGCTCACTGCATTCCCTTCCCAGTCGACATCAAATTTATTAAGCTTGTTTGCCAGCGACGTCATAGATGTTAATTCTGTTCCAATTACATTTTGCGTGACAAAAATATACCTATCCCTAAGCAACATTTCCCCACAGGCCGCTCCACAGCCTGTTAAAGTCAATTGCTTTATTACATTTGAATCTAAAACCTCATCAAATACTGTCCAATTGCCACCAGCACCACCTTCTAAAACTACTGGCTCTACAAATACTTTCCCAGAGATATTTTATTCTGGTATTTTTGCGGGTATCATAAAGCCCCATAAAAAGCTGGCAAAATGCTCCAGAGCAATCTGATCACCATTATTTGTATCCATTATCATTTTTTTAAGTGCATCCCATGCTTGCCCATTTATCAATGAATTACTAATATTAAATAAAGCCTGTTCTTTTTCATTTAAATTTATATTTGCCTGTTCACATAACCCATCTTCGCCTATCGGGCAAGCAACCGTTGCCGTTGCCGTATCTAACAGAGCATCGAATGTAACTAAGGCTAAATCCGCCACACCATGTAAAGTGGTGATTGCTCCATTCCCCATTTGAGTAAGTGTGTTCTCTCCAAACCATTCTCTGATCTGAGATTTATCTCCTTCAATACCATTCCTGAGAGATTCTCTGATATTCTTTATTGAAAAAAACTCCCCCCATGATTGGTCAGGATCTTTTATTTGAAATAAATCATTTTTAACCTCAGGTGAAATATCTCCGTCAAAAATATTACCAACAGAGAGGAGATCCTTCAGAAGCAGTAAATCGTGTATTACTTCAGCAGTCCTTTCATAATTAAAAGTTCTATCAATGACAGAAATCATTGGTGATTTTATTTTGGTATACAATTTACCAAGGCAGTTGTGGTTATTAATCCCAACAACTGAACCATGATAAGCAACAGGTTTCCCTTCTATTGTTACAGTCGGACTTCCCGTTAAAATAACACAGTCACCCGTTCCTTGAGATGTACCGGATATGACACCTTTACCGGCATTACTTTGAGTTCCAGCAATCACTGAACCAACATTTAAAGCTCTGCATCCACGCGCCCATACCGTTGAACTGTACTGTCTTTCACTATCTAAAGTCTGGTAACTGTCAAAAGGAACCTTGTAACCTCCTACTTCACATACATCTGGTGAAGAACACACGACTCTAAATCTACATTCACCATCCCCGATATGATAGTTACCCATAATATTTTTTCCCTATACATTCAGGAATAATACAACTCAGCACTCCTTCTTTCATTCCAAAAAAATCAGGTATTGTTAATCTCCAGGTAAGGTATATTTCCTGTCGACTTAAATCGATAACCATTGTATCCGCAACAGGTAAGAACATATGTGATGTATTATGCTTGGTTTTTAATATAAGTACAGGTCGTATACCTGGCAATTTTGTCTTAACAACCTGTTCAAATTTAAAAAAACCTTCAAGAGAGATGTTTTCATCGCCAGAGAGAAACCCCGTGTATATCATATCCGGATGAGCACTATTGTAGAACCGCTCATCAAAATCATCCGGCAAATAGGGATAGCGCTTTTCACGCCATACTTCATTGTAGGTTCCTGCATACTGGAGGCGACTTTTCCACCATCGAGATACAGGGCCAACACCTTGAAAAAAGTCAGATTCCCCATTAAAAATGGTAGCGTTTTCTGACAAAGCAGAGCTGGTTATTTGTGGGAGTTTATATTGACAACTTGTATTAAGTTGAGAAATATCAGGATAATATCCACAACCTACAGGGTTTGCTGAAAAAACCAATTTCTCCATACCATCTGGTTGCCAAATACCACCGTAAGCAAGCTCATAGCGTAGAGGAACATTAATAATTTTATCTGGTAAGCTCATCTGCCAACGATTTCGCTCATATTGTAAGTAGCGGACACCAGATAAACTCAGTTCTTTAGAAAAACTATTAACCCTCACACAAGCCTTCCACTGAGACTTATCCCCTGAAGGGGCATGAGCACTACCTGTCACGTGAATATCTGTATTTCTTTTACAAAGAACTAAGTCTGTTTCAGATTTTAGACTACTTGTTTCAGACTCCCCATAGTATTCATCAGACATGGACAATTCTTTTTGAAACTCAGCAAGATCAGCATAAAATCCATTTTTAATTCGCAATGACATTTTAATAGCAATAACATCAAACAAAAGACCATAACGACCATATTTTTCAAATGACAACAAAGGAAATGGCGTGTTATTTTTCATTTCTATCATGCTTATTGATTCCTGAATAAGTCATGCTATGATTAATTTAAACAATCACAAATGGTGATTCACAGGCGTATAAAGCAAATACAATCACCATGTTTTATATCCTGCACTATCCGTTCAGATGAATATCTTTTCCTTTAATATCTACAGGACCGGTAGCCTCAAATAGAAACTCCGTCCCCCGTATTATTATCTTTCCTGTTTTCTCCAGTTTTATGGAACAAGTCCCGCTCTCTCCCTGCCCACAAATTAGCTCAATACTGTCCCCAGATATGATATTTGTACCATGCTCAACTTTCAGTTCGTAATTATCACCTATTTTAATACTCTGTTTTTTGACGACTTCTTCGGTATCAGTTCCCGTCACCTTGCTTGTCTGGTTGTTATTTACAACCTTGTGCCGGTCATTTTTTATCGTGAGATGCTGATCGTTCGCTACCGTCACTTTCTGGTCATGACCACCTTCCTTTTTGCTCCCCACATTCACCGTCTGGCCCAACCCCACCGTTATCTTCTGGTCGTTACCAATGGTTTCCGTGTGGTCATGTTTCACGTCCGTCGTCCGGTCGTTAAGTACCTCCGTGTCCATGTTCTTCTGCGCGTGGATATAGACCTGTTCCTTATCCGTCGCATCCTCAAAGCGCAGCTCGTTAAACCCGCTTCCTTTATAGGTCTTCGACCGTATCGTCATCTGCGTCTTCGTCCCCGGCAGGCTCCCCGGCGAACGGTTGTCCTCATGGTACGTCCGCCCCATGATTATCGGCTGGTCCGGGTCCCCGTTCAGGAAGTCAACAATCACCTCCTGGCCCACGCGCGGTATCGCCAGGTTACCAAACCCCGGCCCCGCCCACGCCTGTGACACCCTCACCCAGCACGAACTCGCCTCCGTTGCCGGGTTATACCTGTCCCAGTGAAACTTCACCCGTACCCGGCCATGTTCATCACAGAAGATTTCCTCTCCTGCGGGACCGGTGACAATGGCGCTCTGTGGCCCGTCCACCTTCGGTTTGCTTTGCAGCCGTGGACGCCACGTCCGGTCCGCCGGTATCACCTCTAACTGATTGCCCAGCGTGGTTCCTCTCCCCTGGCTGCCGTGAAGCGCCTGCGGCTGGGGTCCTGGCAAAAAGCGCTGCTACCCCTGCCGGACTG
>OBVL01000339.1_pt1 | contig 6677 bp, 5 predicted proteins | sample 1476161 | NCBI WGS metagenome assembly OBVL01 (sample SAMEA2580010, study PRJEB22360) | human gut metagenome | biome: human gut; feature: human-associated habitat; material: faeces | place: Denmark | collected 2008/2010
CGGCGGCCGACTCGACATCAAGGCCGAGTTGCTTGAACTCGAGGGCGTGGATCTGGCGCGCTTCGATCTGCCGAACCTTTGACGGGCCCAGCGGTCCGCCTCGTCAAAAAGGATTGAGTGGTTAACCCTCCCGCCGGCGGGAGATGGCGCGTAGCGCCGGAGGGTGGTCGGCTGGCTGGCATCGCAACCCTGCTACCCGACAATTTTCGACAAGCCGACGGGAATCCTTCCACGAATTGTTCGCCGTCGGTGCAGTCTTGCTCGATCGCGCCGGCCAAAACCGTACAATCCCTACAATGGAATGCATATGGTTAATTGCTGCGCGCAGCCGCACGGCCGCACGCGATCGCAAGACCACGCAGCCCAAGGGGATATGCAATATCAACGGAAGCAGGAGGTGCGCATGACCGGCATTATCGATTACGCGCACACCGAAACGCGCTCCTTCGCCGACTTGCCGTTCAACGAAATCGACGCCTTGATCATCTCCACGCTCATCTATGAGGATGTGGCCAGTGTCTGTCCGACGTTGATGCTGGATGAGACGCGGTCAGGCTCGTTCGCCGCACGCATTCGCGCTTTCGAACCCAAGCATCCACTGATCTGGCTGAAGGGTATCTGGCATCCCGAGCTTGAATCGGTAAGCCTTGACGAGGCCAACCGCGAGCTGCATCGTTCGCCGGAAACACATGCCGACGACAAGCCGCACGAAGCCCAAATGGTTTCAGTGGTCAACCCGGACCTGACCCACGACCTGTTCCAGGCCGCAGGCGAAAACCCCCGCTACGCCAACGTTCGCCTGGGCGCGGTGGTCGAGCACATCAATCAGGGTGAGCAAACCCAATTCGCCGCCGCCACCTTCCAACTGCCCGACGGCCACAAGCGCCGAAAGCCGACCTACAAAGGCACGTTGGTTATTTCCTTCCGCGGCACCGATGATTCGCTCATCGGATGGAAGGAAGATTTCAATATGGCTTTCCAGTATCCGGTGCCGGCGCAACGTTCAGCCAGCGCCTATCTGGATATGGTGGCGCGACTGTGGGAGGGTCCGATTATTCTGGTCGGCCATTCCAAGGGAGGCAATCTGGCGATTTACGCGGCCATGAACGCCGATCCCAAGGTGCGCAAGCGCATTCAGCATGTCTATTCACTGGATGGCCCCGGTTTCCCGCCGGAGATTGTGACCAGCCCCGCCTACCGCACCATCCAGCCGAAGGTGACGAAAATCGTGCCGAGTTCGTCGATTGTGGGCATGATTTTCGAGACCCCGGAGCCTTGCCGCGTGGTCTCTTCCGATTCGGATGGCATCATGCAGCATTCCGCCTTCACCTGGCTATTGGATGGTGACCAGTTCATCACCGAGCCGGATTTGAGTTCCAGCTCGCAGTTGTTTAACGAGGAGCTGAACCATTGGATCGCCACGCTTACGCCCGAACAGCGCGAGCGTGCGGTGGATGCGCTGTTCACCGTGCTGCACGCCAACGGCGCCACCAGCTTCAGCGAGGTGATGAGCAACTTCCCCGCTTCGATTCCGGCAATGCTTGGCGCGTACGTTGGGCTGACCCCCGCAGACCGGCGTCATTTGGTTGAGGCCCTGGCGATACTGTTCAAGGCGTCCACGGCCAAACGCAAGCCGACGCCCGCCCCGGCTTCCGCACCAAGTTCTGCGACCTCCAAAGCAACAGCCGAGATCCCAGCAGAAACTGCAGCAGGAGCAGATAGCGCAGCTCCGGCCAGAGCCGATACTGATGCCGATGCCGGCACCACAGCTTCGCCATCAGCGGAGGACGCAACTGAAATCGCCGATTAGCTCATAGACATGTCCACAAATAATAGTTATACTGCCCAATAAGTTATTAGACAGCGTGACCATATCACGCTGGTGCATCAGGAGGAAGAGATGCCACGTCCACGCCATGATTCCGAGGTGCTGCCCGCCAAAGAACGCCTCGAGAACGCTTTCTGGGAATTGCTCGCCGACCGCGACTATCGCAAGATCACCGTTACCGACGTGGTGCGTGAGGCTGGCGTGAACCGTAATTCGTTCTACTATCACTTCCCCAGCCTGCCCGAATTGGCCGATTCAGCCATCCTGCATCAGGTCGAATCGATTCCGATCAACCGCACCCCCGATCCGAACGGCAATCCCGAGGAACAATGGCGAGACCGCGTCACCGCCACGCTCTCCGATCCAGAGCAGCGTCAGCGCCTCGACCACCTGGCCCTGTTGGCAGGCCCGCACAGCACGCTTGAACTGACCGAATCGCTGCGCGACTTCTGCCGTCTGCAAATGCTCAGCACATTGCAACGCGACCCCAAGAACCTTGACCTGAAAACCGATCTCATGGTCGAGTTCACCGTGGGCGGCATGCTCGCCGTGCTGCAACGTTGGCCCGAATTGAGCGACACCATCGAAATCAAAGACCTGCTTAAAGAAGATGTGGCCGTGCTGGCCATGGGCATATACCTGGCCATGAGCCAAAAGGACATGCTTAATTACTGGAATCGCATCTTCGTGCACAATGCGCAGGATTCGACCGCCCCCGGCATGCCGGTCGCCGCCACGCATGCCGCGCCATCCACCATCTCATCGTCGAACGGCCCCGCAGGATTCCCCGGGTACACCGCTTGACCGAAAACCAGCGAGTCTGGATTGTTTCCGCCGCACGAACCTCGCGTGAGGTTTCTCACAAGGCGCAATCAGCCTCTCATGCTGGCGTTTCCAACCCACGCACAGGAAGATGGAAGCATGAGCGAAACATCGAACAAGACCCGTCTGGAACATGACTGCATCGGCCAGATGGAGGTGCCGGCGAACGTCTACTGGGGTATTCACACCCAGCGCGCTATCGGCAACTTCCCGGTCTCCGGCATCACCGATAGCCAACATCCCGAGCTGATTCGCGCCTATGCCACGGTCAAGCGCGCCTGCGCCATCGCCAATGAGGAATTAGGCCTGATCGACCCAGCCAAGGCCGAGGCCATTCGCGCCGCCTGCCTAGAAATTGAGGCCGGCAAACTGGCCGATCAGTTCCCGGTCGATGTGATGCAGGGCGGTGCCGGCACCTCGTCGAACATGAACATGAACGAGGTGATCGCCAACCGTGCGTTGGAAATCGCCGGCCGCCAGCGCGGCGATTACACATACATCCATCCGAACGACGACGTCAACAAGTCGCAGTCCACGAACGACACCTACCCGGCCGCCTGCAAACTCGCGCTTATCGACGCGATCGGGCCGCTCGCCGAGTCCACCAAGAAACTCGCCAAGGCCTTCCACGATCTGGCCGACAAACATATCAATGACGTGACGATTGGCCGCACGCAGCTGCAGGACGCCGTACCAATGACCTATGGTCAGGAATTTCATGCGTTTGCCACGCTGTTGAAGTCTGATTTGGCTGCATTCGATCGCGTGGTGCCGATGCTGGCCCAGCTCAACCTCGGTGCCACCGCCATCGGTACCGGCATTTGCGCGGATCTGCGATTCCGCAAGTCCGCTATCAAGCATCTGGCGCAAATCACCGGGCTGCCGGTCACCGCCGCGCCCGATCCGGTGGCCGCCATGACGGATATGGGCGCGTACGTGGCCACGTCGGCTGCCATCAAGAGCCTCGCCGTGCACCTGAAGAAGGCCGCCGACGATTTGCGACTGCTCAATTCCGGGCCGCGCTGCGGTTTCAACGATCTCAACGTGCCGGCTCGCCAGGCCGGATCGTCGATCATGCCGGCCAAAGTGAACCCTGTGATCCCCGAATGCGTCAACCAGTGCTGCTTCACGATTTTCGGCATGGACGTGACTGTGAACTGGGCTGTGGCCGAGGGACAGTTGCAGCTGAACGCCTTCGACCCGGTGATGGTGCATGAGCTGCTGACCGGCATGGCGTTGCTGACGCACGACATGGAGACGTTCCGCGTCAACTGCGTGGAAGGCATCGAAATCAATGCTGACCTGGGGCGTTCATACGCCCAGTCCTCACCGTCGATTTCCGCCGCGCTCAACCACTACATCGGCTACGAGCACGCGGCCGACATCGCCGCCGAAGCCGTACATACCGGCCGTACCGTGCGCGAGGTGGCCGGCGAACGCACCGACCTGCCCGCCGAGCAGCTGGACGAGATTCTCGATCCGATTCGACTGGCCCGCGGCCTCGGCCAGACCTGCCGCGAACGCCAGGAGTAGCGGAATCGACCGTAGGCCGATTCCGCTTTCTGCCACCCCGTCTCCACGACTTCACCAGAAACGACCGATACAGTAGGCGTATGACTGAATATGCAGAAGACATCGCACGCTGGTTTCAGGTGAACGCCGGCAAACTCATCTGGCTGACCATTGTATTGGCCATCGTATTTGTGGCCGACCGCGTCATCAGCCGCGTGTTGCGCAAGATTCTGGACAATTCTCAGATTCCCAGCGCCTCGATTTTCGTGAACCTCACGCGCGTGACCATCTGGGTCACCGGCGCAGCGATGGTACTGCAGCCCGTATTCGGCATCAATCCGACCACACTTATCACCGCCCTTGGTGTTGGAGGTGTGGCGATCTCGCTGGGTCTGAAGGATACAATCGCCAACATCATCGGCGGCTTCGGCCTGATGCTGGGCCGCGTAATCCAACCCGGCGATCTGGTGACCATTCAAGGCGTCACAGGCACCGTGCACGACATCACCTGGCGTCAGACCGTGGTGCGCACCCGTTCCGGAGACATGATGGTCATCCCCAATTCGGTACTCAATACGGCCGCCCTGACCAAGCTCACGCCGGTCAGCGAAGGCATGGCCACGCTTGAGTTCACGGCCAAGGCCTCCGGCGACCCGTCTGCGATCAGTCAGGATATTCTCGACCGCGTAACCAAAGCCACCGCCGACGTGGCGCTGGAGGGTCAGCCGCCATTGGTCAAGTTCACCGGCTTCTCCCCTTACGGCATGACCGGCCAAGTGCTTGTGTTCGCGCGCGAGGGTGTGCTGCCTTCCACCATCAAAGATATGGCGGCGCGAGCCATCGCCGGTTCGGGCACCGAATACCTTGTTGAAGATGGCGGCTCGTCAGGCAATCTGTGATATCTCCCGGCTCGCCTCTCTGGGTCCGGCTATGACAGTCATGCGAACAGCATCCAACCGGTAAGCATCACAGTCAACAGTAGGTACGCGATAACGCCGGGATTGGCATAGGCGGTGCGTATTTTAAGCCCCGCAGGCAACTCCTCTGGCGCAAGATAGAACTCCCAGCTCTTGCGCTTGGTGATAAGCAGCACGATACCGGCAATGCAGAGGCCCAACATCACTGTGCCGTACAACATCATGATGCCCATGTCGCCCATGTTGCCGGCTTCAGCCATACGCATGATTTCGGCCTCGCTGACCGTGCCGTCGAGGATGCGGGGATCGATCTGTTGTATCACCAATGGGGCGAGTACTGACCCGTTCAGGTTGATCAGCATGTGCATAGCCACCGAATACCGCAGTCGGGAGGTGCGCGTGTATACATATCCGAACATCAGTCCTAGGCCAAAGGCGTAGAAGAACTGGAACACGTTCATATGGAATAGCGCGAATGCCAATGCGGAGAATATGATTGCGGTCTTCTCTCCGTACCGGCGCAGGCGGGAGATAATCTCCTTGCGAAAAATCCATTCTTCGCAAACCGGTGCCAACAGGCCTATGAACAATGCGTTCACCCGCCAGTCGCTGCCAAGAATCACGTCGTTGATGCGATTGGTGGCCTGACCATCAGTGGCTCCGGCAGACAATATATTGCCAATCATATTGCCCAAGAACATTACCGGAATGCACATGACGAAAATCTGAATGAACTCCCCCGCCTTCATGGGGTACTGCCGGGTGCGAATAACCGGTACGCGAGTGAAGGCCAACATACTCAGCGGCATGGCCACCACATACAGCGGTCCGGAGGAGGCGAGCAGCACAGCCCAAGCGGGCACATCGGTGCCAAGCAGCGTTCGTAGTGCTTCAGTGGCCAGAATATTCAGTCCGATCCAGAACACCATCATAATGGCGAGCGCCGAGCCGATTGTCGAAAACCGGCGATGGGCCGTGAACCACCAATCGCGTGGAGATTGTTGCGGCTGCTGCGATTGCTGAGGTGCCTGCGGCTGCTGCGCCGGCGGCATTGGTTCGCTCATACTTATTCCCCATAGTTACTGGCCGCAAACGGACCGATCACACGTGCAATACTCTTCAAGAATACGGCACGGCGTTTCGATTGCATTGGGAATGGGGGAGGAAATCATCAATGGGCAAGGAATGATCAACGTCAATCATTCCCAATGCCGAGAAAGTCCCCTACTCTGCAAGATTGCTGTGGGACGGCACGCGATAATCGCCCAAAAATCGCCGCCGTCCCACACACATCATTGCCGATAAGCCATTCGACGATCGTACAGTCACAAAAACAGAACAGAACCGCACGATCATCGCAACGCCATTCAGCAGGCGAGCGCGGCGACCGGACGCGGGGTGACAATCACGTCATCGCCCACCGCCAGACCGGCCGGCAGCTCGCTGGCGGGCAGCTGCACGGTGTCCTTGAGCTGTTCGCCCTTGTTCCAGCGCTGGTATTCGCCGGAGGTGATGACCGTATCCACGCGCACCAAGGAGCCAAGGAAGTGAATGACCTCCACGCGGGCGCGTTCGCCGACGTGCGAATCGCTGCTGCC
>OBVL01000357.1_pt1 | contig 6196 bp, 1 predicted proteins | sample 1476161 | NCBI WGS metagenome assembly OBVL01 (sample SAMEA2580010, study PRJEB22360) | human gut metagenome | biome: human gut; feature: human-associated habitat; material: faeces | place: Denmark | collected 2008/2010
TGGTTATTTGTATTGGCTGGCTGAGGAGGCAAGTCACCGTCCGGCTCGATGGCTGCGGAGCTAGAATCATCAGACGCGACCTTGGCGCTCCCACTCTGCCGGCGTCGCCGCTCATGGCGCTGCCATAAATGCCATGCGATGAGCAAGGCAATCAGTGCAAGAGACGGCAACAAGTACTGCAGCGGAATGTCCACGTGGAACGTGGATTTGGCGTCATCCTGCTGCTGCGGCGTGTATGGGATGCGATGGCCACGCACCAGCAGCCGATGCGTATTGACCGCATACGGCGTACAAGTGATGAGCGTGACCAAATCCTTGCCGGGCTCAATTGCCAGTTGTTTGGTATCGGTCGGCAGAACGGTAGTGATCTTATCGACCTGATACGCATACGTGTCTTTAAGTATTGTGATATAGAACTTGTCGCCTTTTTTCATAAGGTTCAAGTCCGTGAACAGTTTTGCCGTGGGCAAGCCCCGGTGGCCAGACAGCGCCGCATGAGTGGACGCGCCACCAACTGGCAGTGAGGTCTGTTCGAGATGTCCGATGCCGGATTGCAACACTTTCTCGGAAGTGCCGTGATAAATCGGCAAGGTCTCCTCGAGCTTAGGCACAGTGATGTATCCCATCATGCCGTCACCGTCAATATTGAGCAGACTGTTGTATTCCTCGTCCGTGGATGCGGAATTGACGGCACTGGCAAGAGCGTCGGTCTCTCCCGCATCGTTCTGGGCGAGCTTTTCGTTATAGGCGTGCGCAGCATCCAGCACCTTCTGGTACTGTTCCTGGCTCAATGCTTCAACGCTGGCGTCGTAGTTATTTACGGCGCGGCTGGCGTTGCGCATAATGAGGAAGTTGCTGATCGTCGGATAGAACAGAATGAGCATTCCACCGAGAATGACCAGTAAGGGCAGGATGTTGCGCAGTCGTTTCATCGAGCGTTCTTTTCGCGAGGAAACCGTGTTGTGGGCGTAGCGGGTGTGTGCCCTTCACGCCCAAAACACGGCCATGCTCGTCAGGCGTTCTTGCGCTTGAGAGTCCAGGCAACGCCGAGCGCGATGACCAGCACACCAATCACCGTGAAGGCGATGGTACCCATGCCACCAGTGCCAGGCAGGGTAACACCGGACTTGTTCTGGACCGGGATGACACCGTTCGATGCGGTCTGGTTGTAGCTGCTGCCATTGTCGTTGTTGTAGGTGATGGTGACGGTGGCATTCGTGGTGTCAGTGCCGTTGTTCTGGCCATGAACCTTCACGCCGATGGCGCTGGCGAGCTTGTTGTAGCCGGCCGGCGCTTTGGTCTCGGTGAGCGTGTACTCGCCGTTCTCCAGTCCCCGGAATTCAACCTTACCGTTTGCAGGAGTGGTGATAGTCGTCGTAGCACCTGCCTCATCAGCCTTAGCTACACGGTATACAGCGTTCTGGGTCGCACTATCAGCGACTTTCACGAAGCTAATAGCAGTGCCGCCCTTATGTGCGAGTGTGAACTCAGCACCAGCAAGTCGAGTAGCGGCATCAGTATATTGGTCACCAGTGTACTTATCGACGGTGAAGCCATAAGTGAAGACGCGAACCTTGCTGGGCTCGGACTCACCGGTGCCATTGGTGCTCGGGTCGTTGGAGTACTGAATCTTTGCGGAGTTGGTGTTACCAGCACCGCCCACAACAGCATTCTCGTTCAGCGTGGCCGTGTAGGTGACGGTGATCTTCTTGCCGGCATTGGCCTGCTGCTTGTTCTTGAAGTCATTCATGGCGACAGTAAGCGTATTGTCGGGGGCCGTAGGAGTGGTGACGGTGTAGTCAGTGCCCACGGTCAGTGGAGCAGCCACACCGTCGACCGTAACGGAAGTGACTCGTTCAAAGGTGAGGCCCTTAGACAACGTATCCTTGAAGTTGAAGGTGTAGGTGTCATAGGCGGACATGTCCGGAATGGTGGAAGTCAGGGTGAATGTCAGGGTATCACCGATCTTCGCGTCGGTGGCGTCCTTACCAGTACCGTCTACCTGTACCTTCTTGTCGACGGTAGGCAGGTCTCCCTTAATGTTGGCAGTCACATTGGTGCGGTCAACGGAAACTAGCGTGGCGTATTGACCACTGGCGTTGGCCAAAGTCGCACCCGGCACAGCGACCACGTAGTAGCCGTAGTCGAGACCATTGAACGTCGCAGTGTAATTACCGTTCGTGGCACCGGTAGATACCGTAGCGGTCGCGGCAGCCTTGATGTTGTTGGTCTTGGCCTGCGCCCAGTTCGATGCCTTGGTAGCGAAAGCAGCCAAGTCTTTTCCAGTCAGCTTGGATACGTAGTCGTATGCTTTATCGCTGACGTTCGCGTCGGTAACATCATTACCAGTTAGTCCGGAAGCAGTGGAGTCCTTGAAGAACGGCTTCCACTCGTCAGTCAACGTGTAGGAGACAGCCTTGCCGTCACCGCTCACGGTGGCGGAGAACATCTTGTAGGCGTTCACGGTCTTACCGGCGAACTTCGCGTCAGTAGTGCTGACCGTCAGCGTGGCATTATCCGCTGCGTTGGCCGTGGCGACTGTCGTCGCAGCCAATCCAAATACGGTGGCAATCGCCGCGGCGGCAGCGAAAACCTTTTTCATCAGTGATTTCATTACTGTTCCTTTCTCTAAATGGAAGTCTTTTCTGTTTGGCAGGTACGGTTTGTCTATGTGGTCGTCACGCGGCATGGGCACCTCGCTTTCGTATACGGCTGGAGCCCAAGCGGACTGTGCCGGATTGAACGCGTTGATTACGCACGTACCAGACCACGCCAGCTCCCATAAGCAGCAAGCCGAACATCAGGAACCACATCGTGCCCGCGCCTCCCGTATCCGGAAGCAACGCCGCATTGGTAACAATGGCCACGCGTTCCTTGGTGTTGTAGGAGACCGATACTTGGTATCCGGCCTCCGCGGGCTTGATGGTCTTGGTGGTATCGCCGTCCTTATAGGTCACGGCGGTTTCTTCCACGGTGTACGTGTAGTAACGCACGATGTCCTTGCCGTTGGCATCCTGTCCATCCACGAATGCGACCGGCAGTCCTTGAATCACCTTGCGCCAGGTGTTGCTCCAGGAAGAGGCATCGGAGGAGTCCAACGTCACCGTCCATGGATTCTTCTGCGTCACGGTTGTGCAATCCGCGCCGAAGCATTGAATCGTCTGCGGCGTCACCGTATTGCCACTGCCATCGGTATAGTGCGCGGCGATCTTCAGTTCGACCGACTGCGGCCGTTCGAGGTTGCCGTCCTTCCATACCTTCTGGACGGTCAGGTCAATGGTTCGGCAACCGTCCTTGCCGCACGGGTCCTGGCCGTCGTCCGGTTCGGGGGTGAGTCCGCCGTTGTTGTCGGTCACGGTCGCGTCGAGCATGAGCACGGCCTTGGCCGGGGACTGGTAGGCATCGAGCTTCGTCTTGGTGCTGCCGTCCGTGGAGTTGACCACGGCGTCCTTAATGCCGACCCAAGTGGTGCCGGCGTCGCCGGATGCGGAGCTGTGCACAGCGCTGCTGTCGTATGTGTTGACCACGTCGAACAGCTTCACTTCCCAACGATCGAGTCCGGTGTTCAGCGCATCGTCTGCCGTGTTCTTCTGCGAGAAGATCTTGTTGCCGTCCTGTGCGGAGGTGCGGGCCTCACTAGCGTTCGCGGCCGCCTTGCGGTAAATGCGATAGGTGTTGTATGCCTTGTCGCCGTTGCCGTCATCGACCGGCCCAAGGATGTCGCTCATGGTGTTGAAGTCCCATACGGACTTGAGTTTGGTGTTCGAGAACGGGTCGACCAGTCCGCTGGTGCCGCGGATCGTGTCGGCGTAGACCATGTGGTCGTCCGCCAGCACGCCCTCGTCGTTCAGTCCGGCGAAGCCGCCCGTGTAGCCTGTGGAAAGATCCTTCACACCGTCGGTATCCTGAGTTGCCCCTCCGCCGAACACGTCATAGCCACTGGCGATGCCCGTTACGGTGGACTGTTCCACGCGAGTACGGTTGCCCTTGATGAGCTGGACGGTCAGGTTGCTGCTCGACCCATTCATATCAATGCCGTCTTTGCTGCAAGGCAGTTTGATGACACTATCGCCGATGGTGACAATCGCCACGTCGGTCTGCTGCTGGTTTTCATCATCAGCCTTGGACAGAGCAACGCTCACCTTCAGTCCGAACAGGTTCACGTACAGCACGTTGCCTTCCGAAAGCACCTTGAGATCGAATACCTTGCCGAAGATGGCCGGGAACCACTTGCCTAAATCGATGACGCCGACCTGTTCCGCCTTGTCGAGGTACAGGAGCTTGACCAGCGCGTTCACCACATGCAGCAGCAGTTCCACAAGTACAGAGTTGACCTTCGCGTCAACCAAATAGGCACGGCTGGTTTCACCGACGAATCCGCCGGCAATCTCACCGCTAGTGACCTTCTTGAGATTGTCAGACGCGCAGCCCTTCACCCTGGCCAAATCCGCGTATCCAACAAAACCGCCTGCGACCTCGCGTCCGGTAGCCTTGTCGGTGGCTTTGCCGTAATTGTCGCCATGGTGTGTGGCGGTGACGGTATAACCGTCCGGGATGCCGATGACGCGCGAATCGCCAACGTGCGAGCCCCAGATGTCAAGTACGCCGGCCGTGGCACCAAGCAGATTGAGCGCATCTGTGCCGAGCTGTGCATTGTCGGCGGCGACCGTGCCGGATTTGCCAAGATGCCCGATGAAGCCGCCCACGTAGTTCACGCCGGTCACACTGTTGAGGTTGGTGACCGCAGACTGCTTCACAGAGCCATTGATCAGCCCACCGCCGAAGCCACCGGCCGCACCGGTGTAACGCTTCGAGTCAAGCATGCCCTTTGTGGTGGAATCATGGGCGACAATCTGGATGCCGTCGCTCACACCGTTGATCCGACCGTCATAGATGAAGGTGCGGAATGCTTCGAGCACGCCCACGTTGCCGACCTTGAGCAGTTTGAGCAGCAGGTTGGTATTCTGCTTATCGCCGGCCTCGCCGCCGCCGACGGAAGCGACGCTGGACACATCGGCAAGGCCGAAGAAGCCGCCCGCGTATTGCCCGCCTTCAACGGCGCGCAACCCGGTGACTGTAAGTGCGGCTGGGGCATTGTTCGGATCCGCTTCACTGCCGGTGCCTTTGGCGGAATCCTTGTCACCGAGGATCGAGGCCTGCAGCGAGCCGGCGAAACCGCCGGCGTTCAGGGCATACTTGGTTGTGGTGTTACCCTTATCGTCCTTGGTCTCATATGCGCCGTCGACCGTGTATCCCCATGCCGGGTCATCCGAGCTCACATGTGCACCGCGAATCGTCGTAACCGTGGCCTGCAATACGCTGACCAGACTTGCCGGGGTCGAGACCAGCGAGTCGAGGATTCCTTGCAGGAATCCCTCGGATGCGTTGGTGTCCACATCCGCGACCGCGCCGGCAGTGGCCACGCCGATGAATCCGCCGACGTTGTTGCGGCCTTCCACCTTGCGCAGGTTGGAAACGTTGGCACCAGCAGCGGTGACACCCTTGACAAGCTTCTGGCCGTTCTGGCCGAGATCGCCCCAGATCTGGCCACCGACCGCGAGACCGGCATAGCCTCCGGCATTACCGGTACCGTGCGTGATGTCTTCACCGGTGGCCACGACCTTCATACCCTTGCGGTAGCCGGCCACGCTCGAAGATTTGACGACGGGCACAAATACCTGTGCCACGTCGAGCATCTGTCCCAAATCAAGTTTGATGCCTTTGTCGCCGAATAGTTGGATAGAGCCGAACGAGGATGCCGAGCCGGATTCCATCGTGCCCGCATAACCGCCTGCCGCACGCATGGCAGAGACGGTCTTGACATCCATCGACTGGCCATCGGTGATCGTGCCGGTGCGCATCAGACCGACGTGTCCGCCGGCGACGCCGGAATCATGCAGGTTCGCGCCGGTCCGATACTCCGCACGTCCTGTGACGACGTTGAATCCGAAGATGTAGGATTCGAGGAACTTGTCCAGGGAATCCTGATCAGTAACAGAGCCCGCACCATCGCCCGTAGCTACCTCGGTAAATTCCTTGCCATACGCACCGTACTTGCCGATGTTGTCGACCCACGTCTTCCACTGGTCGTAGCTCATATTGCGCAGCGGACCGGTGACCTTCGTGTGCTCCTCGGTCGGGTAGACCACGGACAGCACGCCGGCGAGGTTGCCGGCCTTGATGAGACCGCCGAGCA
>OBVL01000358.1_pt1 | contig 6158 bp, 5 predicted proteins | sample 1476161 | NCBI WGS metagenome assembly OBVL01 (sample SAMEA2580010, study PRJEB22360) | human gut metagenome | biome: human gut; feature: human-associated habitat; material: faeces | place: Denmark | collected 2008/2010
AAAATCCACTATAGAAGAGATACTGAAAGAATTTGATTTTTATGAAGTTGCTCAACGTGTAGCTAATAAACTATTGAAAAAATATGAGGGAAAACTTCCAACTCGTGCCTTGCAAGATAAGATAATCCAAAATCTGACCAACAAAGGGTTTTCCTATTCTGATGCTAAAACTGCCTTTGACCAGTTGGATAGTCAAGTTGACCAAGAAACGACTCAGGAACTCATCTTCAAGGAACTTGACAAGCAATATGCCAAGTATGCCCGAAAATATGAAGGATACGAACTTAAACAGCGTTTAACCCAAGTTTTAGCACGAAAGGGCTACGATTTTTCGGATATAGCGAGCGCTCTCAGAGAATATCTTTAATATTTTTATGTAAAATTCACAGATTTTAGGTAATTTTATGGTACAATAGTAAACGATAAACTTATAAATTGTAGAAAGTTGGTTAGTTATGAAGCTTCCAAAAGAAGGCGACTTTATTACAATTCAAAGTTATAAGCATGATGGGAGTCTCCACCGAACTTGGCGGGACACCATGGTACTAAAAACAACAGAAAACGCCATTATTGGTGTCAACGATCATACACTTGTTACCGAAAGTGATGGTCGTCGTTGGGTCACTCGAGAACCGGCTATTGTTTACTTTCACAAGAAATATTGGTTTAATATCATTGCCATGATTCGCGATAATGGAATTTCCTACTATTGTAATATGGCTAGCCCCTACTATCTGGATGAAGAAGCACTGAAGTATATTGATTACGATTTGGATGTTAAAATTTTTACAGATGGAGAGAAACGTCTCTTGGACGTTGAGGAGTATGAGCGTCACAAACGCAAAATGAATTATTCTGATGACTTGGACTATATTTTAAAAGAACATGTCAAAATTCTTGTTGATTGGATTAACAATGGACGTGGGCCTTTCTCAGAAGCCTATGTAAACATTTGGTACAAGCGCTATGTAGAACTAAAGAATCGGTAAAGTTGTCAAAGGTCAGGAACAAAATCCTGACCTTATTTTTTGGTAGTGTAAAATAAATTGTGTAAACACAAAAAGGAATAAATCCATTATAGCAGAGTTACAACACATTACTAGAAAGAGATTTATGCAGAATTCGTAAAATATATAAAACAAATAGATATACTGTTATTTTTTAATGTCTCTGTTCCTTGTAAGTTTACAACAAACTTATATCGTTTAATACAAAAAATACGAAGATGATTAGTATCAAAAATACAGGTCAACTTCGTATCAAAAATTTTTTTGTATTTCCACCTAGCATCAATCATTTAGCACAACATTTTAAAAATAATATCTTTACAGGGAAAATGCTATTTAATCTACCAACTCATTTAATCGTTTTTGAAAATATAAAGCAATACTTTTAGATTCAATAAACTCAAAATATTTTATGACATTGTTCATTTGTTTAATTCCAGATTCTTTAGATTCAGTCAGATATATTTTATATCCTTCTACAAATTTGAATGTAGATTTTTCAAAAACTTTTGTGTCATCTTTTAATAATTTCTTTAATTTCATTTCAAAGTAGTCTGCATATATTAGATGTGAATTTTCAAGGCAACAGAACCAAAAATTTAAACAAGCTGACACAACTAAATTTCTATTCTTGCCGATTTTTTCGTAATAATGTGTACGCTCTAGTATTTCTTTTCCGACCATGTAAATATAATCTATTTCAAAAAGATGATATAAATTACCAATCAGCGTTATCTCATAGGACTCCCATCGTTCCTTCTGGAATAAATAGTCATACACTAAATTTAGATCATCTCTACTAACTACATGATTACAATCTATCTGATTTAATAATCCCTGAACCATAATTGTATTTATTTTATGAGTTTTTTCCCCACTCTTCTCAAAAAGCTTTTGTTGCTCATTTTTTATTACCTCCAATCCTTTAGTATTCAAACTATAAAAATTCGGAGATAAATTAACTAAAAAATCATCAAGCTCCGATCTTTTATAATGTTCTAGGTGATTACAAAAATTCTCTATCGAAATATTGATATTTGATAATAATTCAAAAAATGTTGAAAGAGAAATTTCATTTTCTCCCCTTTCAAATCTAGAAAGTTGAGATTTTGATATAGAATCAGCTGCAGCATACTCTAAAGAATATCCGTTTAATTTTCTAAAATATCGAAAAGCTTCTCCATAATTTTTCACACTTTCGTTCCCTTAACTTTCTTTTCGAGCGATAAACATACCATATTCTTTAGGAATGATCAACATACCATTATTAAACTCACTTTCCAATCTTTTACGTATTATTTCCTCTTCTAGTGAACCTATTTCTGAAATTCCTTTAAAGGATTGGATGTATTTAACTAGGTCATCTATACTAGTTACCTGTAACTCATCATCATAGAGTAATGTATCGACAGAGTTAAAATACCTACTCAGGTACCTTTTACCATTTTGTAAAGTAAACGTTTTATTTTCTAAATCTTGATTAACCTCATCTTTAAATAAACTTGCCAAATAATCTACAACTCCATTTTCACCAAATGTAGCACAATAAAAAATACCTTCGGTTTTTAAGACCCTATTTACCTCAGAGAGAGCTTTAGGAATATCATTCACATGATGTAAAAGCATATTAGCAATAACAATATCAAAAGTTTCATTCTTAAAAGAAATCTTTTGAATATCAATTATTTCATAGTTAACATTGTCTCTATTTCCAATTACTGACTTCGTTGTTTTTACCATATCTTTAGAAAAATCTGTAACAACCAACTGCTTCATTTTATCTATAGAATCACTATTACTTTTCCAAAGTTCTCCTGTACCACATCCCAATTCTAGAACCTTTACTTCATCAGTGATTTGGTAGTTAGAAAATATCCAATTATTAAATCCCAATTTATTTTTTGAATACTTCTTATGCAATTCTACTCGAATATCAAGATTATCATGACTTTTATATTGTTCAATTACTTTATCAATCATTCTGAATGACCTCCACTCTATAATTTGACATTATATCACAAGAATAAAGATAGTGTTAAATAAGTTGTATAAATGCAAAAAAGGAATATTCCGTTATAGCAACGTTGTAACACATTTCTATAAAGAAATTTATTCCTACGACTCAGTTTAGCATGCTTAACTTCCTAACTCAAAAACAAAGCATCGATTAATTTATCCGTTCTTCTTTTGAAACAGATTTGAACTGATAATTGCTCGTTTTAATTTAAAAAGCTCTTTTGAGCAAAACTTCATTTTTTTAAGAGTCCAAAGCTTGTTGAAAACTCACAAGCCTTGGACTAGAAATTCAAAGATTGGTCCAACAATTTCTGTCTATCGCTTTTCTACTAGCAAAAAACCTACCTTGAGGCAAGTTTTCATTTATATATCTAATTTTGTAACTGTAAATTTGATATGGGAATAGTCTTTTTCAACATCCTTATCCAGTAAGAAAGCAGTGGCGTCCTTCTTAACCTGAACCAGGTCAATATTCTGGGCTTGTGCTGCATAGACACATCCACAATAACATTGACGGTAAATGTCATACTCTTCACACATCTCTACCGAACGTTTGTAGCCTTGATTTTTCTTGAAATCGCTGGGAAGATAGTGGGTGGTATAAATCTTTTGCACGTCGATTCCGATGCTGTTGATGGTTTGAGAATTCTTATGAGGACTGATGGTCAAAGCTGAGCCAAAGTAGTCAAAGCCTAAATCCATAGCCACTTGCGCTGTCTTATCCAGTCGGTAGTCAAAGCAAACCTTGCAACGGTCGCCACCTTCAGGCTCCTCCTCTAGTCCCCTAACTAATTTTCGATATTCATTTGGTTCGTAGGGAGCTTCTAGGTATTGAACGTTATTGCCAGTTCGCTCATTGAAATCACTAACAAATTTCTTGGTGACGTAAGCCCGCTTATGGTATTCTGCCTTAGGATGGATATTAGAATTGGCAAAATAGATGGTCACATCTGCATACTTGGTCAAATATTCTAGAGTATAGGTACTGCAAGGGGCACAGCAAACATGCATGAGAATAGTTGGACGTTGCTCATTTTTCTCCCATACTTGTACCATCTTCTGCATGACACGGTCATAATTAATCTTCTGATTGGGGTTCATCTTGCTCAGAATTTCTTCTACATCGATCATGTTCTTCTCCTTTTTCTAGTCTTATTTTATCATATAAGTTAGGAGAGCTCAAATCAATTTAGAAGTGAATAGCATAAAAAGGAGGGATAGCATTCCCTCCTTTTGTGTTTTTTATAAGTTGTTTTCTATAGAAAGTTTACATCATGCCGCCCATCATACTTGGATCCATTGCTGGAGCTGGGGCTGCTGGTTCTGGTTTATTGGCTACGACTGCTTCTGTTGTCAAAATCAAGCTGGCTACAGATGCTGCATTTTGTAGGGCTGAACGACTAACCTTAACTGGATCGATAATCCCTTGATCAATCATATTAACCCACTCACCAGTTGCTGCGTTGAAGCCTGTACCAAGCTCGGCATTTTTCAAACGATCGATAACGATAGAGCCTTCAAATCCTGCATTGTGGGCGATTTGACGAACAGGTTCTTCCAAGGCACGGAGAACAATATTGCGGCCTGTTGCTTCGTCTCCTGTCAATTCCAAATCAGCCACGGCTGGGATAACATTTACAAGGGCTGTTCCACCACCTGCAACGATTCCTTCTTCAACAGCTGCACGAGTAGCGTTGAGGGCATCTTCAATGCGGAGTTTCATTTCTTTCAACTCAGTTTCAGTTGCGGCTCCGATCTTAATAACCGCTACACCACCTGACAATTTTGCCAAGCGTTCTTGCAATTTTTCACGGTCAAATTCAGAAGTTGTGGTTTCGATTTGAGACTTGATAACTGCAACACGGTGGGAAATCGCTTCAGGATTTCCAGCACCTTCTACGATAACAGTGCTATCTTTGTCCACAGTTACTCTCGCTGCTTGACCAAGAGCTTCAATTGTCGCATCTTTCAACTCAAGACCAAGATCTTCTGTGATAACTGTTCCGCCTGTTAAAATGGCGATATCTTCAAGCATGGCTTTGCGACGGTCACCAAAACCAGGTGCCTTAACTGCTACTACGTTGAAGGTTCCACGAATCTTGTTCAATACAAGGGTTGGAAGAGCTTCACCATCTACATCATCCGCAATAATCAAGAGTGGACGATTGCTTTGGAGAATACTTTCTAGGAGTGGCAAGATTTCTTGGATATTTGAAATCTTCTTATCGGTAATCAAAATGTATGGATTTTCAAGGTCAGCCACCATTTTTTCGCTATCTGTCACCATGTACTGTGAAAGATAACCACGGTCGAACTGCATTCCTTCTACGACTTCAAGTTCTGTTTCCATACCACGTGACTCTTCGATAGTGATAACACCGTCTTTACCAACTTTTTCCATGGCTTCAGAGATGTACTCACCGACTTTTTCAGAACGAGAAGATACGGCAGCAACCTGAGCGATGGCTTCTTTGTTGGCAACAGGAATAGCATTGTTTTTCAAAGCTTCAACTGCTGCGACAACTGCTGCTTCAATCCCACGACGAATTCCGATTGGATTTGCGCCTGCTGTGACGTTCTTGATTCCTTCGCGGACGATTGCTTGGGTCAAAACAGTTGCAGTTGTAGTCCCGTCACCTGCGATATCATTTGTTTTTGAAGCTACTTCTGATACCAATTTGGCACCCATATTTTCAAAATGGTCTTCCAATTCGATTTCTTTAGCAATAGTCACACCGTCATTGGTAATCAATGGAGAACCAAATGATTTTTCAAGAACAACGTTACGACCTTTAGGTCCCAAGGTTACTTTAACGGTATCAGCTAGGATATCAACACCACGAACCATAGCCGAACGAGCATCAGATGAAAATTTAATTTCTTTTGACATACTTACTTTCTCCTTCTATTCTTCAATGATAGCCAAGATGTTAGCTTCGCCTACGATGATGTACTTCTCATCGCCATCTTTGACATCAAGACCGGCGTGGGCTTCAACTAAGACACGGTCTCCAGCCTTAACACTTGGAGCTACTAAGTCACCGTTCAAGGTACGAACACCTTGTCCAGTAGCTACAACTTGGGCTGTTTTAGTTTTTTCTTGGGCTGAACCTGCAAGAACAAAGCCTCCCACAG
>OBVL01000363.1_pt1 | contig 6111 bp, 3 predicted proteins | sample 1476161 | NCBI WGS metagenome assembly OBVL01 (sample SAMEA2580010, study PRJEB22360) | human gut metagenome | biome: human gut; feature: human-associated habitat; material: faeces | place: Denmark | collected 2008/2010
GTCGGGCGCGCAGTGTGTGTCCCACCGTTTGCGCGGCCGCCGCCGTGAGGACATGCAGGAGCATTATCTGGTCACCGCCGGTGCCGCGGCCGGCTTGTCCGCCGCGTTCAGCGCGCCGCTGTCCGGCATGATGTTCGCTTTGGAAGGGGTGCATCGGAGTTTTTCCCCTGCGATTCTGATGGGCGCCACCGCCGCATCGCTGACCGCCGATTTCGTCTCAAAATACTGTTTCGGTCTGCGTCCGGTTTTGGATTTCGGTGATATCGGTCAGCTGTCGTTGGAAGAGTATGTGTGGCTGATTCCGTTGGGATTGGTGGCCGGTTTGGTTGGTTCGCTGATGAACCGCTCGTTGCTTGGCTTCCAGACGCTGTACGGCAAACTGCCGGCATGGAGCCGCCCGATGATTGCGATTGCGATCGCGTTGCCTGTCGGCATCTGGTTGCCCGATGTGCTCGGCGGCGGCTCGAATCTGATTGATACCGCCGAACATGCGCGCGTCGGCTTGGGAATGCTGTGTCTGCTGTTCGTGGCGAAGATGCTGTTCACATCCACGAGTTTCGGCTCAGGCGCGCCTGGCGGTATTTTCATGCCGATTCTTGCGGTCGGTTCGTTGGCCGGCGGCATCTGCGGTGAAGTGTTGCATCGATTCGGTGATCTGCCATCCGACGCAGTGGCGGTGTTTGCGGTGTGCGTGATGACGGGCACGCTCGCCGCGTCCGTGAAAACGCCGATCACGTCGATTCTGTTGGCTGTGGAGATGTCTGGAACGTTGACGCACATGCTGCCGGTCGCGGCCGTCGCTTTCGTCGCGCTGTTGGTGTCCGATTTGCTGCGCACCAAACCGATTTATGGGGAGTTGCTGGAGCGGTACGTGCGCGCGCAAGGCATGCAGATGGCGATCGCAAGCCATGTGGGCAGCGGCATTATGGAACTGCCATTGGAAATGGGAGCGATTGCGGACGGCAAGCGGGTGCGTGACGTGCGTTGGCCGTCTGGGTGCCTGATCATCGGCCTGCGTCGCGGCGAAAGCGAGATCGTGCCGCGCGGCGATACACGGCTGCGTGCCGGCGACTATCTGGTGGTGCTGTTCAGTGGCGAGGAGGAGCGCGAGGTGCGACCTGCGATGCGGCGGCTGTGTGATGCCCGGCTTGACTGAGCCTGGCTGAATTCGGCTGGACTCTGGATGTACGAATCTGCGGAATCGGACATCCAGGGTGCATACGTTGGCGCTCCGTGTAAACTCATATGCGTTAGGAAGGCGGCAACCGCGGCCCAGCTCGTTGTTGCACGGCCTATGGGCGGAACAACGCTGTCCGCGGAAGGCCAGTACAGGGGGAGCGCAATGGAATCGCAAGAACAATCGCCGGGAGACGTGGTGACTGCGGGTGAGGACTCACATCCCATCACGCAGGCAATCGACACTGTTGAGGTGACGCATGCTGGTGCAACCGCGCCCGCCGCTAACACCATGAATCCGCCTACGATTCCCCTGGCACCGATGAAACGTATGCAGGCGCGGTTCAATCCGCTCGCCGACGGACTGATGTATGTTGTGGTGTTCGTCGGTGGATTTGTTGGAGTCGGCTGTCGGCATGCGTTGGATATGCTTCTGCCGTCGGTCAGCGGGACGCCGTTCGTTGTGGGCACGTTTGTGTCGAATATGGTCGCCTGCTTCCTGTTCGCGATGCTGACCGAATTCATGGCGACCGCTTCGTGGCTGCGTCGCCGGGTGCGGCAGGTTGTCAGCCGTGGCGTTGGGCTCGGCTTGCTCGGCGGGCTTTCGACGATGTCCGGCGTGATGCTGGAAACGATGGAAGGTCTGCACGAGCGGCATATCGCCAGTGCGCTTGGCTATCTTGCGGGAAATTTTGCAGGCGGTTTGCTCACTGCCGCCGCCGGCGTGGTTCTGATGCAGGCACTGCTGTCACGGAGTACTCGAAAGCGGGTTCGGGGTGCGTTTTCAGCTGTTTCCGTTTCCGATTCTGCCGAATCGGACACGCAGGGCGTACGCCATGTGAAAGTGGCCGACGTGGCGCGTTCTGCCGCGCAGGCCGCAATGGAAGCCGCGCAGACGGCCCAGCAGATTGCACAGACGGGACAGGTTCCGCGAGTCGAAACGCCAACCGTGCCGCCGACTGCCATCCAGCCTATGCAGACAGGCCACGTTCCGCAGATTCCTCCGCTGGTCGTTCCTCAGCTGACGCAGCCGGCGCATCCGTTGTTGCGCGAGCCGGATACTTCAGACTTGGGGCAGCTGCCCGAGCCGATTCAGCAGTCGCAACCGATCCAGCAGCCCCAGCAGCAGTCGCAGCCAATCCAGCAGCCGGCCAACCCGCTTCCACCCAGCTTCGAGCCCAAACCGATCACTGCGGAGATTTCGCTTGTCGCCGACCCGACTACCGGGGAGGTGCGCTGATGATGTGGATGATCTGTCTGTTCGGCGGTCTGGGAGCCATGGCCCGTTACGTGCTCGACGTGTCAATTCAACGAGGCTGGAACCGCGAGAATCGAAGAACGAACCGCAACTTCCCGCTATCCACGCTCGTCATCAACGGCGTCGCCTCGCTATGCGCGGGCATCGCCATGATGTCCTACTATTCGCAATCGGTGGATATGGACACGGTCATGATGTTCGTTGTCGGATTTCTCGGTGGTTTCTCAACATTCTCCACGGCGCTCAACGAAGTGGTTTCATTGATTCGCCAGCGTCGTTTTACGCTGGCTCTGGGCTATGGAATAGCAACCGTCGCGGTGCCTCTCATTTGCGTGGCCGCCGGTTTCGGCATTGCGCTGCTTGCCAATCCGGCGTAATTTTCACGTTACACGGACGGTCGCTGAGTAACGTGAAAGAAATCTGAGCGCCACCGCCATCAAGGCCGCCAGTCCGGATGCAACGCTGGTGATTGCATTCGACCAGACCAAGCCGCTGCTGAAGGCCTTCGCCTCCGCAGGAGTCGACACTAAGAAGCTGTATTTCGTTGCCGGACTGTCGAACAGGTTCGAGAGAATGTAAATGAATGTAATATTTCGTGGTAAGCACGTGAGCATACAACGATAGAACAGTGATAACGGGGAAGGTGCGATCATGGTCGGCATGCGCGATGTGGCGAAGAAGGCCGGGGTGTCTCTGAGCACCGTCTCGCTGGTGGTGAACGGCAACGGGTACGTGTCTGATGACATGCGCGAACGTGTGCGCAAAGCCATGCAAGCCCTCAATTATGTGCCGAACGAGCTTGCCCGCAATCTGTATCATGATTGCACGAATCTGGTCGGCGTCATCGTGCCTACCATCCGCCACCCGTTCTTTGCGACGTTTACCGCACATCTGCAGCATGCACTCGCCGCGCAAGGATTACGCACTATGCTGTGCTCTACCGCAGATGAGGCGGATGGCGAAATCCAGTATGTCGACATGTTGCGTCGGCACATGATGGACGGCATCGTCATGTGTGCGCACACTTCGCATCCCGGCGATTATTGGACGTCGATTCATCGCCCGATCGTCGCGTTCGACCGTGTGCTTGGAGACGGTATTTCGTCAATCGGATCCGACCACGAGCAGGGTGGGCGATTGATTGCGCAGATGCTGATCCGCAATGGTGCCAAACATGTGGTGATGATTGGCGGTCCGCGAGATCAATTCTTCGATTTGGCTGCGCGCGGAGAAGTCGAGGAAGGACCGTTCGATTTGGGAAAGACCACGTTCCCGACGGTGCGCTACTACCTCACGTTGGAACAGGAATTGACCTCCGCAGGCGTGAAATACGAGTATGTTGAAGCTGGCGAAGTGATGGATTTTGCCGGCTATCATCGTGCGGTCAGCAATGCGCTCGACAAGGTGACGACCGACGGCGTCGATGCCGTGGTCAGTTCCGATATTGGTGCATCGTTCTGCGTGCGCGAAGCGTTGGGCCGTGGAATTTCCATTCCTGACGAGCTGCAGATCGTTGCCTACGATGGTACGTATTTGACTGATTTGGCCGGCATGAAGCTGACCGCGGTCGCGCAGGATTTCTCGGCGATCGCACAGTCGGCGGCCGACCATATCGTGCAGGCGATTGCCAATGAGGAAGTGGCCGCGGCTAACGCTTCACGCAAGAACATCCCCAAGCCGTTCGAGCCGAACGTGCTTATTCCCATGACACTGGTGCCAGGCGATACCACGCGTTGATACTGTGCGTCTTCATGCGTGTGCCCGGTGTGGATCGCATCGATTTCAGCGGCGTCCACAACCGGCGAACGCCCGTCGATAGTCGTGCTCATCATCCGACTTGTGCACATGTGTCCGATTCTGCCGAATCGGACGTCTGAGTTCCGAAAAATGTGTTCTGTGTGTCCGATTCTGGAGAATCGGTCATGTGTGATGTGAATTGGGATGTTTGGATGTCCGTTTCTGCAGAATCATCTTTGCTCTGTACTCGTTGATTCGCAAATACGGCGCATGGCTCGTCATACCGGCCATGCTCGGCGGCGCGGCCTTCCTGGCGGACTCGGTGCTGACGCCGGCCGTGTCGATCTCGTCCGCCGTCGAAGGCCTGAAGACGCTGCCGGCGTTGGATCATCTGTTCACCGAGAACAAGGATCTGACGATGATGATCACCGCGGTGATCATCGTGATCCTGTTCGCCGTGCAGTCGCGCGGCACCGAATCGATCGGCAAGGTCTTCGGCTCGGTGGTGATGGTCTGGTTCGCGTTCCTGGCGATCGTCGGCGTGGTAGCCATCGGCAACGACTGGTCCGTGCTCGCCGCACTCAACCCGTACTACGGCATCAAGTTCCTGTTCAGTCCGAATAACGCCACCGGTCTGGCGCTGATGGGCACCGTGTTCCTTTCGACCACCGGCGCCGAGGCGCTGTACTCGGATATGGGCCACGTGGGCCGCGGCAACATCTACTTCACCTGGCCGTTCATCAAGGTGGCGCTGGTGCTCAACTACTTCGGCCAGGGCGCGTGGATGCTGCGCAACCAGAACAACCCCGAACTGGCCGACGCCGAGGGGATCAACCCGTTCTTCCAGATGATGGATCCGAACGTGCGCTATGTGGCCGTCGTGCTGTCGGTCACCGCCGGCATCATCGCCTCCCAGGCGCTGATTACGGGCGCGTTCACCATGGTCTCCGAGGCCACCGGCCTCAACTGGATGCCGCATCTGCAGGTCCGTTACCCTGCCCGTACCCGCGGCCAGCTGTACATTCCGGTCGTCAACGTGGTGCTGTGCGTGGCCACGCTGGCCGTGCTGCTGCTGTTCCGCGATTCGGAACATATCTCGGCGGCCTACGGCTTGGCACTGACCATCACGATGATCACCACCACGATCCTGCTGGGCATCTACCTGTGGCACCGCAGCAACAAGTTCGGCACCGTTGTGTTCACCATCGTGTTCCTGGCGATCCAGGTCCTGTTCTTCGCCGCCTCGATGGCCAAGTTCCTGCACGGCGGCTGGTTCACGCTGCTGCTCACGCTGGCGATCCTCATGATCATGTACACGTGGAACGAGGGCACCAAGCTGGAGCGCTCGCAGCGTCGGCACATGATGCCGAAGGACTTCCTCCCCGCGCTGGACAAGCTGCACGGCGATAGCCGCATCCACCGGTTCGCGGACAACATCGTCTACCTGACCAGCGATCCGGACCTGAAGCGTCTCGATACGGACATCTTCTTCTCGATCTTCGCCGACCACCCCAAGCGCGCCCGCGCATGGTGGGCGGTGGCCGTCGAGACCACCGACGAGCCGTTCACCCGTGAGTATTCGGTCGAGAGCTTCGGTACCGACTACCTGTTCCGTGTGCGCATCCGCCTCGGCTTCAAGGTCTCGCAGTCCATCCCGGCCTACCTGCATCAGATCATGCACGATCTGGAGAAGACCGGCGAGCTGCCGAACCAGCAGTCGATCTACCCGAAGCTTGACGCCGATCCCGGCATCGGCACCATCCGCTACGTGGTGATCCACAAGGCGCTGATGCCCGAGTCGAAGGTCTCCGGCCGTGGCGCCCTCTCGCTGCAGATCAAGTACGCGATCCGCCGCGTGGCCGGTTCCCCGGTCAAGTGGTTCGGCCTGGCGCCGTACAACCCGCTGGTCGAGGTGCAGCCACTGTTCGTGTCCACGCGCC
>OBVL01000378.1_pt1 | contig 5839 bp, 5 predicted proteins | sample 1476161 | NCBI WGS metagenome assembly OBVL01 (sample SAMEA2580010, study PRJEB22360) | human gut metagenome | biome: human gut; feature: human-associated habitat; material: faeces | place: Denmark | collected 2008/2010
TATTAATTGAAAAATGAATCATGGATTCTCCTTTATTTATTTTTAGTATTAGAAAGAAAATAGTAATAATAGAGTGTGTGAAATCTGTGGAAAAAATAGCTTGATAGGCAGAATATAAACTTTTTTGCTTGTTTAAAAAATGTGTATAAAAAAGATTAAAAAGTAAAAGTTATCCACAAGTTATTTTATTTTCTTTTTGATAGCTTCGATTTCTAAGCGGAGATTGTTGTCTTCCTCAATCAAAGATTTAATTTTAGCGTGGGCATGAATGACTGTAGTGTGGTCTTTTCCCCCAAATTCTTTTCCTATTTTTGGAAGACTATTATCGGTTAGTTCTCTTGCTAGGTACATAGCTACTTGTCTTGCTAAAACAATGTTTTGAACACGCCTTGTTCCTTTTAGTTCTTTTACACTAACACCATAAAAGTTTCCTACTTCAGTTTGAATCTTTTCAATTGGAATAACGAGCATTTGGCTAATATCTTGTTTGCGAGCTCGTATGGCTTCTGCAGCAATATCAATTGTGATATCAGTAATTTTCTTTACTCTAGCAATTAAAGTAATATCATTAATTGCTCCTTCAAGTTCACGAACATTAGAATCAAATTGACCTGCTAAGTATTCCAATGTATCACTTTGAAAATTGTAGTCTAAATTTTCAGTCTTACTTTGAAGAATAGCAACACGTGTTTCAAAGTCAGGAGGAGTAATTGCTTGAGTCAATCCCCAGCTAAAGCGCGTGACAAGTCTTTCTTCCATTCCTTCTAATTGTTTAGGACTTCGATCACTAGTTAGGACAATCTGTTTTTGTTTATTATGAAGGTCATTAAATGTATTGAAAAACTCTTCTTGCGTTGCAACTTTTTTTCCACTTAGAGACTGAATATCATCAATCAACAAAAGATCGAGGTTTCGGTAAGTCTTTTTAAATTTTTCCATTTCCCCAAGTCTTAAATGATCAAGAAAGTCATTTATAAAACTTTCTGCAGGAATATACTTAACACGCGCACTAGGAATATTTTTTAAAATTTCATTACCAATAGCATTGAGCAAGTGAGTTTTACCAAGACCAGGTCCTCCGTATATAAAAAGAGGGTTATATGTAAGTGCTAAATCTTCTGATACAGCTAATGCAGCCGATTTTGCCCAAATGTTTCCATCTCCTTGGACAAAATTATCAAAGGTATAGTTTTTATTAAGTCCTGTTTCTGAATAAGGAATAGATTTTATAGTTTGTTCTTGTTGTTGATTACTATTTTCAACAGTTGTTATTATATCGGAGGAGTCAGAATCTTCCTTAGTCAATACATATTGCGCTTTTATCTCAGTATCATAGATTTGGAAACCAACAGCTACAATAATATCATTGAGTTTTGTACTCCAAACCATTTCCATTTCAGATCTTGGCAAAAATATGGTAGCTACATTTTCCTCGACCTTTATTAATTCAGCAGGTGTTACATAGAAATCAAACATTGATCGTGTCAATCTTTCTTTAGCTAATTCTAAAATCTGATTCCAAAATTGTTTTTCTTTCAATAACAAACTCCTCCTTTTCTAAAAGGTATAATCTTATACCTATTTTACCATATAGTAAGCATTTTTTCCACAACTTGTGAAAAACAATCCACAATGTTTAAAAGATTTATCCACAAGTTGTGGATAACAGCTATTATTTGTGATTTTCTTGGTTTTATTTATATTTATTTAGTGGATAAGTATGTGAGTTGAGAAAAATAAAATAACAGCCTTATTTCAGGCTGTTAATAAAACGTTGGTACTCTTCTTGATCCCTGCCTCTTTTTTTTGAAGAAAGATTTGGACATCTAATCCCAACAATTTTTTTAAATTTTCTTCTTCTTCCTTGATAAAGTAATCTTTTTCTTTGCTTTTTTTCTTCTTTTTTTCTTCTTGAACTAGACGTTCTACCTGTCGAACTGATAAATTATCTGTCAGAATATGATGGAGTATTTTTTTTTGTTCTTCAACAGGTAGTTGAATTAGAAGTCTAGCATGTGCTTGAGATAATTTTCCAGTTTCTACTTCCGTTAGAATAAAATTAGGTAGTGTTAGTAAGCGAACAATGTTGGTAATATAGGGACGTGATTTTCCCATTTTATCAGCAATTTCTGCGTGAGTATACCCTTTATCAATTAAAGATTGATAAGCTTTTGCTTCCTCAATCGGATTTAAGTCTTCACGCTGCAAATTTTCAATGATTGAGTGAATCATCATATCTTGATCAGAAAGTTTTTTGATGATTACAGGAACTTCTGATAATCCAGCTACTATAGATGCACGATATCGTCTTTCTCCAGCTAGGATTTCGTATCCAATAACTGGAGATTGACGAACGATAATCGGTTGAATAAGACCATTCTCTTTGATAGATTGAGCAAGTTCTTTTATTTTCTCTTCTGAAAATTCTTTTCGAGGTTGATAAGGATTTTTTTGAATGTCACTTATATGAATTAGTTTAAATTCTTCCATATTTCTACAGTATCACAACTTTGATATTCTGTAAAGTAAGTTTACAAATATGTAAACTATTGATTTAAATCGCTAGTGCTCTTGTCCAATTTGATTTTAGTTTTTTCTTCCTTACCATTTCGGTAATAAGTTACAGTTATTTCATCTCCGATTGAGTGACTATATAGAACATTTTGCAATTCAGTAGTAGATGAAATCTTAGTATCATCTACTTGTGTGATAACATCATATTGTTGTAAATGTCCATTTGCAGGCATGTTTTTTTGAACAGATCGAACAGCTACACCAGAAGTGACTTTATCAGGAAGTTTCAATTTTTTAATATCAGCTGTGCTGAGGTTTGTTAAATTAACCATGTGGATACCAAGCGCTGGTCGAGTTACTTTTCCTTCTTTTTCCAACTGATTAATAATATTCTTAACATCATTTGTTGGAATTGCAAAACCAAGACCTTCTACAGATGTTCCACCATTAGAGGCGATTTTACTTGATGTAATACCTATAACTTGTCCCTGAATATTGATCAAGGGACCTCCTGAGTTACCAGGATTAATAGCTGTATCCGTTTGAATGGCATTCGTTGAAATAGCTTGGCCATCTTCAGATTTCAAAGAAACGTGTCTGTTCAAACTTGATACAATTCCTTGTGTAACTGTATTTGCGTATTCTGAACCTAAAGGACTACCGATTGCGATAGCAGTTTCCCCAACAGATAGTTGATTTGAGTCACCAAATTCAGCAACTGTAGAAACTTTTTCTGAAGAGATTTTAACTACTGCAATATCAGAATAGGTATCAGAACCAACAATTTCACCTGGTACTTTTGTTCCATCAGCTAATCGAATATCGACTTTCTTAGCTCCATTAATAACGTGAGTATTAGTAACTAAGTAGGCAGATTCACCTTCTTTCTTATAGATAACACCGGAACCTTCACTATTAACCTGTTCAGTATTTGAATCTGTATCAGTATCTTCAGTTCCGTTAAATCTATTTTGCGAATTACCTGAATAGGTAATAATAGATACAACTGCATCTTTAACCTTGTCGACAGCTTGTGTAGTAGCATTTTCATTTTTTGAATATGTCTGAGTGGTTGTTATAGTATTTTGTGTTCCATTTACATGTTTTTGGTTAAACTGAAATACAATCAGACCACCTAGAAGACCACTAAAAAAGCTGATAAGAATAACTAGTAAAAGTTGTCCAAATCTTTTTGAAAACTTGTTTAAGTTTTTCATGAAAACCTCCAAATTTGTTTTATTGATAAAAGTATAAAATTATTAACTTAATCCTAACTTAAAAAAGTTTAAGTTTTAAACAATCTGTGGAAAACTATTAAAATCTTGTGAATCTATTGCTATTTTATCTGTTTTTATTTGTGAATAGGATGTGAATAGAATACGATTATGATAAAATAGAAGCATGAAAATTAAAATTGTAACAGTTGGAAAATTAAAAGAAAAGTACCTAAAAGATGGAATCGCTGAATATTCTAAAAGAATTTCTCGTTTTGCTACTATAGAAATAATTGAATTAGCTGATGAAAAGACACCTGATCGTGCTAGTGATTCTGAAAATGCAAAAATCTTGGATGTAGAAGGAAATCGAATCCTTTCAAAAATTGGAGATAGGGAATTTGTTGTTGTCCTAGCCATTGAAGGGAAAACTTTGTCTTCTGAAGAATTCAGTAAACAGTTGGAACAAGCATCTATTAATGGTTTTTCAACCTTAACTTTTGTGATAGGTGGAAGTTTAGGATTATCCAATGAAGTGAAAAAACGAGCCAATTTATCTGTAAGTTTTGGTCGTTTAACTCTCCCACATCAATTAATGCGTCTCGTACTGACAGAACAGATATACCGAGCTTTTACCATTCAACAAGGTTCCCCTTATCATAAATAGGATTGACTATTCTCGATTATTTTGATAAGATAAATTAGTTGGGTCTCATAGCTCAGCTGGATAGAGCATTCGCCTTCTAAGCGAACGGTCGCAGGTTCGAATCCTGCTGGGATCATATACTAGATTTATCGCTGGGTTTTCCCAGCGTTTTTTGTAAAAAATTGCATTTCAGGTACAAAAAAGTACAGTTGAGAATGAATGATTCTAAAGTAGTCTCCATTTTGTATAATAGGTTTGTAAGTTAATTTACAGAAAAAACAAAATCAAAGGAGACTTTCGCATGAAAGAAACAGTTAAATTGGAACAGTTCAAAGAACTTACAGAAAAAGAATTGCAAGAAATTCAAGGTGGGGATTGGAGATTATTAAACTCAATACGAGACTTTATTTTTCCAAAAAGAAAATAATTAAAAGGTAAAGAGTAATGGATTTATTTGGATTGTCAATAGTTGTCTTTTATTTTTTTATAATTAGAAATAGTTATAAATGGATTTGTAAAATAACTAGAAAAGAACAATTTATTTTTCTATGTTATACAATTATTTCAGTGGTGTTTCTTGAAGAATTGATTAATCTTTTTAATTTAGATGGTTTTGGTATATCTAAATTTTTATTTCCATTACTGATTTACATTTATCAAGTAGGATTAAAAAAATATGATAAGTATAAAGGTATTTTTATCAGCTTACTAATATCTCTATTATATCATAGTACACATACTTTTATAGCTGTAACCATATCCTCAATAACAGGTGATTCTTTTGTAACACAAAATGAAAAAGTTTTCTTTTTTGTAGTTTTACTTCTAACTTATTTTACAATAAAAAAAATTATTACTTATTTTCACCTTGAAGTTAATTATTTTGATAAAGATTACCTCTATCCATTTTTTAAAAAAGTCATACTTGCTTTCTTTACTTTACATATCCTGTTATTTATTTCAGATTTGGTAAGTACTCATGTACATTTTAATAGTTTTGGTAGTATTTTAGCATCAATAGTATTTATTTGTTTATTGCTAACTTTCTTTGCGATGAATTCTCATAAGGTTCAGATTGAAAGAGAGATTGCTCTAAAACAGAAGAAATTTGAACAGGAACATTTACAGACTTACACTGATGAAATCGTTGGCTTGTATAATGAAATTCGTGGTTTTCGTCATGACTATGCAGGAATGCTTGTTAGCATGCAAATGGCAATTGACAGTGGAAATTTACAAGAAATTGACAGAGTTTACAACGAAGTTTTAGTGAAAGTAAATAAAAAACTGCGTTCAGAAAAGTATACTTATTTTGATTTAAATAACATAGAAGATTCAGCTTTACGAAGTTTGATAGCTCAGTCTATTGTATATGCACGAAATAATGACGTAGAGTTTACACTAGAGGTAAAGGATACCATTACAAGATTGTCAATTGATTTACTTGATCTTGTTCGTATAATGA